>Ga0208693_1000065_pt1 | contig 83814 bp, 86 predicted proteins | sample AD_UKC071_MetaG_FD_184438 | JGI IMG/M metagenome (GOLD analysis project Ga0208693, IMG submission 184438) | Active sludge microbial communities of municipal wastewater-treating anaerobic digesters from USA - AD_UKC071_MetaG (SPAdes) (version 2) | ecosystem: Engineered > Bioreactor > Anaerobic >... | reverse complement strand
CGTTTTCACTGTTTGTTTTTCGCAAAAGTTTGACAATAATCACCCCAGCAATTATAATATATGATATGCGATATAATATATAAAAGATAACCTAAATTATGTTTGGAGGCCTGTATATGAAAGTGGTATTATCGGGAGTCAAACCCTCCGGAATCCCGACATTAGGTAATTATATCGGCGCGATCCGAAATTTCGCCCGCTTACAAAAGGAAATGAAAGACCATCATTTTATTTTTTTTGTCGCTGATTTGCACGCGATAACCGTTCCGCACGATGTCGAGGAATTGCGCAAAAACATTCGCGCCGTCGCCGCGTTATACCTGGCGTGCGGTCTGACCACGGAAAACGCCTCGTTTTTCATTCAATCCGAGGTGCCCGAACACGCGGAAATGTGCTATGTTCTCCAATCGGTATGCTACATGGGCGAGTTGGAGCGCATGACGCAATATAAAGATAAAGCGCGAAAACAAAAAAGCGGGATCCCGGTGGCCTTATTTAACTACCCGACTTTGATGGCGGCCGATATTTTGCTATACGACGCTAACTACGTGCCGGTAGGCGACGATCAAAAACAACACCTGGAGCTCGCCCGCAATATAGCCGAGCGCTTCAATAACCGCTACGGCGAGACGTTCGTCGTCCCCGAAGCGCTCATTAACAAAACCGGCGCGCGGATAATGAATCTGCAGGAGCCGACCAAGAAAATGGACAAATCGGAATCCAATAACAAAGGATGTATTTTTCTCCTGGAATCGATTAATTCCGCAAAGAAAAAAATCAAAAGCGCCGTCACTGATTCCGAAAACAAGATTCAATATCATAAAACTAAAAAACCGGGAATATCGAATCTCATGACCATCTATTCCGCCCTGACCGGTCTTTCCAACAAGGAAATCGAGAAAAAATACGCTTCCGGCAGTTACGGCGCGTTCAAAACCGAGCTTGCGGAAATAGTGGGCGGAGAAATCGCCGCCCTGCAGAAACGGTATAATGAAATAATTAATTCGAGCGATCTTGATAAGATCCTTGACGACGGGAGAGAGAGAGCTCGGGAGATCGCGAGCAAAAAACTGAAGGAAGTATATAAAAAAGTCGGCCTTACCCGCCGATAAAAAAAAGGTGATGCGCTCACCTTTTTTTTGTTAAGATTACTTGTATGGTTAGTCAGTTTTATTTTTGATGCTTAATCAAAAAATAATTTTTTTTGCCGCGCCTGATAACGGAAAAGGCGGAACCAAAAGCCTTGTCGGCGGTAACGACATAATCAATGTCTTTAATGATGTCGCCGTTTACGCTGACGGCGCCGTTCGCGATGAATTCGCGCGCCGCTCTTTTGCTGGAGGCCGCTTTAACCGCGACCAAGGCCTCGACAATATTGATATCCCCGCCTACGGTAACCGAAGGCACATCTTTAAAGCCCATCGCGATATCGTCAACGCTTAAGTCCTTGATATTGCCGCTGAAAAGCGATTCAGATACTTTAACGGCCTGCAGATAAGCCTCTTCCCCGTGAACAAGAAGCAAGACCTCGCGAGCCAAAGCGCGTTGCGCCTCGCGCAAATGCGGCTCGGTCTTAACCTTTTCCTCAAGTCTCCCAATTTCTTCCTTGTCCAGAAATGTATAATATTTCAAAAATTTGATGACATCGGCATCGGCCGTGTTAATCAAAAACTGATACAGCTCGTAAGACGTGGTCAAATTTTCGTCCAGCCATACCGTTCCCGATTCGGTTTTTCCGAACTTTGTCCCGTCGCTTTTTGTAATCAACGGAACGGTCAAACCAAAGACTTGCGCCTCCGGGCCGGCGATTTTCCTGATTAAATCTATTCCGGCGGTGATATTGCCCCATTGGTCCTGGCCGCCGATTTGCATCTCGCAGCGCAATTTTTTATCCAGATACATATGCAAAAAATCGATGCTCTGCATTACCATATAGGAAAACTCCAAATAGGTAAGGCCGGAATCCAGCCGCGATTTGACCGATTCTTTCGCCATCATAATATTAATATTGAAATGTTGACCGTAATTGCGCCACATATCGATGGCTTTCATTTCGCCCAGCCACTCGTAATTGTCTTTTAAAAAGCAAGTTTTGTTATCAAAGGTAAAGAAGCGCGAGAATTGTTTGCGGAAGGCGTCAGACCATTGTTTGACGGTTTCCATATCATTCATCGTCCTGGCGCTCTTTTTCCCGCTCGGGTCGCCAATCAAGCCCGTGCCGCCGCCGACCAGAACAATAACGCGATGCCCGGCCTTCAGGAAACGCATTAATGTCACTATCGGCAACAAAGAGCCGATATGCATGCTTTCGGCCGTCGGATCAAAACCGCAGTATAAGGTGATCGGCTTCTCTTCAAGCCTTTTTTCCAGCTCGTCTTCGTTGGCTATATCATGGATCAAGCCGCGCCATCTTAATTCTTCCAATAAAGACATTGCAATCCTCCAAGATTAAGAATATCCTTGGATCATTTAAGGATATTTTATTTTGTCGATTCGCGCCAAATTACTTGATAAGGCACATACAGGTTAGGATGTTCTTTTTTATCTTTTTGACTATTATCGCCGTTTTGTTTCATCAACTCGGTCAAAAACGACATTGCCTTATTGCCGATTTCATAAATGGGAATCTCAACGCAAGTTAATTTCGGGTTAGACAACACGGCATATCTTGTGTTCTGAAAACCGATAACCTGCAAGACGTCGGGAACCCTATGCCCCTTTTTCATGGCGATATTCATAAAGGATATGGCCATGGAATCGCGAACGGCCATCGCTACCTCGGGCACCCTTTTATCAAGATACTCGTTGAAGTCCTTTTCGTTAATGCTCAAATCGCCGCTGGAATAGATAATGTCAACCGGCAAATCGTGCTCGCGCATCGCTTTTTCATATCCTTTTTGTTTCAGATCGTTAACGGCGTATTTATGCTCGGTAGAAATGAAGAGAATTTTTTTGTTGCCGCGCCTGATCATTTCTTTGGTAATCTCGTAAGCGCATTTTTCATATTCAATTAACACGCTCGCGTATTGAGTCGTTTGCGATATCGCGTTAACAAAAACCACGGGGACGGGGGTTTTTTGCAGCAGATCAAATGTTTCGGGAGTCATCTCGTCATTCATAAACAAAATTCCGTCAACGCTGGAAGCAATGACGTCTCCCCACAAATCTCTTTGCAATTCGGTGTCGGCTCCGATGAACAAGCGAAGAGTGTAGCCGTATTTTTTTGCGCTGTCATCAATGCCTTGAATCATTTCCGCGACTGATGCTCTCGTAATTCGAGGCACAACGATTGCGACCGTTGTCGATCGCCTGCTTGCCAGGCCGCGAGCGTTGGCGTTGGGTTTATACCCTTTCTCCTTGATTATCTTTAAAACCCTGGCCCGAGTTGATTCTTTAACCTTTTCCGGGTGGTTGAGAACGCGGGAAACCGTGGCCAAACTTACTCCGGCAGCACCTGCTATGTCGTAAATTTTCACTTGATTCATCATTTTCACCTCTTTTCACTCTTATTAATTAATATTACCATAGAATGAAAATAAATGCAAGTATTTTCATAATAATTGTTTAATGTATTTATCGATGTTTCCGGCGCCCAAAAAAAGGATAACCGAGTTGCGAAGGTTTTTGATTTCTTGCAAACTTTTTTCGCGAAACTTTTTCGCTTTGGGAAAAACGCGGAAGACCTCGGCGTCTAAATTCCTGTCGGCCGCTTCTCTTTTGGAAGTGAAGGTTTTCGCAAGATAAAGCTTCACGCCGGAAAAAACTTCCCGGAATGATTTTTTCAACTGCATAGTCCGGCTATAAGTATGGGGCTGAAAAATAACGACGATGCCTTTGTCCGGATAACTTTGCCTCACGGCGTCCAGGCACATTTTTATTTCCCGCGGGTGATGAGCATAGTCATCTATAATCACGTTATCGTAATAAAAATATTCTTCCATTCTGCGCGAGGGACGCTGATAGTCAAGCAATTTGTCTTGGAGCGAATTTAAGTCGACGCCATTAAGATAACAAACCGTCAAGGCCGCGAGAAAATTATATATCATGTGCAACCCGGAAAAGGGCAGGAAATATTTATACTTCTCCCCGCGCGCGTCCGCTTCCAAAATATATCCTTCTTTATGTTCCTCGATAATCTTACCTTTAATATCGCCGTTTTTTAAGCCGAATATCGTTTTGCGCGGATGGTTTATTTTCCCGCAATACTCGTCGTCGCCGTTAATTATCAAATGTTTGGAGTTAACGCCCGCTTTTTGAAATGTCGCCAGCACCTCGTCGATTGACCGAAAGAAATCGGGATGATCGAAATCAATATTGTTAATAACGAGATAATCAAATGTATATTGCAATAGATGATTACGGTATTCGCAAGCCTCGAAAATAAAATATTCCGCGCCGCCTTCGCCTTTCCCCGTGCCGTCGCCGATCAAATATGATATTTTCCTGTCCTCAAAAAACTTGGCGATCAAACTGGTGGTGGTGGTTTTCCCGTGGGTTCCGGAAACCCCGATTTTCGGAACGGTAAAAAACTTCTCGATAAATTCGTGATAGTAATAAAAAGGCAGGTTTTTGCTTTTTACCGCGGCGACTTCAACGTGATCATCCTTATAGCAACTGCTGGCGATATATGTTTTTCCTTCCGTAATATTGGCTTCGGAAAACGGCAACGCTTTAATGTTTTTGGCTTTCAGTTTTTTGGAAGTAAAGAATTCTTCCTCGACGTCACTTCCGACAACATCATGGCCCAAATCTTTTAATATTCCCGCCAAGGCGGACATGCCCGTTCCTTTGATACCGATCAAATGGAATTTTACCACTGTTTCACCTCGTATTATACTATGAAAGAACATAAATTTGGGCACAAAAAAGACCGTTTTTCTCTGCCGGATCCGCTTAAAAACCCAAAAAGAAAAAGAGCGCTGACAAAGTCGGCGCTCCGGACTGCTTTTCACATCCCTGTCTTTTGGCCTAAAAAACAAAATTCCCGTTTTCAAATATTAAAACTTCCCGTCCGTCATCTTTGATGCCGGTGATTTTCATATCGGCGCTGCCGAACATAAAATCAACGTGGACGAGCGATTTGTTATATCCCTTGGCTTCCATCTCTTCTTCCGACATTTTATCGCTGTCCTTAAGGTTCATGGGATAAGCGCAACCCAGCGCCAGATGACAGGATGCGTTCTCGTCAAAAAGAGTGTTATAAAAGAGGATGCCGGTGTTGGAAATAGGCGAATCGTAGGGGATCAACGCTACCTCGCCGATATACGAACTTCCTTCGTCAACTTCCAATAAATTCTTCAGGGTTTCTTTTTCTTTGCCAGCGTCGAAATCTACGACTTTGCCGTCTTTGAAAATCAAGTAAAAGTCTTCGATCAGTTTTCCGTTATAATTAAGCGGCTTGGTGGCGACCACTTTACCGTTTACCCTGTTCCGATGAGGCATGGTGAAGGTTTCTTCGGTCGGGATATTCGGGGCGAAGAACACGCCGTTTTTCGCGACTTCTCCGCCGCCGGCCCAAATATGACCTTCGGCCAAGCCGACGGTCAAATCGGTGCCCAGGGAGTTTTCAAAACGCAGATAAGCGAAGTTGTAATCATTAAGGATTTCATTGCGTTTCGCGAGTTCTTCCATATGCTCGCGCCATTCCGCGACCGGGTCGTTATCGGGCAAGACGCGCGAAGCGGCGAGAATCGCGTCGAATAATCGGTCAAAAGCGTCCCCGTCGGAAAAAACCTTCTCCGCCCACGCCTCCGTCGGGTAAGAGGCGATACTCCACTGCGCCCCGTTGCCCATTAGGAAATCGCGGTAAAAATCAAGGCGCTCGCTGGTCGCCTTCGTATAGAGCTGGATTTTCCGCGGTTCGATGTCCTTCAATAATCCCGGGGTCGGGGCGGAAACCGAAATTGTGGCCGCTTTTTTGTCGATAAAATATTGGCACTCGGAAACGATATAATCCGGAACTTCCTCCAACGCCTCGTCGTTGGCGTATGTGTAAAATTGTTTCATAACGATCTCGTCATTCCAACGCAGTGTCACCCGCCCGGCGCCGCGCTTATAAGCGGCATCGGACAAAAATCTTGCAAAGTCTTTGCACTCAACCGGGGAATTGATTACCACAGTTTGGCCTTTCTGAACGTTGACGCCGACTTCCACAATCAAACGCGCGTATTTTTCCAATCTGTCCGTCTTCATGAATACCTCCTATATTTTAATATATATATAATATCAATAAATAAAATATTTATCAACGATATAATAAAAAAAGCAGCGAATCTATAAAATTTCGCTGCTTTTTGCCTATCTTCTTTCTTTAATTCTGGCGGCTTTGGCTGACAACTTACGGATGTAGTTAAGTTTGGCCCGGCGGACCTTCCCTAATCTAACAACTTCGATTTGGGCAATCCGGGGGGAATGCACGGGAAAGGTTCTTTCGACGCCGATGCCGTAGGAATTTTTCCGAACCGTAAACGTTTCGCTTATCCCGCCGCCGCGTCTTTTAATTACCAAACCTTCGAATACCTGAATCCGTTCGCGGCTTCCTTCAACGATTTTAACATGTACCTTGACAGTATCGCCCGGGCGGAATTCAGGCAACTTTTCACGCATGTATTCCTTAGTAATGTCAGATATTAATTGTTGACTCATTTTGTCACGCTCCTTATAACCGGCATTCATGCATCTATTGCAGCGGAATACCTTTTTTTGCAGTATTTACTTGGATATTATACATTATGTAGCGACTTTTGGCAAGTCCCTATTTTAACAACCATCACACTCGCCCGTCTCGGGCGTGAATTCCTCGCCTTTTAATTCGGCATAACGATCGTAACCGCCGGCAAAATAATGGATGTTATGAAAGCCGGAGGCGTTCATTATTTCGGTGAAACGACGCGAATCCTCGCCGTCGTAATCAATTAATATAATTCGGTAATTATGCTTTTTCCCGAGCAAGACGATTAAATCGGAAGCAATCTCTTCCACGGTCCTCGCCTCGCCGTCCCTTAATGTTCTCATGCAGAAGAACCCGGGAATCCTGCCGGCGACACAATCTTCGTAAGCGCGCAAATCATACGCTTTGGTGTTGCCGTCGCCGATATGGGTTAAAACCTTATCGAAAGCCTCGATTTCCTCGTCCCCGTACGCTTTCCCTCGTGTCCGGCATGCCGAAAGCGAAAACAAAAGCGCAACGAAAAGCAATGCTATCCTAGCTTTCATAATCCTCACCGCGTTTGATTTTTTCCAGGAAACAATAGTCCTCGGGAGTAAGCTTGGCTTTTTTCAAAAGATCTGGACGGTCAAGGTATGTCCGTTCCAATGATTTGAAACGGCGGTATCGTCTGATTTTTTCATGATCGCCCGAGAGCAAAATTCCCGGAACCTCTTGTCCCTCGAATTCCTGCGGCCGGGTGTATTGGGGAAATTCCAATAACATCTCGCTAAAACTCTCGTTATGATGCGACTCCTCGTTTCCCAAAACCCCGGGGACGAGTCGGACGACGCTGTCAACGACAGCCATGGCGGCGATTTCCCCGCCCGTTAGAATATAATCCCCGATAGATAAGGTCTCGTCAATATAATTGGATATCCGGGCGTCGACGCCCTCGTAATGACCGCAGATCAAAATGATGTGCCCGTATTGGGATAACTCGAAAGCTTTGTTTTGATCGTATACTTTTCCCGTCGGCGCTAGCAAGATCTTTTTCGCCGACACGAAATTTTCAATGGCGCGAAGACAATCGACGATCGGCTGGACCGAAATAATCATCCCGGCTCCGCCGCCGTATGAATAGTCGTCGACTCTTTTGTTTTTATCGCTCGAAAATTCGCGGAAATCATGAATCCTTATTTCCGCGAGTCCCTTGTCGACGGCCCTTTTTATAATCGAGGCGTTTAATCCCGAAAACATCTCGGGAAAAAGGGTGAGAATATCGATTTTCATAGCAGACCCTCGATCGGCGTGATAATGACCTGGCGCTTTTCTAAATCAACCTTTTTAACAAAAGCCTCGACGAACGGAACCATCGCCTCCCCGCCTTCCGACTTTTTCAGGATTAACATCGCGCCCTGGGGATATTCCCGGACGTCGGTTATCTCGCCGACGGTCTTTTCGTTGTCGTCGCAAACCTTCAGGCCGATTAACTGGTGATAATAATACTCGTCCTCCGCCAGCTCCGGCAATTGGTCTTTATGGATATATATCTCGCGGCTTATGTAATCAAGGACATCATTGATATTTGTGAGGTCGTTAAAGGTAATCAGATCAAATTTATTATGAACGCGATGCGAGTTGATAGTAATCTTAACCATTTCCTCGCCGCGTTTAACGTAGAGGATACTGTTTTCCTTAAATCTTTCCGTTTTAAAATCGGAATCTGATTTTACCTTAACCTCTCCTTTTATACCGTGGGTCCCGATAATTTTGCCGATATAAATATAATCCATTTTTCAACCTCGCAATATTATTTTTGGGTCAGTCGCATTGCCCTGAGAGAATTAAGAATGGCGATCAACGAAACGCCGACATCGGCGAACAAAGCCTCGTAAATCAAATAATCGAGAATAAAAGCAAAGATGGATTGGGTAATAAACGGTTCCAATAAAGCCAGCAACAACACCGAAACTTTCACGATTAACGCGAGACAAATATTTTGGATAACGATTCGCCGCGTTTTTTTCGCTATTTTTTTCGCGGTGAAGAGTTTGCTTAAATCATCGGTCATCAACACGATGTCCGCCACTTCAATCGCGGCGTCGCTTCCCAACCCGCCCATGGCAATGCCGACATCGGCGCTGCTTAAAACGGGGGCGTCGTTAATACCGTCGCCGACATAAGCGATTTTCTCGTAATCCTTGCTTAATTCTTGCTTCAACTCGAGCACCTTTTCCACCTTGTCGATCGGCGACATGTTGGCGTAATACTCGTCAATCCCCAATTGCGCGCTGACATCGTCGGCGATCAGTTCGTTATCACCCGTCAGCATGAATGTTTTTTTAATGCCGATGTCGCGCAGCGCAGCGAGCGCGGTTGCGGCGTTCTCTTTTATCTCGTCTTTAATGATCAAGCATCCTTCAACTTTTCCGTCGACCGCGATAAAAACGCGATTGCCGGCTTCTTTTACTTCCGGCGTTTCAATGCCGTTTTCCTGCAAATATTCGGCGCGACCAATATGAATATCGTATTTGTCCACTTGATTGTTCACACCGGTGCCGACAGCGAATTTCTTAAACTTAATCCTTTGTACCGATATATTATCGGCGCCGTAAGCGTCGATAATCGCTTTGGCGATCGGGTGGCTGGAATTGAATTCGGCATGGGCCCCCAATTCCAAAAGTTTTTCCGGCTCGAAGTGTCCGAAAGTAATGATTTTGCTAAGAACGAATTTTCCGCTGGTCAGGGTTCCGGTTTTATCGAAGACAAAATATGCAACATTATTTAAAGTTTCCAGATAGTTGCTTCCCTTCACCAGGATACCCTGCCGGCTGGCGCCGCCGATTCCTCCGAAAAAGCCCAGGGGAATCGAGATAACCAAAGCGCAGGGGCAGGAAACGACCAGGAAAATCAAGGCAATCTTAATCGAATGTTTAAACCCGCCTTCCCATGCGTCGGGCGAAAGCGACGGGCTGACAAACGGCAAAACTATAGCGATAATAAAGGCAAGCGCGACGACAGTCGGCGTATAATAACGAGCAAATTTCGAAATAAAATTCTCCGACTTCGCCTTTAGACTGCTTGCGTTTTCAACTAGATGCAGTATCTTCGCCACCATTGAATCTCTATACGGCTTGGTGACCTTAATCTTCAAATTACCGTCGATGTTAATCGAGCCCGACAAAACCTCGTCGTCGACGGAAACATCGCGATGGAGGCTTTCCCCGGTCAACGCCGAGACGTCAATCGCTCCCTCGCCGTCGATAACCACGCCGTCAAGGGGAATGCGCTCGCCGGGACGGACAAAAATCTCGTCGCCGACGACAATTTCCACGGGATCGACATCAACAAGCTCGTCATTAACGAATAGCGACGCTTTTTGCGGCTGGATGTCGATTAGCTTGGCGATCGAACGACGCGAGTAATTAACGGCGTACTGCTGACATAGTTCGCCAATGCGGTAGAATATCATGATAAACACGGCTTCGTCGTAATAACCGACCGCAAAAGCGATAATCGTCGCCATTGTCATTAAAAACTTCTCGTCAAATATCCGACCCGACTGAATGTTTTTAAAGGCGCCGTAGAGAATATCCCCGGCCAACAGGATGTAACCGGTTATGTACGTGACGTAAATAATCGCGTATTTTAAGATATCCTCGATCTCGAAGCGGTTTAATATGGTTTTTAAGATAAACCCCAGCATAAAGATGGAGAAGCCGATAATAAAATAGGTTTTTCTGCCCTTATCGATTTTTATGCCGCGCTCGAACAAGGGCTTATCCTTGGTAAACTCGCGAACCTTGATATCGGCGTCGACGCTTTCGGCAATCGCCTGTACTCTCTCCTGGAGATTATCGATCAGATCCTTGTCGGATGTTTCGATAATAAAGCGGGTCGATGCGAAGTCGACCGCGATAAGCTCGTGATCAAACGTTCTTTTGGAAATCCTTTCAATTTTCGCGGCGCAATTGGCGCAGTCAAGATGTTCAAGCAACAACACCTTTCGGTAAGTCGGGGTTATCTCCTTCTCCTCGACAACTATGTTGTCGTCCACTTTTTTAATAGCGGCGATAATTTGCTCGATATCTTTCTCGATGCTGTCGTATCTCCTAAACTCAATCAACAGAATATTGGTTGTCGGGTTAATTTTTGCCGTGCCGTTTTTAAAAACGCGACTTAGATCAAATTCGATTTTCCGGATGATGCTACTTGAGGCAATATTTTTTAAATAATATTGTTTCCGGACATGTTTCATGATGGATAATCGGAAGTGTGGTTATAGCTTAATCCCCCGAAAATTGTATGTAACACGTTTACACACTCCTTTACCTTTCTGATATCGTTTTACAAACTAAAATGAATCTACTGATATTTCCATCTTTTTGCCGTATTTGGCGGCGCAGGCTTGCGCTATAGTGCGAATAGAATTAATGATTCTTCCCTTTTTGCCAATAATTCTCCCAATGTCTTCAGAATTAACCATTATGTGAATAACGATTTTTTCATCGTCTTCCGCAAATTTCTTAACGATCATTTCTTGTGGATAACGAAGCAGCGGACCGGCTAAATCGGTAATAAATTTTTCGTAATTCATTATTTAATACCCGTCTTTTGTTTTTCGTATTTTTCATTAATCCCGAGCTTGCGGAACAATGACTTAACGGTATCGGTCGGCTGCGCGCCCTTGTTTAACCAGGCGAGGGCTTTTTCTTCATCGATTTTCAAACGGTTGTTTTCAATCGGATGATAAATCCCGATGATCTCGATGAATCTTCCGTCGCGCGGGTTACGCGAATTGGTAGCCACAATCCGGTAATAGGGTCTTTTCTTCGAACCGAATCTTTGCAATCTTAATTTTACTGCCATATATGTTCCTCCTTTTAATCCAATATATTTTATCACCTAAAAAAATATCTGTCAAGTAAATTTACTTGACAGATAACGGCAAAGCGTCATAAATATTTGTGTCGCGGGAAAATGCTTATTTTGAACTCGAAAAGTATTTAATCATGGCGCTGGCGAAGTTGACTTGCTTTTTAATCGCCTCGAGTTTATCATATGTCGTGATTTTTAACGCTTTCTTAACGACCCGTTCGAATTCGCTGAAATACTTCGGGTCCAAATCCAAATAATAATACCATTTCGGGTGGCGGCGCAGATAATTCAGATATTGCTCGTTATTATATAATTTTTCGATTATCTCGTCGCGCAATTTAATCCCACCAATCGTTGTATGGCGTTGTTATGTACGGCACCCGGTTTGTTTGTTTGGGCCCGAACGTCTGCGCGATTTGAATAACCTTCTGGATTGAATTAAGCGTGCGGTTAAGCTTGTCGGGATCAATTCTCTGAATGTATCCGAATATGTTTTTAATGCTATCGATGCTTAAGGAAATATTGTTCCCTCTGTTGTCCGCTGAGCTGCCGCCCCGCGGCGCTTCCCGGTAATCATTCCATTGCGCATCCCCCTCGCCGTAAATTATCCATTCCTCATAAATATTTTGCCATGTTCGTCTTCCCGCCCTAACGTCGTCGCGGATTTTCGGATGCCTTCTTACAAAATCGCGAAATTCATCCATTTTTGATTGCATAAAGCACCCCCTCACTATAATTTATTCGAGTGGGCGATTAATGTGAATTGATTTTTTAGTTTGTTTATCTCTTCGTCTGTAAGCGGGCGGTATTCCCCCGGTTTTAAGGCTGGGTCCAAAGCGACCGGCCCGATTTGTATTCGCTTCAGATATTTTAACGTTTTTCCGAGAACCCGGCACATTTGCTTGATTTGATGATGCTTGCCTTCATAAATCGTAAGATAAGCTTCGGCGTCGGACAAAATCTCAAGTTCCGCCGGCCGGGTTTTTACCGTTCTCCCTTTCCCGTCGCGAATCGGGAAACCTTCCCGGCAAAGCTGGATATCTTCTTCCCCGAAGCCTTCTTCCGTCAATAAATAGTATTTTTTTCGGCAGTTGTTTTTCGGGCTGGTGATTTTATGGGCAAGTTTTCCGTCATTGGTGAGAAGAACGAACCCCTCGGTATCGATATCAAGACGTCCCGTCATGAATAAATTGTATTTTGAATAATCTCCCGCCAAATCCAAAACCGTCGGATGAAGCGGGTCGCGCGTCGAGGTAACGTAGCCGCGCGGTTTGTTTAGCATGAAATACAAAAACCGTCGGTACGCGAGCCGCTCATCGTCGAAATCAACGGCGTCGCGGGTTTCGTCAACGGAAAAATCGCTTTTCATGACGATTCGGCCGTTGACTTTGATTCGCCCCGCGCCAATTATATGCCGGGAGTCGCTCCGGCTAATATTTAAAGCGTATGATACAAATTTATCAAGCCGCATATAACACCGCCATAATTAACTCACATTTTAGGAGCCTTCACCATATTATAAACTAGAAAAGGAGGTTCCAATGTTCAATAGAAAGGCGCAACAACGTTTTTACACGCATAATAATTATAACCCAAGATTCGGTCCCATGCCTTCGCCTTATCCTCAGGCTCCCCAGATGATGAACGACCCTAACCTTAGTTCCTGGTATCCCGAAGTTCAGGACAACCGGCTGCAAATGGAAATCAGGGAAAACCGGAGAAGGATCAACAACCTGGCGAAAAGAATTATCAGAATCGAGAACTATTTAAGAATTCGCGATACTTCTGATTATTCGATTGTCGAAGACGAGCACATCCCCGACGATTTTTCGATGTGAGCGGGAAAGTATTGGGGATAAATCAATCGCCGTTTATATTGTATCATACCCGGAAGGAAAAATAATAGATTTAGGTTAATACACTGGTGATTGAAAAACACAAATCATATACTAAAGTGAATAAAAAGGAAGGAGGTACAATTAATGTACGGAACATATGGATTAGGCTGCGGATATCCGACGACTGGCGGTTGGGGTTGCGGTTACGGATATGCGCTCGTACTTGTATTGTTCATTTTATTGGTAATAATCGGGTCGGCTGCCGTCGGAAGATTTTAATTGTAAAAAAAGGGAGTTTTAATACTCCTTTTTTTATTTGCATCTTGTTTGAAAATGTGGTATAAACTATGATATAATAAATAAAAATAGCAAAAGGAATAATCGCGCATGTTACTCTATCAAGACATAATAAAAGACGACAACCCCATCTTAAGAAATAAATCGGAAGATGTCACGCTGCCGCTATCCGACGAGGATATCGCGACCATCGAAAAAATAAATGAATATCTCGTCAACGGGTACGATAAGGAAAAGGTCGAAAAATTCGGTATCCGCCCGGCGTACGGCCTTGCCGCGCCGCAAATCGGCGTGTTTAAGAAAATTTTCGTTATTCTCGCCACGGACGAGACCGGCAAAACTCATCATTACGGCGTGATCAACCCAAAAATCATTTCCCATTCGGAAGAAAAAGTATATCTTCCCGGGGGGGAAGGCTGCCTTTCCGTTGACAGGAACGTTGATGGATTCGTGCACCGCCACAAACGCGTCAAAGCGAAAGTCTGGCTCTATGACTTCATTGAAAAAACGGTTAGAGAAGAAATCCTGAAACTTGAAAACCTGATGGCGATCATATTTCAACACGAATACGATCATTTATTCGGTATTTTATTTTACGATCATATTGACAAAAACAATCCTTTCTTTATTCAAAACAACAGCACCGGTCTCACTTTCATAACGAATGACGAAGAAAAATAGGCGAAGGAATCGCCTTTTTATAAATAATAAATACTGACGGCAAAAAGCGTTTGCGCTAAATAATACGCCGCTATATTGACTGCTTTTATCTTTTGGATGTTTTTTTCGCCAATCCCGGCAAAATAAATAAAATAAAGCAAAATGTCCGACAGGGCGAACGAAACGGCCCCGGCGAATAAAATGGTATTTATCCGGGTAAAATTATGTATTATATTCAAGCCCGTCACCGCGATTAAAAAAGATAACGGCAAGACATAAACATAATTTAAAAACTTTAATTTACCGCATTTGACGCCGCTTAAATTCGTTGTTATAATAATTAAAGCGGCCATAACGATTCCTGTTAGTAAATAAAGATACGGTTTGGAAGCGGAGAAGGTAAGAAAAGCCGCCGCGTAAAAAATGTGACCGACAAAAAACAACGCGCTCCCGAAGATAAAATACGTTGTTTTTCTCTTCGCGTCAATCCTTCTTATACCCAGGACTATATCGCCCAAAAGCCCGGCAAGAAGACCCGAGATAACCAGCGCGGGATAATTGCCGGCGGCATCGCCGCTTTTTTCGCGCGCGTAAAATCCCAAGACAACAAAACAAAAGCTCGTCGCCGCCTTGATGGCGAAAACGGCTTTCGCGTTAATTTTATATTACAAAATCGTATAAATAATAACCAGCAGGCAAATCAGCGCTAAAATCGGAATCATTTTCGCATCACCGCGTTAATAATAGCCGATTAGACGGTCGATAATTGCCTAATTATGCGCTAAATAAATTTATAATGCTTTAACGCTTTGAAGACGCCGTCTTCGCTTACGGGCGCGGTTATGTAATCGGCCGCGGACTTAACTTTGTCCGACGCGTTTCCCATCGCGATGCCGATTCCCGCGTCGGCGATTAATTCGTAATCATTGTCTCCGTCGCCGAAAGCGACGACTTCGCTTATATCGATTCCCAAATGCTTAATTAGTTTTTTCACGCCCTCGCTTTTGGATGCCGCGACCGGAAGCACGTCATAACCGCGTTCAAACCACCGGATGAATTGGAAATGCGGGTGCCGGCGCGCCAAAGTTGTCATGTCCTCCGGCGAGCAAAAAACCCACAATTGATATACGTTCCGTTCAAGATAGTATTCTTTGTTGATCGGCGGCAGTTCCAAGGCCAAAATATCGAAGGAGCCGATTACGCCATCGTCAATCCTGCTGACGGCCTCATCCAATTCCCCTTCAAAACCGTAAGCGAGGTTGAGTTTGTCGAAATCTCTGACCAAAGGCTCGATCAATTCAACCGCTATCGGCTGCGAAAATATCGTCCTGTCGCCAACTTTTACGATTTGACCGTTAATCAACACAAAATAATCGATTAAACTTATGATTTCTTTTATCGAGTACAGCATGAATTCGGCTCGCCCCGTCGCGATACCGATTTTATGTTTTTGTTTTAGTTTTTGAAGCGCCTTGACGGTCGACTCCTGGATGACGCGCTTTTCGTTATCGAATAAAGTCCCGTCAATATCAAATAAAAATAACATATCCTGCTCACTTTCTATTATTATGAATTGTATCACACTCTGGCCGGAAAAACAACTTTCCCGCCTAATCATTAACTTTTAACAAAGGAGATAAGAAAAATGAATAGAAACACGAAAAAAAAACGCCCGATTATCGAGCGCTTTAATGATGACAATATCAAAGTATTCGCTTTGGGCGGTCTCGATGAAATCGGGAAAAACATGTACGTCATCGAATGCGGAGACGAACTTATCATTATCGATTCCGGCATCATGTTTCCCGATAATAATTACGGCGTTGATTATATTATTCCCGATTACGCATATCTTAAAAATAACGAGGAAAAAATTATCGGCTTATTTATCACTCACGGTCACGAGGATCATATTGGCGGCATTCCCTATCTTTTACGCGACGTGAAAATACCCGCCGTTTACGCAAGCGGATTGGCCGTGAACTTGATAAAAATTAAAATGACCGAGTTTAGCCATATTCCAATTAACTTGATCGAGTATAATAACGATTCCGTTTTTAAATTCAAAAACTTTGAGGTGTCGTTTTTCCGTACCGTTCACAGCATCCCCGATTCATCGGGGATAGCGGTTAAAACCCGTCTGGGATATATTCTCCACACCGGGGATTTCAAATTTGACTTCAACCCGCTTTCCGAGCACGCCGATTACGGCAAGCTGACGCGATACGCGGAAGCGGGAGTGTTATGCTTGCTGTCCGACTCCACAAACGCCCATGTCAGCAAATTCTCCTTCTCGGAAAAAAAGATCGGCGAAAGCATTAAAACAATATTCGGCAGTATCAAAGGAAGGATAATTATCTCGACGTTCGCTTCGAACGTCCACCGGGTGAAGCAAATTATCGACGCCAGTATCCAACATAACCGAAAAGTTATCGTCTTCGGGCGCAGCATGGAAAAAACAATATCAGTGAGCCAAAAATACAAATATATAAACGTGCCCCGCGGAACGTTCGTTAACGCCAAGGAATTTAAAAAAATCCTGCCCAACGAAATCACCATTCTTAGCACCGGCTCCCAGGGAGAGCCCTTGGCCGCATTATCCCGTATCGCCGACGGAAATCACAATCATATAAAAATAATCCCCGGCGACACGATTGTCTTTTCCTCATCTCCGATTCCGGGCAATCAAGAGGCAATCAACAGGATAATCAACAAACTTTATAAAGCGGGATGCAACGTTATCGTCAACAGCCCGCTAACCGACACGCACACATCGGGACACGCCAGCGAAACCGAACTTATGATTATGCTCTCGCTCACAAAACCAAAACACTTCATGCCGATTCACGGGCTTTATTCGATGCTTAAGCGGCACGCCCAGCTGGCCGTGGAAACCGGTGTCGCCCCCGAAAACTGTCACATTCTTGACAACGGGGAAGTCTTGACGTTTAGCGAAAGCAAGGTTTTCTCCCATTACGCCGTCCAATCCGGGAGCGTCTATATCGATTCCGATCGCTTTGACATCGATAACGCCGTCATCAAGGAACGAAAAATTCTTTCGGACGACGGAATGGTTTCGATCATCTTTACCGCGAAAAACCGGAGACTTACGAAAAAACCCAATGTCGTCAGCCGCGGGTTTATCTATCTTAAAGATTCGGAAGAACTGCTTTCGGAAATCGAAAAACGCGCCGAGCAAATTTATAATGATTACTTCCGCGCCACCAAACGTTTCCATGCTAATTATCTGAATAATCTTATTACTCATGAACTGACTAATTTCATCTACGAAAAAACAGAAAAAAGACCGATGATCATTCCGGTCATTATGAATTATTAAAGAGATGTCCAAAAGAGAAAAACGAATGCCTCGACGGCTTCGTTTTTTTTTTATTAATTACTCATTCATGATAAATAAAAAATAAGCCAAGGAGACAGGGGCTACATTCCCTTCCTTGGCTTTTTTAAGCGCGGGCAGTTTGCGGTTCATTTTCACCGTTCCATTACTTCGGTAAAATCACGCTTCGCTCAATACTTTTTCTTTGAAAATACGGTATATCTCCCTAACAAGCATCGCGTCTTCTAGCGCGTCGTGTTTTTGCTCTTCCATTTCCACGCCGCTTAATTCCTGATAAGTGTTAAACAAGCCCAAATCAATTTTAATATTGTAATAGTTTTTCATCACCTGCATGAAATTGATATAACGATTTCTGATATCAAGATCATTGATGCGGTTTATTTTAAAAGAATTTTCCAGGGCTAAAATATCGTTTCGCCCCCATGCTATTATTTTCGCGTCATATTTTTCTATGCACCATTTTAGTAGATTATAAAACTCTTTATAGTCGCAGGCGCCGTTAAAGTCTTCGCGTTTTTTTCCGATAAATTTTAATGTTCTCCGGTTCAGGGAGTATCTTTTCTGCGGTTTAACCAAAGAGCCGTCCTCGAATATAATGTTGCCGGACTCGTCTTCCACGACGATCCCGTATTGAATTATCTCCGCGACATGACTAAATGACTGATAATAAGGGGGAAGGGAATATTCCAAATCCAAAAACAACTTGTTTTTGGTCTTAAGCAATAAATTCCTTACCCCTTTTCTAATCGCAGCGAGATTGTAATAGACGACCTTATCGCGCTTGGTGCTTTGAACAATTTTATTGAAGGAATCGATCTCGTGACAGTGATAATCCCCGTATTGTTTCTTTTCGGCGCTGACGTTGACAAAAATATAAGGATTATAATAAAAATAGGGGCCAAAATCCTTAAACAGTTTACGCGACATGTAAAAATAATGAATCTTTTTTTGGCTCAAAACTTTAATGATTCTTTCTTTGGGGAGCGTTTTGACGATTTTACCGTAAACCTTCATGCTGATCCTTTCAGTTATTTATTATCAAGCGATAATTCTTTAATCCGGATTAATTCCAATATAGCTTGACTGCGACCTTTAACGCCCAATTTTTGAATGACGTTGGATATATGGTTTCTAACAGTTTTCTCGCTGATTTTTAATTTTTCCGCGATTTCTGTCGTGTCATAGTTGGCAATCAATAATTTGAAAATTTCGCGTTCCCGGTTTGTTAGAAATTTTTGTGTATACATGCTATCCCTCCTATATTATCCATTATTATAATATGCAAAAAAATATAGGACGTCACTACACCACTTTTTTTATTTCATTTATTTGTTCGTCGGTTAAATTTAATTCCCGTAATTTGCTCTCGAAATTTTCATAATCCGAATCCCTAAGTATCGCCAGTATTTGCTTCTTTCTGACCTTGCCGATGCCTTCAATCCCATCCAATCTCGATGACAATACCGCGCGCGAGTGGGTTTGACGGTAAAAAGTTATGGCAAAGCGGTGAACTTCGTCCTGAAGGTTTTCCAGGAAAAAAAATGTGTTTGATTTTCTGTCGATATTAATCTCTTCGTCTTTGAAAAACAAATACGACGTCCGGTGGCGATCGTCTTTGCCTAAGCCGAGAACATCAATCGCCAAACCTAAATCGGCGATGGCTTTCTCGGCGCTTTTAACTTGAGGCTTCCCGCCGTCGACAACGACCAAATCGGGAAATCTCTCCCCCGCCTCTTTGAGACGCCTGTATCTCCTGGTTACGATTTCATAAATCGAATGCGTGTCGTTGGCGCCGCTGACCGTTTTTATCCTGTACTTCCGATACTTTTTCCGCGCCGGCGCTCCGTCTTCGTAGACGACCATGGCGCCGACGGAATACGCGCCCTGAATATTGGAAACGTCAAAAGCCTCGATATAACGAGGCGGGGAAATCCCCAATAGGTCCCCCAACGCCTTGACCGCGCCCAGGGTCCTTTCCAATTTGTTTCTTTTTACCTTAATCATATGCGCAAGTTTTTCTTCGGCGTTTTCCGTTACCAGGTCAACGTATTTTTTCTTTTGCCCGCGCTTGGGAACGATAATCCTTTTTTTAATCGTCTCATCGATACCGCTTATATCGACGGCCGGCAAAAGAATCTCCTGAGGAAGGGGGTTATTATGATTTATGTAAAACTGGCCGATGAAATTGATGAACAGCTCTTCCGCCGTTCCCATCAACTCGAATAAGTAATCGTCGCTGCCGATCGTTTTATGACCGCGAATGTGAAAGACCTGAATGCCGATGTATTGCTCGTCGCAATGATAAGAGAACACGTCGGTATCCTTAATCTTTAATTCCATCATTTGCTTTTCGGCGACGGTCTTTAAGTTCTCCAACAGTTGCCGGCATTCGAGCGCCTTTTCAAACTGCAAATTATCGGCCGCGCGCTTCATTTTCTCCTCTAACCTATCTTCCAACGCCTTTGCGTTTCCGTTCAGGAAAACGATAATTTCATCAAGCATCGCCTGATATTCTTCTTCGGAAACATCCTTTACGCACGGAGCCAAGCATTGGCCCAAATGATAATAAAGACATTCCTTATTCGGGATGACGCGGCACTTCCGCAAAGGATAGATCCGATTTAAAAGTTCGACGATTTCCTTCGCGGCGTTGGCGTGCGGATACGGGCCAAAATATTTGCCTTTTTTATTGATGTCGCGCGTGTAATAGAGACGCGGGTATTTGTCGGCGCCGATGCAAATATACGGATATTTCTTGTCGTCGGTAAAAATAATGTTATATTTGGGGTTATGTTTTTTTATAAGGTTCATTTCCAAAATGAACGCTTCCGTTTCCGACGACGTGATAATATATTCAAAATCATCGATGTTTTCGACCAGTTTTGTCGTTTTGGCGTCGTGAACGCCGGTAAAATAGGACTTTATCCGGTTTGATAAATTTTTGGCTTTGCCGACGTAGATTATTTCCCGCGCCTTGTTGTACATCAAATAGCAGCCCGGCTTCTTCGGCAAGGCGCTTAGTTTTTCCTGCAGTTTCATTGAAACCTTACCCGCTAGTCTTGACTGTCTAAATCTTTGAGAATTTGCTCGATACGATTGCCGTATTCCAACGAGGAATCATATTTAAAGCGCAGTTCCGGCACTTTGCGCATTTTGATCTTTTTGCTAAGAAGAGTCCTTATATACCCTTTGGCCTCCTCGAAAGTGCGCGAAGTCGCTTCGATTTGACGTTCGTTACCCAAGACGCGGTAATAAACCGTCGCGTACGAATAATCGCCGGTCAACGAAACCTTGGTTATGGTAACAAATTTAAGCCGCTCGTCTTTGACGTCCGACATTATAATGTTACCGATTTCCCTTTCGATGATTTTTTCCAGCCTTTCCTGTTTATAACTCATATTTACACCCGCTTTACTTTTTCCATTACATACGCTTCGATAATGTCGCCGACTTTGACGTCGTTATAATTCTCGATCAAAATCCCGCATTCATAACCGGCGCGGACTTCCCTAACGTCATCCTTAAAGCGACGCAAGGAAGCGATTTTGCCTTCATAGACCACGATCGAATCGCGAATCAGCCGGACTTCGGCATTCCGATTGATAAAGCCGTCGGTAATATAACAACCTGCGATCGTGCCCAGTTTCGAAGCTTTAAAGGTTTCCCGCACCTCGGCCTCGCCGATAATTTTCTCTTCGTAAATCGGTTCGAGCATCCCGGTCAACGCCGCTTCAATGTCTTCTAATAGTTTATATATGACATTGTAATAACGGATTTCGATTTCCTTTTCCTTCGCGTAATCGCTGATCTGCGCCGTCGCGCGAACATTAAAGGCAACGATAACTGCTTGCGATGCGACCGCTAAGTTGATATCGTTTTCGGTAACTCCGCCGACGCCGGAACGCACGACGTTTACTTTCACGCCTTCGACATCCATTTTTTCCAAAGAGTTTTGCAGGGCTTCTATCGAGCCGTGAACGTCGCCTTTGATAATTAAGTTCAATTCTTTCGTGGCCTGGCCGAGATCATCAAAAATATTGGCGAGTTGAATCGGTTTCCCGACGCCCATTTCTTTTTCGAATGCGCGTTTAGCCCGTTCCTCGGCAATCAGGCGAGCCGTTTTTTCATCTTCGAAAACCATGAACTGGTCGCCCGCTTGCGGGACGCCGTTTAACCCGGTAATTTCCACGGCTTTTGAAGGTCCGGCCGATTTAATTTTTGCTCTCGTTTCGTCCTGCATTGCCCTGATTTTCCCGTGCGTGTTGCCGACGACAATCGGGTCGCCGATCTTGATTGTCCCGTTTTTAACAAGCAAAGTAGCGACCGGGCCGCGACCGCGGTCCAATCTGGCCTCGATTACGGTTCCCATGCCCAAACGGTCGGGGTTGGCGCGGAAATTTTCCATTTCCGCGGTCAAAAGAATCATCTCCAATAATTCGTCGACGCCTTGACCGGTCAACGCCGATATATTGACATAAATCGTGTTTCCGCCCCATTCTTCCGGAACCAAATTGTATTCGCTGAGTTCTTGCTTGATGCGGTCGGGGTTGACATTGGGTTTGTCTATCTTATTTACCGCCACGATAATCGGGACCTTGGCCGCGCGGGCATGATCAATGGCTTCTTTTGTTTGAGGCATGACGCCGTCATCGGCCGCCACGATTAAGACCACTATATCGGTCACCATCGCCCCGCGCGCCCGCATCTCCGTGAACGCGGCGTGACCCGGCGTATCAATAAACGTAATCGATTTCCCGTTTTTCTTTACTTGATAAGCGCCGATATGCTGGGTAATGCCGCCCATTTCGCTTGACGCGACGTTGGCGTTCCTAATCGTGTCAAGCAACGTCGTTTTACCGTGATCGACATGACCCATAATCGTAACGATTGGCGCTCTTTCTTCGAGCGATTCCTCCGGGTCGTCAATCTTGATGTTTTCGAATTTGGTGATGTCTTCCTCGGCTTTGTCTTTGATGACGAATTTAAATTCCTTGGCAAGAAGCTCGACCAAATCGCGATCGATCGCCTGCGTCGCGCTCACCATGAAACCCATCATAACGAGAGAGCGAACGAGGTCGCTGATGCTGACTTTCACCGCGTCCGCTATCTGAGCGACGGTCATTCCCGGTGTGTAATACAAAATATTGTCGCCGCGAATATCGATGTTCGCTTGGCGGCGGCCAAATTTTTTCGCTCGCTTCTTGACATTCTTCAGGCGAACGTGAACACGGGTTTCTTTCTCGTATTCGGTATATTTATCGTCATACACTCTAGTAAGTTCGATTTCAGGTTCCTCGCGTTCAGCCGGCATATCCTCTTTTTTGGGCGTACGCGGTTTGGCCGGTTGGCCTTTTTTAGCCGCGGCCGGTTTTGGTTTTTCCTGCTCGGCTTTCTTGGCGTCTGCCGGCTTTTTCGTTTTCGGCTTGCCGGCGGGTTTGGCCTTAGTTTGAGGTTTATCTTCCTCTTTGGCTTTTTCCCGCGGTTTTTCTTTTTGCGGGGCGGCCTCTTCTTTCTCCTCCTGAGCGGGTTTTTCCTTTGCCGCGACCATTTTACGCGCTTCCGCCCTGATGTCGATTTTATACACCTTGCTTAATTTTTTGACAATATCATTGGCGATGTCGGTTTCCAAATCAGCCGTAATCCCGACATTTTCCAACTTTGTCAATAATTCTGTTTCCGGAACCTGTATTACTTCGAGAATTTCCCTAACTTTCATTTAATACCTCCATTTAATTGCCCGCGTATTGCGTCGGAAAAACCCTGGTCAGTGATCGCGAGAACCTTACACAATGGTTTGCCGATCGCTTTGGACAATTCTTCGCTAGAATATTCATTAATTACCAATACATTGTAATCATAACATTTTTTCTGAAATTTTTTAACGGTGTTGCTGGCGGCGTCGCTGGCGATAAATACTATTTTCGCCAAATTCTTTTTTATCGCCCACAAAACGGCATCGCTGCCGGCTACCAATTTATTAGCCCTGCGCGCAAGGCCCAAATAACCCGGGACTTTATTCCCGCGCATTCTCTTCCTTCAATAATCGCGTCAAGCGATCGTATATTTCGGAAGGAACGCTAACCCCGAGATGTTTATCCAATATTTTTGATTTTCTTGCTTTTTGGATCGCTTCGTTTTGTTTGGATAAGTAAGCGCCGCGACCGCGGAGTTTACCAGTCGGGTCAATTTCAACGCTTCCTTCCGTAGTCCTTACGATCCGAAACATCTCGTTTTTGGGGTGTTTTTCGTTGGTTGCCACGCAATGCCTAATCGGTATTTTCTTTTTTTTCATCATGCAACACCTAATTTCTTTTTACATTATACGTGAACTCGATGCCTTCCTTGGTGGCGTCCGATAATTTCTTAATATCAATCTTCCATCCGATGGCATAAGCCGCCAATCGGGCGTTTTGTCCTTTTTTGCCGATAGCCAAGGAATATTGGTCGTCCGCGACTATTACCGTCGCCTGTTTCTTTTTCTCATCGGCGATTACGCTTAAAGACTGCGCGGGAAGCAAGGCCTCGGCGATCAAATCCACGGGATTATCGCGCCAGATAAAGATATCAATTTTCTCGCCGTTTAACAGTCTGTTAATTTCCTTGATTCTTAACCCGCCCTGACCGACGCAGGCGCCGATCGGATCAATATTATCGTGCAGCGAGACAACGCCGATTTTCGTCCGGTCGCCGGGATCGCGGGCGATGCCCATAATTTCCACGGACCCGTCGTGAACCTCGGGAATAACCAGTTCAAATAGTCTTTTTACTATTTCCCGGTTTACCCGCGTTAAAAACACTTTCGGTCCCTTCGTTGTTTTTTCAACTTTTGTGATATAGACCTTCTTTACTTCCCCGGGCGTAAAACTTTCTCCCGGCAGTCCTTCCTTATCCGGCATAGTCGCCATCGTGTTTTTCCCGATATGGAAAGTCACGAAACCGTTGTTATAATCCACCACGTTCGCGTTGATTACTTCGCCGACTTTTTCGGAAAAGTATTCGTACGCGTATTCCCTTTCGAGTTCTTTCAAACCGCTAAGCAGGCTTTGTTTGAAAATCGAGGCGGCTTTCCTGCTGAAAGTATTCAGGTTAATTTCCGTTTTAATCTCGCCGCCGACTTTAACTTTCGGTTTTATTATTTGCGCGTCCTCAAGCAAAATTTGCCCGCGGACCGGGCCGTTCGGGTCAATTTTATCGACAACATATTTATATTCCCAAACCCTAATCCTCTTTTTTTCAAAATCCCATTCGGTTTTTATATCCCCCGTATAACCGGCGTTACGGCTTGATACGGAAATGGCCGTCTCCACCTTCGACAAAACATCCTCGATTGTCAATCCTCTTTCCGCGGCTATCGTCTCCAATGATTCAAAAAAAGCTTTACTAATCATTTTACCTCCTAATATTTAACCATATTGCTTGATTCGTTTCCGTCTATCTGGTTGTTAATCCGAAAAAAGCTTAATGCTTATCCGATTTTTTTATTTACTGATCCCCTAATATATATATTCGGTAGCCCGCCGCGTTATATCCGCGCGGTTTTCAGGCGCTTTACAATCCGCGGCATTATTATATAAAGGAGTGAGATAAACTCACTCCTTACTTAACACTCCGCTATGTATTATAGCACGATTGCATAATACTGTCAAATGGTTTTTTTACGGTTTGGCCGGCAAATCGGAATAAAGGAAAACCGATTCGTTATAGCCCTTCCCATCGGATACGGTGACCAGATAGCCGACGCGGATCGGTCGATCTATCAATTTAATAATCCGTCCGTAATTATCGACATATTCCAAATTGTTCGACGTGAAGGTTATGGTGTAACCATCAAGCTCGGTCAAGGCAAGATACTCCGCCTCCACAAGCGAAATGGCGTTAGCGTAAAGATTATTCCGTCTTAACGTTTGCGGGCAGTTTTTACCGCTGTAATCATAATGCTGCTTGATGTCGCTCACTTGCAGATTATATTTCACCAACAGCGAAGCCATTAATTTCGCGGTTCTGTGCCACGTCGTGTACAAATCGCTTCCTTCGTCAACGCATGTCTCGATTCCTATCGTTGTCGAATAAGCCGCGTAAGTATCGCCCTGCCAAGCGACTTCGTTATCGGGCAGGTGCTGAACGACTTCAGCGTCATCGACGGTATAATGCCAGGAGCGAGCCTTGTAAGAAAGAAAATTGTCGGGACCGACGATATAAGCCGCGTGCATCGCGGCGTTGGCGCCATAATTATTATTGCCGGTATCGTGATAAATTATGTTTTTAATCGACGATTTTAAAACGCCGGAACGAACGGTCTTAAACTCGGCGGCCTTGTGTATCTCCGGGGTCATGACCTTGCCGATATATGGATTGGGCGCGCCGTCGATCTCCGCCGTAATATCTATTATTTGTTGGCGAAGATTCAGCGGGCCGGGCCAATAACGCGACACGCTGCCGTAAACGAGTTCCGTCTTTTCCGTATTGCCGTAAGTTGTCACATATTTCGCAATCGGGTTGGCGACATGAAAACTCTTGATAATTTCAATGGGGTCAACTTCGATATTCAACGTTATCTTCCCTTCTACGCCGTTTTCCGCGACCGCGATAATATCAACGCTGCCCGAATGTCGGCAATAAACCTTCCCGTCGTTATCGACGGTGGCGATGTTTTCGTCGGACGATCTCCAGGTGACGGATTGATTCGCGCCGGCGGGGGCGATTTTGTGATTAAGCCTTATTTCATTTAATACTATTATTCTCGGGTTTCCTTTAATACTGATCTCAACAGAAGCGGGCTCGGGTTTAATTACGGTTATCTCCTTTTCCAAGGCGGCCGCGGTGATTTTCGAACTGATTTTTATCACGGCGACGCCCGGGGCGACTCCCGTCACCACGCCGAAATCGTCCACCGTCGCGACATCGGGATTAAGCGATTCCCAAAGGACGGAATTGTCGGCGCTGTCGCGGTCGGTCGCCGCGAGCGCAATCGTCTCGCCGACATAAACGCTATCCTCGCCCTCCAAAGTTAACGGAAAACCCAGGACGGTGACCAAAATCGTCTTCCCGCTATCAGGATACCCTTCGATAAGCGCGGTGATCACGGCCTCGCCTTCCTCATGCGCCGTTATTTTCCCCGCCTCGTCAACGGTCGCGACTTCGTCGTTTTCGGACGAGAATAGAACGATCATATCGTCCTTGCCGTTTTTGATTGAGTAATCAATATCGGCGGTCTCGCCGATTTCCAACTGGTATTGGGTTTGCGTCAAAACCAGCTCGGGCTTTACATTTTTACATGATAACAAAAATATTGATAGAACAAACAAAACGCAGACTACCGCAAGCGGTTGCCATACTTTCTTCATTTCTTCTCCTCTATTCTCCTCTCTTTCACCTTTTTATCTGAACTCTTATGGACTGTCTTAACTGGCCTGTCGAATATTCTGTCTCTCCAGCGGCTGGTGTTCTTTCAACTGCAGCTTCTAAGGCTTTAATAGCCGCGACTTCCATAATGTCTTTTAACCTTTTCTTAAGTTGACTTGCAGTCTCGGTTGAACTTACTGAAATCTCTACTTGACTATTAAGGTCTATCCGCATATCGGATACCTCTTGCTGCTGCTCTTGCTTGACGTTCCATTATTTCGATCGCATCCCTTTCAGATATTGCTTTACTATCTGACGAATCGTAGAACGCTTCAACTGCGGCTCCTGTCGATCTCCATTCCCTGTCTTTTGGAATGAACTCTTCTGAAACACCGTCAACATGCCTGAATAACTGCTTTGTCAATCTGTTTTGTCTGTAGTATATCATCTTACTCCTCCTTTACGTGATTTCAATTTCTCAATATCTTTTGGCCTTGGCAATGACTTAACTAATTCGGCCATTTCTCTTTCAAGTTCTGCTCTTCGTTCTGGTGACGTTGAAGGCTTTCTAGCCTCTTCATATAATGTACGATTTCTATACTTAACTTCAAGCGATTTCTCTGAGTGAACTTGCACTTCAAATCTCTGTCCATCTTTATCTAAAACTCCTAAGTGTATACCTCTATATGTACCTTGGCCTGACAAATACTTATTATCAATCTCATCGACAGTATATCCACTACTTGAAAACCCGTTAACGAAACTCTTTGTTACTGCTACTAAATCATCGTGGTCTGCAACTACAGTATATCTTAGAAGGTCTCCCATCTCCCTAACAATCTGTTCATCTGATGGCATTAGCTCTTAGTTTTATTGGAAAATCGCTATTTTCTTTCATCATCGCGCAATAAACTTAAATCTACATGACAATATCCGCCCGGGTTCTTCCCTAGATAATCCTGGTGGTAGTCTTCCGCCGGAACAAAGCCCCGTTCCCGCTCCACCTCGACAACTATCCTGTCCCGGTAATGCTTTTGTTGGCGGGCGATGAAATTTTCCGCGACGATCTTATCCGCTTCAAAAACATAATATATCCCGGTTCGGTATTGCCGGCCGACGTCGCCTCCCTGGCGGTTCAGACTTGTCGGGTCGACAAACCGGAACATGTGCTCCAAAATCTCTTCAAGCGACAACACATTCTCGTCATAAATAATCTCGCAAGCCTCGGCGTGGGTCGCGATATTGTTTTTTAAATCTTCATAGCGCGGATTGTCGATATTCCCGTTAGTATAGCCTACTTTTGTTTCGAGCACTCCCTTCAGGCGCTTAAAATACGCCTCGACGCCCCAAAAACAACCGGCAGCGATTACGATTCTTTTCATTAGCATTTCTCTCTTTCGTCAATGTTCACGCTCACGTCAACAATCGAATCCAAAGCGATTTTTCTTCGCCCGACGCGGACGGAGCGATTAACGGCGTCAATTTTAGTGATGACGCCGGTGGTTTTTAAAATCTCGCCGTCATTGTAATACGCGATTCCCGCCTCCGCGCGGCTTTCGACCGCCATTCTTAACGCGCGGTCAATTTCCGCCGCGGCATCCGGCAAAAGCTCAGGCTTGGGGATTTTATTTTTTTTCCGCTCGGTCGCGACAAGCGCGTCGCGGAATCCCTCAAGGGCGTCGAATGGCTGCCATTTTCCTTTTCTCTCGTTACTCGGCATTATGACCTCCGATTAAGACGCTGCGTTTGACTAAAGTCGCCTTTTCCATGTTGCTTACCGCCAACCGCACCGCGGCTTTGCCGAACTTCTCCCGGATCTCGCCGATCGCGCGGTAAAGGTTGCGCTCTTTAACTTCAATTTGAACGTCGGTAAACAAGTCGGGCTGGAGAAATTCCTCGTTCGATAGTTTCCCCACGCGCATGTTTATCGTTCTTATCGGTAAGTCAATCACGTGTTTTTTGTATAATTCCTCATACGCCGAAAGCAGGGTTTTAAAACTGTTCGTCTTTGTTTCGAGTTTTTTTTGCCGGTAAAATCCGCCGCCGTATTTTTTAGAATAACCGATGCCAAGCGCGACCTCCTGACAACACAGGCGCCGAAGCGCGAGCTCAGTCGCGATTTCGGCGGCTATTTCCGTGATAACCACCCGGACATCCTTGTAATCATAATCTTCAAGAAAAACCTGGCCGTGACCGAAAGTTTTGCTTTGGGGATGATATTCCCGGGCCTCGCGGACGGTGGTCGCGTCCTCGCCGTGGGCATGTCGATATAGTTCAAGCCCCAGGACGCCGAATTTTTTCTCCAGTTTCTCCGGGGGCGTCCGCGCCAAATCGCGCAACGTGCGGATGTTAAGAGCCGCGAGCCGGCGCGAGAGCCGCCGTCCAATGCCCCAAATATTATCCAGGGGGCGAAGATCCCAAATATACTTGCGGAAAAGGTCTTTATCTAAGTAAGCGATATTATCGGAACGGCGCTTGGCTAGGCAATCGAGCGCGACTTTCGCAAGAAATATGTTATCGCCGACGCCGCAGGACGCCGGGAGTCCCGTTTCCTCATATATTGCGTCAAGTATCTTGCGCGCGATTTCCTGCGGCGAGGCATTGTAGTATTTTATGTAGTGGGTAATGTCCAAAAACGCCTCGTCGATGCTGTAAATATGAATATCTTCCGGGGAAACAAAACGCAAATATATCTCGTATACCTTGCATGAATATTCGATGTATTTTTTCATTCGCGGGCGGGCGATGATTATTCCGTCCTTCGGCAGCTGATAAAGTCGGCAGCGGGAACGAACGCCCCTCTTTTTCAAGTGAGGAGTGACCGCCAATACGATTGAGCCGCCGCCGCGTCTTTCGTCGGCCACCGCAAGATCAACCGCAAGCGGGTCGAGGCCGCGAAAAACACATTCAACCGACGCGTAAAAACCTTTTAGATCAACGCAAAGAATAACCATTTAACCCACTCCTGTCGGTTTAATTTTAGCACAAGAAATATCTTTTGTCTATTTGTAAATATAGTTATTTTTTCACGCTTTTTTGAAAAAAGAACAGGGCCGGATTTAACCGCCTGTTCTTCTTTTTAGAGTTTATAGAAGTATTCTTTTCCTAAACCGCAATCGGGGCAAAGCCAATCGTCCGGCAACTCTTCAAAAGGGGTTCCCGGCTCGATGCCCTGCGTCGGATCGCCTTTTTCCGGATCATAAATGTATTCGCAACCCTCGCATTGATATCGATCCATACCGTCTCTCCTTTCGTTATATTTTACCGCTTAATCGCGTTTTATTAATTCGGGCAAATGCCTGAATTCCGTAATTGGGGGGGAACATTTTCCTTTCATGCAAACATGTATTTCCAAGCGCGCGTTTTCCGCCGTTTCCACCTTCGTATTGACGAAAGGCCAATCCAAATCATTAACGGCGGCGAGAATCTCGGCGCGGTTAAAATTGGGGGAACAATAATTTTAAGGTCGACGCTGCCGAAATAACGCATTAAAACCGAAAGCAGACTAAAGAGGGAATCAAGAGGGCGTTTTTTTATTTCCCCGATGAAGAAGCCCAAAGTTTGTTCCGACGTCTCGTAAAGTTTAATGTCGCCGGTCAACGCGAATAACCGGTATAAATTATAAACCTGCAAGGCGTTGGCGGACGGGGCTGCGCCGTCGTAGAATTCCTTATCGCGAAACAAGACCGTCTCGCTTTCACAATCGGTAAAATAGTATCCGCCATTTATTATATCATAAAACCTCTCGTAAAAGAAATTATTTAATAATATCGCCTTTTCCAGATATCTTTCCGAAAACGTCGCCTGATACAATTCGATAAGACCGAACAATAACGAGGCGTAATCATCGGCGTATGCCGGGTATTTTACCTCGCCCTCGCAATAGCGGGCGTGAAGTTTTCCGTTTATAATCATATTCTCGTCAATAAAGCGAGCGGCGTCCTCCGCCGTTTTGATAAAACCATCATCACCGAAAACTTTCCCGGCATAGGCAAACGCGGCGATAGCCAGCCCGTTTAATGAAACGAGGATTTTATTATCGACCAAGGGAGGAACCTTTTCCGCGCGCCGGCGGCGCAACAAATTAAGACACTGGTCGATTATCTCTTTGTCTTCCGAAGATATTTCTTTTTTTAAACGCAAAATATTTTGACCGTTAAAATTCCCTTTCGGCGTCACGGCGAAGTACCGCGAAAAAAGGTCGGCTTTATCTCCAAGCGCGGCCGTTATGTCAACATAAGAAAAAATATAGTGCTTACCTTCCTCGCCTTCGGAGTCGGCGTCTTCGGCCGAGTAAAACCCGCCGGCGTCGCTCTTAAGGCGACTCGAAAGATAACGGGCGATTTCATAGACTGTTTTTCGGTACTTTTTATTCCGCGTCGCGCGATACGCCTCGGTGTAAACATACATCAGCAAGGCATTGTCCGATAGCATCTTCTCAAAGTGCGGCACCGTCCATTGCCTGTCGGTCGAATAACGATAAAAACCAAACCCGACATGATCATAAATCCCGCCCATGCGCATTTCGTCCAGTGTTTTTCGCGCCATGAACAGCGCTTCTTCCTTCCGGTAACATTGATAATGCTTTAATAAAAACCAAATGTAATGTGGAAGGGGAAACTTCGGTTCCCGGGAAAAGCCCCCGTATTCCCGGTCAAAATAATACTTTAACCGCAAATATCCTTCTTCCACGACCGTATAGCTTATTTTTTCCGGATTAAACACGGTCGGTTTTATTTTTTCGATGATAATCTCGCTGTTTGTCATTAAACTTTCCCGGTTTTTTTGCCATAGGCGGTTGATATTTTTTAAAATCTGGAGAAAAACCCAGGGCGAAAAATAAGTTCCGGCGTAAAAAGGTTTTTTATCATGATTGATAAAAACTGATAACGGCCAGCCGCCCGCGCCCGTCACCGCCTGGCAGGCGCTCATGTAAATCCGGTCGATATCGGGGCGTTCCTCGCGGTCAACTTTTACCGAAATGAAGAACTCGTTTAAATAGTCGGCGATTTTTTGATTTTCAAAGCATTCCAGCGCCATAACGTGACACCAATGGCAACTGCTGTAGCCAATCGAGAGAAACACCGGTTTGTTTTCCGCCGCCGCGAGCTCGAAGGCTTCTTCGCCCCAGGGGTACCAGTAAACCAAATTATATATGTGCTGACGCAAGTACAGCGATTTTTCGTTCTCAAGCCGGTTCGGCGTTTTATTTTCCATGAATAACATCCTTCGCGGATAGTTTGCGATTTTTATTTTGCCCTTATCGTGCGGATATTATTAATGTTTGTTTGCGCGCGCCGGCAAGAGTTAAAAAAAGAATCAAATCAATGATTCTTTTTTTGGCTTAAAAAATACATTATGACGCTCCCGGCGACGGAGACGTTAAGCGATTCCAACCGGGTTTGCGTTTCGATAGTAATATTTTCGTCGCAAAGAATGGCGATATCGTCGCGTATGCCGCGGCTTTCGTTTCCCAAAACGAGCGCGTGTTTTTCCGCCCGTGACAGGTCCCGCAACGGGACGCCGCCTTTGGGCAAGGCGCCGTAAACGATGACGCCATCCGCTTTCAGGCGAGCGATGACGCCGGTCAATTCCTCTTTCAATATTTTGATTTTAAAGATCGCTCCTTGGGTCGCGCGGAGTACTTTATCATTATAAATATCAACCGAATCCGGGCTTGCGATCACACAGTCGACGCCGAACCCCAAAGCGCTCCGAATTAAAGTTCCCATGTTCCCCGGGTCGCTAATCCCGTCAAGCAATAAAAACCGCTTCCCCGCAAGCGGCCCGCGGGGTAAAAAACGGCAAACGCCGATAATTTTTTGCGGGGCCTGCGATTGCGCCAACTTGCCGATTATCTCTTCCGTCACCAGCACGTTCTCGATCCCGCGGATTTCGTCTTTCTCATCGCATATCAAGACAGTCTCGAGCAAGCCGCTCGACGCCGCTTCCGAAACCAAATGATAACCCTCAATTAAGAATTTTTCCGCTTGGTCGCGATATTTTTTTAATTGCAGTTTCCGCAACTCTTTTATAAATGAATTGTTAACCGAAGCGATTTTTTTCATGATAATATTATCCAAAGCATTAGCCCGACGGTTATCAAAGTCTCCGCTAATTGAATAAAGCAAAAGATTAGGAAAAATTTTTTCTGCTTTTTGTTTTTCAGCAACAACCAGATTACGAAAGAGGCGAGAACGCTTAATGTCGGCAAAATAAAGTTAAAAATATTAAAAAGAGTCGCGCTGGCGGACGAGAATAAATCCAAAAGAAATTTTGCGAAATGAACGCTTAACAAGGCCTGCACATAGTAGAAGGAGAAAATAGTCTGAAAAATGATATATATCACCATCCAAAGCGGGATTTCCTCCCACACGGTTTTCGGACGATTCATTTTCAAAAGAACCCGCCTTTTCTTTTTCAATTCCTTATATTCGGCCAATAAGTTTTGATGTTCCTCTTCCGTGAGCAGCTCGTTGCCTTTTTCGGAAAGCTCGAATTCATAGTTTTCTATAATAACCTCGATTTCCTGGCAACGGATATCGATTTCATAAATTTCGAGGTTTATATCTTTGTCTTTTTGGTTTTCCTCGCTGATGATTTCATTTTCTTGTTTGTTCATATCGGCATCTCCTTTATCTCACATAGTATATGATAACATAATCAAAATTATATTTCCACACAAAAATAAAAAGTGCTTTTTAAAGCACTCTTTTATTCGGTTAATTATCTGTTTGTCGTAGAACCTAAGTTAGATTGAGCAAGTTTAACCAAACGACGGGTAATCTCTCCACCTACCGAACCATTCTGACGCGCGGTGGCGTCCGGTCCTAAATTAACACCGAATTCACTTGCAATTTCATATTTCATTTGATCAATCGCATTCTGCGCCCCAGGAACAACCAATTTGTTTTTGCTGCTCTTTCCTGCAGCTCCGGGATTAAAAGATGAAGTATTCATTCTTTTCACCTCCTGTCATCTTTATTATTAGCATTATTCATCAAAATAACCAATTTTTTATCCAGCAATTGTTGCCATTAAAGTTAACGCTTTAAAAGCATTATTATTGTGAGATGAAAAGAATTTTTTATACTTAAATTTCGTAATTACCAGGGATTTTCATTTTTTCAAATATTGAAAATTTTGTTTTGGAATCTAACTCGTAACTTTCCATGTTTTGCAGCGCTTTTTTTATTAATTCAGAAAAATCAAATTTGCTTTCTTGAAATTCGACCTTTCGCGCGTCCGGTTTTATCACCGGGTGCTCGGGAACAAAAATCGTGCAACAGTCCTCATATGGGCGAATCGAAATATCATAGGTGCCGATTTCCCGCGCGGTTTTGATAATTTCCACTTTATCATAAGTGGCGAGAGGTCTTATCACGGGCAAATTGGTAACTTCGTTTATCACCTTCAGGCTTTCGACCGTTTGCGAGGCCACCTGGCCGATGCTTTCCCCGCTGACGATTAAACCAAGATCGCGTTCGCGGCATACCGCGTCCGCAATTCTGTACATGTGTCGGCGCATAATCGTTATATTATAGATGTTATCGACATTTTTGCGGATAGCGTCCTGAATTTCCGTAAACGGGCAGACCAAAAGCGTGATTTTCCCGGTCGCCGTGAACTTGGCTATTTCCTGAAGCAAATCAATCACTTTCTGCAACGCCATGTCGCTGGTGAACGGCGGCGACGCGAAATGGAGCGCGACGAGGTCAATTCCTTTCTTCAAAGCCAAAAAACCGGCGACCGGGCTGTCGATACCGCCGGAAATTAGCAATAAGCCTTTCCCCGATATCGCGGCCGGCAAGCCTCCCAGACCCTTGACGCTGTTTACGTAAATATAAGTTCCTTCGGAACGTAAGTCGATGTGTAGGGTAAGATCAGGATTATGCACGTCGACAACCAAACCGGAAACGCGCGGCAAAACGCGGGCGGCTATTTCTTTGGTTATTACCGGAGACGTTGCCGGAAAAGTCTTATCGCCGCGTTTGGTCTCAACCTTAAAGGTGCATATCGCCTTCTTTTTTTCCGCTTTGATTAACTCGACGGCCTTATCGGCAATATGATCGTAATCGGGCTCCGTTTTCACGCAAAGACTGTAGGAAGAAAGCCCGAAAACGGTATTCAGTTTATCGATAACCGGGACGTGGTCTTCGCCGTTTAAATATATATAAGAGCGAAAATTTGTGTTTTCAACTCTTAAGTTAGGAAAATCTTTTAATTTGGATTTGATATTATTATTAATTTGCTTGAGAAAATGACGGTAATTCTTTTTCTTCAGCGTCATTTCCCCGTATCTAACCATAATTAAATCATACATTGTTTATCACCCGTCGTAAAGATTCCGTTAATTTATCTAAATCGTCATCGCTTGTCCGGTGAGACAAACTGATTCTTACCGAAGACAAGGCGATATCCTTGGATCCGGTCATATTCAATATCGTCCGCTCGGGCTCCTTTAATTTCGACGAGCAAGCCGAACCGGTGGAAACAAATATGGCGTCTTTTTCAAGTCCGTGAACGATCGTCTCGCCGTTGCGTCCCGGAATGGAAATATTGAAGATGTACGGGCTGGCGTCGCTTCCGCCGTTTATTATGACGCCCGGAAGACCGCCAAGCTTTTCTCGAAGGCGCCGGTTGAGTCGCTTCACGGCTTTATAATTGCGGGAAGTCTCGGGATAGAATTTTTTCACGGCTTTACAGAAGGCGGCCGCGCCGGCCAGGTCGACCGTGCCGGGACGGACGTTATATTGGGCGTCGGAACCGTGCATTATCTTCTCAAACTCGATATTTTTCTTGAACGCCAAAAGACCGACTCCCTTCGGTCCGTATATTTTATGACTACTAAACGTCAACAGATCAATATCGCCCAAGGCAAATTCGGGTTCGATCTTGCATAAGCCCTGGGCGGCGTCGACATGCAATTTTGCCTTCGGGTAAAGTTTTATTAACTCCGCCGCTTCTTTAATCGGCTGAACAGCGCCAACGATGTTATTTACCCACATTATTGAAACCAAAACGACGTCGCTGTCTAAATACCCCGCCAATTGCTTGGTGTCGATTACGCCAGCGGAATCAACATCGAGATATTTAACCGTCAAACCCTCGCGCTCCAATTGCCGGTACGCGGCGTAAACGGAAGGATGTTCAATCTTGGTTGTGATAATTTTTCCCCGCGGGTATTTGCGGGCAATCCCGAGAATCGCGATATTGTTTGCTTCCGACGCGCTCCCGGTAAAAACCAGGTTATGCCCGTTTATTCCTAATAACCCCGCGGTTTCTTGTTTGATTTTTTCAAATAAGTAATTGCTTCTTTGTCCTAATAGATGCAAGGAGTTGGTGTTGGCGTAAAACTCTTTTTGTATGCGCGCATATGTATCCAAAACGTCTTCGTCCACCGGGGTCGTTGCCGCGTAATCCAAATATATCATTTTCGCACCTGTTTTCTTCAATATTATCAATTATATATTATACTATAATTTTATCTTTTATCAAAGAATTAAAACTATATTTAAACCTTGCTATTTCCCCAACAATACGATAAAATAAACAGTAATTGATTACGGTCGAGGAGGAGATTGACATAAACAAAAAAACCAGTTATCTCAGTTTAATAAACGCCATCGAAAACTTGCTTGAAACGGAACATAACGAATTATCAATACTGGCGAATTGCGCGGCCCTAATAAAAACATTCGTAAAAAACATAAATTGGGCCGGGTTTTATCTTCTAAAGAATGAGTTGTTGATACTGGGACCGTTTCAAGGAAAATTGGCATGTAACCCCATCAGGGTGGGTTCGGGCGTGTGCGGGAAATGCGTGGAAGCCCGGGCAACGATTGTTGTCGGCAATGTCCATGAGTTTGAGGGACATATCCCCTGCGACGAGGCGACTAATTCAGAAATAGTCATTCCAATTTTTATTGACGACGAGATCTATGGCGTTCTCGATTTGGACAGTAAAATGTTTAACCGTTTTTCAACCGTTGACCGACGCTTTTTGGAACAAATAACGGTTATCATCGCCCGCGGCGTCAAAATGGCGAAAGAGAAAAACCCCGACGTATGCCTGGTATAACGCCGCCGATAAAAAAAAGAGCCGAAGCTCTTTTTTTTATCTGTTGTAAAACTCAACGATTAGATTCTCTTTAATTTCCGGTAAAAACTCTTCGCGTTCGGGATACCTGACATACTGCCCGGTCATCGTCGACTCGTCAAATGTCACATATGGTCTCTTGTGCTCCAACGACTCGAGCGCTTCCCGAATAATCGTCAAATTACGGGAAGATTCCTTGACGCCAATCGTTTGCCCGGGTTTTACGATATAAGACGGGATATTGTTTTTTTTGCCGTCGACGGTTATGTGGCCGTGCGTAACCAATTGACGCGCCTGGCGCCGCGTAACGGCAAGACCCATCCGGTATACCATATTGTCCAACCGCGATTCAAGCAAAATTAAAAAGTTGTAGCCTTGTTTTCCTTTCATTTTCCGGGCAAGGGTAAAAAACTTTTTAAATTGCTTTTCGCTCATCCCGTAGGTGAAGCGCACTTTTTGCTTTTCCTGCAACTGCAACGCGTATTCGGATAATTTGGAGCGTCTTGTGCCGTGCTGCCCCGGGGGATAAGCGCGTTTTCTTAATTCTTTCCCGCTTTCTAAAGTCGAGTATTTTAACCGGCGAGAAATCTTCCAACTAGGGCCGGTATAACGAGACATTGCTTTCCTCCTTTTTAATATATTATATTTACAGAGGACCTGAATCAAACAAAACAACAGATTGATAGACGGCTTTCGCTAAAGCAGCAAGCTACTAACCCCTCTACAGGAATCATCTGTTAATTTCGTTCATTCAAGCGCTGCTTGTAGATACTCAATTATTATACTCTTTTTTAAACAAATGTCAAGCGTTTTTGGTTGTCAACGCAATATTAATCATCTGCAGAAAATCTTCGCTCTTTAAGCTGGCGCCGCCGATTAACGCGCCGTCGATATGCGGCATGCTCATCAACTCGCCGATATTTTTCACGTTGACGCTGCCGCCGTATTGAATCCGAATAGAATCGGCGATATCGTCGCCGTATGCCTCGGCGATATAACGGCGAATAAACCCGCACGTCTCGTTCGCGACTTCGCTAGTCGCGGTCCGGCCAGTCCCGATCGCCCAAATGGGTTCGTAGGCGATAACGAGATTCTTAACGTCTTCCGCGGAAAGCCCGGCCAAATCAAGTTCTAACTGCCGTTTGATAACCTCTTCGGTACGGCCCGCTTCCCTATCGGCGAGCGATTCGCCCACGCATAAAATCGGGACCAGATCATTTTCAAAGGCTTTATGAAGTTTTTTGTTTATAGCCTCGTCCGTTTCGTTAAACATCGCCCGTCTTTCGCTGTGGCCGATAATAACATAACTTACGTCAATCGACTTTAGCATCGACGCCGACACTTCGCCCGTGAAAGCCCCCTCGTCCGCAAAATGCATGTTTTGCGCGCCGACCCGCAAATTCGGACCCTGTCTTTTCACAAGACAACGCAAAACGGTAAACTGAGCGCAAACGACGCTGTCGATTTTTTCGATCGCGGGAACTTTATTGGCGACCGCGTATACAAACTGCAAGGCCTCGTCACGGGTTTTAAACATTTTCCAGTTGCCGGCGATAATCGGTTTTCTCATGAGCTCACCTAATCGCAGCAACAGCAGCATTTATCGTCAATCGCTGCTATTCCCGGCAATTCTTTTCCTTCTAACAATTCAAGGCTAGCGCCGCCGCCGGTGGAAATATGGGTGAAGTTTTTTTCAAACCCCATGCCGATCGCCGCAGCCGCGCTGTCGCCGCCGCCGACGATTGTAATCGCGTCTTGCAATCCGGCGATAATCTTGCAAATTTCTTTGGTCCCGTTGGCGAATTGATCAAATTCAAAAACGCCGGCCGGGCCGTTCCAGACGACGGTTTTCGCGTCCGAAAGTTCTTTTCTGAACAATTCGATAGTTTGGGGACCAATATCCATTCCCATCATATCCGCGGGAATTTCATTGGAATTAACGGTAACGGCTTCGGCGTCTTCGGAAAACTCATTCGTCACGACATTATCGATAGGCAGAATGATTTTCCCTTTGCCTTTATCCAAAAGAGATTTCGCGTAGTCAACATAGTCGGGCTCGCATTTGGATGTCCCGATTTCATATCCCAGGGCTTTAAAGAACGTGTAGGCCATCGCCCCGCAAATCAATATTTTATCGGCTTTGGTTAAGAGATTTTCAATTACCGAAATTTTGTCGCTGACTTTCGCGCCGCCTAAAATCGCGTAAAACGGGCGCCTCGGGTTATCAACGGCTTCGCCGATAAATTTGATTTCTTTTTCAAGCAAAAACCCGGCGACGGCGACCTTGCTGTTCGAAGCGATACCGACGTTGGAAGCATGGGCGCGATGCGCGGTGCCGAAGGCGTCGTTTACGAAAACCTCGCCGAGAGACGCCCAATACTTGCCCAATTCGGGATCATTGCCCGATTCCGCTTTATTGTTCAGGTCTTCAAAGCGGGTGTTCTCGACCACGATTATATCTTTCTCTTTCATGTTCTTAATGGCGTTTTCCAGTTTCGCGCCTCTCGTCTCGTCAACGAAAGCGACCGGTCGTTCCAAAAGCTCGCTTAATCTTTCAGCCACCGGACGCAAAGAATTTTTCCGCTTGTCTTCTTCCGACTTTATCCGCCCTAGATGTGAAAATAAAACGATCCTGGCGTTTTGGTCCAACACGTACCGGATTGTCGGCAAGGCCTGAACGATCCGATTGTCATCGATGATTTTCCCGTCCTTCATGGGAACGTTGAAATCCACCCTAATCAAGACTGTCTTATTCTTCAAATCGACATCTTTGATGGTTTTTTTACTCATATCTATCTCCTTATCTATAAAAAATATAATCTTTTTTATACAAGTATACCACTTTTCCCGCTAAAAGTATAGGTTTTACTCGAAAAATAAACCGTTTTTATAATCGGTAATTAATAATATTTTATTATACGCGTTTTTCAAGGCGCGAAAATTTTTGCCCGTTTCCAATAATATTCCGCATTTAAATATTATTATTCCTTGATTGCCGCGGTTTTTGATATCGAGAACATTGGCCCCGTTAACCCATATTTTATCTTTCCCGAAAACTTTGAAAAATATCATCCCGGAATTAATGTATACCGGGACGTTATAGGAAAATGAAAAGAGTTCCTTCAAAGCGTCAAGACGCCCCTTTAGCGTCGTTAACTCCCGAAGCAAAAGATTATTAAAGATTTGCCGGGCGGTAAGCCGGTGCGTTTTTTGATAATCGACATTGATTTCCAATATTCCGGTTTCAAGTTCGTAAAAATAAAGGGTGTTTTTATTCATAAAAAAAGCCACCCATTGGGTGGCTCCGTTTCAATTAGTATTTCTTGATTCTAAGCTCGGTTTCGGGATCGAAGAAGTGACATTTGTTCATATCCAAAGCGAGCTCTAATTCGTCGCCCATATGAATGTCAATTCTCGCGCCGATCTTCGCAACCATTTCTTGACCGAACATAATTGAGTAAACCAATGTCTCCGCACCCAACAATTCCGCAACGTCAACTTTTACTTTTGCCTTCGATTCGGCGAATTGCTCCAGTTTGTCGGGAGTGTCGTAAATATCCTCGGGCCTGATTCCTAAAAGAATGGGTTTTTCAATATATTTTTGTTCTTTCAAATATTCCATCTTGCTTTCAGGAACCTTCAGGCGGCAGTAACCGAGTTTGTGATTCCCCATCTGGAAATAACCGTCTTCAGTGACTTTACCTTCGACAAAGTTCATCGGGGGCGTTCCGATAAAGCCGCCGACAAATCTGTTGTCGGGGAAATCGTAAATATCTTTCGGGGCCCCGACTTGTTGGATATAGCCGTCTTTCATGACGACGATCCGGGTTGCCATGGTCATGGCTTCCACCTGGTCGTGAGTAACGTAAATCGTTGTGATTCCAAGTCTTTCCGTAATCTTGATAATTTCCGAGCGCATCTGCACCCTTAACTTGGCGTCAAGGTTTGATAACGGCTCGTCCATCAAGAACACCTTTGCGTCGCGGACGATCGCTCTTCCGAGCGCGACCCTTTGTCTTTGTCCGCCGGACAAGGCTTTCGGTTTTCTATCGAGATAGGGTTTGAGACCCAGTATATCGGCGGCGTTTTGCACGCGCCGGTCAATCTCGTCGCGCGAGAATTTTCTTAATTTCAACCCGAACGCCATGTTATCATAAACTGACATGTGCGGATAAAGGGCGTAGCTTTGGAAAACCATCGCGATGTTGCGGTCTTTCGGCGCGACGTCGTTGACGATTTCGTCGTCGATTCTTAATTCACCCGACGTAACGTCTTCGAGCCCGGCGACCATTCGCAAGGTTGTCGTTTTCCCGCAGCCCGAAGGACCGACCAAAACGATAAATTCTTTATCCTTGATGTGCAGGTTAAAGTCGGCAACGGCATGGACATTTCCGTCAAAGACTTTATTCAGGTTTTTCATTGTAACAGTTGCCATAGTATAATCTCCCTTTCATTTTTATTAACTCAATTATACTATTGTTTATGCCTTTATGCAATGTGCACTTTGCACAATAATTTACTTAATCGTTATCAGCCAGTACATACATAGCGCGTCGTGAAAGTTTTGGATATTCAGGCCCGTGGCGTTTTTAATGTATTCCAGCTTGTTTATCACCGTGTTGCGATGCATGTAAACTTCTTTGGCGGTTTTGGTCACGTTCAGATTGTTGCGCAGAAAGGAAAGAATCAATTTTTCAATTTGCGAGTTGTCGCAGATATCTTTAAGAACGGGGCGTCTTAGATTCTTAATCTTTTTTATGTCGGTTTTAATTACTTCGAGAATCAGATCGTTGACGTTGGCGAACGCGTATGTTTTTTTCGCTAAAAAATCCCGGTAAAAATCATAAAGACCATGAAAATCCTCAACTCGTCGGCTATCGATTTTTCCGCTGTCGAAAGCTTTGGCGATAATGCCGTAATCAATACTCAATGATAAAAACATCTCTTTAATTACGTCTTGATCTTGGTCAAAGTAAAAGAGCAAATAATCATCGCCGATAACAAACGAATCTTTCGCGTCGAGAGCATCGGATAATGTGTTTAGGAAATTGTGATGGTTGTTGGTTTCTTTAAAATTGATTAATATAAACCGGTAGTAGCGATTATTGAGCGGGTAATAGCCGTTATTAAACAGGTAATTTTTCATTTTCTATGGAAAAACCGCCGCAGCTCGTTTGTCCTCTAGGTAACAGAACCGCTTTCTCCTTTCGAAATTCTATTAATATTATAACATTATTGCCGTGAGTTGTTAAGGGAAAATTATCTTGTCATAAGCGTAATAATATGAAATAGAATATAGTGGTGATTATCTTGGAAAAGGATTATAAACAAATTAGCGCGGAAAAGTTACTCCTTATAGCAAATTTCAGCAATTGCATTATCGTCGATATCAGGTCCCCGCTCGAATACGCGCGCGGTCATATTCCCGGTTCGCTCAATATCCCCGCGGAGACGCTTATTAACAAGCCGATGCTTTACCTGAATCCCTATTTTACCTATTATATAATTTGTAATAACGGGACGAAAAGCGCGGAGGCGGTCGCGAAATTATCAAAGCAAAACTACAATGTCGTCAACGTCACGGGCGGGATCGACAATTGGAAAGGCCCGTTGGAAAAAGACCGTTGTTTCAGTTAAGCGGCGATGATTTTTAAAACAATCACGCTCATATCGTCGCTTTTTTTTGATTTTCGCTTGCGCGCGTAATTCAATATCTCGTAAGTGATTTTTTGCGGCGAGAGATGCATGATCCCCGATACAAAAGTCTCGAAATCCTTCTCGTCAACGACGCTCCCGAACACTCCGTCGCTCGCCATAACGATAACGTCCTCGTCCATTACTTCCCGCTTTTGCGCTTCGATAATCTCCTCAATGCCGAAAGGCAACCCCTCGTTTATTATCCGTTCAAAACTCCCGTCCTTATGAAAAATATAACTTGAGGCCGCGCCCATTTTATAAAACAATACGCTTCCCTGCGCCCGATCCAATTGCAGGAAATCGAGCGTGCTGTATTTCTCTAAATAATCCTGGATATAAAAAAACGTGTTTAAAATTTGCAGGGCAGTTTCCGTCGATATTTCCGTATTTGTAATCTCGTCAACAAGTTTCAGCGTCGAGGAACTTTCCTGATTGGCCACGAAACCTTTCCCCATGCCGTCGCTAATGGCGGCAATTAATTTAGTATTGCTTAGATTTTTGATTAAGTAATTATCCCCGCAGACGCTGTTCCCTTCCTGGGCGATCGAGCCGTACCCGTACTCAACCTCGTAATTTATTTTCGGGACGATATTAACGTATGTCTTCCCGCGGGCAACGTTTTTAAAAAGACAGCTTGCGCTTTGATCTATGTAATTATTGCAAATCATCTCAATAATTAATTTGATATTGTTATATTGCTCGCCCTTGATCCCGACCTCGATTAAAAAATCGTTGATCAGCATTTTCTTCGGTTGAAAATAACAAACGTTAAAGCCGTAATCGCACAGTCCTTGATAGATTTTTTCGAAAACACTGATATTGATTTCGTTTTTCAAGGAATTATCGACGCTGTATTGTCTCAAAACATTCGAAATACCGTTGATTTGCGCAATCAAAGCGTTGGACTTGCTCGACGTCGCGGAGAGATTTAGTTTTTCGTTAATTAAGATGCTGCTCTTTCTCATCTCGACAATATAAGGGCAGTTCTTAATAAAGGCGAGTTCCTCAAGATCGTTATATTCGTGATTGCTTCTTTTTGCGTAAAGGATCAAATTTTTAAAATAAGTGTAAAGTTTTCCCTTGTTCTTTGAATAGCATTCGTTACGAACATAACAAGACTCGCAATAGAAATGCGTCAGGTTATTAATTCCCTCGCTCAACTTTTGATTATACTCCTTCGGGGTCGCGAAGCTCCGGGAAAACAGATCAAGAAAACTCGCGAAGGCGATTACCTCGTGATTAATGTTTTCCAACGACCTTTGGTAAACGCCCACGGCCAAGTCATCCCCCTCGTAAATATTTATAACCATGCGCTTTATTACTTCAAAAGCAATGGCGAAACCGATTACGATCTGCAGGGTAAGGGGGGCGAAATGCGGCGTCGCGGATAACCAACCCAAAAGGCAAAAAGATATTAAAGAAAGCGGGGCGTAAATCGAAGGCAAGATATAAAAAGCGCTCGCAAAAGGAATCAGGACGCTTTCTTCGACAGAAAAGACAAAACGCAGGAAAAACATTGTGGATAAACTGAAAAAAACCGAATGAAAATAATAACGATTCTGCGACAGGTACATCGCGAAATAGACGGCGACGAAAAGAGCGACGGGTATAGTCGCGATAATGGTAGTCGCCCCAGTTACCGCGGCGATCGCCATAATCGTTTCGTTATAAGCAAAGTTCCGCGTTTTATTTTGATTAGATAGCGGCCCCTGAATGTTATAGCAAAAATACGCGTAAATAACGGTGCTGACCAACGCGAAAAATATTGTGAAGACAAACTCAAAACCCGGTTCAGGTATTATTGCCGACAAAAAACTCGCGACAAAAATGAAAAGCAAATTAATGTAATGATTCTGGCCATGAGTTATCAGCATATAGATTAAAATAACCGCCAAGAGCCCGGCCAGATAGTAAATATTTTCTCTTCCGAACCAAAGAAGCCCCAATAAAGAGGAAGGAATTATCAACAAAATATTTTTCCCGTTATGAAAAGCTAAAAAACAAGCTATCGGGACAAAGACTGTAAACCCGATTTTATACTTGCAGGTCAATACGGAGAAAAAACTGATTATTATTATATTAATGTATTTATTCATATACTTGTCCTCTCGCTACCTATGATAATATTTTTTCATTAGGAAATTTGTAAAAAAATAGCGGCGGGCGGGCAAATATTATGATATAATATACTCAAACCGGTGAAGGAGCAAGAAATGAAATTTGTATCGTGGAACGTTAACGGACTAAGAGCATGCATGAATAAGGGATTCGCCGATTTTTTCAATGATATAAATGCCGATATTTTTGCTATTCAGGAAACAAAAATGCAGGAAGAACAAAAAAGTTTCGCCTTTGACGGCTATAAAGAGATTTGGAACAGCGCCGAGAAAAAAGGATATTCGGGCACGTTAATATACAGTAAACTTGAACCGCTGGAGATAGTATACGGGATTGATAACCAATATTATCTCGACGAAGGGCGGATTATCACGCTTGAGTTTGATGATTTTTATTTTGTTAACGTCTATGTCCCCAATTCCCAAAGAGGATTAACCCGACTTTCATACCGAATGGAATTTGACGAGAACTTCAGGAATTATTTGAAGCGTCTCGACGAGAAGAAGCCGGTTATCGCCTGCGGCGACTTCAACGTCGCCCACAACCCGATCGATATCAGAAACCCCGCGTCGAACGAAAGAAACGCAGGGTACACGATAGAGGAAAGAACCCAGTTCCAAAAACTGATGGAAAGCGGCTTTATCGATTCGTTCCGTCATCTTTACCCAGACAAAGTCCAATATACTTGGTGGAGTTACATGTTTAACGCCCGAGCCAACAATGTCGGCTGGCGGATCGATTACTTTATTCTCTCCGAACGTTTGGCTTCTAAAATGAAAAACAGCATCATTAGGGACGAAATCTACGGCAGCGATCACTGCCCGGTAGTTTTGGAAATATTTTAAATAAAAAGCTTAGTTCTCCCGAGGAACATCAGGCGAACTAAGCTTTTTTTATTTGTACACCGAGGCATTATATAAATCGGCGTAATAACCGCCCCGAGAAATCAATTCTTTATGGGATCCTCTTTCTTCTATGCCCTTTTTGCTGATGACGATAATCTCGTCCGCGTTTTGTATTGTCGACAAGCGGTGGGCGATCATAATGGTCGTTTTTCCGCGGGAAAGCTCCTCAAACGCTTCCTGAATCATGTTTTCCGTTATATTGTCAAGCGAGGAAGTCGCCTCGTCAAGAATCAATATTCGCGGGTTTTTCAAAAACAACCGTGCGATTGAGATTCTTTGTTGTTGGCCGCCGGAAAGCCTAACGCCGCGCTCGCCCGTAAGGGTATCGTAACCGTCTTCAAGCGTCATGATAAAATCATGAATTTTCGCTTTCTTAGCCGCCTCGACTACTTCCTCAAAAGTCGCGTCGGGCCGACCGTACAAAATGTTGTCTCTAATCGTTCCCCAAAAGATAAAAACATCCTGTTGAACTATCCCTATCGCTTGACGCAAGTTATACAAATCATAATCTTTCACGTTTATCCCGTCGATTAATATCTCGCCGCTTTCGACATCGTAAAACCGGGGCACCAATTTGGAAATCGTCGTTTTCCCCGCGCCCGTTTCGCCGACCAAGGCGATCCTTTTTCCTGCGGGAATGGTCAAATTAAAATTGCTGAGAATATACTCGTTATCGTCCTCGTCATATTTGAACTCGACATCCCGGAATTCAATATTACCTTTAATATCAGGGTTTACGGTCGCGCTCGGGCGGGAGACAATTTTCGGTTCGACTTTCATCAATTGAAAGAATTTTTCAATCCCCGAAAAACCTTGTTGCAGCTGCTCCATCGAGTTGATTAGCCTCTGAATCGGCGTTATTAAAAAATTGACATATAAAAAGTAGGTCGTCAAATCGATGGCGTCGATGTAATTTTTGTACACAAAATAGCCGCCGAACACCAAAAGCCCCAAGTTCGCAAGACTAATAAAAAACGCGTTTCCGGAGGCAAAGAGCCCAATCTGTTTAAAAATATTGGAACGGGCTTGCCGGTATGTAAGGTTGATTTTTTCAAATTTCTTTTGTTCGTAACGCTCGTTGGTATAAGCCTTGGTTAGCCTTATCCCGCTGATGCTGCTCTCAATCTCGGCAAGCAAGTCTCCCTGCACCCGCCTGGAGACGCGAAAACTTTGCATCATCTTAAAGCGGCGCGATAAAGAAAAAATAATCAAAAACAATAAGAAAATAAAGACGATTACCGTTAAGAGCAGATGAATTCTTATCAAAATTATAAAGCTTCCGATTAACATTATCGCCGATATAAACAAATCCTCGGGAGCATGGTGACTCATCTCGGCCACGTCATGAATATGCGACGTTAGGTTAGCCATTAACTCTCCGGTTTGCTTGTTATCGAAGAACTGGTAATCCATCGTTTGGAGCTTTTTAAACAAATCGGAACGCATGTCGGTTTCGATACGGATTCCCATCACGTGTCCCCAATAACCGACGACATAAGCGAAGAAAAATCTTATTACGAAAATAATCAAAAGCGCGGCCCCAAAGATAAAAACGCGGTTAATCTCATTATTGGGAATAAATTCTTTCAAGACGAGACTTGTAAAAACGGGAAAGACCAAATCGATGGCGGCGATAAACAACGCGCAAACCATATCGACTATAAACAACGCCAAATGAGGCCGATAATATCTAACGAATTTTTTTAACATTTCTACCCCTCTGTTCGCAATGCTTTTATCGGAAGCTTTCTTGACGCGATAAACGCGGGGATAATCCCGGCGATTATCGTCAAAAGCATACTTCCAAAAACCAAAATCACAAAATATATAAACTCGAATCTCGCGACTATCACCTGCGATATCCCCGGAAAGGATATCGTGTATTCCTTAATGAGATCAACGACAAAATTATTAACCGGTTTGGCGAGCGCCATCGCCCCGAAGAAACCCGTTAATCCCGAGAAAAACCCGATGATCGCCGTCTCCGTAATAAACAAGCGAGCGATATCGATTTTCCGCGCGCCGATGCTCCGCAACACCCCGATCTCTCGTATTCTTTCCACAACCGATATATAAGTGATGATGCCGATTAAAATCGCCGACACGACGAGCGAAACGGAAGAAAAAATAATCAAGACGGCGCTGAACACCTTAACCATCGAGGCAAATTCAGTGGTGACCGATTGGATGAAATCCGAATACGAAATCTTGATTTCCTCGTTTTTATTATCATAAGCGCCGACATACGCGGCGATCTGGAATCGTTCTTCAAACGAGGACGTGTAGACGTTTATGCTTACCGTCTCCGCAATCGCGCCCAATGTGACAAGGTTTTCTTTATATTGATATTCCGGGGAGTACGTGGAAGTCATCGTTTCTCTTTTCTCAAAGGGCAACCCGGAAAAAACATTATAATCAAGGCCGCCCTCGATTTGTTCCCGAACTATTTGCGAATTTCTCGCGTCACTCACGATTTTTTCCGTTAACTCCGGCAAATACAAGAGCCCGGGCTGATATAATTGCGTGGAAGCGCCGGGTTTTACCCTCATAATCGCGGTGATCTTCAAAGTCGTTTCCGCATTCTCGTATAATTCCCGATATTGCGTTATCGTTTTCGACCGGTATCGGTCGCCGATTTTCTCGTAATAATCGTCGTTCGATAGCAATTTATATTCCGTTCCGACAATATCGTCAAACGTGTAAAAATCCGTTTCCTCATAATCGAAGCCCATGTAATAAAGAATATACGCGTCGATCGCGTTATATTCGTCTATCAATAAGGCGATCTCATTTTCTCTTTCTGGAAAATTGCCGTACAAAACCTCGTACTGGTCCAAAACGAATTCGTCAGCCGCCAATTCCGTGAATATGCTTGACGATACGCGCTGGTAATCGCCGTTGATCTTGACGAGCACGTTCATGGCGACTCTTTTGTTATAATTTATTACCGTGTAAAGCGACTTATCCATTTCGTCGAGATAATTAAGAAACTCGTCGTCAATCACGTTATAATAATCGCTATGTAAATACCCTTTTCGAATATTTATTATCTTATTATTTTTGTCGGGGAATTTGTCCCATTCGGGCGTCGAACTCTCGTCTTTGCGCTTGGCGCTGCTGCGGATATAAATCGGGTAATTAGCGAGAGCGGCTTTTTGCACGTCTTCAATATAAACGTTCACGCCGTTGGAAATCGCCAGGACCAATCCGACGCCGATAATGCCGATGCATCCGGCGAAAACGGTTAATATTGTTTTAAATTTGGTGCGAAGCATATTTTTGAGCGCGATTTTCGCCGCGACGAAAAATGACATCGCCGTTTTTGTTTTCCGGTATTCCGTTTTAGCCGCTCTTTTTTCGACCGGGCGCGAGTCGTCGACAATCCGCCCGTCAAACAATTCTACGATCCGGTCCGCGTATTTTTGCGCTAACTGGAGATTGTGACTAACGACGACGACCAAACGCTCTTTGGAAATCTCTTTTAAGATTTGCATGATCTTTTCCGCGTTCCCGGAATCTAGGGCGCCTGTCGGCTCGTCGGCCAAAACAATATCGGTATCGTTGACGATCGCCCGGGCGATCGCCACTCTTTGCATCTGCCCGCCTGATAATTGATTGGGTAATTGCTTGGAATAGGAGAGAAGCCCCACTTTCTCCAGGGCCGCCAAAACTTTTTTTCTCTTTTCTTTCCGGCTCGCCCCGGCCAGGTTCAATGCCATCTCGACGTTTTCATACACGGTTAAATGAGGCAAAAGATAGTAGTTTTGAAAAACAAAGCCGACCGACTTGTTGCGGTAGGCATCCCAATCAACGTCTTTAAACCCGGAAGTGTTTTGTCCTTTGATAATAATCTTTCCCGACGTGCTCCGGTCAAGCCCGCCGACGATATTCAACAAGGTTGTTTTCCCGCACCCGGAAGGCCCGTGGACACAGACGAATTCCTTCTCGCGGAAAGAAATGCCGACATTATCCAAGGCTTTGATTTCACAACCGCCGACACGGTATATTTTTGAAACGCCAATCAACTCGATCATTCTAGCGCACCCCGACATTCGTAGTTAATCTTAACATAATTTCGCTTTCAAGCCAATAAAAAAATTCTATTCGGGGTTTTCGGCCTGATATAGAATTTTTTTTATTTTTTTTGCTAATTGAATTCTTGGAATCATTATCACGCGTTTGCATGTCGTGCATTCCAGTTTGCAGTCGACGCCCTGGCGAATCATTTTCCAGCTCTTCCCGCCGCATGGGTGAGCTTTTTTGAATTCGTATATATCGCCGTTATTATATTTTTGGAATTTTATCATTATACACCACCATCCGCGGCATGGAAAACTCAATATTGTTTTTCTCGAAAAGGTCCTTAACAAACTTTTTCATACCGCGCTCGACCGCGTAATGTTCCTCCGGCAGCGTCTTCACGATAATCCTTAGCGTCGCGCCATCCGCGCCGACGGCTGTCGTGCCGATAACGTTCGGGCCCTCGACGATTTGCTGGTATATCTCCCTTAAGCCGCCCAGGTTTTCTTCCAATAATTCAATGACGTCATCAATATTATGCCGATGCGAAACATCAATATCGACATAGGCGATCGTCGGATTTTTAGAAAAGTTCGTCACCTCGACGATATCGCCGTTGGCGAAAATTTTTACTTCGCCTTTCCAATTTTGAATTTTTGTCGATTTCAGCCCGATTTCGATTACCTTTCCTTTATACCCCTTTATTTCGACAACGTCCCCGACATCGAAATAATTCTCAAAAACGATCGATAGACCGGCAAGGAAGTCGCGTATCAGGCTTTGCGCTCCCAAGCCGATAACGATACCGACTATTCCCGCGCCCGCCAATAGCGGGGTGATATTCACGCCCCATATACCCAGGATAACAATTATCATAATAATAATCAAAACATAGCGGAAAATGCTTTGCATAAGCTTGGCCAAAGTCGTCGCCCTTTTTCGCGTGTCTCTTTTTTTTCTGATAAAACGGTTAACCAACGCGCCCGTGATTATCAAAACCAAAACCGTAAGCGCCAACGCTACCAAGGTGAAAATGACTTTGCTTAATTCCGTTTCGATAAATTCTCTTATTTTATCCATGGCGATCCTTACCCGTTATTATCCAAAATTTCCCGAGCTAATTCGCGGTATTCGCGACTCGATCGCGAGTGAAAAGCGGTTTTTAACACGCTGCCCCCGCGCATCGGGGCCTCCTGCAAATGACTCGACCTGCTGATAATTGTTTTGAATGTTTTAGTCGGCATTAGGTTTTTGACTTTATCAATTATCTTGTAACCAAAAATATTTCGGTTATCAAGTTTCGTTAACAGCACTCCTTCAATCGTAAGTTTTTGATTCTTTTTGTTTTTCGCCGTTTGTACCTGGTGAATTTTATTTATCATCAAGGGCAGCGCCTCGTAAGCAAAATATTCGCATTCCACCGGTATGATGACCGAATCGGCCGCGAACAAGGCGTTTTCGACGTCGATTCCCAGGGAAGGAGCGCAATCGACCAAAATATAATCATACTTGCTTTTTAGCGGCTGCAACTTTATCTGTAATATCAATTCTTTATTGTCCACATTAAAAAGCGCGGTTTCCAAATCGATTAGTTTTTCCGAACCGGGAATAATGTCGATATTACGATTCGGGGCTTGATATACCAATTCTTTGGCTTTAATATCTGATGCCAAAAGGTCGAATGAAGTATATTCGAGTAATTCCCGCGAAAACCCGAGGCCTATAGTCGCGTTTGCCTGAGCGTCCAAATCAATTACAAGTACTTTTTTCCCGGAATGAGCTAACGCCGCCCCCAAATTAATGGCCGTCGTTGTTTTTCCGACGCCTCCCTTTTGATTTACAATTGCAATTATTTTTCCCATCTGCGTCCCTCTTTACAAACTTTTTTTCTTTATGTGCGCGTAATGCCGGGGATACGCCCGGTCCGTTTTTTTCAGTTTTTTTACCTTGATAATCGCCCGTCGCCCCAAATCATCCGGAAGTTGATACTCATATGCGTCTTCAATAACCGCCGACAAGGTTTTAAGCGCGTTGTCCGACGCTTTTATTTCTTCTTCGTAATTGCTTCCTTTATATGCGATAAACACGCCGCCAACCTTAAGCAAAGGCAAGGCCAGTTCCAACAGAACCGGAAGCGCGGCTACCGCCCTGGCGGTAATCATCCCGTAATATTCGCGCCGTTTTCTGACATGATCTTCAGCCCGCTCATTAATGAACTCAACGCCCGTAAGCTTCAGCAAGGCGCACAGTTCTCGCAAAAAACCAATCTTCTTTCTTGTCGGCTCAATTAAAGATAAGCGCAAATGCGGAAAGGCGATTTTAAGCGGTATAGCCGGAAACCCTCCTCCGCTTCCGATATCGCACAGCTTCTCGATTTTGGAGAAATCGATAAAAAACATCGCGGCAAGAGAATCGTAAAAATGTTTGCCGTATACTTGGGCTTCCTCGGTAATCGCCGTCAAATTGTACTTTTTGTTTTCCGCGACTAAAAAATCATAATATTCGGCAAACTGACGCGATTGCTTCTCGTCTAAATTAAACCCGTTTAACATCATTTTTCTTATACTCCAGCCAAACCAGCAAAACGGCGATATCACTGGGATTGACGCCGCTGATTCGCGACGCTTGCGATACGGTTTCCGGGCGAACTTGCTTTAACTTATCCCGGGCTTCGCTTGCCAAATTGGGAATGGCGTCGTAATCGATATCGACGGGAATCTTTTTAGATTCCATGCGCGCCAGTCTTTTCGCTTCTTTATATTCTTTTTCGATATAACCCGAATATTTGATTTCGATTAGGGCGTGTTCCTTGATATTTTGCGTTTCGGGAAAACCCGCGCCGGTGATCGCCTCCAGTTCCTCAAAGCCGATATGAGGCCGTTTGAGGAATTCATAACCGGTTACCGACTTATTGATCGGCATTTTGCCGGAGGAAAGCAAGTATTCGTTTACTTCCGGTTTCGGGCCGATTTTGATTTCCTTTGTTTTCGCGATTAAAGTTTCGACCGCCTCTTTTTTCTTTAAATACTCTTGATAACGTCTCTCGGAAACAAGGCCGATTTCATAACCGTATTTAATCAAGCGCGCCTCCGCGTTATCATGACGCAACAACAACCTGAATTCGGCTCGGGAGGTAAGCAGGCGATACGGGTCTTTAACCCCTTTGGTGATTAGATCGTCTATCAAAACGCCGATATAAGCCTCGTCGCGACGCAAAACCAAAGGCGGCTTGTTTTTGATAAGTTGATTGGCGTTAATCCCGGCGATCAAACCCTGGCACGCCGCTTCCTCGTAACCGCTCGTGCCGTTCACCTGGCCGGCGAAAAACAGGTTCTTCACCAATTTTGATTCCAAGCTCGTTTTTAACTGCCGCGGGTCAATGGCGTCATATTCGATGGCGTAAGCATAACGGCTGATTTCTGCGTTTTCCAGCCCGGGGACGCTTCTTACCAATACCTCCTGGACTTCCGCGGGCAAGCTTGTTGAAAGCCCTTGAATGTACATCTCATCAAGACTTAGGCTTTCCGGCTCAAGAAAAATCTGGTGCCGGCTTTTATCGGCGAAACGGACAATCTTATCCTCAATTGAAGGGCAATACCGGGGGCCGACGCCTTCGACCAAACCGGAATACATGCTCGAAAGATGAAGGTTTTCGCGGATAATCCGATGCGTTTCCTCAGTGGTATAGGTCAAGTAACATTTCTCCTGTTTCTCGAAAGGCAATGTTTCCGCGGTCTCGTGACCAAAACTGTAAGGGTGTCTGTCTCCCTCCTGCGGTTGCATCTTCGAAAAATCGACCGAAGACCTTTTAACCCGCGGCGGGGTCCCGGTTTTTAATCTTAAAAGTTTAAAGCCCAATCCGCGCAGGGCTTCCGACAGACCCGTGGTCGTTTTTTCATCATCGGGTCCCGCTTCGCGAACCGTTTGCCCGACCAGTATTTTTGATGACATATAGGTTCCGCTTGAGATAATGATCGCCTTGGCGTAATATTTCTCGCCGTTTTCCAAAACAACGCCCCTCGCCGCCCCGTTCTCGACAATCAAATCGACGACGTACGCTTCAAGATAATCAAGACCCGGGGTGTTGAGAATCGCTTTTTTCATGCGCTCCGAATAGGCGACTTTATCCGCCTGCGCCCGCAAAGCCCGGACCGCCGGGCCCTTCGAGACATTTACCATTTTAATTTGCAATAATGTTTGATCGACCGTCCTGGCCATTTGACCGCCCAGGGCGTCGATTTCTCTTACGATAATGCCTTTGGCCGGTCCGCCGATCGAAGGATTGCATGATAAATGCGCGACCCGCGATAAATTGCCGAGGATCATTAAAGTTTTATTTCCCAGTCTGGCTCCGGCAAGCGCCGCCTCAACGCCTGCATGCCCGCCTCCCAGAACGATTATATCATACATTAAACCACCTTTTATTTATTTTATCATAAAATTAAAAAAAATGTAGATGTTTTTTGTTTTTTTAGGTTTTTCGCCTTTAAAGAGAAAATAGGCGACGCGACAATAATATTATTATGTGTAAGAAAAAAATGGATAAACATCCGTTTTACAAATCAGTTTGCCTCGGAATATAAAAATCGAGCGCGAACAAAAATCAACGCTCGATTTTTTCTTGTTATCATTTTACTATCGATACGCGAACGGAGGCTTTTTCCCCGTCCCAAGTCGTGCAGGTAATAACGACAATTTCCGTTTTTTGAACCGCTTGCGCTATCAATTGGTTTTCGGCCTCCACAGAAAGAATATCCGGCTTGCTGCTTTCAACCTTTATGTTTTCAATGTTCGATAGCGGCGATACCTCTATAATATACTGGATTGTTTCCCCGCTTTTTACCTGCGTTTTATTGTCTTCTATCTTAATTTCCACTTTTTCGGTTGGCGGGTATTTTACGTAAAACGCCTTTTTACAAGTTATGGTTTTGTCATATTTTGATTTCGCAACCACGATTATTTTCGCCGGGTTGCTGGCGTCGTTTATGGTTAAAAGGCCTTCGTCATCAATCTCGGCGATATTGCCGGGGTTTTCTATCGACCAATCGACATCGGTTGGAAGATAATCGGGCAATACGCTGACAGAGAGCTGAATTGAGCCTTCCTCCGGGAAATAATTACTCTCGGCATTTATCTTCATGGAGGATATTTGTTCCTGGACAACGCGGACGATTACTTCATCGTATTTAACTTGATCAATGGTGGCGCGAATCGTTACCTCGCCGACTTTTAATCCGGTAACAACGTTCCCGTCAAGAGATATCACGCCCTCTTTATCTTCAAACTCGTACAACACCACGCTATCCTCGTCATATTCCCCATAAATCAATTCCAAGATAGCTTCTTCCCCGACGGTTATTTCGATTTCGTGATTCACGAAACGAAACACTTCAATATTCGATTTTGCGCAACCGGCCAGAATCAGACCTAAAACTAACAATAAAATCAGTTTTATCTTCTTCATAATAACCTCTCTTACTCAAATGTACTTATATTATATCATAAATTTTTCGCGATGTTAAGAGTTGTTTGACTTTTTGCCTTGCCTGTTTTTGCTTTAAACTTGATTCTTTTTTCCGCTTTTTTTTAACAATAATCTTAAAACAATAAGCGAAAGACATGCTAAACAGGCGCCCGCCATGTCGATTGCGACATCCGCCGGCGACCCGGCGCGACCGGGAACAAAAACCTGGATCGTCTCGTCGACTGAGGCTACGGCCAAACAGCACGCGGAAACGTATGCGTATTTACCTTTTTTACCCGAACAAAGGGGATAAAACAATAGGGCGAGAACAAAGAACTCAACCGCGTGCGCCGTTTTCCTCACGATAAGAGACAACCGTCCCGGTTCGACAACAATCCCGAACCGCTCCAAAAGATTGCCGATTATGCGGACAAACCTACCGCTGACCTCCATTGACTCCGGCGCCGGCTGCAGGGAATTATAAAAAATAAAGGCTATCCAAAATAAAGTTAAAAATATAAAAATTTTCTTCCGCATGCCGATCACGTCCCCATTAATTTCTATACAAATTCGGCGTGATTATGCTGGCGCGATTAGATTATTTATTATAGCAGTCGCCCAATTGTTCGTTCAATATATTGGTAATATCCTCGGCGCCCTGCGCTTCAAATTTCGCTTTTTTCACGCCTGATTTATCCGTCGATATCGATATCAAGGAAGAGGTTGAACCAATATAGAGATCTTGCCAATCGGTTATTCCCGTGACCTTAAAAGTCCCTTCCTTGCCCTCGCCGTCCGTTCCTTCGTATTCGCGGAAAATATACACGGAATGTCCCGGCTTTTCCGATTCTGTATAAAGCAATACCGAATATACCGGGCGTTTGTTCCTGCACCCGGGTATTTCCTTAAGAATATTCATATAATAAATCACCATCGGCGCGGACTCGTCGCAATCGGGGCAATCAATTCGATGAAAATAGACGAAGTACTTATCCTCCTTTTGATTAAATATGTCCTGTTTTTTGATTTGTTTCACGCCATCCAGTTTATTATCGGAAGCGCACCCGCTTAAGACGAAAATTCCTAAAAACAAAAATAAAACTAACAGTTTTCTCATAAAACCCTCCTATGTGTCGTAATCAATTTTTGTATTATCGAAAGACCGCAACAATTGTTGGTACTCAGTTTTATTAATGTAGCGATATTCTTTTTTTCTTTTTTTGCGGACGACATAGACCTTTTTACCTTTTATCAAGCGCAAAAGGTATATCAGGAAAAATAAAAAAAATACAATCGCCATATAAACGAAAAAATAAGCGCCATTTTTATTATTCCCGGCTTGATCGCGGGCTAGAATCAAAAAAAGCGCCGTGACCGCGAGAAAAAATATCGCCGGCAAAACTATTCGCAAAACGGTGTGTTTGAAGATGTTTTGCTTGAATTCTTTAAGTTTGTCCATAATTAGCACCCGCAAATCATATACATTATACAACTTTTTTCATCAATTGCAAGAATTTCATAATCTTTTTCGTTCGTACAATGATAAAATAAACCATAAGCCCACGATCATCAAAAATATCTTGAAGGTCGCGGTATAAAGAAACAGCAGGCACACGAGGCAAGCAAATAAATAAATGCCGATAAAAATCACTTCAAGATATATAAAAGGGGCCCGGTATAAGCCGCGCAACAAAAACAGCAACCCAATAAACAATAAAAGCACGAGAAAAAAAATAATATCGCCGAAAATCCAATAAAATAAAAACGATAAAATAAACGTCACAATCCGGCAATTGTTTTTCCACCAAAGCATCATAGCGCCTTACCCCTCACTAAAAATTATTAATACGGGCGCGATAATATGTTAATCCAAGTTAAAAATACGCGTTATTATTATAATATGAGTTTCGGCGATGAAATTTTACGGCAAACGCGGCCAAAAAAACCGGCATGGAAAGCATGCCGGTTCATGTCTCTTTTTCGGTTATTTAACGGCCTTGCCCGCCGAACCGAAAACGGCTATTTTCTCTTTTACGACTTCGTAGATTGCTTTGGAGGCCGGTCCGATAATTTTTCTCGGATCGTATACTTCATTGTTCTCCGCCAGCAAGGAGCGCAACGAACGGGCGAAAGCCATTTGGCATTCGGTGTTGACATTGATTTTCGTTGTTCCGCAACTGATCGCCCTTTTTATCATGTCGTCGGGAATACCCGTGCCGCCATGAAGTACCAGGGGAACGTTGGTCGCGTTTTTGATTTCTTCCATTTCTTTAAACCCGAGTTTGGGCTCGCCTTTGTAAGGTCCGTGAACGCTCCCCAAAGCCGGGGCGAGAAAATCAACGTTTGTGGCCTTGACAAGCTCGACGCATTCGTTGAGGTCGGCATAAATTATGCTTTCGCCGACGACATCGTCTTCCTGCCCGCCGATCGTACCCAATTCGGCTTCGACGCTTACGCCGCGCGCGTGGGCGTAATCGACCACTTCCTTGGTCAATTTAATGTTTTCGGCCAGGGGATGCTTCGACGCGTCAATCATGACCGAGGTGAAGCCGGCGTCAATTGCCTTTTTACAACTTTCAAAAGACGAACCGTGATCCAAATGAATGGCCACGTCAACGGTAATGTTTAAGTCTTCCAACATACCTTTAACCATTCCGACAACGGTTTTGAACCCGCCCATATAGCGGGTCGCGCCCTCGGAAACCCCGAGGATAACCGGGGAATTCATCTCTTCGCAGGCGCTCAATATTGATTTAGTCCATTCAAGATTGTTAATGTTGAACTGACCGACGGCGTACTTTTCGTCCTTCGCTTTTACAAGCATTGCCTTCATACTAACTAAATTCATATATAAACCTCCTTTTAATAGTCAATCGTTTATTATTTTTCCAATATAAAATAACCGAAACCGAGGACGCCGCACCCGATGTGGGCTCCGACCGCCGGCGTGATCGTGAAAACTTCAACTTCGTATGCGTTGGGTAGTTCTTTTTCCAGTTTCTCCGCACACGCTCGCGCATCTTGTTCCCGTAAGGTGTGTAGCACGAGCATCTTTACTTTTTTCGCGTCCTTCGTTTCCTCAAGAAACATGTTCCAGGCTCTTTCCACCGCTTTCCGGTGCGTCCTTACCTTTTCCACGCTAACGATGCGCCCGTTTTTGGTTAGCTCCAAAACCGGCTTGATTTTTAACAGATTGCCGATAAATCCTTGCGCGCCGCTTAGGCGGCCGTTCTTCACAAGATAATTAAGGTCATCGACAACAAAATAAGCGTGTTGGTTGTCGATCAAATAACGGGTGTAATCCAATATTTCCTGAACGCTTTTCCCCGCGTCGGCCATTTCCTTGGCCCGCACCGCTACATACCCTTGCATATATGTCGCCAATTTCGTGTCGACGACATAAATGTTTATTTTACCTTTATAATCATCGATAAGGTTTTCGACCATCGGTCCTATGGAGCTTAGTTTATACGATATCGAATACATTATGACATCGGTATATCCTTCGGCGGCCAACCGGTCCAACAATTCCATCGCTTCCCCGACCGTCGGCGCCGACGTCGATGGGATTATCCCCGTCGTTTGCAATTTTTCGTAAAACTCATCGGCTTTTATATCAATGCCGTCGACATAATGCTCGTCATCAAAATTGATTATCGAGCGCAAAACGGGAATCCCGGGATCGTAACCGATATAATCGAGTCCGGCGTTAACGTCGGATATGATGGCGATTTTGCTCATGCTTTTCCTCCAGTCTTTTGTAAACATATTATAACACGGTGACCGGAAAACTGCAATAAAAAACAAAAAACTATTGCGCAGGGCAATAGTTTTTTGTTTCATTTTTGGTTTTATTAAGATTCTAGATATTTTCCAATAAACAAGCTCGTCATTTCGGCGATTGATTTTTCCAATTCGCCAACGGCGTTTTCCCCGACAACAATTACCGCTCCGATTAAATCGCCGTAAACGGCAATCGGCTTTAACACGGTCGGAGTGTTAATCACTAGATTATCCGTGATCTCCAGTGATTCGCCGCGTTCAAAAACTTGCATGTTTCTTTTTTGGATTTTATCATCCAATCTTATATCTATCTTTTTCCCTACAATGTCTTTTCGGAAATTCCCGGCAACTGCAATAATTCTTTCATTGTCGGTTATAATAATTTCTCTTTTGCTTGACGCGAAAACCGCCTCCGCATACTGGGCAATAAAATTATTAATACTTTCAATATGCGAATATTTTTTTAGAATGATTGCCTCATTACCATCGGTATATATTTCCAAAGAATCTCCTTCCCTAATCCGTAAATTTCTCCTGATTTCTTTGGGAATTACTATCCTGCCCAAATCATCAATTCTGCGTACAACGCCTGTTGCTTTCATCTTGTCACCTCACTAGTAATATTATGGTAATTTTTTAGTTTTATATACTTGATTTTTTAATTTAACGACTCCAATAAACGACAAAGATCAAATATCCATTTCTTATCACCAGTCCGCTTTGGAATCTTAATGATAATCCTTCTTCTTTTATATTCGAATTCAATGTCTCTGTTTATTTCGGCCGCAGAAAGAAACATCTTTTGGGAATCAATTGCTTTGGTTTTATCTTCGGAAATAATGACCATCGCTCTGTTTTGTGTTTCAAAAACATTTTCGGCTTTGAATTTTCGTAACAATACCTGCAAATATCTTTCCTCGATATAGGTCAGTATTTCATCGTTAAGCCTGCCGAACCGATCGGTAAACTCTTCGATTAGTCTTGTTTTGTCCGTCTTTGTTTTTATTCGATTAATTTCTTTGTGAATTAAGATTTTGATATCATCGTCACTCACATAAGATTCGTTTACATGTCTTGACACCTCAATAAGATAATTTTTTTCTTCCTGAACACTCTTTTTACCCGTTATCTGATTGACTGATTCCTCCAAAAGTTTAAGATACATATCCAAACCAATGGCGTCGATAAATCCCGACTGTTCTTTGCCGAGAATGTCCCCCGCGCCCCGGATGGCTAAATCACGGATGGCTATTTTATAGCCGCTCCCGAGCGTGGTGAATTCTTTGATGGCGTTCAGTCTTTTTACCGCGTCTTCAGTCAGCACCTTATCGGCGTCATACATCAAATAAGCGTAGGCGATTCGGTCGCTCCGGCCAATGCGCCCCCTTATTTGATATATTTGCGACAAACCAAGGAAATCAGCGCCGTCGATAATTAAAGTGTTGGCGTTGGGAATATCAAGACCAATTTCAATAATGGTCGTGCAGAGGATAATGTCGTATTTCCGATCAAGAAAATCCTGCACAACATCCTCCAACTCCGTCCTGTGCATTTGCCCGTGAGCGAGGCATATTCTCGCCTCCGGCACGAGACGATGCAACTTCCGATACATATAATCCAACTCAGCTATTCGATTATAAAGGTAAAACACTTGTCCGCCCCGGGCCATTTCCCGATAAATCGCTTCTTTGATGACGATATCGTTTTTCTCAACGACATACGTCTGAATCGGGTAGCGGTCCTTCGGGGGAGTTCCGACTAAACTAAGCTGCCTCAAGCCCATAATCGACATTTGCAGCGTGCGCGGAATCGGCGTGGCGGTTAAAGTCAAAACGTTAACGTTCGCCTTTAACTTCTTTATTTGTTCTTTATGAACAACGCCAAACCTTTGTTCCTCGTCGATAATCAACAACCCGAGATCGCGAAAACTAACGTCTTTGCTCAGCAATCGATGGGTGCCGATTATGATATCGACGCGGCCGGCTTTTAAGTCCTTGATTATTTCCTTTTGCTTTCGCGGACTCACCAACCGGTTCAGCATTTCCACCCGGACGCCGTATTTTTCAAACCGCGAACGAAAAGTATAATAATGTTGGCGCGTCAGGATCGTCGTGGGCGCCAAATACGCCGCTTGTTTGTTTGAATATACTGTCTTGAAGGCGATTCTCATCGCGATTTCGGTTTTGCCGTAACCGACGTCGCCGCATATCAAGCGGTCGATTACCTTTCCTTCTTCCATGTCTTTCTTTATTTCCGCAACCGATTTTATCTGGTCGGGAGTTTCCTCGTGTTCGAAATCCTCTTCGAACAACCGTTGAAACTCGCTATCGGAAGGGTATTTAAACCCGTTGGCCTGCTCGCGCCTCGCTTGCAGGGCAAGAAGTTCCGCGGCGATGTTTTCCAATTTTTCTTTTATTTTTTGCTTTTTCTTTTCCCATTCGCCCTTCCCGATCGTCGTAAGCCGCGGGATATGTCCCTCGCTTCCCTGGTATTTTTCCAGAAGACTTACCTTCTCAACCGGGATATAAAGTTCCATGTTGGCGTATTGGAGCAGGATGTAATCGTTGCGGATATCTTTTAACCGAACCGTTTTTATCCCCAAATACCTGCCGATCCCGTAATCGTAATGAACGACGTAATCGCCGATATTCAAGTCTTCTTTCGAAGAGATGGGAACGGTATGTTGCATATGGCGGTATCTGGGGCGATGAATCTTGACTTGTTTGAATACTTCCTTCTCAGTAATAACTTCCACGTTGCTTTCGATAAAACCGAAAGCAACTGCGTTTTGGCACTTAATTAAATTAATTCTTTGCCTCTTCACGACGGAAAATTTGTCGATTATAACGGGCTCTAAACTATTTTCTTTCAATATTTCGAAAACCAAGCCGATCCTTTCGTCGCTTGTAAAAGCGAATATGAAAGTCTTTTCGGGATTGGCTTTCAAATCGGCGATCAGGCTGCGAATATCGTTTTGATAACCAATAACTCCGTATCCGCGCAAAGGAAAATGACGATCAAGCACAACTTCATTCATGCTTTGCGCATACTCGCTTAGGTAGATTTTGCGCTCGGCGTGATGAAATATATTATAAAAATCATAGAAGAAAAACAGATTGAGATTTTTCGGTTTATTCAGGTGTTCAAGGTAATTGCCCAAGTCGGATAACATCTGCCGATAATTATCCTTCAGCCGCTGGTAATCGTGATAAATAACCGTCTTCCCAGGTAAATAATCCAAAAGCGTTACCGGCTCCGGTTCCAGATAACGGATATACTTGTTAATCCGCTCGAGATTATCGTAATTTTCCATGTCTTCAAGATCGTTGTTAACAAATCCCGGCGTTTCGCCGCAATCTTTTCTGATTCGTTCCGCGGCCCGCCGGAATTCGTCTTCCGAATAAACAAGCTCGTTGATCGGGAAGATTTGATAACCCTCGATTTTCTCAACGCTTTTTTGCGTTTCCACGTCGAAGATTTTCAGCGTCTCGATTTCGTCGTCATAGAAATTTATCCGAACCGGATATTCGTTATGACCGGAGAAAACATCAATAATCTCGCCCCTGACGCTAAACTCGCCTATCATGGTAGTTACGGGAACGCGTTTGTATCCCATTTCAACCAGGCGGCGCGCCACTTCGCCGGAAGGCATCACCATGCCGGCCTTAAGATTCAGCGCGGCCCGCGCGTAGCGCTCCGGCCGCATCAACGGGCGAAGGAGAGCCGGCGGATGGGTAACGATTATTCTTTTTTCGCCGGCAAGAATGTTTTTGACCGTCTCGAGTCGTTCGTATTTAAAATCACCGCTTACGGCGATCAATTCAATTGAAACCAACTCGTCGATCACATACAAGTTAACCTTGTCGTCCCCGGCGATTTTACAAAACGCGTCATAGGCTTGGTTGGCATAATAAAGGTTGCTTGCCACGTAAACGACGGATTCGCTTTTCTCAAGGAAAGTTAAATAAGATAAGAGATACCCGTGATTTAGCGATAAGCCGCTCAAATAATAAGAATATTTGTTTCCGGATATCGCCTCGAGGTATCCCCTGATTACTTTTTCCTGAGAAAATATTTCCAAAACATTATTCATTATAAACCCCTAATTATATTTCCCCATGAAGTTATCGAAAGTATCGAATAAAAAACTATCGATCATTTCTTTTGCCTTGGCAATAATTTCGTTTAAAGTCTCCGCCTCGCTTTTCGTAAATTTTGCTAGAACGTAACGGCAAGCATCCAACTCCGGCTCTTTGCCGATGCCGATGCGAATTCTTTTGATCGTTTCGGTTTTTAACGCCTCGATAATACTTTGCATGCCCTTGTGACCGCCGGAAGAGCCTCCTCGGCGGATTCTCACCTTCCCGCTCGGCAGTTCCATGTCGTCGTAAACGACGAGGATGTCGTCGGTTTCGATACGGTAATAATTTTTCGCCGCCAAAACCGATTGACCGGAAAGATTCATAAAGGTTTGAGGTTTGATAATCATTAAATCATGGCCGGAATGCTTGATGACGGCCGACTCGCAATACAGGTCTTTGTCTGCCCTAAATTTGCCTCCCAGATCTTTAACGAGCCGGTCGACAAACATGAAACCGACATTATGTCTAGTTTTTTTGTATTTCCTGCCCGGATTGCCAAGCCCAACAATTAATTTCATGTCAATACCTCAAACGTTTTAAAACATTATCTTTAAACCTTTTCTCTGGCAGAGATTTGTTTTTTATAGCAAAGCAAAATATTTTCCAGTAACGAAGCTATCGTCATCGGCCCGACGCCTTTGGGGACCGGCGTGATATAGGAAGCGACTTCCTTAACGCCGGCAAAATCGACGTCGCCGACGATTTTACCCTCGACTTTATTAATACCGACATCGACGACTACGGCGTCTTTTTTCACCATGTCGGCGGTAATAAAACGCGGTTTGCCGACGGCGACAACCAAAATATCCGCGCGCCTGGTAACTTCGCGCAGATTAGCCGTCTTCGAGTGGGCAATAGTTACCGTCGCGTTTTTCTGCAATAACAACAACGCCGCCGGTTTGCCGACCAAACTGCTCCTTCCGACCACCACGGCGTTTTTGCCGGCAATTTCAATAAAATACTTTTGCAGTAACGTGATGACGCCTTTCGGCGTGGCCGGGGCGATGGCATCGGAACCCACCATTAGTTTGCCTTGATTAACGATAGTCAACCCATCGACATCTTTAAGCGGATCGATCGCGTTGATAATCTCGCTTTCGTTAAGATGGCTGGGCAAGGGAAGTTGCACGAGAATCCCGTGAATCTTGGGATCGGCGTTGCATTCCGCAATGATTTTTAATAGCTCCTTTTGGGGTATTTTCTCGTCGAGAAAATAATCTTTTACGCGGATCCCGGCCTCGTCACACGCCTTGATTTTGTTTCGGACATAGACTTGGCTGGCCGGGTTTTTCCCAACCATAATCAACGCAAGAGTTATGTCCTCGTTAATCGCAGCAACTTCGCCGGCAATTTTTTTTATGAGGGATTCCGCGGTTTTCTTGCCATCCAGAATAATACAAATCACCTCAATCTTTCTGTTTTCAATTCATTATACACTAATTTATAAAAAAATGCTAGTTATAGGAAAATTTTTTTATATAGAAATGACCGTTAATTTGTCATCTTTCACGTCGATTTTATAGCGATTGTTGGGAATTATCTCTTCCCCGATGATCGCTTTCGCGATTGCCGTCTCAATTTCTTTCTGAATATACCTTTTAATCGGGCGCGCCCCGTATTCGTAAGAATAACCTTGCTCGATGACCCGTTCTTTGACCCGAGACCCAAAAGTAACGTATATCTTTTCCTCCTCGAGCCGGGCCGCGAGTTGGCCTAGCATCTTATCGACGATTTTGCGGAGCACTTCTTTATCGAGCGGGTTGAACATCACTATCTCGTCAATCCGGTTTAAGAATTCGGGACGGAAAGTAGTTTTGAGCAGGACTTTCGCTTTTTCCTTTTCCCCGGAAAGGAAATACTCGCTCCCGAGATTTGAGGTCATGATAATGACGGTGTTTTTAAAATCGACGAGTCGGCCCTGCGAATCGGTAAGACGTCCGTCATCAAGTATCTGCAACAGCAGGTTGAAAACTTCTTTGTCGGCTTTTTCTATCTCGTCAAACAAAACGATGGAATAGGGATTTCTTCGAACCTTCTCGGTTAACTGACCGCCTTCCTCATAACCCACGTATCCCGGAGGCGCGCCGATAAGCCGGCTGACCGAGAATTTCTCCATATACTCGCTCATGTCGATACGGATAATTTGATTTTCGTTATCAAAAAGAGCTTCGGCGAGGCTGCGCGCGACCTCGGTTTTCCCGACGCCGGTGGGTCCCAAAAACAGAAACGAACCAATCGGGCGGTTTTGGTCTTTAATGCCGGCCCGCTGTCTGATAATCGCGTCGCTCACAAGATCAACGGCCTCGTCCTGACCGATAACGCGTGCTTTTAACGTCTCCTTTAAGCCAAGAACCTTTTCGCGATCGCCCTTTAAAATACGAGTGACGGGGATATTGGTCGCCCGCGAGACAATTTTCGCGATCACGTCCTCGGTAACGACTTCGGAAAGCAACGTATTTCCCGCTCTTTGTGTTTCCTCCAGCTTTTTTTCCAATGCCGGTATCTCCCCGTATTTTATTTCCGAGGCCCGTTTGTAATCGCCTTGATTAAAAGAATTCTCGAGCTCAAAACGGGCGTTCTCCAGTTTCTTTTTAATCTCCTTCGACTCTTGGATTTTTTGTTTTTCCTCCAACCATTTTTCCCGGAGAGCCGCTTCTTTTTCCCGTAGTTCGCTCAATTCCAGTTTTAACTTTTTAAGCCTCTCCTTGCTCGTCAAGTCTTTTTCCTTCTCCAAGGCTACTTTCTCGATTTCAAGTTGCGTGATCCGGCGGGTAACGTCGTCGAGCTCGATTGGCATCGAATCGATCTCAATTCTAATGGAGGAACACGCCTCGTCGATTAAATCAATAGCCTTATCCGGCAAAAACCTGTCCGTAATATAGCGGTTTGATAAAAGCGCGGCCTGTACCAAGGCGCCGTCGGTGATCGTCACGCCGTGATGCGACTCGTACCGTTCCTTTAACCCGCGCAAAATGCTTATGGTATCCTCGACGGTCGGTTCCTTAATTAAAACTTTCTGGAAACGACGCTCCAATGCGCGGTCTTTTTCGATATATAACCGGTATTCGTTCAACGTCGTCGCGCCGATGCAAAAAATCTCCCCGCGCGCGAGCATCGGCTTAAGCATATTGCTGGCGTCAATCGCCCCGTCGGCGCGGCCGGCTCCGATAATTAAATGTATCTCATCAATAAAAAGAATGATTTTACCGTCGCTTTCCTTAATTTTATTCAAAACGGCTTTCAGTCTTTCCTCGAATTCGCCGCGAAACTTCGCGCCGGCGATTAAGGCTCCCATATCCAATTCGTAAATTATTTTATCCCGAAGCGTCGCGGGAACGTCATTTTTGACAATCCGTTCCGCCAGGCCTTCAACAATAGCCGTTTTCCCCACGCCCGCTTCGCCAATCAAAACAACGTTGTTTTTATTTTTGCGGGCAAGGATTTGAATGATTCTCCTAATTTCCTCGTCCCGGCCGATAACCGGATCAATTTTCCCCATCCTGGCGTCCGCGGTGATGTCGCGGCCGAATTTCTCCAGTATGTTCTCATCTTGACTATAATCTGGCATTTGCATGCTTTTTTCACCTCCAGTTAGCACTCTTTGGTTGTGAGTGCTAATAATATTATACACCGCTTTTTTAGTTTGTCAACTTATTTAATGCATTATTCAATAAAAAAATCACCGGCGAAATTACGCTGCCGGTGACGCGTATTTATTATGATTTATGCGAAATATATAATAAACGGCGCTTAATAATAGTCAACTATGAATTTTGCTTTTCGATTATTTTACGGGCAATCCAAACGCCGTTGGCGCCGGCTTGCGCCAGGCCGCGCGTCACTCCGGCGCCGTCGCCGCCGACATACAGGTTCTTTATCGCCTTCGTTTCAAAATCGTCGCCGACTTCGGGACGGGCGCTGTAAAATTTGGCCTCGACGCCGTAAAACAATGTGTGATCGCTGGCGATCCCCGGGGTCACATGATTCAACGCCTGCATCATTTCGATCAGCGATTTCATCGTGTTATACGGCAGGACTAACCCCAAATCCCCAGGCACGGCTTCTTTTAACGTCGGAGTAACGAAACATTCCCGAATTCGCTTTTCGGTCGAACGACGACCCTTTAAGATATCCCCGTACGTTTGAACGATCACCGAGCCTCCGCTTAATTTATTGGCAAGCTTCGCCACTTCATATGCGAATTGATTGGGATTGTCGAAAGGCTCGCTGAATTCGTGCGAAACCAGAAGGGCGAAATTGGTATTGTCGGTCCCCAATTTGATATCCCGGAAAGCGTGACCGTTACAAAGCACGACCCCGTTTTGGTTTTCGATTACGACGTGACCGCTCGGGTTGGAACAAAAAGTCCTGACTGTCGTGCCGACGCTCGTGTTAAATTTAAACTTGCCCTCGTAGAGATTGGCGTTAATCTCTTCCATGACGATATTATTGGTCTCAACCCGGACGCCGATGTCTACTTGATTGTTCCGGAATGCGACGCCTAAGGCCTCAAGCAATTCCTGCTGCCACAAAGCGCCCTCGCGCCCCACTCCCAAAACGATATTATCGGCATATATTTTCTCGCCGGATTCAAGAACGATTCCCGTCGCGCGGCCGTTATCGATAATTAAATCAACAATTTTGGCGCGGAACATATACTCGACGCGCGACCGCATCGTTTTGAAAATATTTTTTAAAATTTCGATGTTTTGTTCGGTGCCGATGTGCCGGACTTTCCCGCGCAAAAGCTTCAGCCCCGCCGCGATCGCCCTTTTTTCTATGCCTTTCACGGCTTCCGTTTCGGGATCCGTTATTTCCGGCGAAGCTCCGTGGTCAAGATTTATTTGATCGACGTATTTTATTAATCCCAGAACCTCGTCGCCGGGAATGTAGTCCTGCAACCAGCCGCCGTATTCGTTCGTTATATTGTATTTGCCGTCGGAAAAAGCTCCCGCTCCGCCGAAACCGGTCGTCATCGAACAACTGGGGTAACACCCGATTTCTCCATTCATGTTAACGGGGCATTTATCCAACTTTTTTTCAATTATCGGGCATCTCCTGGAAAAGATGTCATGTCCCTTGTCGATTAGAAGAACTTTAAGACCGGGTTTTTTCGACATAAATTCGTAAGCGCAATAAATGCCGGTCGGTCCGGCTCCGACGATGACGCAATCGTATTTCTTCATTAGTTTTCATCTCCCAACGCGTTTTTTCACGCCCGGTATTATATTATCATATGCCGGGAAAATAATAAAGGCCGTCGCGGTTTATTTTTCCTTGGCCGCCGCGACGAACGCCACAAAAAGCGGATGAGGCCGGTTGGGCCGAGACAAGAACTCCGGCCGGAATTGGCAGCCGATAAAATATGGATGGCTCTTCAGCTCCGCGATCTCGACAAAGCCGTTTTCCTTATTTACCCCGGAAAACACCATGTCGCTACGGGCGAACAATTCCCGAAGGGAGTTGTTAATTTCGCTGTCGTGACGATGCCGTTCGCGAACCGTCCGTTTTCCGTAAATCTTCGCGACTCGCGTCCCCGGTATCAAATCGCAGTCATAAAGCCCGAGCCGCATCGCGCCGTTTTTCTCTCCCGTTTTTGTAAATAAAGGCGCGGACGCCTCATCAAATCCGAGGACGTTGCGGGCGTATTCAAGCACGGCGAGACGCATTCCGAAACATATGCCCAAAAAGGGGATTTTATTTTCCCGCGCGTAGCGGACGGCCGCAAGCGCTCCGTTAACGTTATTGGATCCCAACCCGCCGGGAACAACTATCCCCTGCAGACCGCTTAACTTTTCCTTAACGTTTTCGGCGGTCAATTCCCCGGAATCAATCGCCGTTATCTTAACGTCGGTTTCGTTCGCGAACGCGCCGTGTTTTATGCTTTCGTTAACGGAAATATAGGCGTCCTTTAAAGAAACATATTCCCCCACAAGCCCGATTTTCACTTCGCCGCGCAGATTCTTGATTTTCGCGACCATTTCGTTCCACCGGCTTAAATCAAGGGGCGCCGTTTTAAGATCGAGATGGCGGCAGATATAATCGTCAATTTTCTGTCGGGCGAAAATATTTGGAATCTCGTAAAGCACCGTCCTGTCCTGCGCCTCGATTACTGCGTCGATATCTACGTCGCAAAACAGGGCGATCTTTTCTTTTTGGCTTTGCGGGATGTCGCGATTAACGCGAAGGATAATCATGTCGGGATTAATCCCCAAAGAGCGCAGTTCTTTCACGCTGTGCTGGGTTGGTTTTGTTTTCAACTCGCCGGATTTCTCCAGATAAGGCACCAGCGTGTTATGGATATACATCGTGTTCCGGTAACCGACGTCGCGCCGAAGCTGGCGGATCGCCTCCAAAAACGGCAGCGATTCGATATCCCCGACGGTGCCGCCGATTTCCGTAATCAAGACATCCGCGCCGCTTGCCCGCGCGGCGTTTAGAATCGCGTCTTTTATCTCGTTGGTAATATGAGGGATAACTTGCACAGTGGCGCCGCCGTATTCGCCGTTTCTTTCCTTATCGATAACTTTTAAATAAATCTTGCCGGTAGTAACGCTCGAATACCGGTTAAGATTCTCATCCACGAACCGCTCGTAATGCCCGAGATCAAGGTCGGTTTCCGCGCCGTCATCGGTAACGAAAACCTCCCCGTGCTGCAGGGGCGACATTTTCCCGGGATCGACGTTAATGTACGGGTCCAGCTTCTGCATGAACACCTTCAAACCGCGACATTTAAGCAATCTTCCGATTGAAGAAGCGTTAATACCTTTCCCCAGGCTGGAAACGACGCCTCCGGTCACAAAAATAAATTTCGTTTTCATATCCATTCCTCCCATATCCATTCCTCTATAAAAAAATAAAAGAGCTCTCTTTAGGCGAGAACTCTCAGGCTCTTTTTCATTATATCAAATAAAAAATTATATTCAAGGTTTTTTTATTTTTTTTCGCGATCGAAAACCGCGCCCTCGCGATTAGTCGTCCTTTCCGGACAAATCTTCATCGTCGACATCAATATCATCGCCCAGGTCATCCTCGTCGATATAATCGGAATCTTCTTCCTCGTCGCCGTATTCTTCGGACAGCAATTCCTCGACATCGTCGACTTCTTCCTCGGTTTCTTCTTCTTCCTCGTCGTCCATGTCATAATCGTCATCGTCGAAACTTTTCACCGGCTTGTATATTATGTTGTCGTTAAGCTCGTGCTTGATAACTTCCTCGTCATCGCTGTAGAGATCCTCGAGATAAACGCCGTCCTTATCGAGAAGCGAGGATTTCTGTCGGCTTTTCAAGTCCCATAATTTTTTTCCGTGCTTGTCCTCGCCGCAACAAATAAAATGACCGCTCAGCATGAAATCCATGATGAATTGGTTCATTTTTTTCTCCGCTTCCGCCGGGCGGATGCCTTTAATTTCAAAAACGTCCTTGGCAATTTTTTCGAGCGTTCTGGGTTTCCTTTTGTTTTTCATCTCGCGATAAGCGATTTCGACCAAAGAAAGATTATTGTTGTTCATTGTATCCCTCCGGACATTTATTTTAGCCTATAAATATGCTTTTATCAAGCAAAATTACAATAAAAAAAATATTATCAAAATAATCGCCCCCGGCACCCGCAAAAAGAATATAATCAGGAAGGTCCATAAATTCAGGGGAATGTTTATATTCAGGAGCGTACCGGCAATATTGACGAAAAAAATAATCAAACAAGCGAAAACAACCGATTTAAGCAACCATTTTAAAAATTTAACCACCACTCTCACCCGTTAAATAATATGGAGAAGGGCGACGGTTTATGATTAATCCGCGAGTTTATTATACGCCTTGTAATCGGTGCGGTCGACGACGAGCGGCGTTACGGAAATAAAGCCGTTCGCAATCGCCCAAACGTCGGTCTGTTTCTCCTTTTCCAAATCAAAACGGTGTTTTCCCTCTTGTTTCCAAAGACCGCCGGTCAAAACAAACTCGGTATCGAAATGGGTTCTTCCTTGGCGGGTAATCAAAATTCCGCGCGGCCGTTCGGGGATATTGACGTTATAGACATCGCAATAATCGAACAGACGCCGCGATATGAAATAATCGGCTATTCCCGCGAGCGCCTTGGGATCAAGATCCCCCGCCCCGCGGTAAGCGGATATGGCGACGCCCTTTTTCCCGAGAAAGGCGGCCTCAACGGCGGCGGCCACTGTGCCGGAATAAGTAATGTCCTCGCCTACGTTAAACCCGTCGTTTACGCCGGATAGGACGAAGTCGAATGTCTTTTTCAAGGCGAAACGGGCGGCGCGAACGCAATCGGCCGGGGTGGAAGCGCAACGGTAAGTCTCAAAAGCGAACCCGTTCGTCAAGCGCTCGACCGGGAAACCGGCCTTAATGTTTATGGCGTGGCTTTTGGCGCTTTGTTCTTTGGCCGGGGCCACGATAAAAACATCTCCGTATAACGAGGCGCATTCGGCCAGCGTTTTAATCCCGCGGGCTTTCACCGAGTCGTCGTTGGTTACCAATATCCGCGGTCGCATCAAAACGCTCCCGGGTTTCTGTCTTTATATTCTCCGACCAAAAGGTCGGCCTCAATAACGAGTTTTTTGATTTGGCCTTTCCCGCGAACGGTGGCGCCGGAAGCCTGAGCGTGACCCCCGCCTTCATAGCGGGCGGCGAGCTCGTTTATCGGGATTAGACGCGACCGCAGCCGGACGCGGTAGACCCCCTTCTTGTTTTCCACAAAAAAAATCCAAATCAGGTGTCCCCTGATGCTGTCCAAAACATTGATTAATGAAGAGGCGGCCTCGGCCGAAATATTAAATTTTTTCAAGAGTCTTTGCGTAATGACGAAATAGGCGACACCGCGCGGCGTCGTTTTGAATTTGTTCAAGATATAACCGTGCATCTTAAACTCGCTTATGTCTCTAATGTAAAGATAGGAATATATCTTGGTTATATCAAAATCATAACTTAGAAGCATCGCCGCAAGTTTAAGCGTTTCGGCGTTGACCCCCGAATATTTAAAACGGCCGGTATCGGTGACGGTCCCAATAAACAGAGCGCGGGCCGCGAAACTGTTCATTTTCAGTTTGTTTTTGAAGGTTTCATAAAAATCCGCGATAATCAGGGCGGTGGCGGGCAAGTCTTCGCGGACATAATTGATGTGGCCGTAATCCTCCACCGGAATATGGTGATCGATTTTTATCACGAACGGGGCGCGGATATAGTTCTCGTTATCAATCCGGTCCCGATTCGCGGTGTCAAGAACAATCACAAGCGCCTCGCGATAAATTTCTTCGCCGACGTCCGGGTCTTCCGAGCCGATAAAATCGAAAAAAGAACTGGCGGGGCGGCCGACGCTGAGAATTCTTTTCTCGGGAAACGAAAGCCTTAAAATTTCCCGCAGACCCAAGGAACTGCCGATGCAATCGCCGTCCGGTTTCACGTGGCGCGCGATGATAATCGTTTGAAATTCCTCGATTTTTTGTAATATCGCGCGTTTCAGTTCTAAATTGTTCATATCGAGTTGTTCCCTTTTGCCATTTTGTCCAATTCCTCCAACATGGCGTCGCACTCCGCGAACGACGCGAGCAAGGCCCCGCTGGCGGTGCGGTGACCGCCCCCGCCGAATTTTATCGCGACTTCGCTGATATTATATTTGCTCGACCTAATCTCAGCGTTGATTTTGCCGGTTTCCGGGTCCTCCGTGAAATTCGCCCAGATTTCCACGCCTTTGATTCCCGCCATCGTGTTAATCATGCCGCGGGAGGCGGTTGATAAATCGATGCCGTATTCCTCCAGCTCGGCGGCGGTCGTCTTGATGTAAGCAACGTTATTGGGGGTTAGTTTGAATTTCTGGATGAATCGCGCCCTGAGTTTCACAAACTTTAAATCTTCCTCGTAAAGTTTGTTATAAACTTCGATGAAATCAAAATCATAATTCATCAGTTTAGCCGTTATCTCGAAGGTTCGCGCGTTAATCGAATTATAACGAAAGCGCCCGCTGTCGGTAACGATTCCGGTAAAAAGCGCCCTCGCCGCGAGAGGCGAGATGGCAAACCCGATAGAAAACAAGATATCGGCGATTAACCCCGCGCAACTTTCGTAACCGGTGTCGACTATTTCGATATCGCCGAAACCGGAACGGGACTGATGGTGATCAATTTTAATTAGGAACGCGCCGTCGCGATAACGGCTGTCGCTGATCATCTCCTCTTCCGGGGTGTCGACGACAATCACCAGGGCTTTATCATACAAGGACGTCTCGACTTCGTCGACTGAGCCGATAAACTCATACTTTTCGTTGACTTCCCCGACGGCATATACCTGTTTGCCGGGGTAAGTCGCTTTCAGGGCTTCCTTAAGCCCGATTTGACTGCCCACGGCGTCGCCGTCCGGTTTCAGATGGCGGTGGATAATAATCACGTCATGGTCCTCTATTGGTTTTATCAGCGATTTAAACATAAAAATCTCCTCTTCATGAATTGTTTTCAACGTCGACCGGTATAAAAACCGCTTACTTTTTCATATTGTATCATTTATTTAATTTTTTTATAAGTATTATGAATATTTTTTTTTCCGAGTCATAATTATTATTGAGGTGGTTTAGTGGCAGTAATATGGCACACGGAAGAAGAAGTCAAGCTGCTCGCCCGCCTGATGCGAGCCGAGGCCGAGGGCGAGGGCGTTATGGGCATGCTTCTGGTAGGGAACGTCGGGGTTAACCGAGTCCGGGCGCGATGCTTGGATTTTGTCGATATCACGACGATCACGAGGATGGTCTTCCAACGCCCCGGCGGGTTCGAATCCACCCTTTACGGATACTTTTATCAAGCGGCCCGGCAATCGGAAATCCGCCTGGCCAGGCGGGTTATCAACGGAGAGCGTTTTGTTCCGGCGACCAGAGCCCTGTGGTTTTACGCTGCCGGCGATGAGCCTTGCCGCGCTCAATGGTACGGCCAATGGAATACCGGCAGATATAAGTCGCACTGCTTTTACGCCCCGGTCGAAAGCGAAAATTGTTTTTAACAAGGAGGTATTATGAGTTTTTATCAACAACCTTTAAGTTTTTACCAACAGCCCGGAGTCGTCGGGCAATCTTACGGATTTTACCAACAACCCGGTTTTGTCGGCCAACAGCCGGGATTTGTCGGTCAGCAGCCTTACGCCCCGCCGCTGCCGTTTCCTCCGGCCGGCGAGCCCCTGACCCCGCTCACCGAGCAGTCGTTTATCGAGAATATTCTCCGGCTCAATATCGGGAAAGTCGCCACGATTTACATGAGTTTCGAAGGCAGCCAATGGGGATCGAAAATTTTCAAGGGTTATCTTTTGGCCGCCGGAAAAGATCATATCGTTCTTAAAGATTTGCAATCGGAAACCCGTTATATTTTATTGATGGTTTATTTATCTTATATTACTTTCGATGAAGAAATCGAATACGAATACCCGTTCAGGAGATGCGAAAAAAACCCTTAAAGTTACCTTTAAGAGTTTTTTATTTTTATATATGATAGCAATCTCAAAGCGATAAACCCGATTAGGATGCTGGTTATTAAAGAAACAAAAATAACGATCGCGCTATAAAGAAGCAAAACTTTTCCCAATTGATATATCAACTGCACGACCAGCAATTGACCGACGATATGAAGGAATCCGCCGATCACGCTGACGGAAATGGGCGAGGCGATTTTTCTTAACGCCAGATAACCGCCGTACATCCCGAAGAAACTTAAAACCGACGCGCAGATGCTGATAATAAAGCCGATGACGTTGCTCATCATTAACGCCATCAGGCTTTTCATGAGCGCGATAAACAAAGCCTCTTTGAAATCCATTTGATAAATGGCGTAGACGACGATAATATTAGCAAAACCGATTTTTGTTGTCGGCAAAATCGGGAAGGCGACCCGCGATATGATAATATCAAAATACGAAAGTATTAAACTTAAAGAAACAAACAAGGCGATTTGGGTTATTTTTTTTATTGTTACGCGGTTATTTAGATTTTCCATTGCTGCGCACCTTCAATACCTTTTGCGGTTATTTATTATAACATAGAAAGTCGAAAATTAAAACATTTTTTCCACAACTCCCTCGGGTTATCTTTGGACGCTAACGAAAAATAATGATTTCCGGCGTTTGCATTTTCGTTTTCCTTCATGTATAATTGATGCACGGAGGTAATTTGCGATGTGCGTTTTCTGTAAAATCGTTAACGGCGATATCCCCTCGCACAAAATATATGAGGACGATGATTTTATCGCCATTTTGGATATCGCGCAATCAACAATCGGCCACGCCTTAATTATCACGAAAAAACACTATGACAACGTCTTCGCGTTGCCGGAAGAGACGGCGGGAAAACTCGGGGCGCTTGCCGTGAAACTAGCCAATCATATCAACGGCGTTCTCGGCGCCGGGAACATGAACCTGCTCAACAATGCCGGCCCCTTGGCCGGCCAGACGGTTAACCATTTTCACCTGCATCTCATTCCCCGGTACGAAAACGATGGCATGATAATTAAATTCGACAACAACAAGCTCACCGAGGCGGAATTTAACGATTTGCGCGCAAAATTGGAAATCACGAAAAAATGACCGGTTAAAAACCCGGTCATTTTTATTTAAACTTTCGCTTTAAGATAGTGATATATCGTTTTTACCGCGATCCCTGTGGCGCCCGATTCATGAAACGCCGTCCCGGCGATATCCAAGTGCAGCCATTTCGTTCCGTCTTCCACGAATTCCTCTAAAAAGGCGGCGGCGCTGCTGGCGCCCATGTTTCTACCCGTCGAGTTTTTCAAATCCGCCACTTTGCTGGAACGAACCTTTTTCCGGATTGACTCGTTAATCGGGAGCTGCCAGAATTCCTCGCGCGCTTCCTTGCTGGCGGCGATCATTGCCGCTACTTCCTTTTCGTCGTTGCCGAAAAGGCCGGTAACGTCCGACCCGAGCGCGACGACAACCGCCCCGGTCAAAGTAGCGATATCGACGACGTTGACGCACCCTTGTTTTTGCGCGAAGCAGATAGCGTCGGCCAAGGTAAGCCTTCCCTCGGCGTCAGTCGAGATAATCTCGATCGTTTTCCCGTTCATCGCCGTGATTATGTCGTCGGGCAATAAAGCGCCGCCGTCGATACGGTTATCCGTCGCGCAAATAACGACCTGCAGGTTAACGGGAAGGTTGTTTTTTACGGCGGCTTCCAAAACGGCCAAAACAGTCGCGGCCCCCGCCATATCGCATTTCATCGTGTTCATCGAGGTTTTCAGACTATAACCGCCGGTATCATACATCAGTCCCTTGCCCACCAAACCGATGAACGGGCCGTCCTGAGGTTGATATTTTATGTGAATCAGCTTTGGCCCAGCGGCCGATCCTTTATTCACGGCCAAAAAGGCGTTCATCCCCATTTCCGCTATCTCGTCCTTTTCGTAAATTCTAATCGACAAATTATCGTTATTCAGTCCCGCCACGAGTTCACGGGCGTAATCGGCAAGGTCCGCGGCGGTCATATAATTGTAAGGTTGGTTGACCAGATCGCGGGCGTTATTGACCGCGACGCCGATTGCCATGGCTTTCGCTATTGCGGAAGACAAATCTCCCGCGGAGATTAACCCGACCCGCAGTTCCTTCTCGCTTTTTTCGCTGCGATGATAATCAAAACGATAATTATTATAGGCCAGCGTCTCGACGATAATCCCGGCGGTCTCCTCTTCGCCGAAATCGCCGGCGAAACTGGTTAAATCGATTAACAGATCCTCGCCCAACTCAAAAGTGATTTTCCCGCATCCCTCCGCGATTTTCGCGCGGCTGTGTTCCGAGCGTTTCCCCAAGCCGACAAGGTAGACGACTTCGTTGGGGATTTTTCCAAAAGTGTAGATTTTGTGCAATTCCCCCTGCTTAGCCGGCAGATACCCCTTTTTCATTAATTCCGCTATTTCCCCGTCAATCGGGGCGTCGATTTTAATCTCCTCGCCCTCAAAAATGCCGATAACAAGCGGCAGGCGACTCGCGCATTCGCGCGGTTGACGATAAATTTGAATCATATGATCTCCTTGCTTTTTTATTGTATTATATCATTATTTCTCCAATATGCAAAAAAAATCTTTCGAAATCCGAAAGATTTTTTGTTTACTCTTGTTGGTCCAAAAAAGGATAGTCCATATCGTATTCCAAGTCTTCCCGATACTCGTCCGCTCCCTCCAGGTCTTCCTCGTCATCATCGCGGGGAACGATAGCGAAAGTGCAGGCGCTGTGGCCGTCGTTCAGTTTAATTACGCAGACGCCCTGGGTATCGCGCCCGATAGTTTGGATTTGATCGACATGAGTTCTAATAATCATCCCCTTGTCCGTCACGACAAGCAAATCCTCGTCGCCGCGCACGGCCGACAAAGAAACCATTTTTCCGTTTTTCTCGGTGATGTTTAACGCTTTGACGCCTTTCCCGCCGCGCTTTTGCACGCGGAAGGCGTCGACATTGGTTCTTTTGCCGTACCCTTTTTCCGTTATTATTAATATCTCGTCCCCGTCGGTAGAGATAATCGCCAACCCGACGACCTTTTCGTCTGGATCGACGCGAATCCCGCGCACGCCCGTGGAAATCCTTCCCATCGGGCGAACGTCGCTTTCGCTGAAGCGGAGCGCTTTGCCGTTGGAGACGCCGATTAAAATGTCTTTCTCCCCGTCGGTGACCTCCACTTTAAATAATTCGTCGCCTTCGCCAAGCACGATCGCCTTGATTCCGTTGGTGCGGATGTTCTTAAAGGCGGATATCTCCGTTTTCTTGACGATACCCAAGCGGGTCGCGAAGAAGAGGTACTCCTCGCCGGTGGTTTCTTCGTGATTTATGTTAACGACGGCCGCGAGGCGTTCGTTTTCCTCGAAGGAAAGCAAATTGACGATCGGCAGCCCTTTCGCGGTCCGGCTGGCGTGGGGAATCTGGAATGCCCGCAAACGATACACTTTCCCGAAATTGGTGAAAAAAAGCAGCGTATCGTGGCTCGACGTGTATAAAATCTCCTCGACGAAATCGTCTTCGACCATTTTCGTCGCGGTGATCCCTTTACCGCCGCGGTTTTGCGGCCGATAGGTGTCGACAGTCATTCGCTTTACGTAACCGCGGTTGGTGATCGTTATGATGACGTCCTCGACAGGGATCAAATCCTCGTCCTCGATGTCCAAATCGTCGCTTAAAGAGATCTCGCTGCGTCTTCCGTCGCCGTACTGTTTCTTTATTTCCAAAAGTTCTTTTACTATGATCTGCAATTTCCGTTCGTGACTCCTCAGAACTTCGTTGCATTCGTTAATAAATTTTCTCAGTTCGGCGATTTCCGTTTTCAGCTTTTCGGTTTCAAGCCCGGTCAGACGCTCAAGACGCATATCGAGAATCGCCTTGGCCTGAATTTCCGTCAAGTTATACTCGCTTATCAGCAGTTCCCTGGCTTCTTCCCCGTTTTTCGAACCCTTGATAAGCTGAATCACGCGGTCGATATCATCAAGAGCGATCAAAAGCCCCTCGATAATATGGCTCCGGTCCTCCGCCCGCTTTAAATCGTACGTAATCCTTCTAGTCAACACCTCGACCTGGTGTTCCACGTAACACTCGAGCATTTCCTTTAAATTTAGCACTTTCGGTTGTCCGTTAACCAGAGCGAGAAGATTGATTCCGAAGGTCGCCTGCAGCTGCGTGTGTTTATATAAATTATTAAGTATAACGTTAGGGTTGGCGTCCCGACGCAGTTCCAAAACGATGCGAAGACCGCTCCTGTCGGTTTCGTCCTGCAGGTTGGTAACCCCTTCGATCAATTTGTTTTTTATGGTGTCGGCCATTTTCTCGATCAGCCGCGATTTGTTCACTTGAAAGGGGATCTCGGTAATGACAATCTCTTGTTTTCCGTTGGCAAGGTCATTTATCGCGTGCTTCGCCCTTAAGGTAATGGCGCCGTTCCCAGTTAAATATGCCTTCCGGACTTGGCTGATTCCCATAATTCGCCCGCCCGTGGGAAAATCCGGCCCCTTAATGTAGGCCATTAAGCCCTTGATCGAAATATCGGGGTTGTTGATAAGCGCGATGATTCCGTCGATTACCTCGGATAAATTATGAGGCGGGATATTGGTCGCCATTCCGACGGCGATTCCCGTGGCCCCGTTAACGAGCAAATTGGGGATTTTGCAGGGCAATACCGTCGGCTCCTTTTCCGAACCGTCATAATTGTCCTGAAAATCGACGGTGTCCTTTTTCAAATCCTTAAGGACTTCCATCGCGATCTTGCTTAGCCGCGCCTCGGTGTAGCGCATCGCCGCCGCGCCGTCGCCGTCGATCGAACCAAAGTTCCCGTGCCCCTCCACGAGCGGGTAACGATAACTGAAATCCTGGGCCATCCTGACCATCGACTCGTAAATGGCGCTGTCGCCGTGGGGGTGGAATTTACCCATTACCTCGCCGACGATGCGGGCGGATTTTTTAAACGGCTTGTCGCTGTGCATTCCCAGCTCGTTCATGGCGTATAAAATCCGGCGATGGACCGGCTTCATCCCGTCCCTGACGTCCGGAATCGCCCGCGACACGATGACGCTCATCGCGTAATTAAGGAAAGAAGTTTTCATTTCCTTGGTAATGTCGATTTCTTTTATCGATTCCGTCCCGTCGGCAAGATCAACCTCTTCCGGGGTGGTTGTCTCCGTTTCCGTCTCTATATTTTTCAAATCTTTTTCCACATTAACCTCCCTAGATATCCAGGTTTTCCACGAACACCGCGTTTTCTTCGATAAACTCGCGGCGCGGGTTGACGTCGTCACCCATCAACATGCTGAATACGGCGTCGGCCTCGATCGCGTCGTTTAGATTTACTTGCAAAAGCGTCCGTCTGTTCGGGTCCATCGTCGTTTCCCATAATTGATCCGGGTTCATTTCCCCCAACCCTTTATATCTCTGCAGGGTCGGTTTGGTATTTTTGGGGAAACTTTCGAGTAGTCTTTGCAGCTCGGCGTCGCTATAAGCGTAATAGGTTTTCCTATTGGCGACGACTTTAAAAAGCGGCGGCTGGGCGATATAAACGTAGCCTCTTTCGATTAGCGGACGCATGTATCGGAAGAAAAACGTCAAAAGCAGCGTGCGGATATGCGCCCCGTCGACGTCGGCGTCGGTCATGATAATGATTTTCCAGTATCTCGCCTGGTCGACGTTGAATTCGTCGCCGATGCCGGTGCCAAGCGCCTGAATCATCGAGATAATTTCTTTATTTCCCAAAACCTTATCAATCCGAGCCCGTTCCACGTTCAAAACCTTGCCCCTTAGCGGCAGGACTGCTTGAAATTCGCTGCTCCGCCCCAAGCGCGCGCTTCCGCCCGCGGATTCCCCCTCCACGATAAACAATTCGCTTACGGCCGGGTCCTTGGTCCTGCAATCGGACAGTTTCGAAGCGAACCCGAAAGAATCGAACGGGCTTTTGCGCCTGGTAGCCTCGCGGGCCTTTTTGGCGGCGACCCGAGCCCGAGACGCCATCAGCGCTTTCTCGATTATGTTTTTCGCGGTCGCAGGGTTTTCTTTCAAATAAATATCCAAGCCTTCGCTAAATATTTGTCCCATGATCCGCCGGACTTCGGTGTTCCCCAATTTCGCCTTCGTCTGACCGTCGAATTGCGGGTTGGGATGACGGCAGCTGATAATGGCGGTTAGCCCCTCCCGTACGTCTTCCCCGGTGAAAGACTCGTCTTTTCTAAACATGTTGGCGTCCTTCCCGTAATTGTTGAGAATACGGGTGAGAGAACTTCGGAAGCCCTCCTCGTGCGTCCCGCCTTCCGGGGTATAAATATTGTTTATAAAAGAATATATGTTGTTGGTGTACTCTTCCGTATATTGAAGCGCGACCTCAATTTCAATTTGGTCCATAACGCCGCTAATATAAATAATATCGTTGTGAATCGGGGTTTTCTTTTTATTAAGGAAGGAAACGTATTCCTTAATCCCGCCCTCGTAACAATAAGCGACGTTTTTCGGGTTTTCGGGGTCGCGATTGTCGCCAAACGTTATTTTCAGGTTTTTATTTAAAAAAGCGCACTGCTGGAAACGGGTTCGCAGTGTTTCGTATTCGAATTCCGTGTTCTCGGTAAAGATTTCCGTGTCGGGTTTGAAAGTAATCGTCGTCCCGCTCACGTCGGCGGGGCCGATTTCCTTCAGAGGATACAACCTGACTCCCCGCCGGAATTCCTGCTTGTACTGCTTCCCGTTTCTTTTAATCTCGACCATCAGGTGCTCGCTAAGCGCGTTTACGACGCTGGCGCCGACCCCGTGGAGACCTCCCGAGACTTTATAAGGCGAACCGCCGAATTTCCCGCCGGCGTGAAGAATGGTAAAAACCGCCTCGGCGGCCGATTCGCCGGTTTTGGGGTGGGTTTCCACCGGGATGCCGCGGCCGTTGTCGGTCACGCGAACATAACCGTCGGGAAGAAGCGTGATCTCGATATGATTGCAGTACCCCGCCAGGGCCTCGTCAATCGCGTTGTCGACGATTTCCCACACCAAATGGTGCAACCCTCTCGAGCCCGTCGAACCGATATACATCCCCGGTCTTTTTCTTACCGCCTCAAGCCCTTCCAATATTTGAATATCGCTGCCGGAATAAGTGGCGACTGATTCTTTCAAATGTTATTCCTCCTCTTCAATGTTGATGATTTTGCCGCGCTCAAGCAATCCCTCCGCCAAACCGGCGACCGACGTCGCGGTTATAAACACCTGGAACTTCCGGTCGACCGCTTGCAATATCTGATTTTGCCTGTTGAAATCCAATTCGCTGAAAACGTCGTCGAGTATCGCGATAAGCGGAGAATCCCCCGCGGCCAACATATCGACTAACGCCAACTTGGACGCCAGGCACAATGTCTTTTGTTGCCCCTGGGAGGCGAAGGCCGCGGCGGCCTCGCCGTTGATTCGCATTTCGAAATCGTCGCGATGCGGACCGAAAAGAGTCGTTTGCGCGGCAAGCTCGCTTGCTCTTTTGCGCGTGTATGACTGTTCGAGAAGGTGGGGATCGGTATTAATAATATAATTTAAGTCCCCGCGTTCCGCCCCGGCGCTGATTTGCTTGACTCGTTCCGAAAATATCGGGTTAATCCCGGCGAAAAATTTGGTTCTTTCATTAATTATGACTCGCCCCTCTTTCGCCAACTGTGAGGAGAGGATGTTAAGCAGGTCCTCGTCGCCGCGAACGGATCTGTCTGCGAGCGACTTCAAAACCTCGTTGCGTTGTTTCAGTATTTTCCGATACCTTATTAAGGAACGCAAATAGCCCGGCGACATTTGGCTAATATTGACGTCCATGAAATTCCGCCGATCGCCGGGGGTCCCTTTAATCAACCGGTAATCTTCGGGGCTGAAGGCGATCACTTTAAAATAACCGAGATAATCGCTCAGCCGCGGGATGGGCTTATTATTGAGAACGATTTTTTTGCCCGACGCCCCGATCGATAAAAACAGGACGTCTTCCCGGCCGCGATTCGCGATCTCGGCTTTCGCGGTCGCGAAGGGGGCGCCCTTCCTGATCATTTCCGCGGCCGACGCCGCTTTGTATGATTTTCCCAAGGCCAAACAATATATCGCTTCGACAACGCTCGTCTTTCCCGAGGCGTTTTTCCCGATAATAATGTTCGCGGCGTTCCCGAATGGCAAGGATTTATGCCGGTGACAGCGAAAATCTTGCAAGACGAGGGATTTAATAAAAAACATCACGCTTTCCCTATCGCATAAACGCTGCCCGCGATTTCAATTTCCGTTCCGGGATAGAGCTTGCGGCCCCGCCGCGATTCCCGAACGCCGTCAACCTTGATTATATTGTCTGACAAAAAGTGTTTGGCGGCGGCGCCGTCGGTCACTATATTAGCGTATTTAAGAAATTGACCGAGTTTGATATAGTCTGTTTTAATATTCACGGTTATTTTCATAATTTTTCCCCGATAAATCGCGCATTTTTAAAGGTTAGCTAGATGCCTTAAAACTTATATCTATTATATCATAAATTGCTCTTATTTTCTAGTTATTTTTTATATTTCAACCCGATTAACTATATTCAACATAAATATCAAATAAATACTTACATATTTACCTATATACATAAAAACGGTTTTATTGCTTATTTTATTATTGATTTAATTTCATGGCTTCTGTATAATATAGACTAGGAGGAGCGCCTTGGTTTTTCCGCGCAAGTCAAAACAATAAAACGCATAAATGAATATTTATGTATTTATGTGTTTATGTTATTATGTATTTATGGTTTGTAAGTAAGAAAACAGGCCGTCGGAAGAGGGGGAAAACGCGAAAAAAAAGCGGGATAAAAACAATTTCAAAAAATCGCCTATTTTGTCTTCGGACCCGGGGTCTTAGTAAAGTTACTAGAAATATATGAAAAACGATTATGAGCGAAATTTCGGGCAAATTTTTTGATGTTGAAAAGCGGTTTTGAAAAAGATGATATTTGGACAACCGGTTTTCGGTTTTTCAATCAACAATTAGCAATTTTCGGGCGCCCCCGGTTATTATGAAATCTCCGCCGTCACCCGGATGTATTTATTGTTTTATGTATATATGTATTTAT
>Ga0208693_1000064_pt1 | contig 83844 bp, 71 predicted proteins | sample AD_UKC071_MetaG_FD_184438 | JGI IMG/M metagenome (GOLD analysis project Ga0208693, IMG submission 184438) | Active sludge microbial communities of municipal wastewater-treating anaerobic digesters from USA - AD_UKC071_MetaG (SPAdes) (version 2) | ecosystem: Engineered > Bioreactor > Anaerobic >... | reverse complement strand
TATGTTGGAACGTGCGGGGATACGCCAAAAGAGGTCATTCAGAAGTATCTCGAGACTCAGAAAGTGATGTGACCCGACCATGCAGATGAAAGCGTATCGCTATCGACTCTACCCGACAAAATCACAGGTTTCTCAGATGGAGCAGACGCTGGAGATATGCCGATTGGGTCTATAACGAAACGCTCGCGATGCGAAAGGATGCCTGGGAACAGGAGCAACGCTCTATCTCCTACTATGAGTCAAAACGCCAGATTCCAATCTGGAAAAAGGAGCATCCAGAACTCTCTCCAGTTTACTCTCAGGTTTTACAGGATGACTCCAAACGTGTGGATCTCGCGTCCAAAGCCTTCTTCCGACGGGTGAAGGCCGGGGGAGAATCCCGGTATCCCCGGTTCAAGGGGAAGGGACGGTATGACAGCATCACGTATCCCCAGTCGGGTTTTCACCTCAATGATGCATGCCGGTACGCACCTCTCCGCATCAAAGATTGAAACATCCCGATCGTTCTTCATCGCCGCCCGATCGAAGGTAACATTGAGACTCTTACGATTCGGCGCACTGCAACCGGGAAATGGTATGCCTGTTTCTCGGTCGAGTATGAACCTGCTCCTGCACGAGAGAAAGATACCGTGGTCGGGGTCGATGCAGGTCTTGAATCCTTTGCTACTTTCTCGAACGGAGAAAAGATTGAGAATCCCCAGTTTTTCCGCACCGACGAGAAAGCGCTTGCGAAGGCACAGAGGAAACTTTCAAAAACGGAGAGTGGAACTCCTGAACGGAAGAAATCCAGAAAGGTTGTCGCACGCATCCATGAACGGATCGCCAATCGGCGCCACAATTTTGCTCACCAGACCTCCCTCCCGGATGCTCGTGTTTTGAGGACCTGAATATCACAAATATGCAAAAGAACCATCATCTGGCAAAGAGCATTGCCGATGTCTCCTGGAATCAGTTCATCACGATCACAGAGAGCAAAGCGGAAGAGGCTGGTTCTCGCGTGATCCTGGTGAACCCCGGGAATACATCACAGCAGCGTTCCCGATGTGGTATGATCGTCAAAAAGGCGCTCTCTGACCGTGTCCACTCCCGTCCTCACTGCGGGCTCGCGATGGATCGCGACCAGAACGCGGGCGTCCAACATTATGAGATCGGGGCTGCAACCTCAAAGGGAGTAGCATCCCGGGATGCCCCCTGCGAGAGGAGGGGGAGCAGTCACACATGAAAATTCGCGGAGATAACGCTCAATTCGGTGGACGAAGGCTCCTGGTTTGTCTGTGGTCAAAAGTCCTCCGCGGAGAAGGTCTTGATCTCTGTCGGGGGGCGCGATGAGAACCTGACCGGTTCACCGGTTCGCTTGGGGAGGCGTGCTTGGGCCACTCCCGGGCCTGATGCCCACCACGGTCTCCACTGCTATGTCGATGAGGCGGAGCGAACGATCACCAGAACCGACTGGGAGGTTCACCATCCTTCGCGCGGTCCAAAAAAACCAGACGCAGATTCGGCAGCACCCTGTAGCATCGGGATGAATCATACTCAGCTTCGTGCCGTCCTGACGACGTGGACCGCCTCCGGCGCAAACAAAACGATTACTCTGCTGCCTTCCCGGACACCCTGGTTGTCCACCGCTCTCCACGAGAACATTGCTTTGCGCTCTCGCGCAAACTTCCGCGTGAAACAACCCGGGGGTGTGGGCGTATTAGATGGAGTGGAGCGGGGCGTCCCGGTAGTTTTCACCGGTTTTGCCGCTCGCCGTGTCTTTCAGGCGCTGTAATAGGTAACCCTTTTGCCCTCTTCGCTGTACTCGCCCCGGTAGGTCTCAATGTTTCGTTTGTAGCCGAGCCGTTCCACAAAACCGAGGTCACGGAGCCGTTTGCGGACCCGCATCACATCACTCTCGTCCGCCCAGTCCCGGGTGTAGACGTAGATGACCGCTCGCTCGTCACGTGAGTCCGGGTTCGGCTTCGCGGTGCTAACTTTTGCTGATATCCCGAGCATCCCCCGCGCCGTCTCGTCCCGGACCTTCCTCCACGCTTCGTCGACCTCGTCAGGAGGGACAAAGATGAGCCATTTTCCGACCTGCTCATCATCGAGGCCTCTTGCCGACGGTCCGGGCTCGTCCTGGACGATCCAGTACATCAGGGTTGTTTTTGAAGGGATAATGCCCTCACCTGCCAGGAGCTGCGCGTAGATTGCGTTGATACTGCCAAACCGCAGGAGAAGCGCCTCGGCAAGCTCCGGGTAATCCTCCTGGAACCGCCCGAAGATCTCATGGACATCGCCCTCAAAATCAGTTCCCTGCTCGACGAGTTCAAACAGGTAGGGACCATGGTCACGGAGTTCGCGGTCGAGGAAGATCTCAAAGATGCCGTATGCGACCTCGGCCAGGGACTCCGGATCGATCTCTTCCATACCTATTTGTAACTGTGGGGCCGGTAAAAACTGTTCTGAAGTGTTACCGGCCCAGCCTCTCTGCGACCAGTTCTGCGGCGCGTTCCCCGGAGAGGAGCATCCCGCCGAAGATCGGTCCCATGCGACATTCCCCGGCAACGGCGTTTGCTGCCATCCCGGTGACGAAGAGGCCCGGGAAAACCTCCCGCGTGTGGTTGAGGATCTGCGACTCCGCACGCTCGGCCCACATGAAACTCTCGCCCTTCACCTGGAGGCTGCCACCCTTCCGCTCGATCATCCGGGCGACCATGGCGTCGTGGCCGGTCGCATCGACTGTGCAGGTGCAGGCCACGGTGAGCGGGTCGACGTGCAGCCCGGAGATGTCGACCGGCGTCCAGTTGATGACGAGGCCGCCGACCCGGCCATCGCCGTGGATCATGACGTCCTCGACGGTAATGAGGTTGAAGAACTCGACGCCGGCATCACAGGCCGCTGCAGTGAGTTTGGCGACCGTCTCAACCGATTTTGTGACATAGTATCCAGGCTCGAACTCCCGGTAAGTGATCCCAAACCGGTCGAGGAGCCGCCGTGCCTCCTCCTGGACGACGATCCGGGGGAACATCATCCCTCCACCCCACATGCCTCCACCAATACTGAGTTTCTTCTCGATGAGTGCACACTTGATACCCTTCTCGGCGAGGAGCGTGGCGCAGGCGAGCCCTGAAGGCCCGCCGCCAACGACGGCAACATCCATCTCGAGGTAATCAAGGAATGTCTGATGCTGCTCCTCGAGAATGGCCCTGCTGATGGTCACTTCGTTGAGTGTCATTTGATCTTTAATTATATTGCCCCGGCCACATAAGGACACCCCTTGGGATGCGGGACACGCGGGAATCTGGTTCAGGTGTGGCCACCCGGGGGAAAACCGACATACATATTAAAGGGGATCCGATCCAATATATCCCTACCATGAAATGGACGCGCGACTTCGGTCTCACTGCGAGGATGCTGTTGACGTCGTTCCTGCTCCTCATAGTCTACCTGATCTTCCTGGGGATCCTCTATGCCCTTGGATTCAGTTTCGGGTTCCTCCTCTTTGTCGCTGCTGCGATGGCATTCGTCCAGTACTTCTTCTCCGACAAGCTCGTGCTCTGGAGTACCGGCACTCGTATCGTCGGAGAGGATGAGTACCCGGAGTTGCACAGGATGGTCGAGCGCCTTGCCACCAGGGCTGGCCTTCCGAAGCCTACGGTTGGGGTCATGCCATCCCCGGTTCCGAACGCGTTTGCGACCGGGAGAAGCCCTCGCCATGCCGTTGTGGCGGTGACGGATTCGATCATGCGGTTGCTCACGCCCGAGGAACTGGAGGCGGTGATCGCCCATGAGATATCACATGTCAAGAACCGGGATATGCTGACCCTGACGATGGCGAGTTTCATATCGATGCTTGCCTTCCTGATCATGCGCAACTGGATCTTCATCGGGCTCTTCGGCAGCCGCGATAGCGACAGTAATATGGGTGCCCTGATCCTGGTCTATGTCATCTCAATCATTGTCTGGGTTGTGAGCACCCTGCTTACCCGTGCGCTCTCCCGTTATCGGGAGTTTGCCGCGGACCGGGGCAGTGCCTACCTGACTGGTAACCCCCGGGCACTGATATCGGCACTCACAAAGATCAGTGGACGGATGGACTACATACCGGCTGAGAAGAAGCAGGAAGTGGAGGGCGCAAACGCCTTCTTCATCATTCCAGCCCTCTCCGGGAACACCCTGATGGAGCTCTTCTCCACGCACCCACCGCTTGAGAAACGTGTGGCTGCCCTTGAGGAACTGGCTGCCGGAGCGCGGTGAAACCCGGGGATTTCTCCGGGCTCGGAGAATAACTTTTTTGTACAAAATACCCCTGACGCATCGACTCTCAATGGTCAGGGCAGTAAATGTGAGCGAGTGCTGAATCGGCTTTCGCGCGAGCGAGTCCCGGGACCATCTCCGGGCATGGTTTCCCTCGAGTAGCATCACGCAATGCCCCGAGGGGCGGGGGGCGAGCCACCCCCTCCCTGGTGGTCCCCTGGCCTGATTGGCCGGTGCGGTCCGGTGCCCGGAGATGAGCGCCTGAACCGAAACGGGGGTTTTACGAAGAAAACAGGCAGAATGCCCCCTACTTTAGTGGGGGGATGAATGCCGTCCATCGATAACCTTATTACGCACCGCGACGTATAAGACTATAATGCGTAAGACATATCGGTATCGACTCTATCCCTCAAAGTCTCAAGTAACTCTGCTTGAGCAGACGCTTGAGATCTGTCGGTGGGTCTATAACGATACTCTTGCATTGCGAAAGAATGCCTGGGAACAGGAACAGCATTCCATCTCTCTCTACGAGACCAACAAGATCCTGACACAGTGGAAGAAGGAACGGCCCGAACTGAATAGAGTTCATTCTCAGGTTCTCCAGAATGTTCAAATGCGCGTAGATCTTGCCTTCAAATCTTTTTTCCGGCGGGTGAAGGCAGGGGGAAATCCTGGATATCCTCGATTCAAAGGGAAGGGACGATACGATAGTTTCACGTACCCTCAGTCGGGATTCAAACTTGATGGAGACCGCCTTCACCTCTCGAAGATAGGGGATGTGAAGATCATCCTCCACCGTCCGATTGAAGGTAACATTAAGACTCTCACGATCCGACGCACAGCAACCGAGAAGTGGTATGCCTGCTTCTCGGTCGAGTATGATCCAACACCTGCGCCACAGAAAGATACCGTGGTCGGGATCGATGTCGGTTTGGAATCGTTTGCTACCCTCTCAAACGGGGAGAAGATCGAGAACCCTCGATTCTTCCGTACCGACGAGAAAGCCCTTGCGAAGGCACAGAGAAAACTCTCGAAAGCAGAGAAGGGCACCCCTGAACGGAAGAAGGCTCGGAAGATCGTCGCGCACGTCCATGAACGGATCGCTCACCGACGGCTCGATTTTGCTCATCAAACTTCCCGCCGGATGGTGGACCAATACGGTACGATTGTATTCGAGGATCTGAATATCAAAAATATGCAGAAAAACCATTGTCTGGCGAAAAGCATCGCGGATGTTGCCTGGAATCTGTTCATCACGATCACGGAGAACAAAGCGGAAGAGGCTGGTTCTCGTGCGATCCTGGTGAACCCCAGGAATACGTCGCAGATGTGTTCCCGATGTGGTATGATCGTCAAAAAGACCCTCTCTGATCGAGTCCATACCTGTCCACATTGTGGGCTCGCGATGGACCGCGACCAGAATGCGGCGATCAATATTATGAGATTGGGGCTGCAATCTCTGGGCTGAAAAACCCTGGATGCCTCCGATTTCAATCGGGGGAGCAGTCACAGAGTCCAGTAATTCAGAATCGATGCACTGGATGAAAACGCCTATGAGGCCGCGTTCGGCCACAGGCTCAAGTGATGAAAACCACCGGGGCGCAATAGCCGCTGGGATGCCGCGGTTGGGAGCGCAACAACCATGACTCCGTTTCCGATTTCGATTGGATTTTTATGTGAAACTCTAGTATGTCTCTAACCACACGGATATCATGTGGTTTTGTATGAGAGGCCTGCTGGTTCCCCGGAAGTCTCGACAACCGCGTTACCTTCCAGCATAGTGGGTGCGTGAACTAACCCGTGCTCATCGGTGCGAGGGGCTTCCCGGCTATCATTGGCAATACGTGCGTCACAGAAATGCGATGTAGAGCGGTACCGTCTCCAGAGGCTCAAAGACGCGGTGAATATTAAAAGACATATTCTCTACCATCAAACTTCCATGTACGCTTTATCATCTATGTGGCCGCGCCCCACCAAAAGGCACGGGAAGCCCTCTGTTTTTGATCGTCCTCCACGCAAAAGATCGGGAATGATCCGCACAGCGCCGTACTGCATAGCATAATCAATCAGTAGAGATGTCAGGAGACGCCACGGATCCTCCATCAAAGTGTGAGTCTTCTGTCTGCTTTCTTCGCAAATATCCGGCAACCGGCCAAAATCTTTATATCTAATAATTTTTAAACGAAAACAACTAAATACCAGAATGGACTAATCATATCTAGAGAGATTTGGATCGCGCTAGACACTTCCCCCCTTGACGTCGTCTTTTCGTGCATCCTCTTCTCTCTATTCTATATCTCTTCTGGGATCGCCCTGGACTGCCTGATTGATGGGAAGAGTCCTTTTCTGCGTCGTTTCAAAACAGGCGCGAAAGCCCCGACGAGAGGAGGGGGAGCAGTCACTTAACCTCAACCCGCTCACCGGTGACCATGTAGCAGACCTGCTCGGCGATATCACAGGCGTAGTCACCGCAGCGCTCCAGGTATCGCGCGATCATCACGTAGTCGATGCACCGGGTTATGTTGCGCGGGTCTTCCGTCATGTAGGTGACGCTCTCCCTGAAGATGGCATACCTGAGTTCATCCACCACGTCGTCCCGGTGCGACATCCCCTCGATGGGTTTGATATCCTCGGTCCGGTAAGCCGTGAGGGCATCATTGATCATGGTGCAGACCAGGTTGCCCATGTGCGGCAGGTTCATCAGATTCCCGATATGTGGCTCTCCCGACAACCCTTCCACGAGTTTAGCGATATCCTTCCCGTACCGGCCGATACGGAAGAGCGCGAAGTTCATCCGGAGCGCGCAGACGATTGCGCGGAGGTCGCGAGCCATGGGCTGGTAGAGCGCGATGAGCCGGAGTGCCGCCTCCTCGATGGCGAGATTCCGCTCCGCGAGTTCCACCCTCTGGGCATATACTTGCCCGGCAAGTTCGGGATCCTGATCCTGTAAAGCGGTCATCGCGCTGGAGAGCATGCCGCAGGCGAAAGCCCCCTGCTCCTGGACCAGATCCTTGAGGTCCTTCAGTTCTTCACGGTATTTATTAACCATGGATACCTACCCGAAACGTCCGGTCACGTAGTTGTTGGTCAACTCCTCCTGCGGGTTCTTAAAGATCCGGGCGGTCGGCCCGAACTCGATCAACTGTCCCAGGTACATGAACCCCACAAAGTCGCTGACCCGGGCTGCCTGCTGCATGTTGTGGGTCACGATAACGACCGTATAGTGCTCTTTGAGGTCGTTGATGAGATTTTCGATCTTTGAGGTGGCGATGGGATCGAGCGCGGAGCAGGGTTCATCCATGAGGATAATCTCAGGTTCGACCGCAAGCGTCCTTGCGATACAGAGCCGCTGCTGCTGTCCTCCCGAGAGCCCCATCGCGGAGTCGTGGAGCCGGTCTGCCACCTCGTCCCAGAGAGCAGCCGCTTCAAGGCTCTCCCTGACGATTGTATCCAGCATCTTCTTGTTATGGATTCCGTGGACGCGAGGGCCGTAGGCGATGTTGTTGTAGATGGATGAGGGGAAGGGGTTTGGCCTCTGGAAGACCATACCGATTCGTTTCCGCAACTCAACGACATCACAATCCGGGTCGTGGATATCCAGTCCCTCAAAGAAGATCCTGCCTTCGAGTCTGACATTCTCAACGAGATCGGTGAGCCGATTGAAACAGCGAAGCAAGGTCGATTTCCCACATCCTGACGGCCCGATCAGTGCAGTGACCTGGTTCTGTGGGATAGAGAGTGATATATCGCGAAGTGCCTGATTCTCGCCGTAGTAAAGGCTTACGTGATCTGCTGTGAGGATGCTGTCATCTCTCTGCATGAAGGGTCACCATCTGATTGATTTCTGGTAACGACTCCGGATGACGATCGCTGCCAGGTAAATGGTCATCACCAGTACGAGAAGTACCAGCGCCGTTCCGTACTGGTTCTCCCTTGCCCCGGGGACGTTGGTTGCCAGGATGAAAAGATGGTAGGGTAACGCCATCACTGGCTCCATCACCGATGTGGGGAGGAAGCGTCGTGAGAAGACGACTGCGGTGAAGAGGATCGGTGCGGTCTCTCCGGCCGCCCGGCCGATGCTGAGGATCGTGCCGGTCAGGATCCCCGGCACTGCCGGTGGGAGCACGACCCGCCATATGGTCTGCCAGTGCGTCGCCCCGAGGGCGAGGCTCCCCTCCCTAACGTCGTCCGGGACACTCCCAAGCGCCTCTTCGGTCGTCCTGATGATGGTGGGAAGGATCATCAGCCCCAGCGTGATCTGACCGGCGAGCAGCGACACTCCCAGGTTCAGGTAGAGTACCAGGAACGCGAATCCAAAGAGGCCAAAGACGATGGACGGCGTACCGCCCAGGAGATCGACGCCTGCCCTGATGATCCTGGTGATGCGCCCGCTCCGGGTATACTCGTGGAGGTAGATAGCCGCGCCGATCCCGATTGGAAGGGCAAAGAGGATGGCGCCCCCGACGAGGAGGAGCGTCCCGAGGATTGCCGGGCCGATGCCTCCTGCCCGGCCGAGGTCGCTTGGTGGGAGGGTCAGAAACTCCCAGGAGAGCGCCGGTGCGCCGTTGTAGACGATATCAAAGAGGATGGTCCCGAGGAAGAGAAGCACGATGCCAGTGGACGCGTACAGGAACGTAAACGCAACCTTCTGCCTCATCTTTGGGGAAACCCTGTGCCGGACGTATTCAGCTGCGGGCAGGGCAACAGCGGCGACGATGGCTACCAGGGCTCCTGTGGCGGCCGCAAGGAGCCCGAGTACGCCGATGCCGAGGGCTGCACGGGTATACGGCTTTGCTTTACTGCTCTTCACCCTCCGCATCGCTGTCGCCGTGTGCCGCTCGCTGAGCCTCTGGAGGATACCCCGCGCCAGGAGGTTGATCGCGAGGGTTATCGCCAGGAGGACGACCGCTACGCCGAAGAGTGCGTGATAGTGGGTGCTACCGACGGCGACCTCCCCCATCTCGATTCCCAGCGTTCCGGTGAGCGTCCTGACCGGAGAGAGGACGTCCCAGAGGGGTTCGGGAACGATTCCTGCGTTGCCGGTTACCATGATCACCGCCATCGTCTCGCCGATCGCCCGCCCCATCCCGAGGATGATCGCGGCGGTGATGCCCGAGAGGGCTGCCGGGATCACGGTCCCGGTGATCGTCTGCCAGTGTGTCGCCCCGAGGGCGAGGCTCCCCTCCCGGTACCCGCGGGGCACGGTTCTGATCGCGTCCTCTGATATGCTGACGATCGTCGGGAGCGCCATGATTCCGAGCAGGATGGACCCGGCAAGCCAGGTCTCGCCTGACGCGACATCAAAGACGATGCGGATCTGGTCGGTAAGTATGACGAGACCGAAGAAACCGTAGACTACCGAAGGTATCCCTGCCAGGAGTTCGATGGCGGGTTTTACGACTGCCCGCACCCGGGGTGGCGCAAGTTCGGCGATGAAGACCGCGCTTGCGATCCCGAGAGGGATTGCGATCGTCATCGCGCCGAGCGTGACAAGGAGCGTGCCTGCGATCAGCCGATAGATCCCGTACGAAGGGGGCGTCCCCGTCGGGTTCCAGAGATCACCGGTGATAAAATTCCAGACCCCGACCTCCTCGAAGATCGGGTAGCTGTTCCTGACCAGGAAGATGAAGATGAAGAAGATGGCGATGGCGGCGAAGATGGCTGTGCAGAACCAGATTGTCCGGATAGCTTTTTCGCAAACCTGTCGGGTCCTCTTCCAGGGAAGGTAAGGCTTATAGGGGATGGGGGGTTCTCTGGCCATTCCCATCCGGGGATGAAGGGGCGGCTTCTCGCGCCCGTCAGGTCGCCCCCCGCAGGGCGGCATGCTGTCACCCGATGGGGGGGTCGGTTTGCGAACGTTGTCTCCTTTGTGCATGGTTACCAGACCGGGGTCAATGGCCCCATGGAACGATCGGCACTTGTACGCCTCGGCACCGTGGTCTTGGTTAATAGTAAGCATGCCGATGGAAAAGTATTCTCGAAAGAGACTATATGTGTATATGTATGGCAAATAAACAATATTGCCATATATACATATCACTAATGTATATATTACCCCGGCACCAACGCTTACCAGACCATGGAGATCAGAAAAGTCCAGATCACCGGCGGCTCGTCATATATCGTATCCCTGCCGAAGCAGTGGGTTAAATCCATGAATATCCAGAAAAACGACCCGATAGGGTTGATCGTGCAGCCAGACGGCTCACTTCTGATCACCCCGAAGATCAGCGGGGAATCGGTCCACCGGGTCAAGGTCTTTGAGGTCAGCGCCACGACAGACCGCACTTTTCTGCTCCGTCTCCTCGTCGGGGCATACATTGCCGGTTTTACGACCATCCGCCTTGAGGCGAAAGGGCGGTTGCCACCGTTTGTACGGCACCTGGTTCGGGAGTTCACGCAGATGGCGATAGGGCAGGAAGTGATCAGCGAGACAAATTCATCGATAACTCTAAAAGATCTCCTGAACCCTGCTGAGATGCCGTTTGAGAACAGCGTAAAGCGGATGCATGTGCTGGTGCGGGGGATGCAGCAGGACGCCATGGCTGCGCTCCGGGGGCATGATAAGGCCCTTGCCGAAGACGTCATCGTGCGGGACACAGAAGTGGATCGGCTGCATTGGCTCATTGCACGACAGGAGAACCTCATCCTGATCGATGCCACACTCTCGCGCCGCATGGATATCCCGGTAAGCCAGGCGGCATATTACTTCCAGGTCAGCAGGATCATCGAGCGGATAGGCGACCATGCTACGCGGGTGGCTCATAACGTTCTCGCCCTGAGCGATCGGGAGGTCGATCCTGAAACACTCGATCTCATGGACGAGGCGAGCACGCTTGCCCTGGATATCTTCTCGCGGAGCATGGAGGCGTTTCATGCAGGGGACATCGAGAAGGCAAACACGACGCTCCAGATGGTGCGCGATCTCGAGGAGAAGGTCCGGGATATCAGCGCCAGGGTGCTCCAGGTCGAGGCGGTGGCAGCGATCCCCATTGGCCAGATCGCTGACAGTATTCGACGAATCGGGGAGTACTCAGGCGACATCTGTGAGAGTGTCATCAACTACATCATCGGACAGGAGGTCTGACTGCCCGGGAGGGGCCGGGCATACAACAAACCCTGATCAGCGCAAACTCTCTCTGTCGGTGGTAGCGTGGCCAGTCTCATATCGATCGTCGTTCTCATCATAGTCTTTCTCCTGATCGCGGTTCGCAAGGTCGGGAACGTCAACCTTGGCATCTGGCAGGTGATGCTCCTCGGGGCTGTCGCCGTCCTGCTGACCGGAGAGATCACGCCGGAGGAGGCGCTTGCATCCATAGACATGGACGTGATGCTCTTTCTCTTCGGTATGTTCGTGGTTGGGGAGGCGCTCGCAGAGAGTGGCTATCTCTACCACCTGGCCTCCCGCCTCTTCTCCCGCGCAGAGACAGTCGGGCACCTGGTCTTTCTCATCCTCATCGGCGCCGGGGCACTCTCGGCGCTCCTGATGAATGATACCCTGGCGGTCGTCGGCACTCCGCTCATGCTCTACTTCGCGCGGCGGCACGATATCTCCCCGAAACTCCTGCTGCTGGCGCTTGCGTTCGCAATCACGACAGGGAGCGTCGCAAGCCCCATCGGGAACCCGCAGAACCTTCTGATCGCACTCTCAGGGAACGTTGAGAACCCCTTCATCGCGTTCCCTCTCTACCTGGCCATCCCGACGGTGATTTCTCTCCTGGTGGCTTACACATTCCTCTGCCGGGCGTTCCGCGACGAGTTTCGCCCGGCGGCGGTGCTGGTGCACCGCGAGGAGGAGATTCACGACTCCTCTCTTGCGGCTCTCGCCCGCCTCTCGCTCATCCTGCTTGTCTCCCTGATCGGGGTTAAGGTCGTCGTGGTCATGCTTTTCCCGGGATTTGAGATTGGGCTGACCTGGATAGCGCTTTTTGCAGCGCTCCCGATTCTCGTCGGAAGCAGGCGGCGCCTCGAGATCCTTCGCCGGATCGACTGGCCTACTCTGGTCTTCTTTGCCAGCCTCTTCGTCCTCATGGCGAGCGTCTGGCAGTCCGGGTTCTTTCAGCCGCTCATTGAGGAGAGTTCCATCGATCTCTCCGCCGTCCCGGTCATCGTCACAGTGAGCGTCATAGTCTCCCAGTTTGTCTCAAATGTCCCTTTCGTCGCTCTCTTCCTCCCGGTCCTTGCGCACCTGGGGACGTCCACGGTGGGCATGATGGCGCTTGCGGCCGGCAGCACCATCGCCGGGAACATGCTGATTCTCGGTGCAGCAAGCAACGTCATCATCATCCAGAGCGCTGAGAAGAGTGGCGAGACACTGACATTCTGGGAGTTTGCCCGGGTCGGCGTCCCGCTCACCGTTGTCCAGACAGCGATCTACGTCCTCTTTCTCTCACTTTTTCCGACGTGAGATTCCATCGATCCGGATTCTGCGTCGAGATCCAGGTTGAGGGAACCAAACCTGACTGATGCGACGGCGGCAGAGTCAAAGGGCGGGGCAAAGACCGTAAGCAGGCGCTGTCTGGTGTGTATCTCCCCGGCGATGCCGAGGACGAGGGTGAAATTGTCGCAGTCGTTTAAGGAGATCAGGCGTCGTCTGGCTCCGTGAGGGTTCTTCAGGTCTGGTACCCGGCCCTGGAGTCCAAGCCCCCGGAGCGAAATCTCCCGGGACTGGGCGCCAGCGAAATAGGCGGCGAAACGCTCCTCACGATAGCGCCGCCGCTCGGTTGCAGTCCTTACGACGGCTGCCGGGGATACGGGGATACGGTGGATCGTGATCGCGGGGTGCCGGGCGAAGTTTGCGAGCGGCGGTTCCAGCTCCCGTCCGTGCTGAAGGGCGACGATCCTGGTGGGGTGAAGCAGGTCGATCATCTGGACCTGGAACTCGATGCCAACCCCGCCGAAGACGAGCCCGGGCGAGTCGATGATGGTGGCGTCTGCCCCCAGTTGGGCCGCTTTCTCAACAAGTCGCTTTGCCCCTGTCAGCGTCTGGAGAAAGTGGCCGCCGGGTGATGTCGACCCGACGAACCTGAGGTGGACCTGGCCGGGCGGTTCCGCCGGCGAGAGGGGGTAGAGGACCATCCCCTCGGTCGTCGGCGGGCCGATCGTCGACTGCCCGGTGTCGCAGTCGACGTATGCGGTCCGCATATGTTCTGCCGTCTCGTTGATGAGATAACGGCACAGTGTTGTCTTTCCGCTGTTCGTCGATCCGATAACGTAGATACGATCCTGGGCGTCTGCCCGCAGGATCGCCGCGGTGAGTTCTTCCCACCCCTCTCCGACGATGATCATGACAGGATGAGTCTCCCTGATAGAACAGGTTGGGGTTCGTGGTTAATAGCGGTTGATTATCTGACTCATTCAGGAATGGGCGTGTCAAACCCAAGGGTATCCTCTGCTGGGGCCGCCGATATCTCTGCACCCGGTACGTGTTCCCTTCCAGGATGATGGGCCAGGAGTGTGGGTTGTTTTCATGCGTGCAGCATGAGGCGCAGCCTCATGGCCGCGTCAACACGATCCTTGCGTTGCTCGAAGACTCCCAGATGGTGGCACTCGTGATTCTGTACCTCGGCGCCGGGGGTCAGCATCACCGCGGTGACAACAGTTCTCGCGGAACTGGGGGATGTCCGGGACTTCCCCTCTTGGGATCGTCTGGTTTCATGGGCAGGACTGGCACCATCGGTCTGTCAGTCTGCCGATGCGCTGGTGTGCGGCAAGATCACACGATACAGGGGGTCAATGAGTCTCCGCTGGATCCTGGTGCAGGCAGCCCGGGCTGCAAGCCGAACAACGGATACGGTGCTCTCCCGTTTTTTCCGGCGTATCGCTTACCGCCGGGGGTGAAACAAGGTGATCGTCGCTCTCGCCCGGAAGATCCCTGGCATCTTATGGCATCTCCTGGTGAACCGCAAACCCTATGTCGAACCCGGGGTCAGGAGAACACGGAAATCCCCGATGTGCGCCAAACTCCCACTCCCATCGATCGCGATCGATGGTACCGCCGGGATGCTGCTTGAATGCCGGGTGTCGGAGTTACTCGCCTGAGAGTCTGAAGTCAGTCTGCAGGGGGGCGAGCAAGGAGAGGGCCACCCATCCCCTTTGATATTTTCGTACAGGTGAGGGGTGAGTATCTGATGAGGGTTAGATGATCCCGAGACTGGAGAGTTCGGAAAGAATCCGCTGCACCGCCCGCCTGGCATCTTCAGGCTGCTTGCCGCCTGTGATGATCAGTTTGCCAGACCCGAAGAGGAGGACGACTACTTTTGGATCGTCGAGCCGGTAGACGAGCCCCGGGAACTGCTCGGGTTCGTACTCGATCTTGTCCAGATTGAACCCCACGGCAATCTTATTCAGGTTGATCGGCGTACCGAGGTCGGCTGATGTGACGATATTCTGGACTTTATAGGTCAGGTTCTCAGGGATGTCGATATTAAGCGCCCGCAGCTGATCGCCCAGGATCTGCAGGCCCCGCGAGAGGTTATCGATACTCTTTGCACCGGTAAGCACAACCTTACCAGATCCAAAGATGAGTGCCGCAATCTTTGGGTCCTGCATCCGGAGAACGACGCCGGGGAACCGTTTCTTATTGTATTCCGCGTCCTTCAGTTGGGAGGCAAGGAAGTTGAGATCGAGAGAGTCTGTCACTTTTGCAGAAGCGACAATGTTTTCTATCTTGAGGGACTCCTCTGGTCTATGCTCATTCATATTTATAAAGTGCTTAAAACACTATATAAATAGTTGGGTATTCATCCCCCGGGATCCCGGGAACCGGGGGAAAATTCCTGCGGGCGCCAGGAAATGAGAGCAACGCTTCTTTTATCGGGATCAAACCTCTTCTGACCGTTTTACTCTCATGCCAGAGGGGGTCCTGGTATCGCATGCTGCGGGAGGGGATCCACCCGGCCTGTGCGGTGGATCCCCTCGTCAGGCAGGATGACAGCCAGACGGTTCAGTCCTCCAGGGTCGAGATGTCACCCGGGTCCATACCCAGTTCCTGCGCTTTTAAGACCCGCCTCATGATCTTGCCGCTCCGGGTCTTTGGGAGAGAACAGACAAAATCGATCTCAGACGGCATAGCGATGGGGCCGAGTGTCGTTCGGACATGGTGGATGAGGTCTTTCTTCAGTTTTTCGTCGGGCTTGCGGCCGTCTCTGAGGATCACAAAGGCTTTGATGGTGTTCCCCTTCACGGGGTCGGGTTTCCCGATGACCGCCGCCTCAGCCACCGCATCGTGGGAGACGAGCGCACTCTCGACCTCTGCAGTGCCGATGTTGTGCCCGGCGGCGACAATCAGATCATCGGCCCGCCCAATGACCATGATGTAACCGTCCTTGTCCTTCACCGCCAGATCTGCCGAGGTATAACATCCCGGGATAGTGTGCCAGTACTTGCGGTAGCGCTCATCGTCCCCCCAGACCGTCCTCATCATCGACGGCCAGGGTTCCTTGATGACCAGGAACCCGCCTGTTCCCGGGGGGACCGGGTTGCCCCGCCGATCGACGACGTCAGCGACGACGCCCGGGATCGCCCTCCCCACAAATCCTGGGCGCATGGGCTCGCCGATCATCGTGGTCAGCATGTGCATCCCGGTCTCAGTCTGCCACCAGGTATCCACGATCGGGCACCTGCCCTTTCCGATGTTGTGGTAGAACCATTCGAACGCTTCTGGGTTGAGGGGCTCGCCGACCGACCCGAGGACACGGAGCGACGAGAGATCATAGCGGTTTGGCCACTCCTCGCCCACTCGCATGAACATCCGGATAGCAGTCGGGGCAGTATAGAAGATGGTGACGCCATACTCCTCGATGAGATCCCACCAGGTGCCCGGGGTCGGATAATCGGGAGTCGCCTCTGCGATGAGAGAGGTAGCGCCGTTCAGGAGCGGGCCGTAGACACCGTAACTGTGACCGGTGATCCAGCCGGGATCGGCGGTGCACCAGTAGACGTCATTATCTCTGATATCAAAGACGTGCTTCGTCGTATAGTAGGCGCCGACCGTATACCCACCGCAGGCGTGCACGATGCCCTTCGGAGATCCGGTGGTGCCGCTCGTGTAGAGGATGAAGAGCGGATCCTCGGCATCCATTGGTTCAGCCGGGCATTCGCGGCTCTCGCCGTCCATCAGGTCGTAGTAGTCGATCTCCATCTCAGGGTGGAGTCTCACGGGATTGTCCGTATCGCGCCGCAGGACAACAATCCGCTCCACACTCGGTGCGTTGACGACTGCTTCCTCGACGATCTGTTTGAGGGGGATCGCTTTGCCGCGCCGATAAGTGTAGTCAGCAGTGACGACCAACTTTGCACTGGTGCCCCGGATCCGCTGGTTGAGCGCGTTGACGCCGAACCCACCGAAGACAACCGAGTGGATGGCCCCAATACGAGCACAGGCCAGCATCGCGATGATCTGCTCGGGCACCACAGGCATGTAGATGCAGACCCGGTCGCCCTTCCTGACGCCGAGACGCGAAAGACCGTTTGCGAACCGGCAGACTGCGTGGAAGAGTTGACGGTAGGTGTAGGTCCGCTCCTCGTCCTCGGTCTCGCCCCGCCATATGAGTGCGACCTTATTGCGTCGCTGGTTCTGAACGTGACGGTCCAGACAGTTGTGGGTGATGTTGAGCTTTCCGTTCAGGAACCACCTGGCATATGGGTAATCCCACTCCTTCACCTGATCCCAGGGCTGGAACCACTCGAGCTCACTGGCGATCCTATCCCAGAATCTGTCGGGGTCTGCCAGGAACGCCTGGTAGGTCTGGTCGTAGCTGCCTATCCAGGACTGTTCCCCGTACCCGACCTCGGGGGTATAGTACTTCGCCTCCTCGAGTTTGACACTGAAATTTTCAGCCATCCAATTACCTCGATTCTACATTATTAATAATGTAGATACTATATCAACATTCTGGTCGAACAGTGGGATCTGGCATGAAAGTCACACCTCCGGGAGCGGTCCAGGGCGTACGTGCCTGGAGAGGGGCTGCAGGGTGAATGCGAATATTATGCGAATATTATCTCCTTTTACGAAACCAGAGATCCTTCGTGGCCAATTCATCATCTCAAGGATACAGATATCGCCGCGCCGGGTCAGGAGACCGCCCGCGCTACTCGCGAGCAGCGGTGAGCAAGGGGTAAGATGGTGTTACGGATCGCGATCCGGCATCCGTGCTGCGGCAGCGCACCGGAGCGAGCCGTGTACTCTCCGGATAGGGCAGCGGTCGCAGAACGGCGATTTCCTGCAGGTGGTCTTCCCGAGCCTGACGATCTGGGCGTGGTAATCATTGAAGAGTCCCACATCCTGGGGCAGGTGGTCAGAGAAGAGACGCTGCGCCTGGTCGTAGGAGACTGTCTCCGGTAGAAGACCGTACCGCGAGAATATCCGACGGGTGTAGGTATCGACGACGAAGACTGGTTTTCCACAGGCGTAGAGTAGGATGGTATCCACGGTCTCCTTCCCAAAGCCCTTGATCGCGAGCAGACGATCGCGGAGTGCGCCCGTCTCCCTAGCTGCCATCACCGCCGGGTCGGCCTGAAACTCAGCGATGTAGATCCCGGCGAACTCGCGGATCCGCTCCGCCTTCTGGTTATAGAACCGGGAAGGGACGATCAGCCGGGCGATATCACCGGTGTCAGTCGCCGCGATCAGGTCTGGATCGAGCATTCCAGCGGCTTCTAGATTCTCGATGGCCCGCGCCGCGTTCTTCCAGGAGACGTTCTGGGTGAGGATAGCGCCGATCATCGTCTCGAAGGGGGTCTCTGCAGGCCACCAGTGCTGGTGACCGAATGCTGCATGCAGGGCGTCGTAGATCGCGAGCAGGTCGCCGGTGAGGGACGTCGTCATCGGCAGACATCCTCCTGCCACCATGGCCGTGCGGCGATCGGCATCTGCCAGTCGGTGCCGAAGGCCCGGTTGGTCACTCTGATCTCGGGCGCGGCCTGCCGGCGCTTGAACTCGGCCAGCCTGACCATCCGGAGGACCTGGTAGACAGTCTCCGCGGGATACCCGGCGGCGATGATATCGCCGGGAGACTCAGAGCAGTCGATGTGACGATAGAGGATGGCGTCGAGAATGTCGTAAGGGGGAAGGATCTCCTGGTCGAGCTGGCCGGGGCGAAGCTCGGCTGAGGGGGGTTTCTCCAGCACCCGGTCGGGGATGATCGGGCGCTCCCTGTTCAACCATCGGCTGACCCTGTAAACCATTCCTTTCGAGACGTCGCCGATCACTGCAAGGCCCCCGGCCATATCCCCATAGAGGGTCGAGTAGCCTACCGCGGCCTCTGATTTGTTCCCGGTGGAGAGCAGCATGGAGCCGAACTTGTTGGCGAGGGCCATCAGGATTACCGCCCGGATCCTGGCCTGCAGGTTCTCCTCGGTGATGTCCCGGGGAAGCCCGGCAAAGACTCCAGCGAGGATGCTCTCGAACGCCTCCATCGCAGGGGCGATCGGGAGACAGCACGTCCGAATGCCAAGGTTTTCTGCAACCTCGCGTGCATCCTCGATGCTCTCCGGGGAGGTGTAGGGAGAGGGGAGGAGCACCCCGAGGACGTTCTCAGGTCCCAGTGCCCGGGCAGCGACCGCGGCCACGAGCGATGAGTCGATCCCCCCTGAGAGGCCAAGGAGGACTGATTGAAGACCGCATTTCCGGACGTAATCTCGGGTGCCGAGCACCAGCGCTCGCCAGATCTCCGATTCAGGTGTGGGATCGTCGGGAGCGACCACCTGCGGCCCGGGACGGTCGAGATCGACGGTCATGATATCTTCGGCGAAGGCCGCTCCCCGGGCGATGAGCGTTCCATCGGCGCTGAAGACAGAGCTCCGGCCATCAAAGACCAGTTCGTCGTTCCCGCCGACGAGGTTCGCTGCGGCGATCGGGATCCGGTGATCCCTTGCGGTGCGGGAGAGTGCCTTCTCGCGCAGACCCTGCCTTTCGATAGCAAACGGCGATGCAGAGATGTTCACGATCACCTCTGCGCCAGCACGGACCAGTTCTCCGGGAGACCGCCCGCCGCACCAGATCTCTTCTCCAATAGAAATCCCGATCTTCCTCCTGCCGAGGCAGAGGATCCGGGGAGCCCCGGATGCCGGCTCAAAGTAGCGGTTTTCATCGAGCGTGCCTGAGGAGGAGAGATAGGTCTTTCCGATGGTCTCGAGGATTTTCCCATCCCTGAGAAGCGCCGCAGCGTTGAAGAGCGGCCGGCCGGTACCCTCCCGGCGGTTCGGCACGGCGAGACCGACGATGACTGGCGGCGCATCTTCAAGGCCAGCAGCCAGATCTTCCAGAACCGAGAGACTCTGTTCCACGAACCCCTTCCAGAGGAGCAGGTCCCGGGGTGGATACCCGGTCAGGGAGAGCTCCGGGGTCACGATCAGGTCTGGTCGGGAGCGTGCTGCCTCCTCGACGCCTGTTGCTATCAGGTCGGCGTTGCCGCGAAGGTCACCGACGATGGTGTTCATCTGGAGGAGTGCGATCTTCATCTATCCTGATCAGTATTGGTGGAATGGAAGGCATATGCCTTTGCATGACCCTGCTCGCAGGATGGGGGGCCTGCGACAACACCCTGCAAAGGCATTCTCGATCAGATCTCTTTTATGGACTGGAGGCTAAAGCACCATTAGAGGCTATGCAGAGAGCGCACCGTAGAACAGCACCTTCCTGCCCTGTGCAGGAGGCGTTTGCGTCCCGTGTTCACAACAGCGAGGAGTCAGCCTGATGCGCTCTGAGCGTCGGTCTGCTGGCGGGGATGCCCGGAGCCTCCTGGTTGCGGCATCAGTCATCGTCGCCTTCGCCGCAAACGCTGCCGGACTCTTTCTCGGCATCACCAGCATCCTCCCGCACCTCTTCTATCTGCCGATTGTGCTTGCCGCCTACTGGTTCCCCCGTCGCGGCACCGCCTTCTCGCTCGCCCTGAGCCTCGGCTACCTGATGATGACCCTCCCCTTCTCCGGGGGAGACGCCGGGCTGATCGTCGCGACGCTCGCGCGGATCGTGGTCTTCGTCGCCATCGGTGCCATCGTCTCGCTCCTCTCCCTGAGACTGCGGGAGCAGGAGCAGCGTTACCGCGGAGTCTTTGATAACTCAGAGGCAGGGATATTCATTGTTGCACCGGAGAACGCCGCCCCTCGCATCGAGGAAGTTAACTACGTGGGCGCCGCCCTCCTCGGCTCCGTGGCAAAAGACCTGATCGGCGAGCCCATCACCCGATTCCTTGACGATCCCGGGGCATGGAGAGATTTCCAGGTGGAAGTCCGCCCAGATAAGGCCGTCTACGGCTACGAAACGACCCTCCGCCGTTTGGATGGGGTTGCTGTCCAGGTTATCGCATCGGGCGGCAGACTCCCGGACGGGCGGATCATCCTCACGCTTGTCGATATCACAGCCCGGAAGAGCGCCGAAGATGCGCTCCGCCAGGCCAACACTAAACTGAATATGATGGGGCGCCTTACCCGGAACGACCTGATGTCAGCGGTATCGGCGCTCCTCCGGAGGATCAACGAGGGGATGAGCGAGTTTGACGATCCTGCTGTCCGTCGGTATCTGGAGAGCCTGGAAGAGGATGCCCGGTTCGTGCAGCGCCGTGTGGAGATCACCCGGGATTATCAGGACCTCGGTCTCCGTCCGCCGGACTGGCAGCCCCTGCAGAAGGTGATTCAGGAAGTGACGTCGTGCCTGCTGCTGCCCGGGATATCGGTCCGTCCCTGGGTGGAGCGGCTTGAGGTCTTCGCCGATCCGCTGCTCGACCGGGTCTTCTTCAACCTGATTGAGAACTCAGCCCGCCACGGGAAGGCCGTGTCTGAGATTGTCATCACCTACCAAATCCAGGACGACGGGCTCGTAATCTACGTCGATGACGACGGTGTGGGCGTCCCCGAAGCGGAGAAGGAGAAGATCTTTGAGTACCATGTCGACGGCGGGGGCGGACTCGGGCTCTTCTTCGTCCGGGAGATCCTCTCTATCACCAATATGACAATCCGGGAGACCGGAAGACCAGGCGAGGGGGCGAGGTTCGAGATACACGTGCCGTCAAACGGGTACCGGATTGTGTGAGGCGAAGTTTATGTTTACAAAGGTGCTCATTCCTACAGACCTTTCTCTGGCCTCTGCTGTCGCGGCGGAGCGGATAGGTGAAGTCCCGGGCGTCCGTGAGGTTGTTCTCTTCCACGCCCGGGTCTCAGCTGGCCCTCTGCCCACTGATGAGCCGCTCCGTCGGATGGAGGATCTGGTGCGGCGGCAGGGTATCCCTGTGGAGGTGGTGGTCGCAGAGTATGATAGGACGCCCGTTCCGGAGCGGATACTCGCGGCTGCATCCGGGACCGGCGCCGACCTGATCGTGATGGGTGTTCGTGACCAGGGACTGCTCCGGAACCTCTTCTCCGGGAATGTCGCGGCCACTGTGCTCCGCGATGCCAGGATACATGTTCTGATTGTTCCCCGGTCTGGAGGTGGCGGCGGACCGCTCTTTGCACGGTTACTGGTACCAACCGATCTCGCGGCGCTGGCGCCGGAGGTCCGCTCGATCCTGGAAGAGCCTGCCGTTAGCGGGACGGCGGTGCTCCTGCACGTCGTCGAGCCAGCGCAGGCCGGCAAGGAGCAAGAAGCAGTGGACCGGCTCGCTGCCCTCCAGAGCTCCCTCTCGCCCGTTGGTCGGGAGATTCGCGGCCTGGTCAGGACCGGAACCCCTGCGCGCACTATCTGCGCGGTAGCAGATGAAATAAGCGCCTCTGCAGTCATCATCCCGCGTATCGGGAAGCGTGATGCCCCCGGGAGCGCTCCGCTTGGGAGCGTCACTGCAGGCGTTGTAGGGTGCATAAAGCCGCCGGCGCTGGTACTGGCAGTCCCGATTCACCTGCGGATAGTGGCCCGGGAGCTTCGGAGGGAGGAGTTTGCGCTTGCAGAAGAATTATGGATCGACTATCACCAGCTGAAAGCAGACCCCGAGACGGACAGGATATTCGGGGTTTTTGCGGACGACACCCTCGTCTCGGTCGCCCGGTGCCGGCGGCACCCGGACGGCTACGAGGTGGACGGCGTCTTCACCCCGGTCAGGTTCCGGGGGAGAGGGTACGCCAGGAGAGCAATGGATGCACTCGTCGAAGCATGTCAGCATGATACCCTGTACATGCACTCGGTTCGGAACCTTGTCGACTTCTACGGGAGGACATACGGGTTTGTGGCGATACCCGAGAGCGACCTCCCGCCAAGCATCAGGGAGAGGTTTGCGTTCGCCCTCGGTGACATGGAGGGGGCAAACGTCCAGCCGATGCGCCGCGATGCAGGTCGGTTCCGGAGATGATGGTGGGCGCCGCGCGGAGGCGCCCCTCAGGATTCAGTCGTCGTAGAGCATCAGAGCGTCTATATCGTCGTCGCAACAACCATCGGTGTATGGGACATCGATAACAACCGCCCCGTCCTCGAGTATATCCCCGATCTCGAGGTATACCCCTGCAGGAAACTCCCGCTCTTCTGTGCTGCCGTCAGGGTGTTTGACATATACCCACATGTTGTACCTCCACGAATTCATCGTTTCAGGTTCACTATGCACCAGAAATCCAGGGCCCCGGCCTATCCCGGGAACATGCCCATAATCCTGTATCAGGTAATAGCCTGATAAAGAACTTCCGGTGAAAAAGATCAAGCATTAGAGATCCGGGTTTTGGAAATTGCACATCCTGATGCACGGATGCTCAAGGCGCGCGGAAGACCTCGTCTCCCTGTTCTTCGAGTCGAGAGGTGGAGAACGTTCTCGCCGTGTTTGAGCCCAAACTGCGGATAGGTGAAACTATCATACCTCCCTTTCCTCTTGAACCAGGGATAACCAGGGTTTTCTCCAGCCTTCACCCACCGGAAGAAGGCTTTGAAGGCGAGATCCACGCGCATCTGGACGTTCTGGAGAATCTGGGAGAAGACCCTGTAGCGATATGCTTTACCTTACGGGGTTCGTGGCGGCATGAGCGGGAAGCCCCGTCCTTCAGGGCGGGTAGTTCACGCATATTACTGTGTTGCATAATTTGTACGAGATGGTGGTGTAAACGACAGTAAAGCATCCCAAGATCCCAGAGAATCATATTGCTTACTTCTTTTAGCGAATCTTGCAATATGGGGTCATAGGTCCTGGATAGACAATCAGGGGAAGCAACAACAGTTTTTAATATTCATGCAAACAGAGCAGAGGTTTTTGACTCGATTACTGTGTCGGTGACCGGCATTCATCCCCCACTGAAGTGGGGGGCATTCTGCCTGTTTTTTGTAAATCCAGGCAAAACAGCGCCGAGATTCCAAGATCCCATCCCAGTACCCCCGGGCGGATTCGAACCGCCGTCGCCGGATCCAAAGTCCTGCATGATTGACCTCTACACTACGGGGGTGAAAGAAGCGAACCCGGGGTCTCGCAGGGGTACCCCGGGTATCCACCCTATAATTAGGGTCACGGGATTATATCGGTTTTGTAGGTATCACTCACGCCCGCTCAAAGTCGTCCTCGAACCTGACGATATCGTCCTCACCGGTATACTCCCCGATCTGTACCTCGATCAGCTCGAGCGGCAGGAGACCGGGGTTCGCGAGCCGGTGGACAGTCCCCGCCGGAACGAAGGTGGACTCACCGTTCCTGAGGAGGTAGGTTGCATCCCCGATCGTCACCTCAGCACAGCCGGTGACAACCACCCAGTGCTCGGAGCGGTGATAGTGCATCTGGAGAGAGAGGCGGCGCTTTGGGGGGACCGTGACCCGCTTGATCTTGTACGACTGCCCTTCCTCAAGGTTCGTGTAGGAGCCCCAGGGGCGGTGGACTTGCGTGTGGAAGAGCGCACGCGAGTCACCATTCTCGCGAAGCTTCTTTGCGATCTCGCCTACTCGCTGTGCCTCGTCCCGGGCGGCGATCAGGATTGCATCCTTCGTCTCGACGATGGCAAGGTCGTGGACGCCGACGGTGGCGACCAATCGGTCGGCGAAGATCAGGTTTCTGGAAGAGTCGATCCCGATATGTTCGCCCCTGATGGCGTTTGCGTTCCCGCTCTTCGGCAGGACGTCGTAGAGCGCGTCAAAGTTTCCCACGTCGTTCCAGTCGGCCTCGAGCGGCACAACCGCCGCCCGCCGGGTCTTCTCCATGATCCCGTAGTCGATGGAGAGAGCCGGGGTTGCGCTGTATGCCTCCTCAACCGGGTGCTCAAACGCTCTTGCCACCTCCGGTGCGCATGCCTCGCACTCGGCGAGGAAGAGATCGGCGTCAAAACAGAACATACCAGAATTCCAGAGGTAGCCGTCGGCGACATACCTCCCGGCGGTTTCAGGATCAGGTTTCTCCACGAAGGCGTCTACGAGCGCCCCCTCTCCCAGGGGTTTACCCGGGCGAATATACCCGTATCCAGTGTGGGGTGAGGTCGGTTGCACTCCGAAGACCACCAGGTAGTCCTTTGCGAGCCGCTCCGCCCGGAGGAAGGCCTCCAGGAACGGCCCGTTCGTCCCGATGAGGTGGTCTGAGGGGAGCACCGCGACCGCGTCTCCCCCGTTCTCCCGGGCGACCTCCTGGACGCCATAGTAGATAGCAGGCAGGGTGTTCTTACCCTCTGGCTCCACAAGAACCTGGCAGTCACATCCGATGGCGGCAAGCTGGTCCCGGACCAGGAACCTGTGATCTATATTGGTGACGATGGCGATCTCCTGTGGAGAGGAGAAGAGGAGCGACCTCTTCACAGTCTTCTGGAAGAGTGATTCATCATCGACCAGCGGGATAAACTGTTTTGGGTAGTGTTCCCTCGAGAGCGGGAAGAGACGGGTACCGCTCCCGCCTGCAAGAATGAGCGTCTTCATGGGATCGACTCCGTGCCGCAGGGCACTCTTTTGTATTCTATTGCAGTAAAGGGGATAAAAACATAGGGTTCTCCATGATGGTCCGGGCAAACCGGGCGATGGCTGGCTGGTTGTTGTATCGCATCAGGAGGTGCATCCGAAAAAATTGTATCTGTTCAGGCCCGGATCATCGTGAAATTCCCGGGATATAGGGCCCGGGCCTGTGGATCGAGATCCTCTGCGATCGCAAAGGCCAGTTCAGCCTCCCGGTACTTCCCGAGTCTCCCAAGCACCATGCCATAGGTGACCCAGGCAAATATGCACAACCGGTCGAGGGCAAGCGCCCGGATGCATGCGAGCACCGCTTCCTGGGGGCGGCCGAGTCGGGTGAGGATCACTGCACGGTTGTTCCAGGCGTAGACGTCATCGTCATCGTAGAGGAGCGCCGCACTGAACGCAGCCAGCGCCTCCTCGTAGCGGCCCTGCCGTTCAAGTGCCACACCCATGTTGTTCAGGGTAGCCGATTCATGCGAATTCTCCGCTGTTACGTCGTTGTACGCCCGTAACACATCTTCATCATCCTCTTTGTGGGGAGACTTTGATATAACCAGTCTGGGCATACGTTGTTACCTCGGGTTCCATACCGTGGAGTGAGAATATATAGGTTCCTGCGGCCGCCACACCTGGATTGGAGCAATCCCCAATCAACCTGCAGAGCGCCCTTCGGGGGAGGTTTGTCCACTACTACCCTCTCTGAAGAGCGGGGGTTGTAACTGCACTCAAGAGAGTGTGCTACATTTGGCTGGTTGACGGGCAAGCCTGCTCAGACAAGATCGTGGCGATCCGGTCAGCCGCTGCCATCTTTGAACCATGCCACAGTCTTCTGGAGCCCCTCATCGAGCGTGCAGTCGGGAGAGAAACCAAATGCGTCCCGGGCCCGGGATATATCAGCAAGCGAGTCCCGCACATCCCCTGGCCGCGGAGGTTCATATAGCGGCTGGCGGTGTATGCCGGTGATCTCTGAGAGGATCGCCGCGAGTTCGTTGAGGCTGATCCGGCGGCCCCCTGCTATGTTGAAGACGCCTGAGGCTCTGCTCTCCATCGCGAGGATATTTGCCCGAACGACATCCCCGACAAAGATGAAGTCTCGAGTCTGCTCCCCGTCGCCATAGATGATCGGTGGTTTTTCAGCGAGCAGCCGGGTGATGAACTTCGGGATCACAGCCGCGTACTCAGATTCGGGATCCTGTCGGGGACCGAAGACGTTGAAGTAGCGGAGGAAGACCGTCCTGATGCCGTAGAGGTCGGAGAAGACCTTCCCGTAGTACTCGCCTGCGAGTTTTGAGACTGCGTATGGGGAGAGCGGTGTTGCCGGCATCGTCTCGCGTTTGGGGAAGGTCGGATCGTCGCCGTAGATCGCGGAGGTGGACGCCGCCACGACCGCGGGAACGCCGCACTCCTTTGCAGCCCAGAGGGTGTTCACGGTTCCGCCAACATTCACCGCGTCTGTCTCGCGGGGCATCTCCACGGAACGGGGCACAGAGGCGATTGCCGCCTGGTGGAAGACGCCATCTGCGCCCCGGAAGGTCTCTAACAAGAGGTCGAAGTCGGTGACGCTCCCCTCGATGAATGTCACCCCTGGATGGTCGATGAGGTTCCCGAGGTTCTCACGCCGCCCGGTGGAGAGGTCGTCGATGATGACGACCTCGTGGTCGCGTGCCAGCCGCTCTGCAAGGTTCGAGCCGATGAACCCGGCCCCGCCCGTGACGATGTAGCGCATACTGGTACGGTTAGGCGCTCAAGCGATTTGAGCGTTGCCGGAGGCGCCCCAAGGCATAGCAAAATGAGGTGTACGGCGGGTGGGATCCCTTCCCTCTCCCCTTCCTCCAGGTGATGTCCAACCACGGGCCCACACACGGGGATTGCCAGGGGAAGGCTATTTTCATCCGTGCAGCATGAAGCGCTGCCTCATGGTTTTCATCGGTTGAGCCTGTGGCCGAACGCGGCCTCATAGGCGTTTTCATGTCAAATAGTGGGACCGGGACCAGGGCCGGGGTGTTTGCACCCCATGTGGTTATCCCCCGGCGTGCTAGCAATAACGGCCCACCGCTACGTCAGTGTTCCAGGGAGAAATCTGATGTTCAGTCTGGAGGAGGTTTGAGTATATCCGATCGAGTAGTTTCTCTGACCTTGGCTCTACGCAGTGTGGATATCCGTCACGCCCTCTCAAGCCTCTGTCCGCGTCCGCGGAGCCGGTCAGCGCCCCGGGCAGGGGGCCATCCTGCATATAGCATCATACGGTTTATTGGATCACCCATCCATCTTCCCATTTGAGAGCGGGAAATACTGCTGGTAGACCCGTTTGCGCTCCTCGAGGTCGGTGTGCAGGTAAATCTCGGTTGTCTTGATGGAGGAGTGCCCCAGGTTCTCCTGCACAATGCGGAGGTTCTTCGATCGCCGGTAGAGTTCACTTGCGTAGGAATGCCTGATTTTATGCGGCGTAATCCCGTCCGGGGCGTTTTTTTTGAAGATATGCTGGACGGTCCGCGGGGAGATATGCTTTCCCTGCTGGCCCACAAAGAGCGGCCCCTCAATCCGGTTTCCGATAAACTCGTCGATATCCTCAAGGGTACCTTCGTCGACGAAGACCGTCCTGATCTTGTCACCCTTCCCCTTCACCCGGATCGTCTGCTCCTCAAAATCAATATCCTCGACGTTGATCGCACAGAGTTCTGAGACGCGGACGCCGGTAGCGTAGATCAGGCGGACGATCAATCTGTCCCGCTCGTTCTCGATGGACCGGATCAGGCGGATTACCTGGCTGTGCTTGAGGTATTTTAGCTCCTGGTTCTTGATCCTGGGCCGCTCCACCCCGAGCATCGGGTTTGCGACCACGACTCCCTGGATGTAGAGGTAGCGGTAGAACGAGGAAAGCGTCGATATCATCCGGTGGAGGGTTTTTGGTTTGTAATCCCGTCTTTCTGTGAGGTAAGAGAAGAAATCGGTGACGAGGGCCGAAGAGACGTTGACATCCGCATCCAGCGGCGCGTTGTTGATATCCTCCTCACCGAACGAGTCCTGGTCTGCCTGCTGCCTGACCCAGGCGTACCTGGCGAAGCGCTGAATGGTCTGCTCGTACTTCTTGATGGTTCGGGGCGAGTAATTTTGCATTCTGAGATAACCGCTGAAGCGATCTAACCATTCCGCGAAGGACGTGTTTCCCATTGGTTAATAGGTGGAATAACGAAGCATATCAAAATTGCGGTAAATCACTATTCCCCGCAATATTGGTTTAACCCGTGATCGTCCCTGCCAGATCTGCATCATCCGCGCCATACCTGCCCGGGGTGCTGTGCGATGCTGAAAAACCTCGCGCGGGCAGGCTGGAATCTCGTACCGGCTCAAAAAAAAAGTATTCTGGTGATGCAGGAGGTGTTGTTTTGTTAGGAGGTATGGGGCTGCCCTCCCGGGTGGTCGGGAGGCAGACCCTGACATATACGTTCTCCTCTTGAGTATATGAACTCCACACCGCGCGGTGTGAAAGTGAACGGCACAGCGTTAACCACCCGGTCTACGGGGTCTCTCGCTCCGTCCCCTTCACCCCTGCTAAATAAATGGCCGTAATAGAAAGGCATAGGTGCCTGATCGCATCCGGTGTGCATAAATTGTTCGGGGGCGGGGGCGATCCGAGCTTAAATGCGTGATACAAGGGTCCAAAAATCCAGCGGTTTCCCGGGGTATATCCAGAGGACCGGCCCTGTATGTGACGGTAGTGAGCAATTGCACCGATATTTCTGTGAAACCATCCCTGGTCTGGGCACCTGAAAGTCCCCGCCCCATTTGCGCTCGCACCAGGAGGTCCCGGGGTGAGTCGGGGGGGCGAGCTGTGTTTTCATCTGCAGCATGGGCGTTTCACACCCCTTCGCGAACTTCTGCGACTCCGTGTGATACCGGCGATCCGCCTTCCCCGGATCCCTCGTATTACGTCTCGATTAAGGTGGAATCTAACCGAAGGTCCTGCTCTGGCCCCTGGAGCAAGAGACAGGTATAAACCATATGATGCTATATTTACAAGAGGCAGGCCGGGCCCAGCAAAAGACGCCGTTCCCTCTCCTGTAGATTGAAATACCAAAACCAACAAGAGGATATGCAAAATGGAAGAACCTGATTATCGCAGCGACCCAAACAAGTATCAGAAATTCAAGAAAGTTGATGGCGCCACCTATCGGCGGGTCAACCAGTTCCTGCGCAAACACACTCACATCACCGCCCGTGAGTGGGCGATCGCACGTCTCTGCGCCGACTTCCGGACCACCAGCGGCTCAGAGATGACGTTCATCGGCGAAAACCTCCCTGACCTCTGCCCGTTCATGGTTGACACCTACACGCCGCAGGCGGTCAACCAGGCGAGGAGTTCATTCAAGAAGAAGGTGAAGAAGGCGGGAGCCACATTCTTCTACGGTGCCATGTGCGGCTTCTTCACTGCAGAAGAACTCGACGAGATCCTCTTTGAGGCAAGCGAAGTCGCCCGGTTCCTGCTGGAGGTCGAAGGTACGAGTCTGACCATCGACGATGAGATCGAGATCGAGGATCGGATCGCCGAGGTGATGCGGAGCGTGGCCGAGGCGGCGTCAGTCATCCTGAAGACCAGACCCGGTCAGGAGGAGAATGGGAACCCGTCCGCTACCCCACCCTGAATGGTGGGGCTTGCGAACGGCTAAGCGAGACCAAACGGTAGACCGGGAGGCGATCGATCAATTGCAGCAGCGTTTTGGGCTACAAGAACAGATGGGTGTTTCCCTGGCCCGTCCTTCTTCCGGGCACGCCGAACCTGACGTGCTCTCAGGAGCACTAAGCCTGTCTCGCAACTCCGAAGGGAAATGCAACCCCGGTTCGACCGGGAGAAGGGAATACCTGCCATTGCGTCTACCTGTCTTAGACACCAATCGAAGACCGTTGATGCCAACCACACCTGCGCGTGCCCGTCTTCTCTTCAAGCAAGGGAATCCGGAAACCCTGCGGGGGAACCCGAACGCTTGGGCTCACCCGGGGAACGTTGGTTCGGCACGTCAAATACGGGTTGACGTACGTGGAGGCACGTTAAAAGGGAAGATGTCGTTACATAACGCTGTCACCGGAGGATGGGTGACTCAAACCGCAAAGGTGGAGGATTGTATGATCCTGACCAGTATCGCCTGGAGAACAGAATGGTATGCCGGGATAGGCAGACGGCATTCATCCCCGGCATGAAAGACCGGGATCTTCTGCCTAAAAAAAGATGAAGATCATCCAGATAGTCGGCCGTTCAAACGCTGGAAAGACCACGTTCATAAAGAATCTGATTCCAGCGCTCTCAGCACACGGGAACGTCGGTGTGGTCAAGCACCTGGGGCACCACGGCTTTATGCTCGAGCCCGGAAAAGATACCACCATATTCTATGAATCGCATGCCGCTATATCCAGCGGCGTCGACAACGACAAGTCGGTCATCATCAGGCGCGAGAACGACCTTGACTCTACCCTGGAGGTTCTCTGCAACGCCGGGATCGACTACGCCATACTCGAGGGGTTCAAATCCAGGCCGTTCCCGAGGGTAGCAATAGGCGACCTCGAGGCCGAGAACGTCGTCCTCCGGAACCCCTCCATCGACGATGTGATCGGCGCGCTTCCAGAGTTCGAGGACTACTATACCGTCGAGGGGCTGGTCAGGGAGCTGAAGCGCGAGTACGGCGTCTCGCATGCCGGAGCCGTTCTCACGTTCAATGGAATCGTCAGGGAATGGACCGGTACTGAACGGACTGAATACCTGGAGTTCGACGAGACCGTCGACGCCCTGACAGAGAACCTCAGGCGGGAGATAGAATCTGTCCCCGGGATCATCGGCGCGCGGTTCCACCACCGGAAAGGGCGGCTCTATGCCGGGGAAGATATAACCTATGTTGCCATTCTCGCAGAACACAGAGAGGAGGCGTTCGCCGCCGCGAGCAGGGCAATCGACCGGCTGAAGCGGGAACTGCATGATATGGAGAAGTGACCGATATGCGAAACAAAAAACGGATGTTTGGAACGAACGGCGTCCGGGGCGTGGTCGGGGAGATGATGACGCCGGCCCTCGTCCTCAAGATCGGCGCCGCGCTCGGATCGATGCGGAAAGGCACCATCGCCGTAGGCAGGGATACAAGGACGTCAGGCGAGGCCCTGGTCCACGCCCTCAAGGCCGGGCTCCTGATGACGGGGTGCGACGTGGTGGACATGGGCATCCTCCCCACACCGGCCCTGCAGTACATCATAAAGATCGATGACCGGTTCGCCGGTGGCGCGATGATCACCGCATCTCATAACCCCCCTGAGTACAACGGCGTCAAGGTCATCGAGGCCGACGGCACTGAGATGGCCGACGACGAGATCATCAGGCTCGAGGACCGGTTCTTCGCCAGTGAGTTCGATGTGGTTGCCTGGGACGGCGTCGGCACAGAGATCGCCGCACCCGCGCGGCTCGCGGAGTACATCGACGCAGTTGTGAGGTACTTTCCGGCAGGCATCGGGGAGGGTATGACCGTCGTCATCGACCCCGGTTCAGGCCCCGCGGCCCTTACCACTCCGGCCATCCTTGAGAGGATGGGCTGCCGGGTCCACACCATCAACGCCCGGCTCGATGGCACCTTCCCGGGCCGGATGCCCGAGCCGACCCCTGAAGGACTGCAGCCCCTCTCCGAGATGGTCATCGCCACAGGCGCTGACTTCGGGGTGGCGCACGACGGCGACGCCGATCGGGCGGTCTTCGTTGACAACAGGGGACGCTATATAGAAGAAAACTACGAGTTTGGTCTGATCGAGGACTACATCTGCAGCAGGAATCGCGGCGGGATCGTCGTCACTCCGGTCGCCACCTCCCGGTTGATCCAGGACATCGCCAGAAAGCATGGGTGCACCGTCGACTACACGCCGGTAGGGAGCATCTACGTCGCAAGGAGGATGATCGATCTCATCGAGCAGGGGAAGAATGTCTCTTTTGGCGGTGAAGGGAATGGCGGCCTGATCTACCCTGATCACCAGTTCTGCCGGGACGGCGGCATGACCGCTGCAATGATGGTGGCGGTTCTTGCAAGCTATAACAAAAGAGACCTCTCAGACATCATTGACGAACTCCCGGTCTACCACCTGGTCAAAGGAAAGCATCCCGCCCCGGATCCGGCCGCGCTGGTCCGTGCCGTCGAGGAAGCATTCTCAGGAGAGACCATCGAGAAGATCGACGGCATCAAGATCATCAGGGATGACGCCTGGGCGCTGGTACGGGCGTCGGGCACAGAACCGATGATCAGGATCATGGTCGAGTCAAAGGATCCTGGTGTTGCAGATACCATGTACCGGGAGATCATGCAGGTGGTCAGGCACGCCTGATTTCTGCCTGCAAAGCCCCTCCGCACAGGTGAAGTCGACCCCACATTAAGTGTTCTATTCACAGCAGCGCGAAGGGCGCTCACCTTCCCCTATAATTTATGTATTTGCGGCGAACTCTCGAAATTCCACTAAAGGACACTCTTGCGGGGTCGGAGCAATCTATATATATGATGAGCATCATGCATGATGCAGAACCCGCTGGAGAGCGGTGATCAAAATGGATGGAAAGCCACAGTTTAAGCAAAAGATAACCTCCGCGATCTCTTCCGGTGATCCGCGTGAGGTCGAGAAGATAGTTTCGGACATCTCAGAGACACGGACGAGAAAGGAGAGGAAATCCCTCTACGAGCAGATGAATGCCGCCCTGATAAAGACAGCGTTCGAAGAGAACCAGCCGGAACTCTTAAGCCAGATCATCGAACCGACAAAAGAAGAAGTACTCACCCTCTCCCGGCGTGCTGCCAGGCTCTACCGCGAAAACAGGGACGAAGCGTGGTTCTCCGCGATATTCACTCTGGTCGACAAACTCGACCGTAAGAGTCACCAGTCCGATATCCTTGCCGAGGTATCCCATGACCTGGTCCAGGCCGCGGTTGATACCGGAGACACCCACTATATTGAGAAAGGAGAGGTGGCCCTTAACCAGATCAGCATTCGTAAATACCGCTCGGCCATCCTCACCGAGATCATCCCGCTCTTCATCCAGTACGGGCAGAAGTACCAGGACGTCGATATCCTGCAGCACGCTCTCCAGGCGCTCTCCGAGGTCGGAGATATATCAAAACAAGCACAACTTCATGCCGACGTGGCCCGGGCGATCGCCGGTGCCGGGATCGAGTCCGGCGATATTCACCTGGTGATCAGCGGGATCCGGAGCGCTACCGAGATCAACCAGAAGATCCGGCGCACCAACTCGATCGCCGATATCGTGGACGCAGCCTGGAAGTCGTCACTGAAGAAGGAGATCGCTGATATCGAGCATATCATAGATGCACTCTCAAGGATTCCGGAGGAGCGGCTCACCGAGGTCCTCGCAATCCTAACCGAGCATCTCCTCGATCGCCAGCGGGACAAGAAACAGGTCTACACCAAACTGCTCAGGCTTGACGACGAGAAACCCTGGGCGGGCCAGACCATCGTCCTTGAGCTCCTGAAGAAGGCGGAGCGGAGCGGGGAGCGCTGGTACCTTGAGAAGGCGTTTGAATTCAATGCCCGGAGCATGGTAGAGACTCAGCTCCCCGTCGAGGAGATCGTCCTCTCCGGGATCGCGGTCGTTGAAAAGAGCGGCAACCCGACCATCCTCCTTGACATCACGCCGCTGATCGAAGAATCCTGTGACGTTACGAAGGCGGCCCAGCTCTACCGGCAGATCACCGATGCACTCTCCCGGATGGGCGACTTCTACCACGCGATCGAGGTTATGAAAAAAGCCAGTACCACCTCTCAGAGGATCAATGCCCAATTTTTTGATACCAGTGTCCGCCTGATAAAGGAGGGTATCCGGCGTGACGAGATCGAGCTCGTCCGCGAGAACATCCTTGCCGCGCTGGAGACCGATATCGCCGACTCGCTGGTACACCAGGCGGTGGCCGACTTCTGCAAGGAGTATGACTTCGACGAAGTCATCGGGCACATATCAGCCATAAAGGAACTTGCCGGGTTGCACCAGGCACAGGACAACCTGATCTTCGAGTGCAATAACATCCTGATTGAGCGTGGATTCGTCCGCCAGAAGGACCCGTCTGCCCTCGTGAACCTGGTAAGCCAGATCGAAGACCAGATTCTGCGTGAGCAGGCCGTCTCGACGATCGTCGTTGAGATGGCACGGGTCGGCGTCGCCCGGAAGGACCGCGACCTTCTCCGGCGTGCGACCGCGCTCACCTGCGAGATCATGGATCAGCGGGCGCGTGCTGAGGCGCTGGGCGGCGTCATAGATCAGACGGCGGTGCTCGCCGTGGAGGATGGCGATCTTGAGCTTCTCCACGGGATGCACGTTCTCTCCGCATCCCTGCTGGAACCGGATTACTGCCTCTTTGCGATTGGCAAAGTGATCCATGGCCTGATCATGTACGGGATCGAGCAGCTCTCGCTCCGAGCGCTCGACGAAGCGACCCAGATCCTCACCCAGATCACTGATCCGTCGCTGCAGCGGCACCTGGTCGACCCTCTCATCGAGGGCTACATCCGTGTCGGGAGCCTGCAGGCGGCGGATCAGCTCTCCCGGAGCGGACCTCGGGTCTTCGATGGCATGATGGAACCCTTTGAGATCGCGCTTGACCTCCTCAAGACCAGCACCCCGCGCGAGGAGATCTCGATTAAGATAGCAAGTTACGTCGACATCATGCTCGAGTACACCCAGGTCTACGCAAGCCCGATCTATGCTGTCCCCATGGCCCTCTTCTCTCTGGAGATTGAGGGCGAATACGAGCGGACAGCCATGATCCAGCGGATCCTCACCTTCTTCACCGAGTATGTCAGGGAGTTTGACTCGGCCGACCCCTATGAGGTTATGGCCTACCTGCTGGAGGGGATCGAAGGGGCGACGGCAGCAACAGAGGTGCTTGAACTGATGTATCGCCTCTTCGAGCACACTGCTGACGTCTACGCCCGATATTCGGGTATGTACCGGCTCGTGGGCGCCTACTCGGCTCTCGGCAACGAGGAGCGGGCTGAGGAGATCATCAGAAGGTTGCATGAGACCATCGGTACCATCACCGAACCGTCCATCCACGCGATCATGCTCTCTGACCTCGCCGGGCTCATGGCCGGGATTGACCACCCTGCAGCCAGGGAATACCTTACCGAGGCGCAAGGAATGCTTGAGTTCGTCGACCCGGAGCGGGAGGCGTTCGTCAGGAAGAACCTAATCTACGCCGCAAGGAACCTCAACGCGGTCAACCGACAGGAGAACGATGTCGATTGGGCGGTTGAACAGGTCGGTCGGATCGAAGACCCCGTGGAGTACGTGGATGCCCTGGCGGCGGTCTTTGACATGACCAACGAACCTGCCCAGAGGAAGGAGATCCTCTCGGCCATGTGTCGCACGGTGGTGAATATTCCTTCCCCGTATGTCCGACTCTCGATGCTTTTTGACGTGGCGCAGTTCGCTGAGGCCTATGGTGATGAAGAGGAGATCGATGAACTGCTGGAGGGTATGGAGAGGACGGCCGGATACATCCAGATCCCGTTCATCGCCGCCATGACGCGGCAGCGTATGGCCAGGATGCTCTTCTCGTTTTACCGAAAGACCGGAAATCCGGCTGTCCAGCGGCGGGCTATTGATGTCGTCTCCAGCATCGATGATGACAGGATCCGTTACAGCATGATGGTCCAGCTCGATCAGGCGCCGCCCCAGTCCTGGAAGAATACAGTCTTTGGCAGGATCCTGGATTGCCGTGAGAAGATCCGGAGCGGCGAATACACCACAAAGGATATGGTTGCGCTTGACCGGGCTATCAAGGCGACGGCAGATCGGGCAAAACGCGCGATCTACTATACGGAGCTCTTCCTCATTGCCCGGGACGCGGGGCAGTATGAACTTGCGGATCGGATGCTCCTCTGTGCGCTCGACGAAGCGCGGATCATCAGGCCGCTCTCCCGGCGAGCCTTCGCGCTCGGGGATATGGCGTGCCGGATCTATGCAGAGCACTATGAGGATCGGTCCCGGGAGATCCTCGACATGGCCGTGAGCGAGGCCCTCAACATCCGCGACTCAGCGATCCGTGATGAGGTATACGATGAACTGGACATGGCCATACGGGTTGTTCAGGAGCACTGGCTATGAAGACGGTCGAGATCAGGATATCGGGACGGGTGCAGGGTGTTGGGTTTCGCGCGTGTATAAAGCGTATCGCCACCAACCTTGGTGTAGTCGGCGAGGCGATGAACCTCCCTGACGGAAGGGTGCTCGTCACCGCCACCGGCGAGCCCGCAGTCCTGGACAAGTTCGTATCGATGCTCTACGGATGCCCCCGGATCGTCATCAGGGATCTCTCCCTGCAGGAGGTCTCTCTTGCCCGCTACCCGGAGTTCACGATCCAGCGGGGCGCTTACCAGTACAGCACGTGAAAATCGGTGTTCATGAGAAGCGCGTCCCGCAGGATCCGTACCTGCGCATCGATGCGGGACTGATCGATTGAGTCACGGAGTGCCTGCACGAGCCTGGTTGAGAAGTTTCCGTCAAGGTAACATCTTTTTCCGGTGCATTCATAGTCTTCCTCTGATATTTCCTCCCTGGCAAACCTGATGACGGTGCGGTCCACCATCACCGCTTTCTGCGGTTCGATGAGGTCATAGACGAGGCTCCCGGCCCCCTCGTGGAGCATGCCGAGGTCGGGGTCGAGGTGGGCGCCGACCAGGGAGACACAGCAGTTGCCGTAGAGCATCGCGTAACCCAGCGCAAACATGGCGTTGACGGGATCAAGGTATGGGCGGTTCGTCCGGCGTCGGAATCCAAGTTCCGGCGGGAGCGTGCGGGAGAGGATCTCGTAGTACATATCGCCAGTCAGACGGGAGAGCCTCCGCAGTCCTTCCATGGTGACCGAGATCGCGAGTTCGTCCCGGGCCTGATAGAGGAGGTCGAGTTCTCCGGCGTAGAAGATATCCTTCCCGGTGCGGTTACAGAGTTCCTCGAGGAGGAGGAGTCTTGACTGCAGGCTGGCTGTTGCGATCGGCTGCGCGAACCGGTGGGGAGCAGCCCGTTCCTGGGCGGTGCGCACTTCGCTCTCTGGCCGGTAGCCATAAGGGTAGAGGTAACCTACGGGTATGCCGTCGATATCAAAGAAGGTGATGACAGCGCCGGATTTGAGGAGGTTTGTCACCGCAGAGGTATGCAGGGTATGGCCGCCGACGACCAGAAGGTGCTTTACCGCCTGGAGCGGGTAGCGCCGGGTGACGCCCCCGTGCATGATGATCAGTTCCTGTGTCGTTGCTTTGATATGTCCCCCGTAGCCAAAGACGGGGAGCCAGGGTTGCGTCGCCGTCATCCTATCACTCTAGAAAGGAGTGGTGGGCGTTTTTTGGTGATTAATGCATCGATGGGGCGGGATACAAAGGGGTTTTGCGACTATTCTGGCTGGTCGGTGAACGGCGGTCGGAGTGAACGTTTTTCCGCCGAATGTATTCGCACGTGATCTCAGTACTAGCTGATTATGCTTCTTCACGGTTGTGGCGTATCCTCCGACCCGGCAGAAGTCCGTCACCTTCTCCTCACTCCGGAACGTCCCGGTGATCTTCTGCAGCACCTTCGTCATCCGAAGTTCCCGTTCCGCCTGATTATTTGTGAAGGGAACCGTGAAGTCCTGTATGAATGTCAGGATCTCGTTCCTGCCACCGGTCAAAGAGATTTTTCGGTCTCGACTGCTTCTTCCGGCTTCGTTTACCCCTCCACCCCGGAACCGGAGTAGTTGCCTCCACCTCCTACCTCCTCCTCCCGACCTGCCTCCAGGATCTGGTGGTACCGCTCTGCGAAGGCTGTGGCTTGCTGTTCGAGCGTCCCGGATCTCGTCGATGAGGGCGGGGAGCGCTTCGCTCCACGTATGTCTGTAATTTTCTGTGATGCCTGCGGCTACCGGGCGCTCATGGTGACAGCGCTTGCTGAGGAGTATTATGGGGAAGCCCGGTCTCTTTGAAGCAATCATCGGCGGGTCTTTCGATCCTCCCCTCCCGGTAACCCGCGCAGCTGGACCCTTCCTGAGGTTATAAGGCCGGTTGACGATAAGGTCGCTATCCGTGATGGAAGCATCTATCTCCTCTCGCTCCTGGATGCAGGCGGGATCGACCATGCGTTCGAGTATCGGGACGTCGCCGAGGAACATGGGCTCCGGTGAGTCGACCTCCCGCCTCTGCGGAGCACGCCGAAGGTTATCAGAAGGTACATGTGACCCCTGGGTTCCGGCGGTTCCAGCCCATCGGGAGCGAGCGGATAGCCAGCCGATTGTCTATGTGATAACCATCCCGCAAACGCGCCGCACCCGGACGAAGCTGGAAGTGTTCCGGGATGGCTGGCCAGAACCTGATACTGCAACGGTGCACCATGCTTGGGTTAACAAACCTTTTCCGCACCGACCGCCCATATAAAGGTAGAGTACAGCCGGCGGTATCTCAGGCCGCCGGGTTGTTCCTTTGATCAACGTGCGGCTGGCGGGGGGACTGCTCCCTCTCCCGGCCGGCGGCATACCGATGGGATATTTATGTTCTGGAACAGGGCGATGGAGACGATCCGGCCTGAGGAGCTCGCGGATCTTCAACTGAAGCGGCTGAAATGGACACTTCGTCAGACGCAGAAAGTAGGGTTATACCAGAGAAAGTTCAGAGAAGCAGGTGTCTCGCCGGACGATATCAGGACGCTTGACGATGTGGAGAAACTCCCCTTCACCTATAAGGAGGAGCTTCAGGCTGGATACCCGTTCGGCCTCTTTGCGGTCCCGCTCAGAGAGATCGTACGGATCCACACCACCTCCGGCACCACCGGGAAGCCGACGGTCGTCGGCTACACCCGCAAGGACCTGGAGAACTGGTCGGAACTTATCGCGCGGAACATGACCATGATCGGTCTTGGGGAAGATGACATCTTCCAGAATGCGGTCAACTATGGCCTCTTCACCGGAGGTCTCGGATTCCACTACGGCGCTGAGAAGATCGGTATGACCGTGATCCCGAGCGCAACCGGGAACACCCGTCGTCAGATTGAGATGATCGAGGATTTCGGAGTGACCGTCATTCACTGCACGCCCAGTTACGCCCTCCACCTCTCCGAGGTGGCTGAGTCGATGGGAAAGACCCTCGACACCCTGCGGATCGGGATCTTCGGGGCCGAGCCCTGGTCGGAGAGCATGCGGGCTGAACTTGAGCGGCGTCTTGACCTCAAGGCCTACGACAGCTACGGGCTCTCTGAGATGTACGGTCCTGGGGTGGCGTTCGAGTGCCCGGAGCGCTCTGGCCTCCACCTCTGGCATGACTGCTACCTGGCAGAGATCATCGATCCTGCGACCGGTGAGCGGCTCGCTCCCGGCGAGCGGGGTGAACTGGTCATCACGCCGCTCGTCAAGGAGGCGCTGCCGCTTGTCCGTTACCGCACCGGCGACGTGACACGACTGATCGAAGGCGAATGCGCCTGCGGACGCGGACAGAGGCTTGAGAGGATCACGGGCCGCAGCGACGATATGCTGGTTATCCGGGGGATCAATATCTTCCCATCGCAGATCGAGCACGTGCTCCGGTCTCTCCCCGAGGTCGGGGAGCAGTTCATGGTCTATGTCGACCGCAAAAAACACCTCGACGAGATGACCATTGAGGTGGAGATGACCAGGGCCGGGTTCTCCGGGGAACTCCAGGACCTCGCCCGCATCCAGAAGAAGATCGCAGGCGAACTCCACAACACCCTCGGGCTCCGGACCGCGGTAAAACTGGTGGAACCGGGATCGCTGCCCAGGTTTGAGGGGAAGGCAAAACGGGTCATCGACCGTCGGAGGATCCTGTGATGGGATGCTGGAACCCGAGCATAGAGAAGATGCCCCGCAAAGACCTCCGGGAGGTCCAGTACAGGCTCGCAAAGGCGCTGATTTCCCGGATCTACGAGACAAGTGAGTTCTACCGGCGGCGGATGAAGGAGCAGGGGGTCAGGCCTGATGATATCAGGACACTGGAGGACATCAGGAAACTCCCGTTCATGTACAAGCGGGACCTCCGGGATAATTATCCGGACGGACTCTTCTGCACGCCGAGGGATGAATTAGTCAGGTACCACGTCTCCTCAGGGACAACCGGGAAACCGACGGTCGTCGGCTACACCAGGCATGACATCGAGAACTGGAGCGAGTCACTTGCGCGCGCGTTCTCTTCCTGCGGCCTCGGGCGGGGGGACGTCCTCCAGGTGAGTTATGGATACGGTCTCTTCACTGGCGGTCTCGGAGTCCACTACGGCGCCGAACGCGTCGGTGCAACCGTCCTCCCGACGAGCGTCGGGAACACCGAACGCCAGATCGAATTGATGCAGGACCTTCACACCACTGCCATCGCCTGCACCCCCTCCTACCTCCTCCACATAGGGGAGGTGGCTGAGAAGATGGGCGTCTCCATCAGGGACGACACCGATCTTCGTATCGGGATCCTCGGCGCAGAGCCCTGGTCAGAACAGATGCGGGACCGGATCCAGGACTGGCTCGGGATCCGCGCCTACGACATCTATGGCACGAGCGAACTCTCAGGCCCAATGTTCACCGAGTGCTCAGAGCAGCAGGGTATCCACATCTGGGGCGACCTCGCCCTTGTAGAGATCGTCGATCCCGAGACCGGTGAGGTGCTCTCCCCGGGTGAGCGAGGGGAACTGGTCATCACCATCCTGCAGAAGGAAGCCTTCCCTGTAATCAGGTACCGGGTCGGGGATGTCACCGTCATGGACGAAGATCCCTGCGCCTGCGGGCGGACGCACCCACGGATTCGGCGGATCCAGGGGCGGGTGGACGATATGCTGATCGTCCGCGGCATCAATGTCTTCCCATCACAGGTGGAGCACGCGCTGCTTGAGATCCCGGAGGTTGGGAGGCACTTCCAGATCGTCGTCGACCGGAAGGGCGCGCTCGACACCATGCTCGTGCGGGTTGAGGTTAGCGAGGAAGCGTTTTCGGATAAGATCACCGATCTTATGATGATCAGAAAGATGGTGGAGCACCGCCTCAAGAGCTCCCTGAACGTGGGTGTGGCCGTGGAACTGGTTGAACCGGGTTCCCTTCCGCGCTTTGAAGGTAAGGCGAAGAAGGTTGTTGACAGGAGGTCAATATAATGGAAAAACCGTATATCATCAAACAGATCTCAATCTTTTCGGAGAACCGTCCCGGGCGGCTGGCTGCTATCGCCGGTGCGCTCAGGGATGCGAAGATCAATATCTTTGCGTTTAGTATCGCCGAGGCGAACGGGTTTGGGGTTGTCCGTGCTCTCGTTGACCGGCCGGAGGATGCCCACAGGACGCTGACCGAACTCGGGTTCCGGGTCTCGTTCACCGAGGTCATCGGCGTTAAGATGCGTGATGAGCCCGGCGGCCTCTCGGAGATCGCATCGATCCTCGGGGATGCCGGGATCAACATCGAGTACGCCTACGCCTATTCGGGCAAGGACGGGGCGGTCCTGATCGTGCGCGTGGACCAGGTCGAGGACGCCATCCGGCAGATTCTTGGCCACGGGGGCGAACTCCTCAAAGCGTCTCTCTTCCGGTGACCGCGGTGGGACGACGTGGGCACCTGCCCCCACACACTAACTTCAGGCATGGAGATTCTTGAGGATAATGCTCAATTTGGTGTAGTACTCCGGGTTTGTTTGCAGTCAATGATCCTCTACTGATAAGCCTGATCCGCTCGCTCCGGGCAGGGTGGGTGGGGACGATCGCCAGAGCCGAGATTGCGGTTCACTGGAGCCTGAACCTCGCCTAATCGTATCCGATGGTTAAGTTAGCGCCAATGCTCTCCTCTTTCCAGAAGATCTGACTCTCCCCCCACGCCAGGCCCCGGGAAGATCTCTTTCTCAGGCTCGATGGCGATGCCAGGGAACGCGTCTTAACCTCGCGGATCTCGGGCACCAGTGCCGCACACACCGTGCAAGATCAGTGCCGCTTCTCCCATTTCAGGAGTTCTGTTACCTCAGAGAGCGTCCGTCCGCGCCGGATCTCCTCACGGATCCGTTCCTCGGTCTTCTTCACCTCCATCGCCCGACGTGCGATCTCATAGGCACGTTCCCGGGGAATCACCACAACCCCGCTCTCGTCGGCGATGATCCAGTCTCCCGGCCTGACCTCCTGCCCGCAGCAGACGATCTCGGTGTTGATCTCCCCAAAACCCTTCGGCTCTCCTGCGTTTGGAGCGGTTCCGCGGGCGAAGACCGGGAACCCCATTTCCCTGATGTCGTCGACGTCCCTCACCGCTCCGTCGATCACGATGCCGACGATCCCGCGGTTCTTGGCAGAGTGGGTAGCAAGTTCTCCCCAGGGAGCGATATGTGTCCCCCCATCGTTGCTGATGACGAGAACATCCCCTGGTTTGGCGAGGTCGATCGCCTCGACAGGTTTTGCCCAGTCCCCGGCGATGGTCCTGACTGTCACCGCCTGGCCGACCGCTTTTGTCCGGCCGCAGATGGAGACGATACCGGTCATGGCCCCCTTCCGGTGCATGGCGTCGGTGACGTTCGGCGCGGAGACCGCTTCCAGCAGCTGGCGGATGGCGGCTTCCGGACTCTCCTCCTCACGCGGCCTGATCTCGGGGCGGTCGATAGCGTCTCTGATCCGCCGCGCTGCCCCGGTCACGTCGGCAGCTTTGATGATGTTCCCCCCCACAATGACGATCGAGGCCCCGGCGGCGACGGCCTCGGATGCGGTCTCTGCACCGAGTCCCCCCGCGACAGCGATGGGGATGTTCACCTCCCCGGCGAGGCGACGAAGGAGGTCGAGCGACGACCTCCCTATCATCTGCTGGTCGATACCTACGTGAGCGTTGATGTAGTCGACACCGAGCGCCTCTAGTTCGCGGGCTCTGGAGATGGGGTCGCGGACGTTGATGAGGTCGGCCATGATCCGGACGCCGTACTTCCGGGCCGACCTGACCGCCTCGGCGATGACAGTGTCGTCCGCGTCGCCGAGGATACAGACGATCCCGGCACCTGATTTTGCCGCCATCTCCACCTCGATGGCCCCGGTGTCGGCAACCTTCATGTCAGCGACGATCTCGTGCCCGGGGAAACGTTCCCGGAGCGTCCGCACGGCTTGCATCCCCTCGCTCTTGATCAGGGGGGTCCCGGCCTCAATCCAGTCCGCGCCACCACGGACCGCTTCATCTGCGATCTCTACCGCGCGCTCGATCTCGAGGAGATCGAGCGCCACCTGGAGAACCGGTGTTGCCATACGGTACTGTATGGCTGAGATTCTATTTATCTGGTGCCGGGCCCCGGGAAGTATATCTTCTAAGATGTTTGAGGGAGCCAGGAGACCACGCCGCGCCCTACCTGACCCTGGAAAAGAGGGGATCGTGATCGGGCGGTGGAGGTGCCTGAAGGATGGTTGAGATTGGTTACAAACTGGCGAGCGAAGAACACGGAGCCCCTGACCCGGTCTGCAACGCTCGGGAGGCGGAGGATGCCAGGTTTGCGTCTGCCACGATACCTCTGGCCACTAACACCTCTGGATCGCCTCGCAGGGGGAGAGCCCGTTTATCCGGGCGGTGATCGGCGGCATATCCGAGGTGACAGCGGATCTCAGACTGCTCACAGGCGTTATCTGCCCTGCAGTTGGGTACACCCCCGCATCATCGCCCGGACCGCGGCAACCGATGTCAGGATGGTTCATCCTCAGTCTCGGTTCGGGCTGGAACCTCAACGAGCATATCTTTGGCGACCACCGGGCTCCGGCGCCGATCGGGATAGAGATCTTGGGGAGGCGGTGGAGATGAGCAGAACGCTCTGGAAAGGGTATACAGCACCTCTTTACTCCGCCTGGAGAACCCGGAGACCTTCTTTCTCCCGGAAGAACTCCCCGGAAGAACTCCCCTGGGTCTACATCGCATCAGAAGGCCCGATCAGCGCTTCCCTGGTCGCATGATTCGGTTGAGGAGGTTCATCAGCGGGGGTACCAAACGCGGGAGAGGAGCGCTGTCGTCTTTCGCGACTCTGGCGGCGGTGATGACGCTGAGGATGTGGCAGAGGGCACCCCCCTGCAGCCCTGATCCCGCGGTGCACATCAAAAAGATCGAGGAAGGGGTCAGGATGAGGGGTTAGATCGTATCCGCATCATCCACCAGATCGGGAAGCAGCAGGAGGTCATGGAATCCCACAGAGAGGAGGTCCTGTCGCATTTCCAGTAGCGCGCCGACCGGCCATAAACCCTGGTGGAGGAATGATTCATGCTTCCTGCCGTCTAAAACTACCTGAGTGATGTGCTCCGGGAAAGATGAGACAGAGACCCGCCAGGCCTGCGCCCGCCTGCGGTCGGCAAAGACCAGGGCAGAACTTGCGGAGGCCCTCTACCAGGAGGTTTCGGGCTACTCGCTCCTTGACCTCCAGGCGCTTCGGGGAAGGGTGGAGCGTGACCTCCGGTCCGTCCCCAATGGGTACCGACAACGCCTCTACCCACGGGTGATGGAGCAGCTCTTTGGTACGCACCACACCCTCATCTCAACCGCCCGTCGGGGCGACCTGGACCTCCTCGATGAACCGCTCGCTGGCGATTTCCAGGAGTTCTGCGAGATGGTCGAGAATACGTGTATCTCCCGCGAGAGCAACCAGCGCCTCGGCCTCCTCTACTACCTCCTCGCCGCCTTCAACCTCTTCGTCCTCGAACGCCCCGCCCACCCGGTGGGCACGCCGTTCCCCGGGGGATTCGAGGTCGAGGTCAGGGACGGAGAGTATCTCTGCCCGGTCAGGGAGAAGGCCGACGATGTCGAGAACGCCCTCTGCCCCTACTGTCCGGCAAAGCAGAGTGATACATGATCAGTCGGTTGAGAAATAACCGAGTCCGCCGGCGAATTCGCTGACATTCTCGTAATACTTGGTATCATGCGGGGTGATGATGGTAAGCGAAGGCACGACCACCCCAAACTTGTGCTCCGGGAACCAGTAGGAGCCGTGCCCGTAGTCGTTTGAGGCATTGTTCACGACGACCACGGCATGTTCAAGGTCGACAGTCTGGATCTGGGCGTCTTCGAAGTTGAGTATGTCAAGTACCTTCTGTTTCAGGTCTGATTTTCCGAGGAGAAGGACGAGGAATCCAATGCCGCTATCGATCTGGTAGTTTATAGTTACAACAGCCTGCTCTTTTACCAGGCGAATGGTGACATCTTCGACGGTGATGTAACTGTATCTCCCATCATTCCCGGCCACTGCGGGGGTAACGAGTGCAGCTACAAGCATCATCACAACCCCGACTGTCACCCATCTCATTATAGAAGTGGTTGTCCAGGGAGCAATAAAACCTTTATGGTAGCCTCGCGTCAGGAAGCGCTTATACCTGGATTATGGACGAATTGCCGCCAAAAATGGGGTTTTCACAACACCCCTTCAACCTACAGCGCACTTCTGGAACGCCCTTGCGGTAGGCGGTCGTCCCTGAAATGCTTCCCATCCGCCCATCGTTTCCTGGCAGGGAAACCCAAAAAAAAGTGTTCTAAAAATTCACTTTGACTGGGCGAGGATGATCTCAATACTTGAGACGTTTGTCTTGCCGGTATCGGTATCGATCATCTCAGTCGACGTAAAGATCCCTTTCTTGCTCACGTTATCCAGGAACCGGTTGAGTGCGATCTCCGCCGTATCGACGGCACGCGAAATTGCCTTTCCCCGGGCCTTAATTGCAACTTCTTCAGCCCCGTTGTTGAACTGGGTGACTACTGCGAGCACATAGTTCATGACTGGTTTGTTTCCTACGAATACTGTGTTGTCTTTCATAGTTATTAGCCCACCTCGTTTAGAGATACTTCCTTGAGTATATCAGCTCTGCGTTGAGAACGGATGCACCTGCAGCCCCACGGATAGTGTTGTGCCCGAGCGCAACGAATCGTAATCCTTCCCGGATTCTCCCGACAGAGACCGTCATACCCAGCCCCCGGTTGCGGTCGAGCCGTGGTTGCGGGCGGTCAGGCTGGTCGAGGAGCTCAACTGCTTTTGCTGGCTGTAAGGGTAGATTGCTGAAGGGTGATTTAAAGGTTGCGTAAGCTTTTTTCACTTCGTCGACTGACTCCTTGACGTCGACCCAGATCGCCATGGTGTGCCCGTCGATTACCGGGACCCGGTGGCAGCTCGCACTCACCTTGAGCGGAGCTGGGATCACCTCAGAGCCGTCGAACGTTCCCATGATCTTTAAAATCTCGGTCTCTATCTTCTCTTCCTCGCCTCCGATGTAGGGAATGACGTTATCGTAGATGTCCATGGCGGCGACGCCGGCAAACCCGCCTCCTGAGATTGCCTGCATGGTTGCTACACGCACATCATGGAACTCAAACGATCTGAGGGGTGCGAGAGCCAGGGCAAGGACGATCGTTGAGCAGTTTGGGTTGGTTACGATGAACCCTCCGCGTCCCCGGTCACGCTGGATATCGATCAGGCCCAGGTGATCAGGGTTGACCTCTGGTATCACCAGGGGGACGTCTGGGTCCATGCGGTGCGATCGGGCGTTGCTACAGACGGCGATACCTGCATCTGCGATCTCCGTCTCAAGCGATGTCGCTACATCAGCGGGAAGCGCCGAGAAGACAAGGTCGCAATCTTTCAGGCTCTCGACGGTTGTTGGAGTGACGATGATATCACTGATCGTGTCCGGGTACGGCGCGTCAAGACGCCAGTTGACTACCTTGCCATACGGTTTTCCTGCACTCCGTTCTGATGCGGTGAGTGTCTGGAGATGAAACCAGGGATGATCCGCTAAAAGCTGGACGAAGCGCTGTCCTACTGCTCCTGTGGCACCAAGCACTCCTACATTAATCATAGACGGAAATATCTCTTGTGTTGGTGGTATTAAAAGGGTATGTTTTTCTATTCCATCGTGATTGCCTCAGATGGACACTCATCAACGCAGGTCTCACAATCTACGCAGAGATCGGCATCTACCTTCGCTTTGCCGTCTTCCATGGTGATGGCGGCAGCGGGGCAGACATCCATGCAGGTTTCACAACCGGTACACTTTTCAATATCAACAACTGCTGGCAATTTTTTTCCTCCGAATACATGTCTTTCCAGTGGATTAAAAATAAATTTTGTTCTCTGCAAAGAGGTCGGGGCGGCTATCATATCCCCAGGACATCCTGCATCGTGTAGATGCGCGGATCCTTCCCGACAACCCAGCGTGCGGCCCGGATGGCACCCTGTGCGAATACTGCGCGGTCGTAGGCACGATGGGAGATCTCGATACATTCAAAGTTCCCCGCAAAGAGAACCGTATGATCGCCGACGATGTCGCCACCGCGGACGGCATGCACGCCGATCTCGTTCTTCCGTTCTGTGGCACCTACACGGCCGTAGACCTTCTCGCGCTCCCCGAGTTCCTGGTCCAGAATCTCAAGGATCGTCTTTGCGGTGCCGCTCGGGGCATCTTTCTTATAGCGATGGTGAGCTTCTGTGACCTCGATGTCGTAGTCGCCGAGCTCGCGAGCGGCCTTGCGCACGAGCTCCCAGAAGATGTTGACGCCGACAGAAAAGTTGCTCGATATCACCGCAGGGACGTTCCCCTCGACGACGCTCCTGATGGTTTCAACCTGTTCTGGGGAGAACCCGGTCGTCCCAACGACGAGCGCCACGTTGTTTCTAGCTGCCGCCCTGATATTCTCAACCGCAGCAGCTGCAACGGTGAAGTCAATGAGGACATCTGGCTTCTTCTCCTTGAGGAACGCATCGATTTGAGCCGCTGGGACCACTTCCTTCCCGAATAACGTTCCTTCCCGTATATCGGTCCCGCCGACCAGTTCCAGGTCTGGGGTCTCGTCAACGATCCGGCCGATAGTGGTGCCCATCCGTCCCAGGGCCCCGGACACAGCTACTCTAATCATAGTTTTCCAGCACCTTCCTCAGTTGCTCTGTCTTCCCCTCATCCAGCTCGTCGAGCGGGAGCCTGACCGGCCCTGCAGCCATCCCGAGGATTTCTACCGCCTTCTTCACGGGGATGGGATTTGTGTCGATAAACATCGCCCGGAAGAGCGGGGAGAGTTCAAAGTGCAGGTCCTGTGCGCGGGCGAGATCGCCTGCGCGATAGGCTTCATACATCTGCACCATCCGGCGAGGGTCGACGTTGGCGGTCACCGATATCACGCCCGCGCCCCCCAGTGTGAGGACCGGGAGGGTCATCGCGTCGTCTCCGGAGAGCACAACGAAGTCTTCGTCCTGTGTCTCCTCGATGATGCGAGAGATCTGGGTGATGTCACCACTTGCTTCCTTGATCCCGACGATGTTCGGGTGCCGCGCCAGTTCTGCTACCAGGTCGGGCTGGAGGTTCTGTCCTGTCCTGCCAGGGACGTTGTAGAGAATGATAGGGAGATCAAGGTCGGCAAGTTTCGTGAAGTGCTTGACAAGACCTGAGCGGTTCGGTTTGTTGTAGTATGGACTGATGACCAGGGCACCGTCCGCGCCGGCATCCTGTGCAGATCGGGTCAGGTGGATTGCCTCTACGGTGTTGTTCGATCCGGTCCCGGCAAGCACCGGCACCCGGCCATCGACGATCTCGACGGTCTCCTGAATCACCTGCTCGTGCTCCTCGAACGTGAGCGTCGCTGACTCCCCGGTCGATCCGCAGGGCACGATCCCGTGAACTCCACGCTGCAGTAGTAATTCGATGTTGGACCGTAATCCTTCAATATCGAGGCTCATCCTGGAGTCCCGGTGAAAAGGGGTAATAATCGCTGGAAGGATTCCCTCAAACATACTAGAGGGTTATCGCTTCCCTGTATTTATCTTTCTTGAGATATACCCGGCAACCCTGTTTCTGACACGCTTGCTGTCGATCGCGGCAACCTCGGCGACGGCGTGTTTATTCTCCTCAAAATTCCCGCTAAACTTCTCTCGATGCTTAACGAGGAGTTCTTCGCCGAGGTTCTTGATATACGATGGTTTTATTCCCATGTGGACCTTCCCTTACAATTGTGCATAGGTAATGCGATTTGACAGTTTAAGAATATTATGTGCGACCGTGACTGGATCCTCTCCAAGGACCCTGATCATCGGTTCTTTTCCCCGCGCTCCCCGGTCGTAGATGACGTCAGGCACACCGTCCCTGCAGCAGGAGGCGACGCCCCAATCCATCGTCTGCACGCCCGGCGGTTCTTTTTCCCGTTCAAACGAGCAGATCTCAAACATAAGATTCTCCATCTCCAGGAGGATCGCTTCAGAGAAGCGGATGTTTGCCGCGCTCCTGATTCTGGAGTCGAAGCGCATGGCCGTGAGCACGATCCGCGCTACGTGATCGCTCGCCCCAAAAGCGATCTCCCCGACGGGGTGGACCCGGTCGCCGAGCCTGACGATCCGCCCGAGAACTCCCGCCACATCGTCTCTGCTCCGCGCGTCGGGCAGGGCGTAGACGATGTTCATCCCAACCTCGGGGATCAGCCGTGCGTCCATCCTCTCGGCAAGCAGCGTCACGGCCTGGTCCATGCAGGCGATCACCCGCGCGCGGTCTTCTGATCTCATGCCCATATCCTCATTCCGGCTTCCTCATAAGGATTGCGCTCAGGTAAGGCTGATATCGCCTCGAATCTCCGTGAGCCCTTCGATCGCAAGGAGGAAGAATGTCTCCAGCCTCATGAGAGGCTCGATCAGCCGGATCCTCTCTCGCTCGCACCCGGCGGCGAATGACCTCTCTTTGAACTTCTTCTTCACCGTCCTGGGCGTGACCTCAGTGATAGCCCCGCCTTTCACCAGGGCGCAGGCAATGATCAGGCCTGATGCACTGTCCGCCGCCTGGAGCGCGATCTCAACGGGTTGTTCGTAATCCCCGAAGAGCATGTGGTTGTGCCGCCTGATGATATCCGCGATCTCCTCCGGGACGCCGTTCTCGACGAGGATCCGGTATCCCTCGATACCATGCCGGTCCATATCACCCTCGACGAGGTCGTAGTCGATGTCGTGCAGGAGGCCGATGATCTCCCATGTATCGGCGTCCTCGCCGATGTGCTCAGCGACCTTTCTCATGATGGCTGCTGTGGCGCGGCTGTGTACGATATGCGACGGCGACGCCACATGCCGCTGGAGCAGGGCCAGTGCCTCGTCTCTTTCCATGTCGGGTGGGTTGTCGTTCGCTTCTCATAAGTTGTTGGGTCGCCATATCTGCCCCCCCTGAGGCCAGAGTGAGACTTCGTGAGCCTCTCCCCTTATCGGAAACGTGTTCTCTCGTTCTGCCCCAGAAACCCTGTGGAGATAGAGATATACCTGCCCATGTCCCACTCCTATATATGAATCTACGGGTTCTTGAGGTGCTGGCGGCTCTCGGATGCCTGATACTGTTTATCGCGCTGCTGGTGATGCTGCCCGGGCTGATGGAGGGGATGGAGGGGTTGGCGTATGTCACTGCGCTGGTCGCCTTTATCGCCTCCCTCAGCACGGCGGGCTACATGATCGGTAAGATGGCCGCCTGACCGGCTCTCCTGCCGAAAACGGCTTCATTCTGCGGGAAAGGGTCTCCCAAAAAAGCGGGCCATGAACCTTCGGCTCATAGATGAGCATGAAAACCAGCGATTATCCACAGGTCTGCTGTCCCGGAGTGCAGGTTAGCGATACTCACCGGTCCTGCGGCCACGCCTGGAGGCAGGGGTGGGGGACGGATGGGAGCGCTCCGTGGGGGAGGGGACGAAGGCCCGGTAGAGTCTGTTAATTTGGAATCGATGCACTAGTTAGTGATGGATCGCGACCAGAACGCGGGCGTTCAACATTATGAGATCGGGACTGCAATCTCAAAGGTGTAGTAGTTCCCGGGACGCCCCCTCCTCTCGTCGGGGGAGCAGTCACCGGTCGCTGTGACCTCGGTGTTTTAGAGTGAACGCTGGTGGAAAACTGCAACACCGGTCTGGAAGGATCTCTCAGAGCCACTTAACCTTGTTTCCTCTTTTTGGTTTTCTGGAGACGGTAATAGTTTAAGGGGTGGTTGACCCGCTCGCAGTCCTTATTCCGGTTAACGCAGAGCCCCAGGGTGCGCATGGTGGGGCAAGACGGCGGGGTATACCCGGTGCCGCCCCCACCTGAGATATGCTCTACCTGGTACATTGTTTTTTCCAGGTCAAAATCGGGTGCCCGTGCGAAGATCTCGGTGATTCCTGTGATGCTCATCCCGATAGTATGGAGGAATGACGTCATGGCGAACCTGCCCATATGCGTCAGGTTTGCCCCTGTGCTGATCGCCTGGATGAGTGCGCTGATGCAGGGCGGGAACGCCTCTTCCTGGATCTCACCAAACTGTTCAAGGGTCTGTTGCTGGTACCTGGCGGAGATCTCCTGTATGATCGGCTCAAGACGTTCGCAGATCCCTGCCGGGACCCGGAGCGGCATCTGGTCGATGAGGATAACCCGGATTCGCTCCCGGATCAGTTCATCAATCTCACCCGGCTCAAGATGCACCGTTCCCTGATGCACATCCCTGTTAACGAGTCTCCAGCGCGGATCACGCATATGCGGCACCAGTTCAACGTAGTCGGTGACTGGCATGGTGGTGGCCCCAGCGCTGATGCCGATGCTCCAGGCGACGAATCGCTGTATCTCCGGATCCTCGGTCTCCAGGAAGAAGGACGCGCGTTCTGCCTCGTAGCGCGCAAGCCTCTCGATGAGAGACCGGTTGCCGCTGCAGGAGACCAGCACCCGGGCGAGCGCGTAACTCGCTATCTCTAACTCGGGCTTGAGGCTCTGCGTATTCTCATCGAGGAACTCCCTCTTTTTGGCAAGCGCCGCGATGACTCGATCCTTTGCGCGTTTGAGGGCCACAGACCCCGGAGCGCTCGATAGGAACTCTTCGAGCGACTCGACATGCCGGCGGGCCAGCTGCTGGGATTCTTTTAAAAAAGGATATTTAATGAGTTCTTTATGGTCGAGTACGATGTCCATTAATCGGCCTCAATCCGAGGAGCAAGGAGGTACTCGACGTGACCGTTGCCATCCGCAATGTCAAAGGTGAACCGGACCGGGTGATCGATGCCGAGGTGCACCTCCACCTCCTCGGCACGTGCCATGACCCGGCCCATATCCTTCAGGTAGTCGAGCGAGAAGAGGGAACGGGCCTTTACGGGGTTGAGTGCGATGAGTTCGTCTTCGCCGAGTGCGAGTTTGATGTGATCAGTGTCTCCCTCCGCCTCCATGTAGAAGGTCATGGTGCTGGGGTCGATCCCAAGAGCGATCTTGTCAGAGATGACAGAAGCCGCTTTGATGGCATTATTCAGCGCATCCCCCCCGAGGACCGCCTTGCCGGGCAGGTCGATCATTGGAGGGTTTGGATCTTTCCGGATGGTATTGACGTCGAGGAGCGTGATCGAGTAGCGGTAACCCCCAAAGTTCAGCTCCAGTTTACGGTCTTCGTCGAGCAGATTGAGCATCAGTGCGTCGCCTTTGCCTATCATCCCGAGAATATTCTTCATCTTTGCGATATCCAGCCCCGCCGCTCCGACGGTGGCCGAAAAAGATTTGAACGCTGTACTGCGAAGATCCAGGGAGACCATGGCCACATTTGCGGTATCGACGGCCCGCATCCAGATGTGGTCTTCAGCCGTATGCAGGCGGCATTCTGTCACCAGTGCGGCGATCGCGTCGATGGATTCCCGGAATATTTCTGCATCAATCGTTGCCTTTAACATTGTGACCCCTTATCAAGCTCTCGTTTAAGGTATTATATAATCTCACTTTCTATTATAGTGCTTTGCGATTGCGTCCGGTCTCCTCCGATTCCGGCATCCTGCAGAGTCATCTTTTTTCAGGCAGGAGACCCCTTGCGCAAACTGGGGGAGGAATGCCGTCTGCCTATCCCGGCATACCATTCTGCTCTCCGTGCGATTCTGGCCAGGATGGTACAATCCTCCACCTTTGTGGTTTGAGTCACCCATCCACCGCTGATGCGGTTGGTGTCTAAGACAGGTACACGCAATGGCAGGTACTACCCCCTCCCGGTCGAACCGGGTTGCATTTCCCTTCGGAGTTGCGAGACGGGCTTAGTGCTCCTGAGAGCGCATCGAGTTCGGCGTGCCCGGAAGAGGGATGGGCCAGGGAAACACCCATCCGTTCTTGTAGCCCGAAAACGCTGCTGCAATTGATCGCCTCCTGGTCTACTGTTGGTCACGCTTAGCCGTTCGCAAGCCCGGCCCTTCAGGGCGGGGTAGTTGACATACATTCATGGTTGGTTGCGTTAAACAATGTACGTGATCTTTTGATCATCTTGATATAAACGGATCGTCTTAGCCTCAAGAGGAGGGAAATCGCCGCGATGGGATCTCAGTGGACAAATGACAGCGTCTATAGAAAAGCGATGAGGGCGGGTTACCGGGCCCGGGCCGCCTACAAACTGCTGGAGATCCAGCGGCGCCACGGGATCATCAGGCCTGACGATAATGTCGTCGACCTCGGGGCAGCGCCGGGGAGCTGGCTGCAGGTGCTTCGTGATCTGACCGACGCGAAAGTTATTGGCGTGGACCTCAACCCGATCGCGCCCCTGGAAGGCGTCACCACCATCGTCGGGGATTTTACCGATCCTCGCGTTCAGGAGCGCATCCGCGAGGAGGCTGGCGGCATCGTCAACGTTGTGGTCTCTGATGCCGCCCCGAAACTCTCCGGCCAGAAGAGTTATGACCAGGCCCGTGCGGTTGGCCTTGGCGAGGATGCTCTGGCGTTTGCGTGCACAATTCTAAAACCTGGCGGAAACCTGGTGATAAAATCGTTTCAGGGGGAGCTCTTCGCGGAACTGCTTGCCGAAGTGAGAAAGCATTTCTATTCTGTCCGCGGATACCAGACGAAGGCGTCACGGAAAGGGAGTGCTGAGGTATACATAGTTGCAAAAAATTTCAAGGGAACCTGCGATGGTGCTGAAAGATCCTTATGACCGGACCGTGACCAACCTCAGGATCAGCCTGACTTCCCGATGCAACCTGCGGTGTATCTACTGCCATGCTGAGGGGGAAGTGAATCCAGAGGAACAGATGAGCGCCGCGGATATCGCCGAGCTGATAAGGGTGGGTGTGCAGTTCGGCATAAAGAGCATCAAGTTTACCGGCGGGGAACCCCTGCTCCGCCGTGATCTTCTCGATATCATCCGTTCCGTGCCACCGGGCGTTGAATCTTCTATGACGACCAACGGGACGCTGCTTGCCGCAAAGGCTGCGGCGCTCAAGGAGGCCGGGCTTGCCCGGGTCAATGTCAGCCTCGATACGCTCCGCCCCGAGCGGTATAAAGCTATCACCGGGAAGGATTGCCTTGCGGACGTACTCGCCGGGGTAGATGCGGCGGTCGAGGCCGGGCTGACCCCGGTCAAACTCAACATGGTGCTTCTCGAGGGTATCAACGAGGATGAATTGGACGACTTCATGGCGTTTGTCAGGGACAAACGTGATCTCATCCTGCAGGTCATCGAACTGATGGAGTTCAACGAGTGCGAGTTTCATGCGGATGTGGACAGCGTCGAGCAGGAACTGGACGAGCGGGCGACCCGGATCATCACCCGTCGGATGCACCACCGGAAGAAGTACTGTCTTGACGGCGCTGAGATCGAGGTGGTCCGCCCTCTCCACAACACGGAGTTCTGTGCGTTCTGCAACCGCCTGCGCGTGACATCAGATGGGAAACTTAAGCCCTGCCTCCTCCGGAGCGACAATCTGGTTGATACCAGGGGCAAGCACGGTAAAGAACTGGAGGATGCCTTCCGGGAAGCGGTCCGCAGGCGCGAGCCGTTCTTTTCCTGAACGTCCCCCCGGGCGCACCAGTCAGTCAACCACCTTCCTTTTCTCATCCGGGCATGCTCCCGTTATGGGCTTTGTGGTTCCACCCCTCCCTGAGTTCGGGAATGGACTGCGATTAAGCTCGTTGAAAGGAGGCCCCGGCTAGTGCATCGATTCCAAATTAACAGACTCTACTGGGCCTTCGTCCCCTCCCCCACGGAGCGCTCCCATCCGTCCCCCCACCCTGCCCGCGCTCCTCCCCCCGTCCCTACCGGGGGGGCAGTACCCGGGCGTATATCCGGTGGAAAGCCGTCCGTCCTCCAGGATGCAAACCCCTGGATGGTGTGAAAAAGGTCGATACTCTCCTCTGTTGAGAGTGCCGGTAATTGAGAATCATTGCACTAGTTGTCATCGGGAGCGTCTATGCAGAGACAGGCAGCGCCTGCATTGAAGCGGCCGGGATCCCGTCGTGCGGGTGCTCACGGGGCGTGCTGGCATCGAGGAGCTGAAAACAGGAGTCCCTCATGCCGGGCACGGTCTTCGGGTGCGAGGAGCAGGCCGAACGGCTGGTTGCATACTGAAACGAGATCCTCACGCGGATCGGGTCGAACCTCGCTGATATCCCCGAGGATGATCGGAAGCCAGATGGGCGCAGTGCGTGGGGTGATGATATGATCCGCGCTTGCGGCGGGATTAACGTCGCCGGGGGATCGATCAGAAGAGTGGCAGCGAGATCTCCTCCGAAGAGGTCGCCCGGTGGAACCCTGAGGTCATCTCTCTTTGTGGGGTTCGCGGCGGTATGAGCGGGAAGACCCGTCCTTCAGGTCGGGGTAGTTCACAAGTTCAGGGATCGGTTGGCAGAGGTCCCCGGCAAGGTCGCGGGAGCCCTTGCCCTCCTGGTCCTCAATAACCTCTTCTGCACCCCTGATTGCACCATCTCCCCCGGGAGCGGGCTCGTCGAACTCGACCGGGCGCTCATGAGCGCCGGGCACCCGCTCTGCCACCCGCAGGCCCTCGAGACCATGCTCTGGAGCCCGGGATACTCCGGTATCGCCAGCTTCCCCCACGAGACCGGAATGGGGTATGGAGTCCTCTTCTTCGCGACGAAAGGTGGCAGGACCGGGCAACTCCAGGACGGTGTCCGGGTTTCTGGCTGCGGGGGATGTTGCAGACCGGAGCAGGGTGGACTCAGATGAGGGACAGCACGATCCCCGGCGATACCGTCCGGATCCTCGAGGAGCGTCTCGGAGAGAGGATGGATGATGTGACGGTTGAGCGGGTGGTTGTGGGGGTCTTCTTCACGGGGGTATCTGCGCAACGCCCACAAAGTCAATCCCGGAAGCGGTCTGTTGCCCGGGTTCAGCAGAGGCGATGCCACACTCTGGAAGGCTCCGGGAACGGAAGATCAGAGCCTACATCGCCGACGCTCTTGGCGACTGGCCGATGCGCAAGGCGCCCGGGATTGCGGTCGTGAGCGCTCTCTCGGCGCTCGCAGATGACGTCTCTCCCCGGCAGGACTATACGGTCATCCGCGGCGTCGATGCAATCGACCTCATCCCGCTCTCTGAGAGCGGAAATGTCGTGATCATCGGGGCGCTGACCCCGTACCTGCGTGCCCTGAAGCAGGCGGGCAGGCCGTTTCGGGTCATCGAGATGGACCCCCGCACCCTCAAGCCAGACGAGCTCCAGTTCTTTGTGCCGATTGAGGAGACAGGCCGGGTTGTCCCGTGGGCTGATACCCTCATCATCACCGGCACCACACTGATCAACGGGACGCTCGAGCACCTGCTCGAACTCGCCCGGCCGGAGGCCACGGTGGTCGTGCTCGGGCCCACGGTGAGCATCCTTCCCGACGCCCTCTTCGCGCGCGGCGTGGATATCGTCGGCGGCGATGCGGTGACCGATCCCGACCGCCTCCCGGACATCCTTGCTGAGGGCAGTTCCGGCTACCACTTCTACGGGAAGGGGGCCGACCGGGTCGCGGTCCAGCGGTCATTTTCCTCGTGAGCGAACGGGAGGGGGGCGTGGCCGGCCCCTCCTCCGGGGTGATAACCCCTGCAAGTCCACTGCTACGTCAGCGAGCCGGGAGAAAGACTGGTTTTATTGTGCAGAAGGAGGCTACGCCATGAGTGTTCCATGCGAAGGGGACTGAATCGCCCGTGGGATCGATCAGTCCCGGAACGTCGACTCGATATGCTTCCTTGCAGCCGCGGTCGTCTCCCGGCCCTGCGGGGTCCGCTTGATAAACCCTATCTGGATCAGGTAGGGTTCATAGACCTCCTCGACCGTCCGCACCTCTTCTCCGACCGAGATCGCGATCGTCTTGACCCCCACCGGCCCGCCGTCGAAATCGTATGCGATCACCGAGAGGATGCGTCGGTCGAGCTCGTCCAGGCCCAGCCGGTCAATCCCGAGCATGGTCAGCGCGAGGTCGGCGGTCTCCCCGTCGATGCTCCCATCCCCCCTGACCAGGGCGAAGTCACGCACCCGACGGAGCAGGCGATTTGCGATCCTGGGTGTTCCGCGGCTCCGCTTCGCGATCTCGAGCGCGCCGTCGGCGGTAATCGGGGTCTGCATGATCGCGGCGCTCCGCTGGACGATCTTTGCCAGGTCCCCGACCTCGTAGAGGTTGAGCCGGAAGACGAACCCGAACCTGTCTCTGAGTGGAGACCCAAGCAATCCGACTTTTGTTGTCGCACCGATCAGGGTGAACTCCTCAAGCGGGAGCTGGACAGACCGCGCTCCCGGTCCTTCGCCGATCATCACGTCGATGCAAGAATCCTCCATCGCCGGGTAGAGGATCTCCTCGACAACCGGGTTTAAGCGGTGGATCTCGTCGATGAAAAGGATATCACCCCTGGAGAGGGCTGTCAGCTGGGCGGCAAGGTCACCCGGCCGGTCCAGCACCGGGCCGGTGGTTGTCCTGACCGCTGCCCCCATCTCGCGGGCTATGATCCGGGCAAGCGTTGTCTTCCCCAGGCCCGGCGGCCCGGAGAAGAGGATATGGTCCAGGGCCTCCCCACGACGCTTTGCGGCCTCTATAGCGATGGCAAGGGTCTCTTTCACCTGGGACTGACCCACAAACTCGTCAAACCGCGTCGGCCTGATCGTGGCATCGTCTGCCTCTTCTGGCAGGGTGGCAGGTGAGATGATTCGTCTCATGCTCGCTCCCGCAGGCGGGTGAGAGAGGCACGGATCAGGTCCTGCACTGTTGGGGCGGGGAGGTCGGAGAGGACGGCGTCGACTGTCTCCTCTGCCTCACGCTCAGAGAACCCAAGCGATATCAGGGCGCTCACCGCGTCGCAGGCCTCCGCCTGGCGCCTGCCACCGGGCAGCGTCGCTGCACACTTCTTCATCTTGTCTTTCAGTTCCAGGATCAGGCGTTTGGCGCTCTTTGGCCCGATCCCCGGGATCCGGGTAAGCGTCTTTTCGTCGTCGTTTAAGATCGCGATCGCGAAGTCTTCAAATGAGATCCGCGAGAGGATGTTCATGGCAGTCTGAGGGCCGATCCCGGTGACACCGATCAGGATCGTGAAGAGTTCCCGTTCCCGCGGGTGGGAGAACCCGTAGAGCTGGATGTCGTCGTCACGGACCACCATATGGGTGTGCACCATGACACGGCCCTGTGACTCCAGAAGGTCCTGCAGCGTGGGCTCTGTGACCTGCACTCGATAGCCGACGCCGCCGATATCGATCACCACCCACCGGTCCCCGGTGGATGCCAGTTCTCCAGAGAGATGGTCTATCATTATATCATAAGCGCAGAGATCCCCGCCCCGGCTTCAATGGGGGAGGAAGCGCGCCCTCCAAAGTTTTTTGTCGTCTGAAGGCGACACGGGATGTGTCTTAACTCTCCGCTGACGCTTGCAAGACTCTTTTCTCACTGTTGCAACCTGCGGATGAGGTGCACAGGCGGGAGGTGAGGTCGAGAGTAGCCGGTTGAGTCTGTCCCCCGTGACAGATGGTCGGTAGCGGTCGACCGGTACGAATAAGGCTGCTTGCAACCAGCCTTCGTGTGCATGAAATTGGAACGTTGTGAGGACATCGAGACTCCTTCTCGTGACAAGCCGCCGATTTTTGCCAGTGGTAGTTGTCGATCATCGCACCATATTGATGTGACAGAGTGCGATGGCAAGGCCGTCTGCGGCGTCGTCTGGCCGGGGTAGTTCCTGCAGGCAAAGGAGCCGCCGCATCATCTCCTGCACCTGATGCTTCTCGGCGCGCCCCGACCCGGTCACCGCCAGCTTGATCTGGTTTGGAGTGTACTCCGCGACCGGGATCCCCCTCTGCTCCGCGGCAAGGAGGATGACGCCGCGCGCTTCACTGACGTGCATGGCAGAGGTGATGTTCCTGGAGAAGAAGAGCTGTTCCAGGACGACGCACTCAGGGGTGTACTCGTCGAAGAGCAACGATATCTTCTCATAAATCTCCAGCAGCCGCCGGGAGGGACGTTGGTTGCTCCCGGTCTCTATGCAGCCGAAGGCCAGGGGAGTCGGGTAGGGGTCGCATCTCTTGAGAACACCGTACCCGGTTCTCGCCACCCCGGGGTCAATCCCGATCACGGTGCCTTCACCAGGGGGTGTACTCCTCATGCATAAGTACTCAGTTCTCCTGCTAGATACCTATTTCGCGGGTTTTGTGTCGATATCAGGAGCCCTGATCGGCGGGATCCAGCAGGGGTGGACCGATCCTGGAAGCGGCGGTGAATATGTCTGCCGGCCGTTCTTCCCTCTGTGTTAGAGGGGTCTTATCCCGCGGCCAACGACCGGTGCAAGCGTCATCAGCTACACCGCGATGACCACCTAGATCATGTTCACCGGGATTACCGAACAGGAGGGTCCATGCCCGGAGATATCCAGGCGGTGCAGCAGCGCGCGTGATGAAGGAGGTGATCCCGTCGATGCCCGACTACGTGGATATCAGGGAGACACTCAAGTCAGTCAACTATCCCTTCTCCTGTCAGGACATGATACTGTGGAGGGGGATCATGCTCTTTACGGGCTTTGCGATTCAACTTCTCCCCGGTGACGCGGGAGAGACTGCAAACAGGCTCGTTGACGAAAGCCCATGCAAGCGATGTCCCAACGCCTGCATTCCGTTCCCGGTATGACCGCACGCGAGGTAGACGAGCGCTCGGCCTGGCTCGGGCGGTTATCGGGGTGAACGAACCCGCAGGCGCTGCACTGCTGGTTCATATATGCTCCATCGATCACCTTCACCGCAACTCGGCTCTCCGGGCCCTGTACTCGATGAAGGTTCGGAACTGGTGGTCGCGCTGATCGCGTGCGTCTAACCGTAGTCACTGGAGAATGCCGGTCAGGTCTTCCAGGGCAATCCCCCGCTTCGTGCCTTCTGCCGCGCAAACGATTCTCTTGCTGAACGTAGCCGGTGAGGGCGTTTGAGATGACGACCCCCATGAGTCTCGATATGGGCCCCGAAGAACGATTCCTTTCTTGCGTTCACCCACAGTCTGCGGGGAGTGTATCCTCTACCCATGCGGAGGAGCTACGGGCGCACCGGTCTACTTGCGATAACTACAATATTCAAGTAGCCTCCAGCAGAAGAGTAATCCCTGGGAGCCCGGTAATCATGAAATTTGCAACCCTTGCCTCCTGCTTTGAGAGGCTCGAAGCCACATCGTCCCGAAACGATATGATCGCCATCCTCGCGCGGCTCCTCGCCGGGACGTCGCCGGACGAGATCGGGATCGTCTGCTACTTCGTGCTCGGGGAGATAGGTCCCGGCTACAGCGGGGTAACCCCGGGCATCGGGGATCGGACTGCGGCGGCAGCGATCGCCCTTGCGGCTGGAGTTGACCTCGCATCGGTCGAGACAGCGGCCCGGAAACTCGGCGATTACGGCGACGTCGCCGCCAGCCTGGCCTGGAGCGCCCCGGAGGGACCTGCGGAACCGCTCACGGTCACGGACGTCCACCGTGGCTTTATGGAGATCGCACAGGCATCGGGCCCGGGTTCGGCCGACCGAAAGATGAGGATCCTCGCCGCGATGCTCGCCGCCGCCACGCCCACGGAACGGCGCTACCTGGTCAGGCTTGCCACCGGGAAGATGCGGCTCGGCGTCGGGGATATGACGCTCCTCGATGCGCTGGCAGAAGCGTTCCTGGGGTCGAAGGCAGAGCGCCCGCCCCTCGAGCACGCCTACAACATCTCCTCAGACATCGGGCTTGTGGCCAGGACACTTCTCGAGGAGGGGCTTTCAGGGGTCCTGGCGATACCGGTCACCCTGCACCGCCCCATCAGGCCGATGCTTGCCCAGCGGGTCTCTCGGATATCAGAGATCCCTGAGCGGATCGGCTCTCCGGTCATCGCTGTCGAGGAGAAGTACGATGGCGAACGGATCCAGGCCCACAAAGACGGTGACGATGTCACCCTGTTTTCGCGGCGGTTGATCGACGTCACCCACCAGTACCCTGATATCGTCCGGCACGTCCGGCGATGCGTCACAGCAGATACGGCGATCCTCGATGGCGAGGCGGTTGCGTTCGATCACGAGATCGGGACCTATCATCCCTTCCAGACCCTGATGCGGCGGCGCCGGAAGCACCGGGTCAGGGAGGTCGCCAGTGAGATCCCCGCAACCTACCGGGTCTTTGACCTCCTCTACGTGAACGGTGAACCCTACCTCCACCGGAGTTACCCGGAGCGGCGGGCAGGACTCGAGGCGATCCTGTCCCCGGATGAACAGATCTCCCCCGCAGACCGTATCCTGACCGGGGATCTTGATGGGATCCGGAGTTTCTACCTCTCCTGCATCGAACGGGGGCTTGAAGGAATCGTCTGCAAGTCGTGCGCGGACGATTCGTTCTACCGGGCGGGGGCGCGGGAATGGCAGTGGATCAAGTGGAAGAGTGACTACGGCACTGAACTTGTCGATACACTCGACCTGGTCGTTGTCGGCGCAAACGCCGGGCGTGGGAAACGGGCCGGGACCTATGGCTCAGTCCTCTGCGCCGCCTACAACCACGAAGAGGACATCTTCCAGACCGTCTGCAGCATGGGGACCGGATTTTCTAATGCAGACCTGGCAGACCTCCCCCGCCGGTTCGCCGACGTGAGGGTGGATCGGCAGCCGGCCCGGGTGATGGTGACCCCGCAGGCAGCGCCTGACTTCTGGTTCGCGCCGGCCCGGGTGGTCGAGGTGCTGGGGCTTGAGATCACCGAAAGCCCGGTCCATACCTGCAACTGGGACCCGGAGCGGCGGCGGGGGCTTGCCCTCCGGTTTCCGCGGTTTGTGCGGTGGCGTGACGAGAAGAGCCCTGAGGCGGCGACGACGACCGCCGAGGTCGTGGCCATGTTCCGTCGCCGGCGGGAGGGGGGGTAGGGATGGAGAAACTCGCGAAGCTGACCAACCTCGAGGTTGCGGCGATCCTCTACGAGGTCGCTGACCTCCTTGAGATCAAGGGTGTCCGGTTCAAACCGCATGCCTACCGGCGGGCGGCGCAGGCGATCGAGACCCTGCCCGAGGATATCGCCGATGTTGCGCGGGAGGGACGCCTCGAAGAGATCCCCGGGATCGGGAAGAGCATCGCCAGCAAGGTCCAGGAGATCATCGAGACCGGCAGTCTTGCCTACTTAGAGTCTCTGCGCGAAGAACTCCCGGAGGGCGTGCAGGAACTCACCAGGATCGAGGGTATCGGGCCGAAGAAGGCGCTCGTTCTCTCCCGGGAACTTGGTATCCGGACCATCGATGACCTGGAAGCAGCGGCAAAGGCCGGCCGGATCCGCGATCTTCCCGGGTTTGGGGAGAAGACTGAGCAGAACATCCTCGTAGGTATCCAGATGAGCAGGATGGCAGGGAAGCGCCACCTTCTCGGCTGTATCCTCCCCATCGCCCGGGATATCGAGCGCCGGCTCTCATCGCTTGATTCGGTTGGGCAGGTGAGCCTTGCCGGCTCTATACGCCGCAGGAAAGAGACGATCGGAGACCTCGACATCCTTGCCACCTCCACGCGCCCGGAGGAGGTGATGGAGGTCTTCGCAACCCTCCCCGGGGTCTCGCGGGTCCTTGCCCGCGGGACGACGAGGACCTCGGTGGTGCTTGAGACCGGGCTCCAGGTCGATCTCAGGGTGGTGGAGAAGGAGCACTACGGGGCCGCGCTTCAGTACTTCACAGGGTCAAAAGAGCACAACATCGCCCTCAGGAAACTTGCCATCGCGCGGAACTGGCGGCTGAACGAGTACGGCCTCGTCGACCTCGCAACCGGCCGCATGATCGCGGGGGAGGATGAGGCCGGGGTCTATCAGGCCCTCGGCCTTTCCTGGATCGAGCCGGAGCTCAGGGAGGATCGGGGCGAGATCGAGGCCGCACAGGCGGGAACCCTGCCTGACCTCGTCGGGTACGGGTCAATTCGAGGCGACCTCCATGTCCATACCACCTGGAGCGAGGGCGTCCACTCTATCGAGGAGATGGCGGAGGCGGCAAAGGCGCTCGGCTATGAGTATATCGCCATCTGTGACCACGCAGAGACCCTTCATATCGCCCGCGGCCTCTCCCCTGAACGCCTGGCCGACCAGGTGCGCGAGATCGAGCGGATCAACCGGGCGGCCGACGGCGACTTCACCATCCTTGCCGGGATCGAGTGCAACATCGGCATGGATGGCAGGCCTGACCTCCCGGATAGCATCCTTGCCGACCTCGACGTGGTGGTGGCAAGCGTCCACTCGGGGTTCAGGCAGCCCGAACGGGAGATGACCGAACGGGTCATCACGGCGATGCAGAACGAGCATGTTGATATCATCGGCCACCCGACCGGCCGGATCCTTCTCGTGCGGGAGCCCTACCAGATCGACCTCGCCCGGGTCTTTGAGGCCGCGGCATCTTTTGGTGTCCTCATGGAGATCAACGCCTTTCCGGGAAGGCTTGACCTCTCTGACGTCAACTGCCGCCTGGCCCGGGACTTTGGGCTTCGGTTCTCGCTCGGTTCTGACGCGCATAGCCGGGAGAACCTCCGCCACATGGAGTTCGGTGTCGCGACCGCCCGGAGGGGGTGGCTTGCGGCGGACGATATCGTCAACACCCGCTCACTTGAGGATTTAAGAAGAGTTCTGCGGTCGTGACTGCTCCCCCGACTGAAGTTGGGGGCATTCTGCCTGTTTTCTTCGAAAAAACAAAGCAAGTACTGAATCGGTTCTCGCATGGTGCTGATATCGCCAACGCAGTGGGGAGCATATTGCTGCGGGTTTGGGCGGTGAGGAGGTGACCCCCTCCCGGGGCGTGATGCCCCCCGCGATTCAGTGCCCGGGACTTGAGGTTTAACAAAGTTCGATAGATTGATCCTGCTCGCTGACGATGTCCAGAAGCTGGATATCAAACGTCAGGAGTCGCCCGGCCAGAGGGTGATTGGCGTCCAGCGTCACGGTCGACTCTGAGACTTCGCTGACAGTAACGATGACCGCCCCGCCACCCGGTTGCCGGACCTGGAGTTGCTGGCCCGGTTCCGGGTCGAGATCCTCCGGAAACTGGTCCCGGTCCACCGTAAGTGTCATGTCATCACGGTGGGGACCGTAAGCTTCCTCAGGCGGGATCCTGACGGTCTTTGTCTCTCCTGGTTTCATGCCGATCACGGCCTGCTCGAACCCCGGGATGATCTCCCCTTCGCCGATGGTAAATTCCAGGGGGCTCCTCTCGCTGGAGGTGTCAAAGACGGTGCCATCATCCAGTTTTCCTGTGTAGTGCACCCTGACGGTGTCGCCTTGTTTTGCCTGTGCCATTGCTTACATCACTGGGGGGTGGTGATCTCGGATGGTATTTATGCGTGATGGTCGGATCCCGGTTACCGGTCTTCACCAGGATCGCGCATAATTTTGAGGATTGTATGCCTGATCCGGGGAACGCGACACCCCATCTCGATATGAGGTCTTCATGGGTCCTGGTGACGATCAGGCATGCTGGATGATCATCGGTTCTTACACCCTCTCGCTCACCCATCTTCGGGGTTAACGTCCTGGATCGGGGGTACACCGTGCGTCTGCGGCGTGCAAAAACCCTCCGTGAGTCGCACCAGAGAGATGGCTTGTGGGAAACCCCTGGGAGGTGCATTGTTGCGCCGGGTAGCGCCAGGATTGGCGGTTATACCCCTGTTTCGAGCCACTCAAGTCTCTTGCGCTCCCCCGTCCGGGACCCTGCGGGCAGCCCGGAATCCCGCTCTCTATTAACGTTTTTTGTATCATCTATCTCACCACTGCATGATGTTTTCCCCGTTAAACCTGCTATTAAAATCCCGATCAACGGAGTGGATAATTATAATTCATATTTTTATATAGGTATATTTATAAATTCACCCGTACAGATATACATGTAACAGGACTCTCCAGATCTTGTGAGGAGAAATGGCGAATGGCGTACATGGACGGAATAACCTGCATCTGCGATAACGGCCGGACGCTCGAGGACTACCGGCCCATCGTCGGCGACGATGTCATCTCCGGGATCTACCGCAAGGCGGCAAACCTCCAGGGGAAGCGTATTCTCCACGTGAACTCAACCTATCAGAGCGGCGGCGTCGCGGAGATGATCCTCTCGCTCGTGCCGCTTATGAACGACATCGGAATCGATACCCGGTGGAACATCCTGAAGGGCGACGCTGGCTTCTTCACTATCACCAAAAACTTCCATAATGCGCTCCAGGGGCAGGCGATCGCGTTCTCAGATGAGGAGAAGGATCTCTATGTCAGGACAAACGAGACCTTCTCCGACCAGATGAAGATCGACCATGACCTGGTGATCATCCACGATCCCCAGCCTCTGCCCCTGATTCGGTTCTACCGAAAAAACCAGCCCTGGGTCTGGCGGTGTCACGTCGACCTCTCGAACCCGAACCCGGCCCTCTGGGAGTTCCTCAGGGACTTCGTCCTGGATTACGACCGGATGGTCATCTCGCACGAGCGCTACCGGCGCACCGGGATGCCGATGGAGCAGTGGATCTGCCAGCCGGCGATCGACCCGCTCTCGGAGAAGAACCGCGACCTCTCCGAGGCCGAGATAGCAGGGATCCTCGCAAAATACAAGGTGCCGACCGACAAACCGCTGGTCACCCAGATCTCGCGGTTCGATAAGTGGAAGGATCCGCGGGGCGTCGTCGATGTCTTCTGCAAGGTGAAGCAGCACATCGACTGCAGGCTGGTCCTCTGCGGAAGCATGGCCCCCGACGACCCCGAAGGCTGGGTAATCTACCACGAGGTCGAGGATGCGGCGCGGGATCTCATCGATGCCGGCGATGTCATCCTGATCACAGCTGAAGACCACCTGCTGGTCAACGCCCTCCAGCGGGCATCGGCCGTCATCCTCCAGAAATCGCTCCGCGAAGGGTTCGGCCTGACCGTCACCGAGGGGCTCTGGAAGGGCCGGCCGGTCATCGCATCCCGCGTCGGGGGGATCCCGCTCCAGATCGAGGACGGGAAGACCGGGTTCCTCCTCGACCCGACTGATACCGAAGGGTTTGCCTGGCGGGTCAGGCAGGTTCTTGAGAACCCGGACCTCGGGGAGCGGCTCGGAAGGGCTGGCAAAGAGCATGTCAGACGACATTTCCTGATCACCCGCCTCCTCTCTGATTACCTGGATATGCTCAGCGCGGAACTTGCGATACAGAGTACCTAGCTATAAAAGAAAAGAGAGGCGTATCTTCCTGGAGGCCGGGGCCGGTACAGGGTTCGACGGCCCCCCTCCAGGTCGCGCGGCAGATTGCATGTGGGTTTGAGCATCCGTTTTCGGCGGAGAGGATGCTCTGGTTATCCGGTCCTTCTCCTGATGCAGGACAGGCAGGTGAACAGGGCGGTGCGCGTCATGGGAAGGCGCATCCGATATTCTATCGTATTATTTTTGTGAGTGCAGGTCACAGGGCAGGTGTTTTTTTGATAGTGATGAGACTCCGAAAGGCTCAACGAAGTGCAACCGAATCAGTTGACGCGACCACCCCCTGATGATGGTAGAATACGCATGGGAATATATAATGATTTCTCCAGCCCGAGGCCGGCGTCGCTACCGCAGCGTGCTCCTCCACACTTCCAGGTTATCGAGGAGTACTCCTATAATATGACGGTGGAGGTGACCCCAGTTTCCGGGAAAGCATTCCGGATAAGCGGAGTTTTTTGGGCTGGCCTGGCTGTCCTCACTGTCTGTTTTGTGGCATCCTGGCGATCTCGATCGGGGCTGGCAGCCTGATCCCGGCGATGGTCTTTCCTCGCATCCGTTCGATTACCTGGGCAACGGTATCAGAGGGCACTTCGACGGTGGAGTAGGTCTCATAGATCCCGATCGCTCCGATGGAGCCACCGGGGATCCCGGTCTCACCCGTGAGCGCCCCGACGATATCCTTCGGCCTGATCTGGTGCGCTCTCCCGAGCGGGATCTGGAGGAGTGCCGGCCTCCCGGCAGGACCGATCTCCTGCGGGAGATCCTGGCTGCCTGCGGCAAGTTCCAGTTTCAGGAGAGCGGCGGCGACCTCAAGTGAGGTGTAGTCCTCAGACATGATTCGTCCAGCGAGGGTCATGTAGCGTTCGAGGCCGCCTTCGTCGATGGCCTGCTGTACCCGGTCGACGAGCTTTCGCGTCCGGCTCTCCTCGACGTCATCCGGCGTCGGGAGCGGTATGCGGCCGATCCTGATCTTTGTGTAGTCCTGGATCATCCTGAGTTTGTGGTATTCCTTCGGGCCCACGAACGTGATGGCCCGTCCGGTGCGCCCGGCACGCGCCGTCCGGCCGATGCGGTGGACGTAGTACTCGATATCCTGTGGAACGTCGTAGTTGATGACCAGGTCGACGTCGAGGACGTCGATGCCCCGGGCAGCGACGTCGGTGGCGACGAGTATATCGATGGATCCTGTACGGAACTTTGTCATCACCCGGTCCCGCTGGAACTGCTTCATGTCCCCGTGGAGGCCTTCAGCGAAGTAGCCCCTGGCCTGGAGATGGTCGACCAGGTCGTCGACGCCCTGCTTGGTGTTTGAGAAGACGAGCGTCAGTTCGGGATCGTACATATCGAGCAGCCGGCAGAGGATTTCGAGTTTGTTCCTGCTCCTCACCTCAAGGTAGAGCTGTTCGATCTGCGGGACGGTCACCTCCCGGCGTGTGACTGATACGACCTCAGGGCTCTTCTGGAACTTCTTTGAGATCTCGAGGATGGGCCCGGGGAGTGTGGCCGAGAAGAGAACAGTCTGCCGCCGGTCGCGTGGGGTCGCGTTGAGGATCTTCTCGATATCTTCCCGGAAACCCATATCCAGCATCTGGTCGGCCTCATCGAGGATGACCATCTTCACCGCGGCAAACGAGAGGGTTCCGCGGTCGAGGTGGTCGAGCACCCGCCCGGGCGTCCCGACGATGATCTGGGCGCCGCGGCGCAACGCCCGGAACTGCCGCTCGATCGGCTGGCCGCCGTAGATCGGGAGGGTGTTGAGACCGCGGTGGTACTTCGCCAGGCGGGCGAACTCTTCGGCGATCTGAATGGCGAGTTCCCGGGTGGGGGAGAGGACGAGGACCTGAGTCTCCCGGCTCCCGGCATCGACCTGTTCGATCGCCGGGATGCCGAACGCTGCTGTCTTCCCGGTTCCGGTCTGGGCCTGGCCGGTGACGTCGCGTCCTTCGAGTATCAGGGGTATTGTACTCGCCTGAATCGGTGTAGGCTCCTCAAAGCCCATATCTTCTATTGCTTGAAGTGTCTTTTGCGAGATATTGAGATCCTGGAATGTAATGATATTCTCCATCCACCTTACACTTTGGGCTGATACCTCTTTATCTTGTGGGGGGCCGGCCCCCGGATGTCGGGTCTGTTATGCGCGCCCCCGGGTCACATACCGCAGTCGTCGCCCTTCTCCCGTAACAGATATCCGGCTGGCAGGAGGAGGTCCTGCAGAGATGGTTGCCCGATCCTCTTCATCGTTGAGTGTCGCGAGGGTTGCGGAGGTCTGCCGGCGGTACTCTGCTGGATCTCCAGGGGATCATCCTGCCCGAACTCCCGCCGCACGAGGGCTGGCCGCGTGAAGGTGCTCTTCGTCGCCGAGTCTCCCCTGTGGGCTACCGGGCGGCTGGAGGTTGCCCAACCTCCTGACTGCCTGCGCCCCGACTATCCCTGCTTCCGGAATGCCTGCTACGATACGCGGCACCGCCGGGGGGAGGGGGGTGCTCCCGGGCGGGCTTGCCGAGAACCTTCTGGCTGCTCGGGCCCGATGGCGGGTCGCGCCGGAAGAACCGACCTCTTCGCGGAGAGCGGGTTCTTCCTGGTCGATACGGTGAAGTGCGTCTTCCGGAAGAACCGAAAGCCGTCAGTCCCGAACGACCTCGTCAGGATGAGCCCCTGAGATCACTGACCTTGCCCCGGAGTACGTCGCTCGGGAGTACGGCGCTCGTCGGGCTTCGGGATCTCGAGCCCTATGGGAGTGCCCTCTCAGATGGCGGGATGGTTACAGAAACACCCCCGAAGGACCCCTTGAGGAGCACCGCCTCCTCTGCGCGTTCTATCCGGGCGGCCGGAACCGGCGCTACCTGGACCTGGATCGTCTCCGGGTTTGAGCGGTTCAGGGAACTGGTGTAGGTGCCTTGCGAGGGGTCCTGCCACTCCAGGGCCAGCAATCTAAGAAAACTTCGCTTGTCTGGAGAATTGTGGAGGTTCCTGGTCCTATTCGCGCCCGCATCAAGGGGAGGGGGTCTCTCCATTCCCACCCCTGAACATGATTTTCATCACGGTTCGCTGCCCGGGGAGGCGGCGGTTTTCATTCGTGCAGCCTCAGCTTTAGACGCAATGATCTGCTACCCGGCGAGCCTCCTCTTTCACTCCTCGTAGAGCTCCTCTTTGTGCTCGCGCAGCCTCTCTGCCGTCGTCTCCGCCCCGGGGTTCCCCTGCATCCCCGGTTCAATCATCTTTATCTCCCCACTCACCGGGATGGCTTTTCCGCCACGCTCGGCGGTCTTCTTTAGCCGCACCTCGAGGACTCCGTTCTTGAAGGTGGCCCGTGCTTCCTCTTCTGTGACATCTGAGGGGAGGGAGACTGTCCGGGAGATTGCACCGATCCTTCGCTCCCGTATATAGTATCCAGGTTGCTCTGCCTCCCGTGCCTCCTCTCGCCGGGCCGAGATCCGGAGTGTCCTCGGGTCGAGGAGTCTGACTGAAATGTCCTTGCTTTCCACGCCGGGAAGGTCGGCGACGACGATAACATCTGCGTCGTGTTCCCGGACATCGATCGTCATTTCAGCGCCGCCGAGCAGCGGTATCTGCTGTGCGGCCCCCGAGATGCGTTCCATCATCTCAGCAAACTCTCTCTGCATATCCGCGAGCATCTCGTCGAATTCTACCCGGAACCCGCGGGGTGTTGCTCTCCATGCCATGGTTCTTCTCTCTCCTGTCGCACGTTCTTGCAGTGCTGGCAGGTTCACAGAGGGGGTGATGCATAATATATATGTTTCTCTGGGGGTGCTGTGCTGCATAAATATTAAAAATCGCTGTTGCTTCCTCTGGTTGCCTATCCGGGACCTCTGATCCCGTATTGCGCTAAAGTAGCAAGCAGTGTGCTTCTCTGGGGGATGCTCTACTGTCGTTTACATCATCATCATCTCGTACGAGTTATGCAACACAGTGAGGGATCAAGACCCGGATGGATGCCGCGACCCACCTTATCGTGCCCGGTGCGTCAGAGATCGCATCAGATGGGGCGGATATCAGATGTGATCGCTGGTGACCACCTGCGGGATGCGATGGAAAGTCGAAGGACTCTTCTCCAGCATCAAACGGATCTTCGGGGAAGAAGTGTGGGCGACGTCACGGGAGGGGATGAAAATGAACTGCTATAAGATGCTGGTGACCATGGTGGCCTGACCGGAGACACAGCAGGAATACCGGAAGGTGGCCACCGAGAGGAATTGTGCAACACAGCAAAGAAAGCCAGAAAGGTTGTCGTGTCGCACGCATCCACGAACGGATCGCGAATCGGCGCCACAATTTTGCTCACCAGACCTCCCTCCCGGATGCTGGTGTTTTGAGGACCTGAACATCACAAATATGCAGAAGAACCGTCATCTGGCAAAAAGCATTGCCGATGTTGCCTGGAACCAGTTCATCACGATAACAGAGAGCAGAGCGGAAGAGGCTGGTTCTCGCGTGATCCTGGTGAATCACGGTGAATCACGTCTCAGCAATGTTCCAGGTGTGGTACCAATGTTCCAGGTGTGGTACGATTGTCGCCAGGACTCTCTCTGATCGCACCCATAACTGCCCTCATTGTGGGCTCGCGATGGATCGCGACCAGAACGCGGGCGTTCAACATTATGAGATCGGGACTGCAACCTCAAAGGTGTCGTGGTATCCCGGGATGCCCCCGACGAGAGAAGGGGGAGCAGTCACAATAAACCCCAAAAAATAGGGAACGTCGGGGTTAAGATTCCGGTGGTGGCGGCGTATAAGTCGGTTCAGGGCTTATTGACGGTTCGGGTGAGGTTAGTTCTGGTGCTGGAGTTGTGTTCGTGGTTTGCTCTGGTTCCGCATTCTGGGGTGGTGTTGGGGTTGGTTCTGGTGCTGGAGTTGTGTTCGTGGTTTGCTCTGGTTCCGCATTCTGGGGTGGTGTTGGGGTTGGTTCTGATGCTGGAGTTGTGTTCGTTGTTTGCTCTGGTTCCACATTCTGGGGTGGTGTTGGGGTTGGTTCTGATGCTGGAGTTGTGTTCGTTGTTTGCTCTGGTTCCGCATTCTGGGGTGGTGTTGGGGTTGGAGTTGGTTCCGGCGTCAGCCGCGGCGCAAGGATCAGCCCGGCATCCCTGATGACCACCTCCCCTCCACCGACTGTGAAGGGATCGGTCATACCGGTCAATGGGTCAGCATGGCTGTCTTTGCCGGGTTCTGTGAAGATGTAGTCTTCTGGCGGGGTGAACATGAGGGAGTACTCTCCAGGCAGGAGGGGGCCGAAGAGGTACATAGAGGTGTAGTAGTCATGATACCCCGTGCGGGCCGACGCCACCACAATGCCGTCTGCGTCCAGGAGCCGGACCTCGACGCCGGTTATGCCGGCGGCGGGTTCATCCCTGACACCGTTCTGGTTATCGTCGCTCCAGGTCGTTCCGCGTATCCATCCATACGCTGCCGCCGGGGTTCCGGTCTGGTATTCCCCGGTGAGACCCACGTTCAGGATGTCTCCCCCGGCTCCAACATCCACAAATCCCTCATCATCAAGTTTCGCAGACGCCATGGTCTCGCTCGTCTGGATGGCATCATTGTCCGGGCCAGGGACGGTGCAGGAGTAGCCCTCTGGAATAAGGATCTCAATGCCGGCGTAGCCCCAGTATGGGCTGCTGAAGATCTCGGGTGGGAACTGGTATGAACCATCGGGGCCGGTGACCGTGTATCCGATCAGCATGCCCTTGCCGCTGATCAGCCGGATGTTGATGCCGGGGATACCTGGCTCACCCGGGTCCCGGATGCCGTTCGCGTTCAGGTCGTACCAGACCGTCCCTGAAAGCAGCTGGGTGCCTCTGACCAGTCCTGCGTTCCGCGTCACCGTCGCGGCAGGCGCAACGTCAAATGTATCGGTTGTACCGGTCCCGGGGTCGACGTCACTCCCGGAGCCGGACGGGGTGAATACATACGGAGCATATCGTCTCGGCGGCGCAAACTTGAGGTAATAGCGCCCCGGCTCGTTGAGAATGAAGGTGTAGCTCCCGTCGTCCCCGGTGAACGTTGTGCCTGCCAGGGTGCCGTCAGCGCGCATGAGTTCTACGCGGATACCAGGAATTCCTGGATCACCCTCATCCCATGCACCGTTTGCGTCGGTATCAACCCAGACGGTGCCGGTGACAACGCCGGGCTCCCCCTCCCCCTCCCCGGGAGGGGCCTCCACGACGACCACCCCGGCATCCCGTGTGAGGTTCTCCCCTGCGAGTCCGATTGGTTCTGTTCTCCCGGTCACCGGGTCCACATCGCTGTCGCGGGTATCATCATCGCCCTGACCCGCGGCCGTGAAGGTATAGCCCTGGGGCAGGTCAAAGGCCAGATAGTAATCTCCCTGCGGCAGGCCGGTGAAGAAATATCGCCCTGCCGTATTGGTCTTTGTGGTGTTAACGGGTGTATCGTTTGTGTAGTAAAGAGTTACTGAGGCGTCGGGGAGCCCTGCTTCGTCCTCATCCCGGATACCATCTTTGTTTGCGTCAATCCAGACGATACCCCCGATCTGGCCGGTTACCTCTGGTTGGGGCACGACGAGTCCGGCATCCCACCAATCCTGTATCTCCCCTGCCTTGAGAGTGATCTTCTCGGTCCTGCCGGTAGTCTGGTTCGCGTCGCTGTCGCGGGTATCATCATCACCGGCATCCTTTCTCGCAAAGACCATTCCCTCCGGGGGCACGAACTCCACGATGTAGTCTCCGGGCGTGAGGTTGGTGAAGAGGTACCCGCCGTCTGCATCGGTCTTTGTTGTGGCTATCTCGTGGAGGTCTGCATCCCTGAGAATGACAGTGACACCTTCGATCCCCGGTTCACCGGGGTCCTGGATGCCGTCTGCGTTGGTGTCGTTCCAGACGAAGTCCCCGATGGCTGCTGGTGCGACGGTGGTAGGCGTGGGCCGGGGTTTTGTTGTCGGTTTCGGGCACGGCGGGCAGATCTTTGGTGGTTTTGGCGGTTTCTGGGGTGGTTTCGGCACAGCCTGCGGTTTTACAGCGAGTTTCACAACCCAGGCGTCGGTCTCCACCGGCCCGTCCTCGGGAGTCGCGTTGAACGTCCCGGCGAAGAGATACTCGGTGCTGGATACCTGGACGGCCGATGCTGCCCGGTCTCCGGGGTTGGCTCCGCCAAGCGTTCTGCTCCCCTCAACCCTCCCGGCACTGTCGAGTTTCACGACCCAGGCGTCGCCCCCGGCAGGGTCTTTCCCGCTCTCCCCGACAAAGAGGTAGCCGCCGTCGGCTGTGGCGATGATCGATGCTGCAGACTCGTTTGTCTCCGCATCCCCGTAGGTCCAGTTCCAGACAACCCCGCCGTCAGGTCCCATCCTGACCACCAGGGCATCGTCCTCGGTCCGGTTGGCTGCATCCCTGCTCATGTAACTCCCGGCAAAGACGAGGCCTCCATCTGGTGTCGCCACGAGCGCCCGGGCAGTATCGTTCTCAGGACCGCCAAACGTCCTGTTCCAGATCTCGTCCCCCGCGGGATCGAGTTTCGCGACCCAGACGTCGGTGGCGAACGCCCCAAACGACTCTGTGCTTCCCGCGACGGCAATGTTGCCGTCGGTGGTCTCAACGACTGAGTATGCTGCATCAGAGAGTTCCGGTTCTCCGAAGGTCCGTCTCCACTCCTCGATCCCGGTGGCGTTGAGTTTGATCACCAGGATATCGGTAGCAGGGGAGCCCCAGGGTGCAACCGTCCCTACGACGACGTAGCCGCCGTCACGGGTCTCGGCGGCCGCGTATGCCGATGCGTTGACCTCAGGACCGCCAAACGTCCTGTTCCAGATGATCCCTCCCGCGGGATCGAGTTTCACGACCCAGGCGTCGGTATCCTTCCGCGTGGCATTGGTCACGTAGGTGAGCGAGCCCGCAAAGAGGTAGTTGCCGTCGGTTGTGTTGATCAACGCCCGGGCGGTATCGTTCTCAGGACCGCCAAACGTTCTGTTCCAGACCTCGTCACCGGTTTCGGTCAGGTTGACCACCCAGGCGTCACCCTTGCCGGCCCCGAATGAACTGGTATCACCGGCAAAGAGGTATCCTCTCCCGTCCGGTTGCTGGAGAAGCACATATGCCGAGTCGTTTGCGTCCGGCCCGCCGTAGGTTTTGTTCCAGACGACTGAGAAGTCCACCGCGGCAGCGCTCGATGCCGTGACGAATGCGCAGGCGCTCGATGCTGTGACGAATGCGCAGGCCAGCAGCACTACGATTAAACAGAGATTTTTCTTCATCTAGCATCTCCTGGCTTGTTGCCATCCCCTCATGCGTCCCTGTGTTCGCCCCGGGATAAGTGAAATGGCGTGCCGGGTCAGGGCTGCTGGTTGTGGTATCTGTGGCTTTGATGGTCCGTGTTCAACTCGGGAGATGTGCTCGCAACACCGTCCGCGGAGGGGGTTGATTACAATTGGTTATTTATTATAATAATGTTTCTATACTCACCGGCGACCAACACCTTGCTTACGATCGCTACTGCAATGATTCTCAATTACCGGCACTCTCAACAGAGGAGAGTATCGACCTTTTTCACACTATCCGGGAGTTTTGCATCCCGGAGGACGGCTTTCCACCGGGTATACGCCCGGGTACTGCCCCCCCGGTAGGGGCGGGGGAGGAGCGCGGGCAGGGTGGGAGGGGACAAAGGCCCAGTATGGTCTGTTAATTTGGAATCGATGTACTACACCCTCGTGTCTTTCCGTGTGTGACTGTCAACCTCCTGCACCACCCCTCTCCGAGTCGTCTCTGCCCCGGTAGACGTGGTGCAAGTCCATACTGGCATTCTCTGGTATTAGACCCACCCTTTCGGGAAAAAGGGGGACGGGCGTAAGGTATGCGGGTTTGTGATTGATGGTCAGGGGCACGTGGGGCATGTGGGGCTGCACGTTGTTTGGTGGTATGGCCCTGTTGAGTACCTTCAGTTCAGGGTCATATTAGTGGATCTTATAGACTATCTTAGATAAAAAGTCAGATTAATGGCCTTTTGGGAAATCTACGATGATCCCCGGGGAATTATCCGGCAAAACCCTCCCCCCGACGAAGCCGCACATTGGCCGACCATGATGTGACCCTCGCAGGCCGGTCAACGGTATTCTGCAGGTTCTGACCACCTGCTGTACCTGGCATGATGTACCGGCAAACTATGGCGTGAAATCGTTGGTACACCGGTACCACCTTGAACTCCGTGAGAATGAGGGTCTACCTGGCGATCTTCCACGACCTTCCCTGTTCCAGCTATGCGATCTAGATAATTGATCTCACGCACTGTTCCACCGATACCAGGGCAATCGCGGCAAAATTCTGGGATCGACGGGCTATGATGACTACAAAAAGGCAAAAGGGAGTGACCTGAGTGCTCTGGTCGATCGGCATGGTCTCCCACTTGCTCAAATTCTTGAGCGCGAAGTATGCCTCAAAGAGGCTGAGCGACTAACTATATATGGATAGGTGGGAAAAATTATTCCGCCACTTCCGGGGAAAAGTATCCCGCCGTTTTACACGTGCGGTGTTTGGGTTGAAATGGAGTGGTCAAGTGAGCAGAACCACGAAGCGAGAATATGAGTAAAAGGTCCTAAATTTGAAATCGACATGTTAAAATACCTCCTACTCGTTACGTTCAACTTATTATGCGATGTTTGGTGATAGGATGGAAGAGGATCATTCTACTAGTCTAATTAATGTAGATCTTGAGTTGCTTTCTGTGTTACTTCAAAATCCCTTCCTCTCGCGACCAGAGGATGAAATTGGCGAGACTGCTCTCGTGAAATGGGTTGAACGAGAGTACAAGTCCTGCATAGGAACTACGGTCAAAAAACAGGATGTATATGGTCTAATTACAAAACTCATTCTCGAAGGGGTGTTCGTCGGGAAAAGATATGGGCAAAAGATGCTTCTGAAGCCGACGCACAATTACTATTTGTTGAAGGATGGTCGACCGATGGTTCAGAAGAAGAGAGCAAAAACCCCAGTGTCGCTCTTTGCGGACAGTGCGGATTGCTTATGCGTAAGAAAAACCGAGCTCTCTGAAGTTAATGAGACTGAAGACCTCCTTTTGGATGCTGATGAGATGTCTACCCCGAGACAATTTTCATCAAATAGCGTTGTTCCCTATAGTCATCATCTTCTGGAAAAAATACGTCAGTACAAAGGACCAGATAAAGATTTGGTGAAATATTTGCCAGCTTTTTTCAGCCTTGCATGCAATATCTTAAATGACAAATATACTGATTGGCACACCAAGGTCCTCATCAGTTCGGCTCTCGGCTATTTTGTACTGGAAAATGACGTCATTCCAGATCATACAGAATTTGGGTATCTTGATGATCTGTACCTCCTCTCTTACGTACTCAGGGAAATCAAGCGACATGTTTCACCATCGCTCCTTGACGATAACTGGGAATATTCGGAGGATATCCATGAGTTAATCGAAGTAGTATATCGGGATACATATATTGTTGTCCAAGATTATGCCTGTGAAATTCTCCATAAAGTGGGTTTGAGGAAGTTCAAAGAATTGGAGTTGGAAGAATATTCAGGAACCTACCCTCAAAAAATTGCCAAATTGGCTCAAGAGAAACGAGAGTTGATAGCTTTAACAGCCTACCTCATAAAAATGGTCTATCGCACCGATTTTAAGGGGCGAGATCTTAAGAGAATCAAAGACTTCCTCATGCAATATGGAGATTATACAGAAATTGCTCGACTTATTGAACTATCGAACAGAGACTACGCAACAGAAGAGGCGGTCACATCAAGCGTCGAATCTTTTGAGGCCGATCTCGAGAGGAAACTTCAACAGGCACGTCTGAATGCGTTGTTTGAAGACTAAGATGCGGAATAGGGATAAAATGTCGTTTCCTGATCTCAAGTTAAAACATTCATATACATCGGAAAAAGATGATCTCCTTGAAGATTTTTACATTCTAGTCCTGAAAGAAGCGATCAGTTATAAACGAATTACTGGTTATTTCTCCTCGAGTTCATTTTTGACTGCTGCAGCAGGTCTTGCTCAATTTATCAAGAACAATGGGCATCTACAGTTTATTTTAAACATCGTTCTTTCTGAAGATGACTACAATCAGATTGAGATGGGAACCCAGAATCCAGATGAAATTATCGAAAATTACCTGATCCGCGACTTAAATGTCTTTGAGGATGAGTGTAGGAGCAACCACGCCAAGGTATTGGGATGGCTGATAGCACACGACTATCTGGAGGTGAAAATTGGTTATGTAAAACAGAAGCTAACTGGCAACGAGATTCTTCATCAAAAAATTGGTATACTGACGGATAGGGATGGCAACACCCTTTCGTTTAGCGGTTCCAACAACGAGAGTATGCACGGGTGGGCTTATAATTCTGAAAAGTTCAAAGTGTTCTTCAGTTGGGAGGCGAATAATGATGCTTTCATTTCCCAGGACCTCGAAGATTTTGAGGAATTATGGAATAACAAATCAACAAAGACGGAAGTCATCCCTTTTCCTGAGGCAGTCAGAAAGGAAGTTATCTCTATTGCGAAGAGAGAGCCCATTGATATCGATGCCCTCCTGATGAACATTGCCAAAGCCCAAAAGAAAACTGGGGATGGACTAGATGATACAATAAATCCTCTCAATGTTCGAATCCCGGCGTATCGGCACGAAGCGACTGACACTTGGTTGCAGAACGGGTCCCGCGGGGTTTTTGAGATGGCAACTGGGACAGGAAAGACATATGATGCAATCCGACTCCGCGATTATCAACTCGAAGCAATCGATGCTTGGTTCCAGAATGGATGCCACGGGATTTTTGAGATGGCAACAGGAACGGGAAAGACATACACAGCACTTGGTGCGCTCAAGCGACTTTTGGAAAGGGAAGATAAACTAGTTACAGTAATAAGTGTCCCGTTTCTTCATCTCGCCAACCAGTGGGAGCAAAGCCTACGCAAGATGGATGTAGGGATTCCTGTTATCTACGCAAGCAGTGCAAATCCAAAATGGAAGGAGAATTTTAAGACAAAGATTCTGGATAATTGGTTAGGTAAGGAAAGATACTTTATCGTTCTCACTACGCACGACTCATTATCTTCTGATTCGTTTATCGAATTGGTACACGATGTGAAGTCTCCGATCCTACTCATTGGTGACGAAGTGCATGGTCTTGGTGCTGTTACAAGGCTGGAAGCGTTACTGCCACTTTATACCTACCGATTGGGGTTAAGTGCGACCCCTGAACGATACTTTGACGAGTTAGGAACTCAGGAACTGATGCAATTTTTCGGTAAGGTTGTGTATACTTTTGATCTGCACAGAGCTATAAACGAGGTCAATCTAGATACAGGCGAGACGTACTTGACTCCATACGAGTACCATCCAATCTTTGTCGAACTGACGCGCGAGGATATGGATGCGTACTCGATTCTAAGTGGACAAATAGCTATTCTCTGTAACAAAAAAAATAAAACAAAGTCAGATCGGCGAGTTCTTGAGCAAAAACTACGTGAGCGCCAGGATATCCTAAAAAACACTTGCACAAAATACCCTGCATTCAGAAAGCTCATCAGCGATCTAGCAAAAAATGACGAGATTAAACAGACCCTCGTCTACTGTTCCCCTCAACAGATTGAAACTGTCCAAAAGATAATCCGGAACCAGCGCGGTATTGTTCAGCATCGCTTTACGAGTAAAGAGGATGCTACTAAGAGGCAAGAAAAATACTGTGGCTTGACTGAGAGAGAATATCTTTTAGAGAATTTTGCAAAAGGGAACTACGACGTCTTGGTTGCAATCAGATGTCTGGATGAAGGAGTCGATGTTCCTGCGACCCGGAATGCTATCCTTATGTGTAGTTCCGGAAATCCGAAAGAGTATATTCAGAGACGTGGTCGCGTCCTCAGGCGCTCTCCTGGGAAGGAAAAGGCGGTTATATATGATATAACGGCTGTACCCACTGTTATAGATGGCCGTTACGCGTATATAAACACAAAAATGCTTGAATCCCAGTTAACGAGATTGGAAGAATTTGCTAAAGATGCCATGAACCAAGAGGACGTTGAGAGAGAGATCTTCAGAATTCGGGAGAGGTATTCTGCTTATGGAGGCTAAAGAATGGCAGGCGGTCTTGAGATCAACCACTTGATAATGGAAACGATACACGAGCATTCCCCAAATGAGTTTGTTTTTCAGTTGATTCTCGAATTACTACAGTACGAACTCGATATCTGGAATAGATACCTTCCTTGGAGTGATATTTCGAGCCAATATGAACTAATAGTGGACAAAGTTGTGAGGGGGATGTTAGATTGAGATTCACCATATCCTCTATCACATTGACCAATTATCGGCAGTTTAAGGGTACACAAACGCTCAATTTCTCATTTGACAACAAGAAGAATGTTGTCGTGGTCCTGGGGAAGAACGGAGCTGGCAAATCGAATATACTTAACGCTCTGACATGGTGCTTTTACGGTATAGAGGTTCACAAAGACCAGTTGGTACAAGAAACTGGTGGGATGCCCATCATCAATGTGACCGAACTCGAAGCACTGAAACCAAACCAGAGTACGTATGCAGAGGTGCTTGTTAATATCGAGACTGACATTGGCCCTTGGACCATTAAGAGGCGTATTGAGGGTGGGAAAACCGCTCTTGGCAAAATGTATCTCGATCCACCAAAGTTAACGGTGATTTATCCAGTTGGTGGACAGGACAAGATTGTCGAAGGGGAGGAGACTCAGAAATTGATTAACAACCTGCTCCCAGAAGCACTCCGCAGTTTCTTCTTCATCGATGGTGAGCAGCTGAGAGAGTTCTTTAAGTTCAGCAGTCCCAAGGAGGTTGCTACAGCAATCGACAATGTTTCTCAATTAGATCTGATGTTTAAGGCTGCGGAAAACCTAAAGAAATATGAGAGACAGTTGCGGAAAAATGTAAAGGCAACAACGCCTCAACTCGAAGCGGTACAACAACAAATCGATGTACTGCAAAAGAAAATCGAAGAAAGAAAATCTTTAGTGCAGAAGACTGAAGCGGATATTGAGAAGGATTCCCTTGAGCTAATTCAGATAGAAGAATACCTCCGGAAGCACAACGATGCATCTGTCGCCGCGTTACAGCGTGAACGGGATTCTCTGGAAAGAGATGTAAGAACCTTAAAGAAGCATCTTCAGGATGAAGAAGCGAGTCGGAACGATTATCTTGTTGATATTGCCCCGTTTATTCTCCTCAAAGATGAGATCGAGACTGCTTATCAACTCATTCAGCACAGAGTCGACAAAGGAGAGCTTCCCCCACGAATAAAAGAAACATTCGTTCGGGAGCTGATCGAGCGTGGCCGATGTATATGCGGAAATGAACTCATTGGCGATGCAAAACGGGAACTTGAAGCATACAGCACAAAGCTTGCTCTCTCTGAGTTGAGCGAGGTCTGTATCAGCGGAAAAACAACCATAGAAACCATTTTAGCCGATATTGAAGGTTTCCCCACCAGAATTGATAAGTTCAATGAAAAAATTGATCAATTCAAGGATCAGTTTGATCAGAAAATGAGGCGGTTAGAGCATATCTCTGAAGAGATTAAAGTTCACAATATCGATGAAATTCGGCGTTATGAGGAGAGAAGGAACCAGTTGACAAATGCAGTCGCTCAAAAGAAACAGCTCCTGATTATGTATAAGAGTGATATTGAAACTTTGAATGCCACTTTAGCAGATAAACTAGATCAAGAGAAAAAAGAACTATCGAAGGATAAAAAGAACACCCAGCTCCGGATTAAACTTCAACTAGTCCAAGATGCCCTTACGACGCTCGCAGAGACTGAATACATCGTTAAGACAAAGATTCGAAACCAGGTTGAGAGGAGTACCAAAGAAAACTTCCTGACTCTCATCCGGAAAAAAACGGCGTTCACTGACGTGCTAATCGATGAGGATTTCAATGTTAAAATCATCCATTCGCATGGTTATAACGCCATTAATGACCTTTCTGCTGGAGAATACATGATCCTTGGCTTATCCTTTATGAGCGCGTTGATGACAATATCTGGATTCCATGCACCTGTTATCATTGATACCCCGCTTGCGAAGATTGACGATGAGCACAGGGAGTATATCACCACAGAGTTACCCAAGTTTTTGTCGGGTACCCAGTTAGTTTTACTTGTCACCCCGACCGAATACGATAGTAATGTCAGACAGAACTTGCAGGAATATCTACTGGCAGATAACTTCTTTGAAATTGTTGAAAATGAGTCTAAGACTCTCTCAGAGGTGAAGGCACATGTCTGTTAGACATTTCAATGAGCCAAGAGACCTAGCCTACAGCAAGCAGCATTCTGGACTATTCCAAGGGAAAGAATCTTGGATTGACAAAGATTCGGGGAAGATATTTGCCGGGAAGACCCAGAGAGATCTCCTTATATTCGCAATGGCTCTGGGCAAGTCTCGCAAACAGAAATCCGATGTAAAAGACCGACAGGCCAATATCCCTGTACAAAATATGGCTGAGCGGCAAAAGTGGGCAATTCTATCCGTCGCTCTTGCCGAGCATAACGACCTGATGTGCCTGAAGGACGAAAACCCCCTCTACAAAGAGGCAGAACGTTATGCAGAACCGATCATCCGCATTAACCCCCACCCCTCTCTGAATATCCCAAACCGCAAGATCTTTGTACTTTCAGCGAATACGCTTTAGTATGCCTCTCGTTGACGGTTTCGACGACACCTCGATCCTCTCCATCGGTCATCTCGGCATCGTCGCCGGTGCCTACGACTCCCTGCAGATCGCCGACGTGATCGATACCGCTCTCCCGAAGACCCGTCATCATCATCTCAGCCACTCCCAGGTTCTCAAGGCCATGGTTCTCAACGGTCTCGGGTTCATCGAACGTCGTCTCTACCTCTTCCCCGACTTCTTTGACGACATCGCCGTCGAACGTCTCCTCGGGGAGGGCATCTGTCGCGACCATCTCAACGACGACGTGCTCGGCCGGACACTGGACGCGATCGCTGCCTATGGCCCAACCGAGTTATTCAACGAGATCGTGGCAAAATGTCTCCTCCCAACAGAATTCGGATCACACTGCGTCCATGTCGATACCACCAACTTCAGCGTCACCGGGGCGTATGAATCCGACCTCAACCTGGGCGAGATCGAGATCACCTACGGCCATCCGAAGGATGGCCGGTGGGACCTCAAGCGTTTTGTCCTCGGAATAGCCTCAAACCAGTATGGGGTTCCGCTCTTCCTCCAGACATTCTCCGGCAACGAATCCGACAAAGAGACCATCCTGACGATCATCAAGCAACTCAAAGAAAACCTGAAATCTGCCGAAAAAGTCTACCATGTGGCCGATTCTGCGTTTTACACCGCAACCAATCTCCAGAGCCTGGGGCAACACACCTTCTGGATCAGCCGGGTCCCGGCCACGATCAAGGAAGCGTGGGATCTGGTCCGGACAGGAGAACCGTTCCTGCCCTGCACCGACGACCGCTACACCTACCAGGAGCATTTCAGTGAGTATGCCGGGATCCGGCAGAAATGGGTCCTGTATCGGTCGGTCCCGATGTATGAACGGGAGGAGAAGACGTTCGAGAAGAACCTGGCAAAGGACCTGGACCGGGCGCGGACGTCTCTTCGGAAACTCTGTTCCCGGGAGTTTGCCTGTGTCCCGGATGCGCGGATAGCGGCCGAGAAATGGCTGGAACAACATCCGCGATACCGGTTTCGTGACCTTGAGATCGTCACGATTACCCGGAAACAGGAGAAGAAACGAGGGAGGCCGAAGAACGGGGAACCGGTCCTTCTCTCCTACAAGATCACGGCAGGGATCGAGCACGACCCCGAGGTTCTTGCAGAGGAACGGCGGATCCTCGGGAGGTTTGTCTTGGCGACGAATGATCCCGAACTCTCGGCCGATGAACTGCTCGCGAACTACAAGGGACAGAGTGCGGTGGAACGCGGGTTTCGGTTCCTGAAGGACAGGTCGTTCCGGGTTGCTGAGGTCTATTTGAAGAAGCCGTCCCGGATCCAGGCACTGGCAATGGTGATGGTGCTCTGTCTCTTCATCTATTCGATGACGGAGTTTCGGTTGCGGCGGGAACTGGAACGAACCGGCGAGACGGTGACCAGCCAGACGAAGAAGCAGACCCGGCGACCCACGCTGAAGTGGACGTTCTTCCTGTTCCGGAGGGTGCGCGAGGTTGTGATAGTCGAGGACGGAAAGAGGCTGAAACGGGTGACAAACATGAATGAGGAGTTGTGGAAGATTTTACGGTTGTTGGGGAGGGAATACGAAAATTACTACATTTGATGGAGGACATGCGGAATGTGCGTTAATGTTTTGGTTCTGGCATATACCATACTGTAGGAGGTATCAGAACATGAGAACCAATCTCCAGGGACTTGCCGGGCGACGGGTGACGCTGACTGCCGTCTTCTGGCAATATGGAACCTACAGG
>Ga0208693_1000063_pt1 | contig 85596 bp, 66 predicted proteins | sample AD_UKC071_MetaG_FD_184438 | JGI IMG/M metagenome (GOLD analysis project Ga0208693, IMG submission 184438) | Active sludge microbial communities of municipal wastewater-treating anaerobic digesters from USA - AD_UKC071_MetaG (SPAdes) (version 2) | ecosystem: Engineered > Bioreactor > Anaerobic >... | reverse complement strand
GCAATAAATGGTCCAGATAGCGGTAAAGATTGGGTAAAAGCAATAAGAGGACTGGCAACTATTTAGAATAAATATTTATGGTTTGTTTGAGGTAAAATATCTTTCCTACCTTTCTTTGACACGTACAGGAGATGAATATCGGTTGATAAATTTTTCCTTTTATGTTATAATTCTTGATAGATATAATCAGTGTTAATTAAAAGGAGTAAAGATATAATGATAAAATTGGATAGCAACAATCATTCAGTGTTCTTATTATATTATCATCTTGTATTGGTTACAAAGTACCGAAGAAAAGTGATAGATGATAATATATCAAACAGATTAAAAGAGATGTTTGAGTATATACAGCCTAAATATAATATTGAATTACAAAAATGGAATCATGATAAAGACCATGTTCATATATTATTCAAAGCTCATCCTAATACAGAAATATCCAAATTTATAAACGCATATAAAAGCACATCGTCAAGAATAATTAAAAAAGAGTTTCCAGAAATAAAAAAGAAATTATGGAAAGAATATTTTTGGTCAAGAAGTTATTGTTTACTAACAACAGGCGGTGCGCCAATTGAAATAATAAAAAGATATATTGAAAGTCAAGGAGAGAAAGGATAATATGCTTCGAGCATATAAATACAGAATATATCCTACTAAAGAACAAAAAGAATATTTTACAAAAGTATTTGGTTGTGTAAGATTTGTTTACAACAAAATGCTTGCTGATAAAATAGAATATTATAAACAAACAGGTAAAATGGTAAAAAATACACCTGCACAGTATAAAAAAGAATATCCTTTTTTGAAAGAGGTAGATAGTCTTGCGCTTGCAAATGCACAACTTAATTTAGAAAAGGCTTTTAAGAATTTTTTTAAAAACAAAGATGTAGGTTTTCCAAAATTCAAAAAGAAAAAGAGTCATCAATCTTATACAACAAATAATCAAAAAGGAACAGTTGCTATTGAAGATGGTTATTTGAAGTTGCCGAAATTGAAAACAAAAGTAAAGATAAAACAACATAGACAATTTAAAGGAGTTATAAAATCAGCAACCATATCAAAAACTCCAACAGGTAAATATTATGTATCAATATTGGTTGATACGAAAATCGAAAAATTGCCTGCTGTAGATAAAAAGTTGGAATTGATTTAGGATTGAAGTATTTTGCAGTGGTGGTAGTTCACTAAAAACCTCACGAAAGAAATGCAAAAGGAGGTGTTTACTCACGAGCTTATACATATCATACACGACCTGCCCGAGCAGGGTTATATAATCGGTGTGGACATGCAGTATTCTGCCCTGGAGAAGCGGGCGGATGAGCTAGTGAGAAAAGCGAATAATCTATAAGGAGATGATTAGATGAAAAGAATGTTTCTGGTAGTGATGGTCCTGGTGGTTTTTTCTATCCCGGTATATGCTACGAGCCTGGAATTCAACTATTCCTCGTTCACAGGCGCGTCGATGATGGACTTCATTCTGACAACAGAATTGACAGAAAACATTGTGGCCCGCGGCACATATTCATCAGCCAGCACTCTTTTTGGCGGCGGGAGTAAATTCGATATACAGGGTGGTATCAAGATGCAAAAGAAATCAACCATTCTGCTCCTGGCCGGCATACGGAAAGGGGAATATGAGACTGGGTTGCTGATTTCCGGCGACTTCAAAAGCCCTTATATCAACGAAAATACTCCACTTTTCATGCATACGATGATTGATTTAGTCATCTGGCAGGACAGAGATGTATCGGCACTATTCAACAGGTTCCTGCTAGGGTACCAGGTTGAATCTTTTGCTCTCAAAGGTGGCCTGTACTCGCTCACTTCGCAGGGTCAGAGCGAGTATGGCCCGACGTTCGGAATCGAATTCGGATTTTAGGGGTGTACTTGAAGAGGAAATGAAAAATATACTCGGTTGAAAATGGTGGGGTTTTGTCGGGACTTCTCCCTTCACGCGCCCCGCCGTATTTATGCAAATTGTTATAATCCCCGTCATATCAAGGCATAAAAATGGTGCCCCTGGCAGGAATCGAACCTGCGCACCTGGTTCCGGAGACCAGTGCTCTATCCACTGAGCTACAGGGGCACATAGAAAGTATTATTTAAAATATCTGCTGCCTATTTATTGTAACAGAATAATTTATAGCTGTCAATCTTATAAAAGCTTTAAATATGCTTTTAGATAAATCATTTTCTTCTGCCAGGATTTAAAAATGTTTTTCATAAGTTCCTTCTCGAAAGAGGAACCCGATGAATTGGCCAGGATCATAAGTAATATTTTTAAAGAAGCTATAGAGAATATAGAAAAAGAAAGTTAGTTATAGCCAGCTTTGCTGGCTATTTTACTTATTTTCTCGATTAAAATGGTTTGTGTAAAAAATTAGCTATTTATGTTAATATATAAGAGGGTATCCTTGACTTGTTTTACCCTGAAGGATGGTATAGAATATAGAAAAAGTTAAATGTACAAGGATTTGAGAAATTGTACACTTAATTGAGAAAATAATACATTAAAAAGGTATTTGGAGGGATTGTAATATGGAGACAGTAAACCTTACAATGCTCACAGATTTTTATGAATTAACCATGGCCAATGGCTACCTGGAAAATGGTATAGGAGATAAAATTGCCTATTTTGATATGTTCTTCCGGAATGTTCCTGATGGAGGGGCTTTTGCCATAATGGCTGGAGTGGAGCAATTAATCCAGTATTTGAAGAATTTAAAGTTTGAGGATGAAGATATTGAGTTTTTACGCAATAAGGGTATTTTCAGTGAGGACTTTCTGGCTTATCTGAAGGATTTTCAGTTTTGTTGTGATGTCTGGGCTATTCCTGAAGGGACACCGGTTTTTCCCAATGAACCAATCGTAACTGTACGGGGTCCGGTCATCCAGGCCCAGTTTATTGAGACAATGGTTCTCTTAACCATTAACCACCAGTGCCTGATAGCCACTAAAGCCAATAGAATTGTCCGGGCAGCACAGGGACGGGCTGTTATGGAATTTGGTGCCAGACGTGCCCAGGGTTATAATGGAGCCATACTGGGAGCCAGGGCCTCCTATATAGGTGGGGTAGCTGGTACTTCCTGTACTATTGCTGATCGGGAATTTGGCATGCCTGCCTTAGGAACTATGGCCCACAGTTGGGTTCAGATGTTTCCTACAGAAGAGGAGGCTTTCCGGGCTTATGCCAGGAGTTATCCAGATAATTGTGTCCTCCTGGTAGATACTTATAATGTCCTGAAATCCGGTATACCCAATGCCATCAAGATCTTTAAGGAGGAAGTCCTGCCCAGAGGCTACAGGCCAGGAGGGATTAGAATTGATAGTGGTGACCTTACATACCTGTCTAAGAGGGCCAGAGAAATGCTGGATGAAGCTGGCCTTGAAGATTGCCCCATTGTTCTTTCAGGCTCTCTGGATGAATATGTAATAAAAGATATTCTTGAACAGGGGGCAGCAGTAGATTCCTTTGGGGTAGGAGAGCGTTTGATTACTTCAAAATCAGAACCTGTTTTTACTGGTGTCTATAAGCTGGTTGCAGTAGAGGAAGAGGGGCAGATTATACCCAAAATCAAAATAAGTGAAAATGTAAACAAGATCACCAATCCTGCTTTTAAGAAGCCCTGGCGTTTATATGACAAGGAAACCGGCAAGGCCATAGCAGATGTCCTGACTACCCATGAAGAGGTTATTGATGAAAATGAACCCTATTTACTCTTTGATCCAGAACATACCTGGAAACAGAAAAAGGTAAGTAATTTCAGGGCCAGGATGCTGATGGAGAAGATCTTTGATAAAGGGGTACCTGTATATAAGAGCCCTGATTTAAAGGAGATTAGAAGATACTGTCAGGAAGAGATTGCCACCCTCTGGGAGGAAGTTTTGCGTTTTAAAAATCCTCATGAATACTGGGTAGACCTTTCCAAGCCTTTATGGAATATCAAACAAAGACTCTTAAAGGAACATTCTGCTGTTGAGGACTTAAATAATAATAACTTATAGGGAAACAGAACTTAAAGTCAAACCAGGCCAGGGGTTCAGGTGGTTAAAAAGCACAGGAGGGGTCATTAATGATTATCGGTATTGATGTTGGTGGAACCCATACTGATGGGGTCTTGCTGGGCATAAACAGCCCTAACGGAGAGGGTTACGAAATCCTGGCCACCAGTAAGGTCAGAACACAAAAAGATAATTTAATGAAATCTATCCTGGAAGTCTTGGATGTTTTGCTTGCAGCTGCTCAAGTCCCGGATATAAAAAGAATTGTTTTGAGTACTACCCTGGCTGCCAATGTTATAGTGGAGGAAAACTATGATCCAGTTGGCTTGGTTTTGATTCCTGGCCCGGGCCTTAATCCTGAACATTTGCTCATCGGGGATGAGAATATCTTGTTGTCGGGCTATATAAACCACCGGGGTATAGAGGTCAGGGACCTGGAACAGGAGGAGCTACTAAAAGGGCTTGAGAGGATAAAGGCCAGGGGAATAAAGAACCTGGCCATAGTTAGCAAGTTTTCCACCCGGAATCCAGGGCTGGAAGCAGAGGTTCTCCAGTTAATAAGGGAAAAGGACTATCCCTTTGAGAACATAAGTCTGGGACATCAGCTTTCCGGACGTCTGGGTTTCTCCAGAAGGCTTGTTACAGCTTACTTTAATACTGCCATTATGTCTGTCTATAGAGATTTTGTCCAGGCAGTAGAAAAGGCCCTGGAGGAGCGGGAACTGGACACCGGGGTCTTTGTGTTGAAGTGTGATGGAGGTACAGTCCCTCTGGATAGGGTCATGGAGGCTCCCATTGAGACAGTTAATTCCGGGCCTGCAGCCAGTATTATGGGTACTATGGCCATGACTGGTGTGTATCAGAATAAGGAAACAGCAATTGCCCTGGATATAGGTGGGACAACTACTGATATTGGTCTTTTTATTAAGGGTGAACCAGCCTTTATGCCTGAAGGAATTGAGCTCAATGGTTTTCCAACACTGGTCAGGGGCCTTTATTCCCTGTCCCTGCCCCTGGGTGGAGATAGTAAAATAGCTGTTAAAGATGGTAAATTAAAGATAGGGCCAGAGAGGGATGGGCCAGCAGCAGCCTTTGGTGGACCTTCCCCTACCCCGACTGATGCTTTACTGGTACTGGATTATATCCAGGATGATCCAGATTATGAAGGAAGGGCTGACCTCCAGGCTGCCAGAGAGGCTCTGGTTGCACTGGCAGGAGACCTGGATCCTACTGAGTACGGAAGGTGCTGGCAGGATGGGAAATTGGACTTAACTGAATTTGCCAGCTTTATTATAGATAAGATGCTGGCCAGTATTGTGGAGACAATCCAGGAAATCCTGGCCAGCCTGGAAAACAAGCCAGTTTATACAATTTCAGAATTATTGGCCGGTGTAGAGATTAGACCACAATTATTACTGACTATGGGAGGTCCGGCCAGTGCTTTATCACCATTATTGGCAGAGAAATTGGGCTATAGGGAGGAAGTGGTCCCCTATGCTAAGGTAGCCAATGCAGTTGGTGCAGCCTTAGCCAGGCCGACACTGCAGACAACGGTCAGGGTAGATACTGCTGCTTCATACCTGCATATTGTGGAGGCAGGAATACACCGGCAACTAAAAGCAGGAGAGGATTATGATCTGGAAGAGGTGGAAGAACTGGCCATGGCCTGGACCAGAAAAAGGGCCGATGATGAGACAGCAGTAGTAGAGATAAGTGAAAGGGAAAGCTTTAATGTCATCAGGGGTTTCAGGACCATAGGCAAGATCATGGAAGTAAGGGCTCAGATAAAACCAGGGCTGATTTCCAGGCCTGAAGGAAGTGAAAACTGATGAGAAGAATAGAGAGATTAAAAGCAAAAAACAGGCTGGGCCTGATCTTTTTTCCTGCCTTTGACTGGGAGATTGATCCTGGCCATCCGGAGCGGCAGGAAAGGCTCCTCTATACCAGGGACCAGGTCTTTGAGGAAGGCTTACTGGATATAGAGGGGATTGTAGAATATAAGCCGGAGCTTGCCAGTAAAGATGATGTCAGCAGGGCTAATATCTGTGTACCAGATATAGAGTCAGTTTCTACAGTTTCCCACCTTATTTCTGCCGGTGCAGCAATAAAGGCTGCAGAACTGGTTCTGGAAGGAAAGGTGGATAAAGCCTTTGCCATTGTAAGACCACCTGGCCACCATGCTTTCCGGGTAGTCCATGGAGCCCGGGGCTTCTGTAATATCAATAATGAGGCTATAATGGTAGAGGCTATCAGGAAAAAATATCCGGATTTAAAGATTGCTTTTGTGGATACCGATGCCCATCATGCAGATGGTACCCAGGAAATATTCTATCATGATCCAAATGTTTTGTGTATTTCCCTTCATCAGGATGGGAGAACCCTTTATCCCGGTACAGGCTTTATCCATGAATTGGGTGGGCCTGGAGCCTTTGCCAGAACCTTGAATATTCCTTTACCACCTGGTACAACAGATGAAGGTTTGCTATATGCAGTGAAGGAATTTATCTTACCGGTACTGGAGGATTTTAAGCCAGATTTAGTGATAAATTCTGCCGGCCAGGACAATCACTATTCTGATCCCCTGACTAATATGCGGGTTTCAGCCCAGGGCTATGCCCGGATGAACGACCTCCTGGATCCAGACCTGGCCATCCTGCAGGGAGGTTATTCTATTGAGACTGCCCTGCCTTACGTTAATGTAGGTATTATACTGGCCATGGCTGGCCTTGATTATACCTGTGTTAGAGAACCGGATTATAAGGCAGAAAAACTCCAGCAGGACAGGGCAATTAGCCTGGAAATCCAGCGTACTGTAGAATGGTTGCAAAAGGTCTGGGAGGAAAGAGATAGAATTGACCTGGAAAAGATCTTTGGCAAACTGGATAAGTTTTATCGGAGAGAGAAAGATATTTACTATGATACAGATGGTATCAGTGAGACCCAGGAGGAAAAGGTCAGGATTTGTCCGGACTGTCCAGGTTACCTCCTGCTTGATTCTACCGCCAGACGGGCCTATTATAGGCAAAGGAGGATTTATGCCGTGACTATTCCCCGTCTGGTTTGTGATGATTGTTATCAGGAAGCCTGGGCAGAATTTGAAAAAGCCCATACCAGTAATAAAGGAAACTATGCTTATATCTATTTACAGGATTTGAAGAAAGATAAATATATAAGCAAAGGACCTTTTTAAATAGAGTGTTTTTAAAAAGAGAAAGAGAATTATGAAGACTGTTTAATATCAGCCCTGTAAGATTCCAGAGGAATTTTTACAGGGTTTTTGTGATATTTATCATGGTTATTCTTCTGGAAAGATGTTACTCTTTATATAATTGGAGAAGTAAAAATAGATATAAATCCTTAAACAGGAAATTATAAAGCTCAAATGGAGATAAAAAAAGATAAAAACAAAGATAAATAGAGGTGATAAGTTGTGGAAAACAAATATTTTAGTTCAGAAGAAAACATATACAATATTACAGAAAAATACCCGGAATTAATTCCCCTGCTTGTTAGTAAGGGTTTTACCCCCTTGCAGGATGAGAAGAAAAGAAAACTAATGGGTAGCAGGATTAATTTAAAAAATGCTGCCCGCCTCAAGGGACTAAAAGTAGAAGACTTAATGAAAGAGCTGGAAGCTGAACTTGATAAAATCTATGGAAATGGGGAAGGAAAAGAAAAAAAAGAGATCAGGGTAGAGGGACTGGTACCCTGTCCTGTCAGGATTCCACTCCAGGAAGAACTGGACAAATTCCTAACCAGGCTGGATAATCATGTTAGCCTTGATCTAAAGGCTGCTTCCCAGGGAGTGGACTGGCTGGAGGAAAGGATTAGAGGGGGGGCAGATGGAGAGGAACTGGCTGATATCTTTATTTCTGCTGGTTTTGACCTCTTCTTTGACCGGAGACTAATGGATCGTTACCGCCGTCAGGGTTTATTTAAAGACAATACAGGTATCAGGAATTTAAACAGGATTTTTACAGAACAGGGGCTTGATCTGCTGGATCCGGAAGGGGATTATTCCATTCTTGCTGTTGTTCCTGCTGTCTTTTTAGTTAATAAGGAAGAATTAGGTGAACGCAGTATACCAAAAACCTGGGAGGATGTTCTTTCAGAGGAATTTGCCGGTGATGTCAGTTTACCGGTCAGTGATTTTGATCTCTTTAATGCTATTTTAATAAATATCTATAAAAAATATGGTGAAGAGGGGATAGAGAGACTGGGCAGGTCTATGTTAAAGGCCCAGCACCCGGCTCAGATGATTAAAGAGGGTGGCCGGAAAAAATCCGGTGAAGCTGCAGTGACCATAATGCCCTATTTCTTTACCAGAATGGCCAGGAGATTTCCTCATTTTGAATTTGTCTGGCCTGCTGATGGAGCCATAATCAGCCCTATTTTCATGCTGACAAAAAGGGATAGTTTCCCGGCAATCCAGCCCCTGGTGGATTTCTTTGCCTCCAGGGAAACAGGAGAAATTTTTGCCCACCAGGGATTATTCCCCAGTGTCCTGGAAGATATAGAGAATCAAGTGCCTGCAGGAGCCAGATTTATGTGGCCAGGCTGGGATTTTCTCCGCCAGGAAGATCCGGGTAAATTGATTGAAGACCTGACTGCTAAGTTCCATAAAAGTGTTAAGGAGGTAGAGTGATGAATCTAGTGACAGTTTCAGGACCACCTTCTTCAGGGAAAACTTCAGTTATTTTAAAAACCATTAAGGCCCTGGGAGAAAGGGGCATAAAAACCGGTGTGGTTAAATTTGACTGCCTTTATACAGATGATGATAAACTTTATGCCAGGGAGAATATACCGGTAAAAAAAGGACTATCTGGTTCCCTCTGCCCTGACCATTTCTTTGTCAGTAATATTGAGGAAGTAGTCCAATGGGGGAGGAAGGAAGGCCTGGATCTTCTGATTACAGAAAGTGCCGGCCTCTGTAACCGTTGTTCCCCCTATATAAAAGATATTAAGGCAGTCTGTGTTATAGATAATCTCAGTGGTATTAATACACCACGTAAAATTGGCCCTATGTTAAAGACAGCGGATATTGTAGTTATTACCAAGGGGGATATAGTTTCCCAGGCTGAGAGGGAAGTCTTTGCTTCCCGGGTCAGTGCCGTAAACCCGGAAGCAATGGTGATGCATATTAATGGTTTAACAGGCCAGGGGGCCTATGAATTTTCTACTCTCCTTTATGATGAAGAAGAGGACCTGGTGACAGTAAGGGGCAAAAGATTGCGTTTTTCCATGCCTTCGGCTATGTGTTCCTATTGTCTGGGAGAAACGGTGATTGGTGAAGAATATCAATTAGGAAATGTAAAGAAAATAAACCTGGGTGATGGAAATGATTAATAAACAGGAATTAGCGAACCTGACAATAAAGGAAATATTGGAAAAACACCCTTATACAGAATCATTTTTCAGGGAACAGCAGTTTCCCCTTGACCAGCTGGGATTAACCATAAATGAAAGATATAAGAAACTCTCTATTGAAGAAAAGGAAGACCTGGTAATAGCTGTAGGGGATTTTCTGGAACAATTAAGGCTTTTTATCAGGAATATGCAGGAATTCCTGGGACTGGCCAGGGATGAGGTGGAGTGCCTTACCTTGTTGCCAGGCAGGGACAAGGATGGCAAGAGGGAAAACTTTTCTGAGATTACCATCAGGCAAGGGGAGATTGTCTCCATCGTTGGACCAACAGGTTCAGGTAAGAGCAGGTTGCTGGCAGATATAGAATGGGTGGCCGATGCTGATACTCCGACTGGAAGGATAGTTTTGATCAATGAGAAGAAGGGAGATAAAAAATGGAGGCTATCAGGGACCAGGAAATTGGTAGCCCAGCTCTCCCAGAATATGAATTTTGTCATGGACCTGACTGTTGAGGAATTCCTTTATCTCCATGCCGAAAGCCGTCTGGTCGAGAATGAAAAGGAGATGGTCGAGAGGATTATCGTCCAGGCCAATGAACTGGCAGGAGAGAAATTCTCCAGGCATATACCTATTACCAGCCTGAGCGGGGGGCAGTCCCGGGCCCTGATGATTGCCGATACTGCCATACTGAGCTCATCCCCCATAATCCTCATCGACGAGATTGAGAATGCCGGGATAGACCGGGAAAAAGCACTGAAACTCCTGGTGGGGGAGGAAAAGATAGTCCTGATGGCTACCCATGATCCCATTCTGGCTTTGATGGCAGACAGGAGAATTGTTATCAATAATGGCGGAATTATCAATGTACTGGAGACCAGTGCGGAAGAGAAAGAGATCTTGAAGGAGCTACAGTTGATGGATGAAAGGTTGAATATGATGAGGAACGCCCTCCGTTACGGTGAGCAGCTGGGACTCCAGGAAAGGACCAGCAAGGCCAATTAGTTGTTTTAAGATATATTCTGCTTAAAACCCTGAAAAAAACTTATTTACAACAAGGGAAATGAAGGTTAATATAGAATTAATATATTATGCCTGCAAATTAACCATGGGTGAAAAGAAAGAATAAAAAACCCGTTAAGCAGCAATATATAAGTAGTAAAGAGTGGTGGTCGCAAAATGTTTAATATATTCAGGACAGATGGCCCTGCCTACAGGGTGGCCCTTATCATTTATAATCTGCTGGCCCTTAATTTTCTCTGGGTTGTTTTCAGTATTCCCCTGATTACTATTGGTGCTTCAACTACTGCCCTGTTTTATGTAACGGGGAAAATTTTGAGAAAAGAGGAATACCACATAGGGGCTGATTTCTGGAAGAGTTTCAAGGATAATTTCCTGCAGGCTACTATAATCTGGCTTATCCTTGTCTTGATGTTCTATCTGGTTATTACCAATTTACTGGCCATAAAGCCCCTTGGCATGGGTAATTTTTTGTACTACATGCAATATCTGATTTTATTTGAAATAGTTGTGGTGGGGATTTATATTTTTCCCCTTTTATCCAGATATCATATGACCATAATCCATGCCTTTAAGATGGCCTTATTCATAGGAAACCGTCATCTCCTGACCACTTTCTTTTGCCTGATGTTCTTTCCCGGTATCTATTATCTGCTCGGCTGGCGCTTTAATTTGATATTAATTATAGCATTATTTATGGCAGCAGTTTACGCTTTCTGGGTCAGCTATTTTGTTAAAGACAAATTTCAGTTATATGTCAGGGGAGATGATTTGATAGAGACTGGGGAGGAAGAGGAGACGCCTGAAGAATAAAATAAAGCTTTTACGATTATTTAAAAAGGGCAGTATTTGCCCTTTTTTTATTTTCAGGATAAATGGTTATAATAATTAAATAAAAAAGCAGGGATTAAAGCAGGTAATACTTGACAGGAAGAGCCAGTGGTGATATTATATAGCCAAAGATATACCCTATCGGGGTATGGTATATAAACATGGGGTAGCAATCTTTTTACCGTTATGCAGGTGGTGATTTGATGAATTCATTGAGTGTAGAAGAAAAGAAAGACCTGGAGATTAGATTGAAACGCATCGAAGGACAGGTGCGGGGCATTCAGAAAATGATTGAAGAAGACAAATATTGTGTTGATATCCTTACCCAGGTCAGTGCTGTCAGGGGTGCCTTAAAAAAGGTAGGCTTGATAATACTGGATAAACATATCCATGGTTGTGTACAGCGGGCCATCAGAAATGATGAGGGAGATGCCATGATCGATGAGTTAATGGATGTATTGACCAGGTTTACTGAATAGCCGGGTTTATGGAGGGGTATAAGTTTATATTTCCGGAGGTGAATGATTTGTCGGCTAAGACTATAAAAAAGGCGATTTTAGAAATAGAGGGAATGAGTTGTGCCAGTTGTTCAGCTGCAGTGGAGAGGGCCTTAAATAAAGCAGAAGGGGTAGAGGAGGCCCAGGTTAATTTTGCTACCGGTAAGGCTTATGTAGATTTTGATCCTGAGCTCATTGACGAGGTAAAACTGGCAGAGATTGTGAGGGCAGCTGGCTATGACGTCATAGATAAAAGGGATAAGCTGACCATGAATATCGGCGGGATGACCTGCGCCAGCTGTTCTGCAGCTGTGGAACGGGCCTTGAAGAAGATGGAAGGGGTCTATGAGGCCAATGTGAATATCGCTACAGAAAAGGCTACAGTTGAATATAATCCCGACAAAATATCAAGAGAGGACTTTATTGAAATAGTCAAAAATACTGGCTATGAAGTACTCAGCTTTGAGGGTGATGAAGAGGCCAGGGAGGAAGAGGATGCTGATTTAAAGAAGATGGAAGAGGCCAGAAAGAAGATGTGGGGTACCTGGGCCTTTACCCTGCCCATTATTCTCTGGATGATACCGGAGATGGTCTTTGGCATAGTCTGGCCCAATATGGCTATTTTTAACCTGGGTATGATTTTACTGGCCATTCCACCCCTCTTCATCTTTGGGAGAAAGACCTTTGTCAGTGCCTACAGGGCAGTGAGGCATGGTAGTGCCAATATGGATGTCCTTATAGCCATGGGTACAGGGGCTGCCTTTCTGACCGGCCCGGCAGGGTTGTTTATGCCCATTGCCAATTATGCTGGTGTATCAGCCATGATCATGGCTTTCCATCTGACCGGCAGATATATAGAAGAAAGGGCCAAGGGAAGGGCTTCCCAGGCCATCAAGAAATTGCTGGAGCTGGGAGCCAGAACAGCCACATTATTAGTTGATGGAGTGGAAAGGGAAGTCCCCATCGAAGAGGTGAAACCGGGAGATATAATGGTGGTCAGGCCGGGAGAGAAAATACCTACAGATGGAGAGATAATTGAAGGGCATACTACTGTTGATGAATCTATGGCTACCGGTGAGTCAATGCCGGTGGAGAGGGTCCCGGGAGACCAGCTGATTGGGGCTACAGTAAATCAGAATGGCCTGGTAAAGGTTAAGGCTACAAAGGTAGGAAAGGATACCTTCCTGGCCCAGGTAATCAAAATGGTAGAAGAAGCCCAGGGAAGCAAGGTGCCTATTCAGGTGTTTGCTGACCGGATTACAGCTGTCTTTGTACCAACAGTTCTCATCATAGCCCTGTTAACCTTTTTTAGCTGGCTTTTATTTCCCGAATTACTGCGGAATGTCGCCTACTGGGCCCAGGGTTTCCTGCCCTGGGTTAACCCGGACTTAAGCCCCTTTACCCTGGCTATCTTTGCTACAGTAGCCGTCCTGGTAATTGCCTGTCCCTGTGCCCTCGGCCTGGCTACACCGACTGCATTGATGGTTGGCAGCGGCATTGGAGCGGAAAACGGTGTCCTGATCCGTAATGGTGAGGCTATCCAGTTGATGAAGGATGTCCATACCATAGTCTTTGATAAGACCGGTACTATAACCAGGGGAAAACCGGAGGTTACTGATCTCTTAACCCTGAACGGCTGGAATGAAGACGAATTGCTGCAGATAGCTGCCAGTGTGGAGGCCGGTTCAGAACATCCCCTGGGCCTGGCCATAGTCAATGCGGCCAGGGAGAAAGGATTGGAGTTAAAGGAACTGAGGGAATTTGCTACCCTGACCGGAAAAGGGGTTAAAGGCTGGATAAATGACAGGGAGGTACTGGTAGGAAGCCGCCGGCTGCTGGAAGAGGGTGGAATAGATATAGAGGAATTAAAGGACGAAATGACCCGGCTGGAAGAAGAAGCGAAAACAGCCATGCTGGTGGCTGTAGACGGCCAGCCTGCAGGTATCATAGCAGTGGCTGATGCCCTGAAGGGAGATTCTATCCAGGCTATCCGGGAATTGAAACAATTAGGGTTGGAGACAGCCATGATTACCGGCGATAATGAGAGGACAGCGAGGGCCATTGCCAGAGAGGTAGGCATTGACCACATAGTGGCAGAGGTCCTGCCGGAAGGCAAGGTGGATGAAATCAAGAGATTACAGGATAGGTTTGGCTTGATTGCCATGGTTGGAGATGGAATAAACGATGCACCGGCTTTAACCCAGGCTGACGTGGGGATAGCCATAGGTACCGGGACAGATATTGCCATTGAATCTTCAGATATAACCCTGGTGCGGGGAGAACTCTCAGCAGTGGTTACAGCGGTAAAACTATCCCGGGCTACCTTCAGGAAGATAAAACAGAACCTATTCTGGGCTTTTATTTATAATATAATTGCCATCCCCCTGGCAATATTGGGCCTGCTGCACCCGGTTATCGCGGAAATTGCCATGGCCATCAGTTCTATCACTGTTGTAACCAATGCTAACCTGCTCCGGAGGATAAATATTCAGCCTGATTACAGGAAAGGGTAACACTCAGTTAATTTACATTCGGTTTACAGAGATTCAAAGGATATATTGGGAGGTAAATTATAATGAAGAAAATACTTGAAATTGATGGGATGACCTGTGCTCATTGTGCAGCCCGGGTAAAAAAGGAATTGGAGAAAATTGAGGGTGTAGAATCAGTTGAAGTCAATGTGGAAGAGAAAAAGGCTGTAGTAAGTTTAAACACTGCCATTTTTGAGGTAAAACTGAAGGCAGCTGTTGAAGAAGCAGGTTATGAAGTAATAAAACTAAGTGAATAAAAAATAGAGGCTATCCGGAATAGAGGATAGCCTTTTAAATTTTACTGAAATTTTGCAGGTTTAGCCGTAATCTGGTAGAATAAAATTAAGGATGATATTTCTAAAGAGATAGTGAAAGTACAGGGGTGATAGGGAAATGAATGAAGGTATCTTGCCGGTATTGAAGGTTGATAAGAAATTCATCAACGAAAAAGTCCTGGTCTGTGGTGATCCGGCCCGGGCAGAAAAAATTGCCGCCAGACTGGATAAGGCTAAAGAGATTAGCTTTAATAGAGAGTACCGCCTCTTTAACGGTTCCAGGAATGGCGTAGATGTAACCGTGGTTTCCCATGGAGTAGGGGCAGCCGGAGCCGCTGTCTGTTTTGAGGAATTGATTAGAGGAGGGGCCAGGGAAATTATCCGGATCGGGACTGCAGGGTCCCTCAGCAAAGATATTGTAGATGGTGATATAGTCATTGCCAGCGGGGCAGTCAGGGAAGATGGCTTAACTGAGCAGTTGATTGATATGCCTTATCCGGCGATTGCCAGTTTCAGATTGACCAACAGGCTGGAAGGTTCTGCGGAGAAATTAGGTATTAAGACCAGCACCGGAATTGTTCTGACTGTGGGTGCCTTTTACCCAGGTTTGAATGGACTTCCCAATAAATATTACAGTCAGGCCAATGTCCTGGCCGTAGAGATGGAGGCCAGTGCCCTCTTTGTTATAGCCAGCTTATATGGTGTTGAAGCAGCAGCCTTATTTGCCATAGATGGAGTATCCATTGAATTTGATGCTGATAGTTATAACCCCTACCGGGGTGAAGTTGATAAAGCCATTAAAGCAGAGATAGAGATTGCCCTGGAAGCTATAACTGGTGGGAGGTGATACAATGCTGGAGGTTGGCACTAAAATATTATTGATTCTGGTTCTCGCTGGTATTATAGGCTGGAATAGGGAAAGACACGGCCGGCCTGCCGGTTTCCGTACCCATATACTGGTGGGTATCGGTTCAACCATAGTTATGACTGTTTCCATAATGATGCATGAAAAATATCCTTCTGCTGACCCGGCACGTATTGCAGCCCAGGTTATTAGCGGGATAGGTTTTCTGGGTGCAGGTACAATCCTGATCCAGGGTTCAAAGGTAACGGGACTGACAACAGCAGCCAGTATCTGGACTACTGCAGCTATAGGCCTGGCTGTTGGTGCAGGTTTTTATTTAACGGCAATTATCAGTGCCCTGGTTGTCTTTATCTCACTATTCTTTTTTACCAGAATGGAGTTTAGCAAAAAAAAGATTGTGAACCAGGAATTTATTTTTAGATTAGATGAAAATAGCCTGGATTTTATTAAAAAAATATATTATAAATTAGAAGAAGAGGGGTATTACATTAAAGAAAGTAAAATGGAGAAAGATATGTTTAATAAAGAAATTATTATAAGTATTGGAGTAACAGGTGAAGGCTCACAATTAGATGAATTAAAAACCTGGTTCCTGATAAGAGAGGAACTTAAGGGTTTCAGTTGGAGAGAACATTGAGTCAGGCTCAAATGATTACAAAGGGAGGTAAACTATATGAGTATCCACATCGGGGCTAAAAAAGGGGATATAGCCGGTACAATCCTTTTGCCAGGTGATCCCATGAGGGCAAAATTCATAGCAGAAAATTTTTTAGAGGATATTATATGTTACAATGAAGTTAGAGGGATGTATGGTTTTACAGGTACCTACAAAGGAAAGAGGATCTCAGTCCAGGGTACCGGGATGGGTATGCCTTCTCATTCCATATATGTAAATGAATTAATTACTGAGTATGGTGTTAAAAATCTGATCAGGGTCGGTTCCTGTGGCTCCATGAGTGAAGAGATTAAGATAAGGGATATAATCCTGGCCATGGGGGCCTGTTCCAACTCCAAAATGAATGAAATCCGTTTTAAGGGGGCAGATTTTGCTCCTACCGCTAATTTTGACTTACTCCTCAAGGCCTACCAGGCTGCCGGAGAAAAAGGAATTGACGTCAAAGTGGGTAATGTGCTCAGTTCTGACTTTTTCTATGAGGATGATCCGGAAGGTTGGAAATTATGGAGTAAATACGGGGTGTTGGCAGTGGAAATGGAAACTGCTGAGCTCTATACCCTTGCTGCCAGATATGGTGTTAATGCCCTGGCAATCCTCACAGTAAGTGATTCGCTGGTTACCGGGGAGCTTACCACTTCTGAGGAAAGGGAACAGACCTTTACTGATATGATAGAAATTGCCCTGGAATTGGCTGAATAGATCTTCTTTTTTAAGCTTAAAAACTCCATCTTTAAAACAGATGGAGTTTTTTTGTTAATAACATAAGGAGAAAAGCAAAGGATTTTCTCCTTATTTGTTGAAATTACTAATATAAGTATATAATTATATCAGAGGGGTGATAAGTTTGAAGAACTCCCTGTTGTTCCTCAATTCCTTCAGTGAGATAGAAAGCTATTTGCAAAGGTATACCAATACATATAAACATGAAAGCTTTACCAATCTGGTCAATAAGGCCAGCAGGACCAACAGTATAGTCAAGCAATATAAGGCCGACCTCCTGGAATTGAAGGATCTCAGAAATGCGATTGTCCATGAGCGTTATAATGGACAGGTTATTGCTGAACCTCATGATGGGACAGTTGAACTGATTCAGAAGATAGAGCGGCTGTTAAAGGATCCACCAAAGGTATTACCTACTTTCCGAAAAAAGGTTATTACACTCCGTAATATTGATACTGTATTTGATGCAGTAAGCCTGATGACAAAAAGATCTGTTACACAGATTCCCATCCTTGGTGAAGATAACAGATATCTTGATTTATTAACCTCCAATACCATTGTTAGATGGCTGGGATCGAGTGTTAAACCAGATTCAGGCCAGATTGAGAATGTAACCATAGCAGAGGTGTTAAGATACAGGGAGAGTAGTAATGTCTGTCTCTTTATCCCTGGCCGGACAAATTTTGCTGAAGTCCTGGATATATTTGATAAGTACAAGAATGCGCCTAAAAAACTGGAGGCGATTATAATAACAGAAAACGGCAGGGATGATGAAGAATTTTTAGGGATTATTACCAACTGGGACCTGCCGGTCATCTATGATGCCCTGGATAGGTATTAAGAGAATATCTCTGTAGCCCTCTGCAGGATTCCACTGAAATGGGCCAGAATCATCCCGTAGTTTGTAACAGCTACTCCCTTTTCCTGACAGGCTTTTAGCCGGTTTCCCATGGCCTTTTTATTGAGCATACAGGCACCACAATGGATGACCAGGTCATAATCCCTGATATTTTGCGGAAAATCCTGGCCGCCAGCCACATCAATGAACAGCTCTTTCTGCAGGTGTTTTTTCAATAAAACCGGAATTTTAACCCTGCCGATATCCTCACAGGATACGGCATGGGTGCAGCTTTCAGCAATCAAAATCCTGGCCTTCGCTGGTAAATTATCAAGTTTGTTAATCCCCCCCAGCAGTAACTGCAGATCTCCCTTAAAACGGGCAAAGAGAATTGAAAAGGAGGTCAGGGGAATGGATTCTGGTACTATTTCTGCTACCTTTTTGAAAATGCTGGAATCCGTGATCACCAGATCTATATCTTTGATATCATCCAGGGCTGTTTCCAGCTCTGAGTCCCTTACTACATAGCATTTGATACCATGATCCAGACAATCCCGGATCAACTGGACCTGGGGTAAGATAAGCCTGCCTTTTGGTGCCGCCTTATCAAGGCGGATTACCAGAATAACCTTGCTGTTTTGTGGGAGGAGATCAGCAATCAGGGAAGTTTTCTCTTCCCTTTCTTTAATCTTTCTACTTAATATTTCCCTCAATTGACCGACCTGATCAGGATTATCAGCTGAGACGAAAATAGCTTCCGGAAACTCTTTTTTAAGCCTTTCTAATTCTGTTTTCCTTGCTGTATCAATTTTATTGATGATAGTCAGATAAGGGGTATTAAGCTTTTTGAATTCCTTAATGGTATTATTATATATATCCAGATCTATGTCATTTATATCCATGACAAAAAGGGCCAGTTCAACCTGTTCCATTATCTGCCTTGTTTTCTCAACCCGCAACTTACCGAGTTCCCCGCTGTCATCCAGTCCGGCAGTATCGATGAACAGAACTGGCCCGGCCGGGATTAATTCCATGGCCTTTTTGACAGGGTCGGTAGTGGTCCCCTGGACAGGGGAGACCAGGGAGGCCTGCTGGCCGCATATAGCATTTAGCAGGCTGGATTTTCCTGCATTTCTTTTGCCAAAGATACCGATATTGATCCTGCTCGCCTGGGGCGTCTTGTTCAAGATAATCCACCAGCCTTTCTTTTTCTATATATAGAGGTCACGGGAACCCTGTTCGATGAGCTGTAGTTTTTCTTCCACAAAACTTTTCCTTGCCGGATCTTTTTTCTCCATTTCTTCCAGGTTTGCTTTGATGAGCCTTTCTCCGGCTTTCCTGGTCTTTTCTGAAGCGAAGTCCAGCAGGTATTCCTTGAAGGTCAGGAGGGCATTGGGCAGGCAGTAATTCTGTACCAGGCCGGTGTTGGCCAGTTTCATGAAATATTCGCCGGTCCTGCCGCACCTGTAACCGGCGGTACAGAAGGAAGGCACATAACCCTGCTCAGCGAGTTCTCCTATGACCTCATCCAGAGACCGGGTATCACCTAACTGGAATTGTTCCTTTTCTGGCAATAATTGATCACCCTGGCTGTAGGCACCAATCCCTATCCGGGAGCCGGCATCGACCTGGGTAATGCCCAGAGGGATTACCTCTTTTCTGACCTCAGCATTTTCCCGGGCTGTAAGGATTAAACCTGTATATGGTACTGACAGGCGGAGAACCGCTACCAGTTTTTTGAAATCCTGGTCAGTCACATGGTACTTATTATTTCTATAAAAGGGTGTGTTGATGGCAGGTTCGATCCTGGGAACAGAGATGGTATGCGGGCCGACACCGAATCTTTCTTCCAGATGGATGCTATGGCAGAGAAGCCCCAGTACTTCAAACTTCCAGTCATAAAGGCCGAAAAGGGCACCGATTCCTACATCATCGATACCGGCCTCCATGGCCCGGTCCAGGCCGTAAAGCCTCCACTGGTAATCAGACTTACGGTCACCGGCAGGATGGAGCAGGGAATAGGTTTTGTGGTGATAGGTTTCCTGGAAGATCTGGAAGGTTCCTATACCTGTCTCCAGGAGTTTTTTATAATCCTCCACCTCCATGGGGGCAGCATTGATGTTTACCCGCCGGATTTCTCCATTCTTTATTTTTGTATTATATACTATCTCCATGGTCCTGCATATAAAATCAGCATCATAATCCGGATGTTCTCCATAGACCAGGATCAGTCTCTTATGGCCCTGTTTCTCCAGGGAAATGACTTCCTCTTTCAGTTCTTCCATATTCAGACTTGTTCTTTCAATGGCCGTGTTACTACTTCTAAATCCGCAATAGAGGCAATTATTGATACATTTATTACCGATATAGAGAGGTGCAAAAAAGACGATCCTGTTACCATAGATAGCTTTTTTCAGTTCGCCAGCCAGCTGAAAGATTTCTTCCAGTAATTCCGGATCTTCTACCTGGAGCAATTTGGCGGTTTCCTCTGGCTCCAGGCGCTCCTTACTCCTGGCTTTTGCCAGTATTCCCCTGATTTCTGCTGGATCAGGATTTCTGGCTTCTTCCAGCAAGCTCTGTATTTTAGCATCATCAATAAAATCTTTCATCAGGTTAAGCCCCCTTTTTAATAATCTAATTTAATATTTTTTATAATCAAAGTCCCGGAAAATATGGATTCAATTTGCCTTTAACCAGAGGGGGTTATCACCCCTGCCCATATCTACCTGGTAACCGGCTTTTTCTATCCTTTCTTTAATCTCCTTTAATTTACTGCCATCGGCACTCCCCTTATTTTTATAGATTTCATACTTGTTTCTGAAAGAAGCAGGTGTAATGACAGGCATGATAACATTGCCCCCGGCCTCAAAGCCTTTTTCCCAGCCCTTTCTATCAAGGGTATTGACAGCTGTAGTTACGGGTAAAAGGACTTCCGGTAATAACAATCTAATCAAGGCCAGGAGAATCAGGGTTTTATTTACAGAACCTGTTTCAGCTTCTGCCAGAGGGGTTTCCGGATGGGGTATCAGCGGCCCGATACCTGCCATAGCCGGTTTAAACTCCTTTAAGAAGTGCAGTTCCTCAACCAGGATTTCATTGTCCTGGCCAGGCAAGCCGATGATGAAACCTGTTCCTGCTTGAAAACCGATCTCCTTTAAAGTTTTGAGAGCCTGGAGCCTTTTTTCCTGTATCATCCCTGGATGATACTTCTGGTATAGTTCACCTGAGATAGTTTCATGTCTCAAAAGATAGCGGTCTGCTCCAGCCTCAAATAACTCCTGGTGATCCTCCCTGGATCGCTCGCCCAGGGAAAGGGTGACGGCCATATCGGGAAAGTTGCTCTTTATCTCCCTGATGATTGCCGCCAGTATTCCGGTAGTGTAAAAATTATCTTCACCACCCTGGAGGACAAAGGTCCTATACCCCTGTTGATAGGCTGACCGGCAGCAGTTGATAATCTGCTCAGGCAGGAGTCGGTAGCGGCCTACATGTCTGTTATCCTTTCTTATACCGCAATAGAGGCAATTGTTTTTGCAGTAATTGGATATCTCAACCAGGGCCCGGAGGAAAACCCTGTCCTGATAGATTTTTTTCCTGGTTTTAGAGGCATAGTAGAAGAGAGGCCCGGCTGTTTCATAAGTAATATTGTCCAGTATAAACTTAAGCTCTTCTTTCTCCAGATAATTTTCTCTATAGAGTTTTTCCAGTAATATACTCAGCTTTTCCTTCATGTCTAGATTTCCTTTTTTGATATGGATGTTTTTACATTTACGCCATCGATTTTTCCCAATTTTCCTGTCAGGCTGTTTATTTCATTGAGAGAGCCGATAACGATCAGGGCGATTGCTGAAACCCCCTTATCCGGGAGGGGGATACCGATCCGGCCCCGGATAAGGTCCTTATACTCAGAAACAATCTTGTTGAAGTCCTGTTGGGTATCCCGGGGATTATCCAGTACAGCTCCGATGACAGCAATTTTTTCTTCCATGCCAGATTACCTCCTTGAGATTTTTAGAGAATTAAAAAAAAGCTCCCTGAAAGGGAGCTAAAAGGCAAATAGATAGACCCTGGGCTATATATGGTGTTGATAATATAGCCGTAAAATCTACAGACTTTTTTCCCTTTCAGGTCAGAAATTCTTCCCTGTCAGGTATCAATGTATATATTCAGTAATTTTAAGAGGAATTCTCAAAACTACTGAGTAATTGTGAAATCTTTAACATAGTGTACCTTATTTAAAAGGATTTGTCAACACCTTTTTCAAATATTCCTGTTCCTACCTCTTACCTCTTACCTCTTACCTCTTACCTCTTATTTCCTACCTCTGTTTTCAGACCCAGCCCCGCATTTTTACAGCCTGGGCCACCCTGTTAATGGCGATGATATAGGCAGCATCCCGCATATATAGGCCGTCATTCTTTGCTAGAGCATAAACATCCTTGAAGGCAGAGGTCATTTTCTTATCCAGTTTTTCCAACACTTCGTCCTTTTCCCAATAAAAATTGGTATTGGACTGGACCTGTTCAAAATAACTGCAGGTAACCCCGCCGGCATTGGCCAGAAAATCCGGAATTAAAAATATATTTTTCTCTCTCAGTACCTGGTCTGCTTCCGTAGAGGTTGGCCCATTGGCTCCTTCTACTATTATTTTCACCTGTCCGCTTATTTTGTTGACATTATCAATGGTAATCTGATTTTCCAGGGCAGCAGGGATGAGGATATCAACATCCTGTTCTATCCAGGCATCTCCAGGCAGGATTTCAATACCCAGTTCCTGAGCTTTTTCCTTATTAATAGTGCCAAAGGAATCAGTGATGTTAATTAATTGCTCTATGTTGAGTCCGTCTCTTTTATAGAAACTATAGGCCTTTTTATCATTATTATCCCAGCAGGAAACAACAGGGACTTTTCCGCCAAGTTCTGTATATTTAAGGGCTGCATGTCTGGCTACATTCCCAAAACCCTGAATGGCCGCACTTGTATTCTTTATATTTATACCTAACTCTCTAAGGGCTTCACGTAAGGTATAAATAACACCAAAGCCTGTAGCTTCGGTCCTGCCCAGTGAGCCTCCCATTGCAACAGGTTTACCAGTGATGACTCCAGGATATCTTCCCCCAGTAATAGTTTCATATTCATCAAGCATCCAGAGCATGTGCTGGGCATTTGACATCACATCTGGTGCAGGTACATCTATAGCAGGCCCCATATTTTTAAATAGATTCCTCACATATCCGCGGCAGAGCCTTTCCTGTTCCCTTTCTGATAAAAGCCTGGGGTCACAAACAACCCCGCCTTTACCGCCCCCAAGGGGCAGCCCCAGGAGAGAACACTTCCAGGTCATCCACAATGATAAAGCCCGCACTGTATCTGCTGTTTCCTCAGGATGGAAACGGATGCCTCCTTTTGCCGGGCCCAGGGCATCATTATGCTGTACCCTGTATCCCTTAAAGATTTTAGTACTGCCGTCATCCATTTTTACCGGGATAGTAAAATGGAATTCTTTCATCGGCTGGCGTAAAAATTCCCGTATGTCCTGATCCAGCCCAATTTTTTCCGCTACACTGTCAAACTGTTTTTGAGCCGTATGATATGGGTTATAAATTTCTTTAGTACTCATATTCTGCCTCCTCCGATAATAAATTTTTCCTGACCCATGTAATTAATTACTAATTATTATACCTTTCAGATCAGAAAGTGTCAATTATAATAAAAGCTATCCCGCTGGAGCCGGCTAATAATTTTAACTTTTATAATTAATAACCAGTGTTTTATAAAAATACATAAAGTTATTTAATAGGCTACAGTACCAATAAAAGATATATGTTAGACAGTCCTGGTATTTTGTAGTAGAGTATAATTAGAGCAAAAGGAAAGGAGAGGAGCGATGGATAAAATAGTCTATAGTCCAATCGGCAGAATAATATCCCCTTTTAAGGAAGCGAAAGGAACCCCCATTCAACCAACGGCTGATGATACAGCCAGGGGAAAGATTGAGTTATTTCCAGAATATGTAGGGGGCATAAAGGATCTGGATGGTTTTTCACATTTAATTCTACTATATCATTTTCATAAGGCAGGGGAAGCATCTTTAATTGTAAAACCATTTCTGGAAAACGAGGAACATGGTATATTTGCTGTCCGGGCTCCCAGCCGTCCAAATCCTATTGGACTTTCTATAGTACGCCTGTTAAAGATTGAAGAGAACATACTACATTTTGCTGATCTGGATATCCTGGATGGGACGCCTTTACTTGATATTAAACCTTATGTCCCGGAGTTTGACCGGAGAGATAATGTCAAAATCGGCTGGTTGGGGAAAAATGTAGCTAAACTGTCAAATACCAAGGATGATGGCAGGTTTTTATAGGAACGTTAATGGAAAGAACAGGCAGTAAGATGGGTCAGGCCTGACGACGCCTGACCCATATGAAATATAATTTTATATTATTGCTGATTATTCTGTTTTTGCATTTGCTGTTTTACTTTATATTGTGGTTCCTGCTGTTCCACATAGTTGACCCTTCCCTCGAAACTTTTAATTACATTTTCTAACTGGTTACAACAATCTGCAAACAACTTTTGGGCATTTTTATCCTCAGTTGAGAGGGCATAGGCTTCCATATCAGCCTTAGCGCCACGTAAAGAGGCCAATGTCTGGTGGAGTTGTTTTCCTACACTCATTACTTTCACCTCCTTTGTTCTTTCTTTTATAGTTATTTCCTCAACCTTTTCTCTTTACCATGGTAATAATTAGATTTATTGAGAAAAGAAATATAAAGATGTAGTATAAATAAAAATAAGTATTTATATATCTTTATTTTTATAGAAATTTATTAGGGGGTTAAAATGACTAAAAATGGCAATAATTGTTTTAATAATCACAAATATATGTTATAATATTGGCTAAAACAGCAGGTTATACCTTTCCTGGTGATTAGAATATTTGTCTCCTTGCTAGATAAAATTTGCAGCTTATAAATGCTTAAGCCAGTAGGACTATTATTAAATAAAAGGATGTGAAGAGATGGATAAGAGTAGTTTTGCTTTACTGGGTAATTTTGAGTCTCTGGAAGCAGAGATTATCGAATCATTATTGCGCCAGATGGATATCCCTGTATTAAGGCAATATCCTGATAGTGGCGGCTATATGAAAATCTACACCGGGACCAGCCATTTTGGCGTTTCCCTATATGTCCCGGAGCCAGAACTTGACAGGGCCAGGCAGCTAATTAGTGAATACAGGAATGAAGACCCACAATAAATATTTGTCCTATACAGATGGAAAGGCTGAAGACTCTACTCAGTAAATTTACTGTTTTTTTGTCTTAAAAAATCTGAAAAAACCGAAAAAAATATAAAATTGTGAAGGAATTATAGTTCTTGATTCAGAATTATTACTTAGCTATTATTAAAAGAATTTATAAGTCCCGGTGGTTTGTATATATTGAGGGAGGGGATTAGATTGGAAAAATTGAAATTATTATTTAAGTTTAATAAGAGTAAAAACAGGAAGGATAAGCAGAAAAAGGCCGATAAAAAGAAAAGGGTAAAGATAAGAATTACCAGGTTAAAGGTCAGGAATATCCTGATTATAGCCTTTTTGGTGATTGCTGTTGTCCCTCTTACGATTGTTAGTTATTTTACATATCAGGAGTCAAAAGATGTTATTGGGCAAAAGGTTGGTTATTATTCAGAGGCAATAGTAAGTCAGGTAGTTGATAAAATAGACAATAAGTTGGAGGAAATAGTCCAATCATCAATGATGATCATTGGTGACCAGGAATTAATCAATTTATTGGATATAGATGAATATAGCAGTCCTTTAGAACAATTAATGACATTTAATAAAATTAAGGAAAAATTAGATACTATATCTTTTACCAATAGGGATATTAATGGTATAGTTATCTTTAGAGAAGATGGCAGACACTTTTACTCCAAGATCAATGAAAGTGATGTCAGGGATTTCCTTGGTGCTGATTTTACCACTTCCCCTTTATATGAAGAAGTACTTGCAGCCAGAGGAAGGCCAGTCTGGGTAAGCAATTATAATCAAAATAATAATTATTTTTATCTGATGCGCCGGGTTACACATATGCTGTCCCAGAAACACTTAGGTGTTTTGGTTTATGTAATTAAAAGAGATGTAATAGGTGATATTATCTCTGGCAGTCAATTTGGAGAAGGGGCAGAGGTCCTCTTGTTAAACGAAGACAGGGTAATAATAAATGCTTTTAATAGTGATAATCTGGGTACTTATTATACAGGTTTCCTTAACCAGGAGGAAGACACAGGAAATGAAACAATAGATAATCAGCTTATTGCCTATGGAAGAGCAGATAATGATTGGAGCCTGGTTAGCACAATACCGGTAAATTCTCTCCTGAGTGATATATATCAGATTGGTAGAAGTACCATTGTTTTGGGCCTTTTCTGTGCCGTAATTTCAGTATTATTAGGAATACTTATTTCCATTGGTACAACTAATCCTATGCGGGAAATAATGGATTCCATGAGCAGGGTGGAAAATGGAGATTTGACAGCTACAGTTGATTTTAAAGGTAAAAATGAAATAGCAAACCTGGCTAATAGTTTTAATAAAATGGTTAAAAATATCAGGGAATTAATTATCAATACCAGCCATATTGGAGATAGGGTTCTCCAGGACACTAATGTGATCAATGAAGTCTCCAAACAGTCCTTTGCATCTGCTCAACAGGTATCAGAGTCTATTGAAACTATCAGTATTGGTGCCCAACAGCAGGCAGATGAAGCCCAGAGCAGTTCAGAAATAATGGAATTATTGGCCCAACGTATAGTTGGGGTTAATGAGAATATAAAAGCAGTTCTTGAGGTAGCCAAAGAAATAAGGAGTACCAGTAGAAATGCTGCTGATACAATGAATGTTCTCAATGAAAAGAGTATGAGTTCTGCACAGAAATTTACCAGGGTACAGGAAGATATCAAAAATCTGAATGATAAGGCTTTACAGATCAGTAAAATCGTTGATTTAATAAATGGAATTAGTGAACAGACCAGCCTTTTATCCCTCAATGCTTCAATAGAAGCAGCCAGGGCTGGTGCTGCTGGTAAGGGTTTTGGGGTTGTTGCAGATGAGATTAAGCACCTGGCCGAACAGACCAGTGAAGCTACTAAAACCATAAGAAGTATAGTAGAAGAAATTGTAAAAGAGACCCAGAATGCTGTACAGGAAGTAGAAAGTGCTAATGTAATTTTTGATGAGCAAAAGCTGTCTGTCCAGGAGGCAGATGAAGCCTTCCGGGGTATAATCGATTTTCTCCAGAAGATTACTGAAGCAGTTAATCATGTAAATAATGCTATGGTGGAAATTGATAAATACAAAAACAGGGCTCTTGAGGAAATAATTAATATATCTTCTATTGCTCAGGAAACTGCTGCTTCTACAGAGGAAGTAACAGCTGCCAGTGAGGAACAGGTGTCTTCTGCTGATGAGCTGGCCAGGCTAGCTGCTAATTTGAAGAATTCAGTAGATGAATTAGAAAATAATCTTAGCAAGTTTGTAGTTTAAAAATAATTCCTTTGCAAGCTTTAGAGAGATGTATTATAATAAAGCAGGTTCTCTGGAACCTGCTTTATTAGTTTTATAAGCTTATTTTTTATTAAGGATTCCTTTTAAATTAAAGGTATTTCTTTGTTTCTGGAGAATCCAGGTCAGGTATGACTGGATTATGTTAATATAGATAAAAATCTAGCAGGAGTCTTATTTAAAAGTAATACTGGATGAGGTGATAATTATGGGAACAAAGAAGTTACACCAACTGGCAATTCCTATTTTAATTGAATCATTACTTTTTATGTTATTGGGAGTTGCTGATATCTTTATGTTGAGTAACTATAGTGACTGGGCTGCTGGAGCAGTGGGAGCTGCCAATCAGTTTATTGGCAATATGCACCTGCTTTTTGCTATTGTTTCTACCGGTACAGCTGTCCTGGTGGCCCAGAATGTTGGAGCCAGAAGATATAAGGCTGTGGAGAAAGTAGCCTCTGTAGCCTTAGTCCTGAATTTTTTTCTTGGCCTAATAATTGGTTTAACCATGATCTTTTTTGGTAATAGTATTCTGGAAAAGATGGGGGTAACAGCTGATCTGATGGCCTATGCCTCACAATATCTGACTATTGTTGGAGGGGCTTTGTTTTTTCAGGCTATTTTAAATACTGTAACTGCCATAATCAGAAGTCATGGGCATACAAGGCAAACCATGTATATAACAGTACTTATGAATATTATAAATATACTTGGTGATGTCCTTTTAATTTTCGGTTTATTTGGCTTTCCTGAATTAGGGGTCAAAGGGGCTGCTATTGCTACAGCCTTCAGTAAAATTATTGCTACTATCATAGCCCTTATTTTTATGTTCAAGAAAATACTGCCATTAAAGATGTTTTTATCATTAAAAGAAAAACCCTTAAATGAATTGGGAGGCCTAATAAAAATTGGCTTTCCTTCTGCCATGGAAAGCATGTGTTACAGCCTGTCCCAGACAGCCATAATGAGTATTATCTTAATAAATCTGGGAGACAATGCCTATATTGCCAGGACCTATGTTATGACCATTGCCCGTTTCGTGATGATCTTTTTTAACTCAATAGGCCAGGCCAGCCAGATCATGATTGGCCAATTAATAGGTGCAGCCAGGATTGAAGAGGCTTATGAGACAGGTTTGCGGAATTTCAAAACAGCCATGTTTTTCACTGTATTGGCCAGTAGTGGCATGGCTATCTTGTCCAGATATCTGATCCGGATCTTTACTGATGACCCGGTGATTATAAAAATAGCTGTACCTGTAATGATTGTGGATGCTTTCCTGGAAGCTGGCCGGGCTTTCAATGTTGTATTAATTAATAATCTCCGGGGTGCGGGAGATGTTATTTTCCCTGTAATGATGGCCATGTTTAGCATGTGGTTATTCGGGGTCTTAGGTGGTTATGTCTTTGGGGTTACACTGGGTTATGGCCTGATCGGTATCTGGGTAGGGAACTTACTTGATGAATGGTTAAGGGGTATTTCCATGTACTTTAGGTGGAAAGGAAGAAAATGGACTGAAAAGTTGGTAGTTGCCAAAATAGATTAAAGGATAATATTAAAACATAGTATAAAGGCATAATTTTCCTAAAAGAAGGATAGGTGTAGCCACCTGTCCTTTTTGTTTTTATTTTACTTGACTTAACCAGGACAATATAGTATCTTTATATATAAAGTTGAGTAAATCGGTAGGAATAATATGAATAAAGGAATTTTTAAATAGAGATAAGGAGAGATGGGAAAGATGGGAGAAAAATTATTGGAAATTAATAATCTAAAAGCAGCTGTAGAAGGAAAAGAGATCTTAAAGGGTATTAATTTGCAGGTAAAGAAAGGGGAAATCCATATAATAATGGGTCCAAATGGTGCTGGCAAGTCTACCCTGGCCAATGTAATCATGGGTGCTCCTACATATGAGATTACAGCAGGGGACCTTATCTATCAGGGTGAACAAATCAATGAGCTGGAGGTAGATAAGAGGGCCAGGAAGGGGATTTTCCTTTCCTTTCAGTATCCGGAAGAAATCCCGGGTATTAGTGTCGAGAATTTCCTCCGTACCGCCAGGGCCGCAGTTACTGGTCAAGAGCAGGGAATCTTTCAGTTCAGGAAAGTTTTGCTGGATAAGATGGCTATGCTGGACATCAAAGAGGAATATGCCAGCCGTTATCTAAATTATGGTTTTTCCGGAGGAGAAAAGAAGAAAAATGAGATTTTACAGATGGCTGTCCTGGAACCGGTCCTGGCGATACTGGATGAGACAGATTCTGGCCTTGATATAGATGCTGTCCGTATTGTAACTGAAGGAATCAAAAAACTGGCCAATGCTGATAATGCTTTCCTGATCATTACCCATTATCACAAGATACTTGATTATCTGGAGCCTGATTATATCCATATCCTGATGGATGGCAGGATAGTCAAAAGTGGTGACATATCTCTGGCTAAAGAGATAGAGGAAAATGGCTTTATGGCCTTAGAGGAGGTTTAGAATGGCTAAGGTAAAACAGGATATACAGGAGCCTGACCGCCTGATTTTTGACCAAAGGCAGGCTATTGATTATCAGAATAAAAGCTGGAAGGGTTTAAGTGCAGACCTGGTAGAAGAGATCTCCAGAAAAAAGCAGGAACCAGCCTGGATGAAGGAATTCCGCTTAAGGTCTTTAAATATATATAATTCTAAACCAATGCCCCAATGGGGACCAGATATATCAGATTTAGATCTTAATGAGATAATTACTTATATTGATCCTGATTTTAAGAAAAAAAATAGCTGGGATGAGGTACCAGAGGAAATTAAGGGTATTTTCACTGCCCTGGGTATCCCTAAGGCAGAACAGGAGTCTCTGGCCGGGGTAGGGGCCCAGTTTGATTCGGAGATTGTTTATCAGAATATGAGAAATGAGCTGGCAAAAGAGGGTGTTATCTATATGGATATGGAGACAGCCCTGCAGGAATATGAAGATATTATCAAAGAACATTTTATGAAACTGGTACCTCCGGAAGATCATAAATTTGCTGCCCTCCACGGGGCAGTCTGGTCAGGTGGTTCCTTTGTTTATGTACCAGAGGGAGTCCAGGTGGATATTCCCCTGCAGTCCTATTTCAGGTTAAATGCTCCGGGAGCAGGCCAGTTTGAACATACTTTAATCATTGTGGAAAAAGGAGCCAGCCTTCAGTTTATAGAGGGTTGTTCTGCTCCCAAGTATTCGGTCAATAACCTTCATGCCGGCTGTGTGGAATTATATGTCCGGGAAGGTGCCCGTTTAAGGTATAGCACCATCGAGAACTGGTCCAAAAACATGTACAACCTGAATACAAAAAGGGCTCTGGTGGAAAAGGACGGCCTGATTGAGTGGATTTCCGGTTCTTTCGGGTCCAGGGTATCCATGCTTTACCCTATGAGTATTTTAAAGGGGGAGGGGGCCCGGGCAGAATTTACCGGTATTTCCTTTGCCAGTTCAGGCCAGGTCCTGGATACAGGAGCAAAGATTCTTCACGCTGCCCCCTTTACAACCTCTACCATCAGTTCCAGATCTATTGCCAAAGATGGAGGAGAAGTTTTTTACCGTGGCCTGGTCAAGGTTTTACCGGAGGCTGTTAATAGTAAAGCCTCTGTCTCCTGTGAGTCTTTGATGCTGGACAGCCAGTCCAGGTCTGATACTGTACCGGTCATAGATATCAGGAATGACCAGGTGGACTTTGGCCATGAGGCTAAAGTTGGTAGAATCAGTGAAGAAGCCATCTATTATCTGATGAGCAGGGGTATCAGTGAGGAAGAGGCCAGGGCTTTGATAGTCCGGGGTTTTGTGGAGCCCATTGCCAGGGAATTTCCCCTGGAATATGCGGTGGAGTTAAATAATCTTATAAAAATAGAATTAGAAGGAACTATCGGTTAGAGGAGGGAGAAGAGGTGGGTATAATAAAAAGTCAGCCAGATTTAATGGAGAATAAGTTTCCGGAGATTATAGAGATAGATGCCAGACTGGAAGGTTTTCTAGAAAGATATGATGAAGAAATTATAAAAATCAGACCCAGTGCAGGCAAAAAACTACTGTCTCCCTTCCTGGAAGAAAAATATATAGCAGATAGGGGTAAAAGGCTGGAAAGGATCAGGGAATTTTTCGCTTCCTACCCTTTCATAAATGCAGGTTATAAGCTTGAAATTCTGCCAGGGAAAAATATTACGCAGCCTATATTTATAAACCAGGTTGCGGCCAGTAACCGGAAGAGGATTAATGAAAAAAACAGTATTATAATCGGAGAAAACAGTTCAGCAACTATTGTTTTTGATTATACTACTACAGATGAGGCAGAGATAATTCATAGTAAAGTAACTGAAATCCAGGTGGCAAATAAGGGAGAATTGAATATTATCAAAATACAAAGGGGAAACAATCATTCTCTAAGCCTTGATTATAATCGGGCAGAGGTTCATGGCAGGGGAAAGATTAACTGGTTTACAGTGGAGACAGGAAGCCTGGAGAGTATTTCCAGCTATCATACTGTCCTGAAGGGTTCCGGTAGTAGTGGTTATCTATCTTCCATATATTTTGCTGATCAGGAGAAGGACTATGATCTGAATTATACCATGGAACTTACTGGTAGCAATTCCCTGGGACAGATTGATAGTCGAGGGGTTTTAAAGGATAAGGCCAGAAAGGTTTTCCGTGGTAATCTGATTTTTAATAGGGGTGCTGTTAAGGCTGATGGTTCTGAAAAGGAAACAGTTTTATTACTTAGCCCTGAGGCCAGATCAGAGACCATTCCGGCCCTTTACTGTGGTGAAGAAGATGTCAGCGGTGAACATGCTGCCAGTGCCGGCAGGATCAGTGACCAGCAGTTGTATTATTTAATGAGCAGGGGCCTTTCTCTAAAGGAAGCCAGGAAGGTCCTGGTAGAAGCCGCCCTGAACCCCCTTATTGACAGGATACCCCTACTGTCTGTCAGGGAGACTATCAAGGATGAAATCCAGAGGAGGCTCTATAATGAATAGAGTAGCCGCAAATTATCTGGATCCTTATAGGTCCCAGGAAGGAAGCTATGGGATTGGTTTGGATAATAAAATAAATCCCTATCTTTTAAAAAAGGATTTCCCTATTTTTCAGGAAAAAGTCCAGGGGAGGGACCTGATCTATTTAGATAATGCTGCCACTACCCAGAAACCCTATCCTGTTATTGCAGCTGTAGAGAAATATAATCAGGCTTTTCATGGCAATCCCCACCGGGGTGCCCATTATTTAAGTGTAAAGGCTACAGAGTTATACGATCAGGCCCGGCAGAAGGTGCAGGAATTTATCAAGGCCAGATCAAGAAAAGAGATTATTTTTACCAGGAATACCACAGAGTCCATTAATCTGGTGGCCTATTCCTATGGGATGAATTTTATCGAAGAAAATGATGAGATTCTTTTATCAATTGCAGAACACCATAGCAATATCCTGCCCTGGCAACAGGTGGCCAGGAGCCGGCGGGCCAGGCTGAAATATATGTATCTGGATAAAGATGGCCGCTTGAGTATGGATGAAGTAAAAAGAAAGATTAGTAATAAAACTAAGTTGGTCTGCCTGACCCAGATGTCCAATGTCCTGGGTACTATTTTCCCTATCAAGGAAATTATTGACTATGCCCATGAAAGGGGAGCCCTGGTCCTGATTGACGGGGCCCAGGGCCTGCCCCATCTGGGAGTTGATGTAGGGGAACTGGATGCTGATTTCTATGTCTTTTCTGCCCACAAAATGCTGGGGCCAACAGGGATAGGTGTCCTCTATGCCAGGGAATCTCTCCTGGAAATGATGCCTCCCTTTCAAAGTGGTGGTGATATGATCGAATATGTTACTGAAGATACTGCCAGTTTTGCGCCTTTACCGGAGAAATTTGAGGCGGGAACCCCGAATGTGGAGGGAGCTGTCGGCCTGGCCGCAGCCATCGATTACTTAAATAATATTGGCCTGGATAAAATCTACCAACATGAAATAGACCTAACAGCCTATGCCCTGGAAAAGATGAAAGGGATTCCCTATCTTACTCTTTATGGACCCCTTGACCTGGAGGATAGGGGAGGGATAATTTCCTTCAATGTGGATAAGGTCCACCCCCATGATCTGGCCAGTATTGTTGACCTGGATGGTATTGCCTTAAGGGCTGGTCACCACTGTGCCCAACCCCTGCTGAACTTCCTCCAGGTGGGTGCCTCTTGCCGGATTAGCTTCTACCTCTATAACACAAAAGATGATGTAGATAAGTTGCTGGAAAGCCTGGAGAGAGCAAGGAGTTGGTTTGTCAATGGATCTTAATCAAATATATACAGAGTTGATAATGGAACACAGTTACAATGGTAAGAACAGGAGGGTCCTGGAGGAAAAAGACCGGGAGGAAAGGGGCCATAATCCCAATTGTGGGGATGATATTACCCTGCAGATTAAATTTACAGGAGGCAGGATCAGTGACCTGGCTTATACAGGTAGTGGTTGTGCTATCTCCCAGGCCTCTACCTCAATAATGATTGATTTAATAAAGGGTAAAGAAAAAGAGGAGGCCCTGGAATTGCTAGAGATCTTCCTGGAGATGATAAAGGGTACTGAACTTACAGAAGAAGAATTGGAGATGCTGGGAGATGCTGTTGTATTAAAAAACATCTCCTATATGCCTGCCAGGGTAAAATGTGCGGTACTGGCCTGGCATACTTTGAAGGGACTATTAGGAAGCTGATTTGAGTTCAAACAGCTTCCTTTTTTTATATTGTAACTTTTTTCTTTAGATCATGGAGATTTATCTAATTATTAAAAATCCTTAAGCTTAAGCAAGACTCTCTTGTGAAAAAAATAATAAAAATTTTTCTGGGTGTGATTTATATCATAGTACCTGGCATAAGGAAGCTTTATAATAAACATAGAGATAAGAAATTACATTTGCCAAAAAACTAAATAAAGTTTTTATAAATATATAAGTTTTTAAGGAGTGATGAAAGAGATGAATATGTTTTGTTATCAATGCCAGGAAACAGCAAAAGGAGAAGGTTGTACAATAAGGGGAGTTTGTGGAAAGACAGAAGATGTAGCCAATTTACAGGATTTATTAATCTATGTAATGAAAGGAATAGCTGTTTACGCAGAAGAGGCAAAAGAATTTGGAGTTCAGGATGAACGGGTAGGTCTTTTTATTACCAGGGGCTTATTCAGCACAATTACTAATGTAAGTTTTGACCCTGAAGATTTTGAAGCAAAAATTAAAGAAGCCTTTGCCCTGCGGGAAGATATTAAAAGGCAGCTATTTGAAGCTTATCAGGCTGAAAAAGGTGAAGAATATAATAAGGAATTGCCTGATGAATGTACCTGGTATAGTGAAAACAGTAATGACTCTTATGCTAAAGGAGCCTCAATCGGTATCCTTTCCATAGAAGATGAAGATATCAGATCTTTAAAAGAATTACTGACTTATGGTCTCAAAGGGATTGCTGCTTATGTTGAACATGCCTATGTACTGGAAAGAAAGAGTGAAGAAATCTTTGCCTTTATGATTGAAGCAATGGCAGCTACAGTTGATCCAGAAAAAACAGTAGAGGAATTAATCGCTCTGGTTATGAAATGTGGAGAAATTGCTGTTCAGGCCATGGCCTTACTGGATGAAGCCAATACTGGCCGTTATGGTAATCCAGAAATAACAGAGGTAAATATCGGTGTCAGGAATAACCCCGGTATTCTGATCAGTGGCCATGACCTGCGGGACCTGGAAGAACTTCTGGAACAGACAGAGGGAACCGGTGTAGATGTCTATACCCATGGAGAGATGTTACCAGCTAACTCTTATCCAGCATTTAAGAAATATGAACATTTTGTTGGTAACTATGGTAATGCCTGGTGGCAGCAGAATGTTGAATTTGAGAAATTTAATGGCCCTATCCTGATGACAACTAACTGTCTGGTACCACCAAAAGATTCCTATAAAGACAGGGTTTATACAACTGGTGTTGTTAGATTCCCTGGTTGTACCCATATAGAAGACCGTAAACCAGGAGAACAGAAGGATTTCTCTGCCCTTATTGAACATGCAAAAAGCTGTAAGGCTCCTGAAGCATTAGAAGAGGGAACAATTTATGGTGGATTTGCTCATGAAGCAGTGATGGGTGTGGCTGATAAAGTTGTAGAAGCAGTTAAAGAAGGAAAGATTAACCGCTTTGTGGTAATGGCTGGTTGTGATGGGCGTCATAAAGATCGTGCCTATTACACAGAACTGGCTGAAAATTTACCTGAAGATGCAGTTATCATGACTGCCGGTTGTGCAAAATATAGATATAACAAATTAGAGCTGGGAGATATTGACGGTATACCCAGAGTCCTTGATGCTGGCCAGTGTAATGACTCCTATTCCCTGGTAGTTATCGCCCAGAAACTGGCTGAAGTCTTTGGAGTAGAAGATATTAATGAGCTACCCATCTCTTATGACCTGGCCTGGTATGAACAAAAGGCTGTAGCAGTTCTCCTGGCACTATTATACCTGGGGGTTAAAGGAATCCGTCTTGGACCCTCCTTACCGGCCTTTATATCTCCAAATGTCCTGAAGGTATTGGTAGAGAAGTTTGATATTAAGCCTATCGGTACTGTAGAAGAAGATCTGAAAGCAATTATGGCTGGTAAGTAAGAAGAGGCCTGGAATAGAGTGGAAAATATATAAGAATATATAAGATAATACAAGGATATAAGGATATATAAATATATAAGGATAAATAAAGATATATAAGAAAATATAAGATTTTATAAAAAATATAAGACTATATAATATACAAGAATATACAAGAATATAAAAGAATATAAAAGAATATAAAAAAGGAGGGACCAGGGCCCTCCTTTAACTTATTTTGTGCTCCTTTAAAAGCCTCTCCCTTTCTTCTTTAATCCTATTTTTATCAATCCTCTCGTATAATATTTTAGTTTTATTAATAGGGCTGCCTGCCTCTAATTCTATATAGGACCAGCTTCCTTTTTCCAGGTTAAAAAATTCCCTGATTTGAGCAGTTGAAAAAGGTAAAAAGGGTTCCAGTAAATTAGCAAGATTAGCTATGGCCTGTAGACAGGTATAGATTGTTTTTTGGCAGCTTATCAGGTCTTCTTTGACAGTAATCCAGGGTTTCTGCTCATCATAGTATTTATTCAGACTTCTAATAAAGGAAAAGATAGTCTCCAGGCCGCTTTTAAGTTCAGCCTTTTCAATTTTACTTCCTATCTGCTGATATAATTCTTTAAGCCCTTTTTCAATTTCGGGAGCTATTTCTGCTTCGGGAACTCTAGCAGCAAAATATTTTTCGGCAAAAACCAGGGTCCTATTAATGAAATTTCCATAAGCCCCAAGTAATTCTCCATTATGACTATTGATAAATTCCTCCCAGGAGAAATTACAATCCCTTTTTTCCGGTCCCTTTATTAGGAGATAATATCTGATGGAATCAGGATGATATCTCTCTAACATATAGGGAACCCAGATAGCCCAGTTATTACTTGTGGATAATTTCCTGCCTTCAATTGTTAAATACTCACTGGATATAATACTGTCTGGTAAATGTAAATTTCCAAGGCCCAACAGTAAGGCAGGCAAAATCAAAGTATGAAAGGGGATATTATCCTTACCGTGGACATAATAGGCCTTTACCTTATCTCCCCAGAATTTCTCCCAATCTTTCTTATTTTTTATACCCCATTCCTTACTGGCAGTGTAATATCCCAGGACAGCTTCAATCCAGACGTAAATCTTCTTATTTTCATAGCCCTCAATGGGTACACTGATCCCCCAGGATAAATCCCTTGTAATGGCACGATCCTTGAGGCCCTCCTTTAAATATCTTTCAGTAAACTTAAGGGCATTATCCCTCCAATTGGATTTTCCCTGAAACATATTTCTCAATTCTTCCTCAAAGCTGGATAAGGCCAGATAAAAGTGTTTAGTTTCCTTCAGTATTGGTTCATTCCCACATAATTTACATGCTTTTTCCTTAAGTTCAAGGGGGTCTATTAGGCTGGAGCAGGCGTCACATTGGTCACCTCTGGCGATTTCTCCACAAACCGGGCAAATACCTGTTACATAACGATCTGGCAGAAATTGCTGGCAGTCTTCACAATAAATCTGTTCTATCTCTTTTTTATAAATATAGCCTTTCTCCAAAAGCTCTAAAAACAATTCCTGTACCACAGAACTATGAAAAGCCTGATCAGTCCTACTATAATAATCATAGGTAAAACCCAGTTTTTCAAAGGACTCCTTAAATTCCAGATGATACCTATCTGTAATAGCCCTTGGAGATATATTTTCCTTACTGGCCCGTAAGGCTATTGGGGTTCCATGACAATCACTGCCTGAAACATACAATACAGAGTCCCCTTTTAAGCGATAATACCTGGCTAAAACATCACCTGGTAAAAGACTGGCAATATGGCCTAAATGTAAAGAACCATTTGCATAAGGCCAGGCACCACCAATAAAAACATTCATTTTTTAACCCCTTTCTATTTATTATTTGATAATAATAAAAAAACTCCCGCCCCTAACAATTAGTTAGAGGACGAGAGTAATATTCCCGTGGTACCACCTCAATTTATTAATACCTCACGGTATTAACCTCTTCGAGTACGACATATATAATATATAGTGACATTATATATGTTTATACTCTAGCACTATAACGGGTGCAAGCTTCCGGTGTACATTACTACCATAGGGATTCACATACACAGCTCAGAGACCATTTTCAGTTAAGATTTCTTTTCCCACTCTCACCTGGCTGGGATTCTCTGTAAAAGATTTGCTTAACTTACTCTATCTCTTCATAGCTTTTGCTAAATTATATTATGTTATTTCAAGGAAGTCAAGGTTATATTGTCTAAAAATTTCCCGCAATTAACATAAGCAAACTTTGAAGTCTGTTGTAATAAAGAATAGAAAAAAGCAGGACTACAGGAAGATAACTGGAATAAATATATTAATAATAAAACGGAAAAAATAGGAGGTCAATAATATGCTAAATAAATCATCAAGATTTTTACTAGTTTTGCTAATTGTTTTATCAATATTTGTTTTTTCAGCTTGTCATATCTTAGATTATAGATATACCAAATCTAAAGGAGAAACGTCATTTACCTTCGAAGATTTATCCACACAGAATAGATATGAGATTCAGATTAAAGAAAAAGCTAATCTGGAATTTGGCTACAGTGGTTTTGAAATAAAAGAGGGTCAACTGATACTAAGAATAATTTATAAAGATGAGATTGTTTTTGAAGAATGTTTGACAAAAGATAGTCCGAAAAAGGAGGAATATAAATTGAAGAACCTTGAACCAGGAGAATATTTATTGGAATTGCAAATAGAAGAGGCGAAAGATGGTAAAATAAAGCTTTATTGGAATAGTAGTAAAATAAGCTATTGAGGATGGTTATAAATATAATATAATAAAAGAAAAAACAGGTATTTGTTTTCTGACCAATAAAAGAGATCGAAGTCAGCAGGATGGAGAAAGATAGCGCCGAGCTGAAAGCCCTTTATGAACAGGGATACAGGGAGGCGGAGGGGCAGTATAAGGAATTAATGGAATGGACTAATAATATAAGGGGGTAGCATGAAAAGAGTCTTTTTGACTGGAGCTACTGGAACAATGGGTCTGGCTGCTTTAAAGGAATTACTTAAAGCAGCTTCTTTTGAAATTATAACCCTGGTAATGGATACAAAAAGAGATAGGAAGATTATAGAACCATACCTGCAGGAAAAGAACTTAAAGGTATATTATGGGGATTTGACCAACTATGCTGATGTTTTGAAATGTGTGGCCGGAGTGGATATTGTATTGCATTGTGCTGCCCTGGTTTCTCCCCTGGCTGATCGTTATCCGGAAGCAGCCATGAAAATTAATTATGGTTCAACAGTTAATATCATTAAGGCTATAAAAGCCCAATCTGATTGGGAAAAGATCAAACTGGTCTATATTGGTACAGTTGCCCAGACCGGGGATAGAATGCCTCCTATTCATTGGGGCAGGGTAGGTGATCCCATAAAACCCAGTATACATGATTACTATGCTGTTTCAAAAGTAGCAGCAGAAAGGGCAGTGATAGAGTCTGGCTTAAAGTACTGGGTTTCCTTGAGGCAGACCGGTATAATAAGTAAGAAAATGATAGAAATAAATGATCCGATCATCTTTCACAACTGTCTAGATAATGTCCTGGAATATATTACAGATAAAGACTCTGGAGTTCTGTTGAGAAATATCTGTGGGGATTTACCGGAAGATTTCTGGTGCCATATCTATAATATTGGTGGCGGCCAGGACTGCAGGTTAAGTAGCTATGAGATGTTTAAAAACCTCTTTGAATTAATGGGGATAAAGAACCTGGAGAATGTTCTTGATTCAAAATGGTTTGCCTTGAGGAATTTTCATGGCCAGTATTTTCTGGATAGTGATAAATTAAATGATTATTTAAATTTCAGGAGCCTGGGTAAGGAATACCTATATGAACTTTATAGGAAAAAACTGGGCTGGCTATTGCCTGTAATCAGAACCATTAACAAAATACCAGCCGGTGAAAAAATAAGTGGCAGGATTTTTAAAAATAGATTTAAAAAAATACTGTATAAGGAAAGGGGCACATTAAACTGGCTACTCAATGGTAAAGAGGAGTTTATTGAGCCTTATTTTATATCTAAAGAAAAGTGGGCAGAGATTCCTTCTATAAATGAATTTAAGCCCTTTACAGACTGGGATAAAGTTATCTGGATTGATCATGGTTATGATGAGAACAAAGAAGAATCAGAACTATCTATAGAGGACCTGGAGGCAGCGGCAGAATTCAGGGGAGGACAATTGTTATCAAAGAGAATGGAAAAAGGGGATTGGCACACAAAACTGGAGTGGCAATGTGCCTTTGGCCATAAATTTAGAGCCAGTCCCAGATTAATATTGGAAGGGGGACACTGGTGTACTGTATGTGAAGGGAAAAGCTGGAACTATCATGAAATCGCAAAAAGAAGCCCCTTTTTTGCCCAGGTCTGGTATCCCTTACATGACAGAAATGAACCTTCCAGGGAGTATCCCAAGCTCCAATTATCTCTTAACCGGTAATGAAAGGGCCAGCTTAATGCCTGGCAGGAAAGGGTTAGCCGCTTCTATTTATTCAGGTGAACTGAGCAGGGACTGTAATTGATAGGGAGCTAATTATTATATAAAATAAACTTGTAATACATCATACAAGCTCTACTGGAGGATTGCAGATGAAGAAGCTTAGAAGAGAAAGTATCAGTGAACAGGTTTTTCAGTTGCTTAAAGAAAAAATTATCAAAGGGGACTGGGGACCAGGAAGCAAGATTCCTTCAGAAAACCAGTTATGTGAGCTTCTGGATGTCAGCAGGGTAAGTATCAGGGAGGCCATCCATAAAATGGTAGCCCTGGGCATACTGGAAACCCGGCATGGTGAGGGGACCTTTGTCCGGGAATCCCTGGCAGATGCATATTTTAATGAACTGGTTCCTTTCTTTCTGCTGGACAGGCCAGATATTATCAAGATTCTGGAATACAGGGATTGTTGAAGTAGGGACTATAGGGATTGGTGTAAAAAAAGCCACTGCGGAGGATATTAAAGGATTGGAAGAAATCTATCGTGAGATGGAGAAAAACAAAGACAATCTAAAGGAGTTTGCCCGGCTGGACTTACACTTCCATAGGGCATTAGCTGATATAGCTGATAATCCCATTTTAAATAAGGTCAATTATATAATAAACGATATTTTAGAGGAAACAATGAGAAAGATTGTTGAGAAAATGGGGAGTTCTGATGGATTGTATTATCATAACAGAATCATTGAGGCCATTAAGATGAGGGATGTAACAAAGGCCCAAGAGGTGATGGCAGAACATCTGGAAAGGACCATAGCCAGGATGTCTACTCCATAGTATAATCCTGATGTATAAAAATTTATCTATCTTTTTTATATTTAAAGAAATAAGACCAGACAGGGGTGTTAATATGTTAAAAAGCCAGAAAATACGGGAAATTGGACCAGAGTTAGATGCACTTAAACTAGGAATGGACTGGACTATAGAGGACCTGGGAAAGGCACAGATTATGGTGAGCAGTACTTATGGTTATGGCCATCCAGGTAGTTTCCACCTCAATAGGCTGGTAGAGGTTGCCATGAAGAGTCTGGCCAGAGAAGGGGCTAAAGGAGCTTCCTTTTATGTCAGTGATATGTGTGATGGTATCGCCCAGGGCCATGATGGAATGAATTATTCCCTGGTTTCCCGGGAAATGATTGCCAATATGGTGGAGATCCAGACTGAGGCAAGCCCTCATGATGGTTTATTGATGATTTCTTCCTGTGACAAGGCTGTTCCTGGCCACTTGATGGCTGCGGGCAGGATAAACCTGCCGACTATTCATGTGCCAGGCGGTTCTATGGCTCCTGGCCAGGATGGAACTACTGTAGATTTGACAGCCCGTTATTATGCCCAATACAAAAGGGGAGAAATACCGAAGGAGAAATACCTGGCTGCCCAGCTTTCAGCCTGTCCTACCTGCGGGGCCTGTCAGTTTATGGGTACTGCTTCTACCATGCAGGTAATGGCTGAGGCCCTGGGCCTTGCTTTGCCTGGTGCAGCCTTAATTCCGGCCAATACACCCTATTTAGAGGAAATGACAGAATTAGCAGCAGTTTATTTAATGCAGATGATTGAAAAGGAAATCACCGTCCGGGATATTATTACAAAAGAGGCCTTTGAAAATGCCATTGCAGTCCATGCTGCTATTGGGGGTTCCAGTAATGCCCTCTTACACTTACCGGCAATAGCCAATGAACTGGATATTGACCTGGATGCAGATTTGTTTGACAGGATTCATAGACAAGTACCCTTTCTGGTCAATACTATTCCCAGCGGGGAGTATGCAACCCAGTATTTCTGGTATTCTGGAGCAGTTCCAGAGCTAATGAAGAGGATAAAAGAACATTTACACCTGGATGTCCTGACAGTTACCGGAAAAACCCTGGGCGAGAATCTGGAGTCTCTTGCTGATTTCCCTTATTTACGGGGGATGGAGGAAAAACCGGACCAGATGCCTGAACCGGATAGGATTATTTTCCCGGTTGAGGCACCTATACAGGGGGAAGGTGCTATAGCAGTATTACGGGGTAACCTGGCACCAGATGGTGCTATTGTTAAACATTCAGCCCTACCGGCAGGGATGCGTTATCTCCTGGGTAAAGCCCGGGTCTTTGACCGGGAAGAAGATGCCATGGAGGCTGTCCTGCAGAAAGAGATAAAAGCCGGGGATATAATCATTATCCGCTATGAAGGCCCCAAAGGGTCGGGTATGCCAGAGATGTATTATACAACAGAGGCTATTGCCTCAGATCCAGACCTGGCCAGCTCCATTGCCCTCATAACTGATGGCCGTTTTTCCGGCGCTACCAGGGGGCCGGCTATAGGCCATGTTTCTCCTGAGGCCCTTGAAGGTGGGCCAATAGCCCTGGTTGAGGATAATGATCTTATTGAGATAGATATAGATAAACGTTCCTTAAATATAGTTGGTATAAAAGGTGAGAAAAAAGAGAAGGCTGAGCTTGAAGATATTCTGGCAGAACGGTTTAAAAAATGGGTAAAACCGGCTCCCAGGTATACCAGGGGTATTCTGGGCTTATACACTCAACTGGCCAGTTCAGGAATGAAGGGTGCCTATATTATGAAATATCCGGATATAGGGGAATAAATATTTTCGGGGGGGATCAGTTTGCTAAAGGGAATCATTACACCAAGTATTACTGTCTTTAACCAGGATAGAAGGATTGATTACAAAGGTAATGAAAGGCATATTAATTATTTGCTTGCTGCTGGAGTGAATGGGATACTTTTTCTAGGCAGTATCGGTGAATTCTTTGCTATGGGTCAAGAGGAGAAAAAGGATTTTATCTCTTTTGTCCTGGAGACCGTAGCTGGCAGGGTTCCTGTCTTAATCGGGACAGGCGGAACAGTAGTTGCTGAGGTAATTGAACTGAGTCAATATGCAGTAGAAAAGGGTGCCCATGGTGTTGCTGTGATAACTCCTTATTTCTTCCAGTTTAACCAGGAAACCCTGTATAATTATTATAAATTAATTGCAGAAAACCTTGCAGGGAACCTTTATCTTTATAATTTTCCTGACCGCAGTGGTGTCAATATGCCAGTAGAATTGATCTACCAATTGGCCAGGGATTTTGACAATATCAAGGGTATCAAGGATACCATGGATTCGATCAGTAATACCAGGGAAATCATTGCCAGAGTAAAGGAAGAATTGCCGGAAAAAGATTTTGCAGTCTATTCTGGTTTTGATGAGTATTTTGTGCCTAATTTACTGGCAGGTGGGGATGGATTAATCGGTGGCCTTTCCAATGTTGTACCTGGCCTTTTTGCAGAATTATATCAAGCCTATCAGGTTAAAGATTTTACTACTATTGCAGGTATCAGTAAGAAGATAAGTGTTTTGATGGAGATCTATAAGGTTTCACAGCCCTTTTTCCCGGCTATCAAGCAGGCAGCTGCTTTAATGGGTACAGGGATAGAAGCAGTCTGCAAAGAACCGGTCAAAGGATTAAATAAGAACCAGATTACCAGGATTAAAGAGATTATTAATAGAGCAGAGAACCTTTAATTGTTTTTATTAAGTAGCTTCATAAAGGAGATACAAAAAATAAATATATTTATAAGAGGTGTATGATGAGTACACATAAAATCTATAAAATGAGTTTTTCCAGAGTTTATCCCCTCTATCTTTCCAAGGCTGAGAAAAAGGGGCGTACTAAAGCAGAAGTCGATGAGATTATCCGCTGGCTTACAGGCTATAGCCAGGATGAGTTGGAAGCCCAGCTGGAAAAAGAGGTAGATTTTGAGACCTTCTTTGCAGAAGCTCCCCAATTAAATCCGGCACGGAGTTTGATTAAAGGTGTAATCTGTGGTGTCCGGGTAGAAGAGATTGAAGAAGCCCTGATGCAGAATATCCGCTATCTGGATAAGTTAGTAGATGAATTAGCCAGGGGGAAAGCCCTGGAGAAGATTTTGCGGAAAGAGTAATTAGCAGGATGATGATATAGGCTATTGGAGTATTTCCAATAGCCTTTTCCAATATCTTTTATCTTTTTAATAATTCCTCAAAATTTTAAGATAATGATTGGCTTCCCGGAGCACATGATCTGCTAAAAGAGGAGGAATAATGGATTTTATTTCACAGGCCAGTATCCCTTCAGTAGCGGCCCTCTTAAAGTTTCTGACCCTTTCTGCAGCATCCCTGCTCCTTTGTATGATTTCTCTTTCAGGTGTTCTCAGACATCTCTCAACCAGTATTGCAAATCTTTCGGCAAAATTATCAGCAGTTTCTTTTAGCCTTACTTCTGTTGGATCCAACATACAGGCGATAAATTGGGCGTGGTCTCCCATTACATGATTCCAGAAATTAAGTTCTCCACAGAGATTCCTGCGGGGTAATCTTCTACTTTGTAGGGCTGTTAACATTTCCCGATAGTATACTGCCTCCTGGGTTACATGTAGCAGTAACTCAGGATAGAGGGTAGTATATATTTCACAACGCAGGGCAAGGGCCAGGATATTTCTCTGGTAGTTTATAACTTCTTCCAGTAGATTTAAGGATCTGGCATTTAGATTCCGGATCCCGTAATCTATGCTTTCCACATAATAGTCCTGTTTTTTAAATAAAGCCAGTTCCCTCCGGGTTATATCAGTGTTTATGCTCAATCCTGTCAACCGGGATGTTATTTCTTCTGCCCCCAGGGTATAGGGTGTTACAATATCCTTTGCCTGTAGAGCTTCCTCTGATAATTTTATCCTTTGGGCATATTCTACTGATTCTGCCAGTAGTTCTTCAAAGGCCCTTTTCAAACGATTGGCTTCTGCCTTTCTGGCAGTTTCTACTGGTTGCAAACTGCTTTCTATAAATAAGAGATGTTCTTTCATGATTCTCTGGAAAAAAAGGTTTGTTTCCAGGGATAAGCAGAGGTATTCTTCTCTTGATAGCAAGTATATCCCCCTTTCTTACTTTTATCTCAAGAAGACTTTTTACATATCTTCTATTTATATATATTAGATGAGAGTTAAAAGGTGACAGGTTTTTGCAGACTTTTATTTATTTGGACTGGCCTTATATTATTATATATATTTAAAGTGAGTATTTTCTATAACTGTTAATCCTGAACTAGTAAGGAAGGATTGGAGATTTAAAAAATGATTTTAAGTATGTTATAATAAGGATAAGCTTATCTATAAATATCAGTGGAAATAACCTGCAGGGAGGATTTGACTGGTTTTCCTCCTGTAGGTGAACAGATAATATTTTTTGGAATCTTAAAAAAATTACAAAACAGGGGATTGGATTATGAAAATAAAATTTCTTGCTTATCAGGAAAATTTATTAGAAAAGGCTATTGATAAAAAAGAAGCCAGGCTTTATGTTTTTGATAACTCTAAGAACCTCTGTAAGGCCCGGGAATATTACCGGCGGCCTTTTCTGGAAAAGGAAAGCCATTTTATTACTATGGAGGAGCTAAAAGAAAAATTGTTTCCCACTGGAAAACTGGTTTTGAAGGAAGAAAAACGGGTCCTCCTTCTTTATGAACTCATGACAGAGGAAGAGAAGAAAAGGCTGGGTATTGATTATTATTTTGATTTGATTGATTTAGCAGCTGGATTTTTCAACTTTTATAAGGAGTTAAACGAGTATCAGCTTGAGGCAATACAGGGCTTACAGGGCTGGCAGGTGGACAAGTATAGGATCTATCAGGACTTGTGGCAAAGATATTGTAGGAAAATGGAGGAACTGGGTTATACTGATAGCACCCTGGCCTTTGATTTTCAGTATTTTAATGATTTTTTCCTCCAGGATTACCAGGGCTTGACCTTTGTCAATATCATCAGTTTTACTCCCAAAGAGAAACTTTTGTTGGAAAGGCTGGAGGCAGGAGGCTATGACCTGGAACTAATTCTGCAACTGGCAGAAGAGGATTATGACCGGGAAAATTTACGGATCAGGTCTTTTACCTTGCCGGAGAATCCCCTGACAGAAATAAACTTATATTCTACTGAAGAGGATTTGTTACAGGTACTTAATTTACTCTTAATCCTGGAGAAGGAGAAAGGGGCTGAGGAAGAACCCCTCCCTATCCTGGATGCTGACTTTACCAATACTAATTATCAGAGGCTCCTGTCTCCTGATAAGATTCAGGTAGATAAGGATCCTGCTTTTACGGAAACGGGGATCTATAGGTTCCTGGAAAATCTATATAACCTATCCTTAACAGCTGATAAAAGTGGTGGTGAGCTAAAGCTGGAAATTAATGCCCTCTTAAGGGCCTCTTTTCAGAAAGAATTCCGGGCTTATTATGGACTTGATAACCTGGCTCTAAAGGAACTCCAGCAGCTAGCCAGGGATAATTATGCTTATCTTAATGAGAATATGACCAATAGTTATGGGAATTTTTTAATTAATTATAGAGGGGTTTTTGCTGACCTGAAAAGGGTCTATGGGAGTAGAAACCTGCAGGAATTTATAGCTTTCCTGGAAGAAATTGATCTGGAAAAACTGGATGAAAAGAGGTATAGGGATAATATAAGCCAGTACTTTGATGCTTTAGTGGAACTCAATTCAATTGAAGAAATGAATATTGTCAGTTCCTGGCAGAGATATTTCCCGGAAAAGGTTCCTGGTTTTTTCCGGCTGGTTTTAAATTATTTAAGATATAAGAAGCTAAAAATGGCTGGAATAAATAGTACTGATCTAAGTTATGGTAAAATCTCTCCCTTATTGTCTGCCCCTCACCTTAAGGCAGACAGGCTTTTTATCCTTAATGCTTCCAGTGGGATTATTCCCGGAGAAGGAATTGATACCTTTCTTCTGACGGAGAAGCAGAGGAAGGAAAATGGCCTGGAGACAGGGGAGATGAGGAAATTAAAGGACAGGTATTCTTTCTTCCGCCATATTTTTAGCAGCAGAAAAGCCTTTATCTTTAGCCTGAATAAGCTGGAGGAAAATATCACTTCCAGTCCCTTTGTGGAGGAGCTGGCCTTAAAATATGCCCTGGAGATCAAAGAGGCTCCCTTAAAGGCCAGGGACTATGCTGCCATAATAGGTAATCTCTTTACAGAGGGGGAAGAGACCTTAAATAAAGGCTTGCCTGAAGCTATAATTGAGGAAGACCAATTATTACTGGCAGAAAATGATTTCCCCCGGGAATTTTCCCTGGCCTATTATAAATATGGCCTTTTAAAGGATTGTTATTATAAATTTTACCTGGCCTGTCTCCACCGCCTGGAGGAAGAGATCATAGAGCTAAGTAAAGAGATCAATCCAGCCTTTCTGGGGGATCTTGTTCATGAGCTCTTTGCTGAAATTATCAGGAAAACCGGTAAAAACTTGCCTCCTGCCAGGGAGATAGTCAGGGAAACCGTAGAAGAACTATTACAGGCCTCTGCCTTGAAGATAAATAACTATTACCGGAAATATTATCAGGACATCCTTTTTCCCAAAGTGGAGGAATCTATAATTAGCTTTTTTAAAACCATCAGGACCAGGATTGGGGATGACATAAGAGAGTTGCGGACTGAATGGGTACCAGCAGGAGTGGAGGCCAATTATATCTACGAAAATGACTTAACCAGTATCTATCTCAATGGCCGTATAGACTTATATATAAGGGGTAGAGATAAGTCCTATCTTATAGATTTTAAAACCGGGACAGGCCAGCTCAAGCAGCTTGACTTTTATTCTTTACTCCTTGCCAATACAGACCTGGCAGAAAATGAAGTAGAAAAAAGTATCTATGAAGTATTTGAGGAAAGATTTGTATATGGCCGGGAGGGAACAGAAGGAGACCTGCTGGCAGAGATTAAAGAAAGAATTGAGGATTTCTTTCAGGGGGGCCAATATTCCCTCCAGTATAAGGCTTCCCTCTGTAATAGGTGTCTGTTGATAGAGATCTGTAAGGTGGTGAATTAATGAGAAAAGTATTGAAAGCCAGTGCCGGTACAGGCAAAACCTATCGGCTATCACTGGAGTACCTTGCTGCATTACTTAATGGGGATAATTATGAGGAGATAGTTGTTATGACCTTTACCCGCAAGGCTACTGCGGAAATAAGGGAAAGGGTTTTTCAACATATTGAAGATATTTTAAGGAAGGGTGAAGACAGTAAAGTCCTGGAGAGTTTACAGGACCTCTATCCGGATCTGGACTATGATCTGGATAGGCTGGACCTTATATATAGAGAAATGCTAATCAATAAAGACAGAATCAAGATTTATACCATTGATAGTTTTATAAATAGTATTTTTAAACAGGCTATAGCTCCCTACCTGGGCCTTTATGCCTATGAGATTATTGATGAGAGTAAGAATAAAGAAATCATTGAAGAGGTCTTTAAAAAAATGCTGGATAACCCTGGGGATTTTACCCTGATGGAAAAATTCCTCCAGGATAATACAGAAAGATATATTGACCATTATCTGGCTTTAATAGAGGAGATGCTTAATAACCGTTGGAAGTTTTTATTAATAGAGCACCGGAGAAGGGAGAAACTGGAGGTAGAAAGTTTACCCTGGCTCCTGGCTCAATGCCTGGATATAGTGGAGAGTATAGCTGTTGGCAAGGGTGTAGACCTTACAGATTCTTTTTTTAAGAAGGATTTTCAGTCTTTTTTTGCTGAATATAGTAAACTGACTGGAATGGAGGAAAAGGAAGAGAAGATTCTCAAGAATTATCAAATCTTTTTCAGGACCAGTTTCTGGAATTCCAGAAAGATCACAGGCCTGGAATTTGAGGATTTGAGGGAGGCCCTGGATATAAAATATGAGGAGTTTTTAATGAATCTGGCAGCTTTTATCTATAACCAGGAAATGATCCCTTATGAAGAAGAGGTTTTTAAATTCTCCTCCAGGATTTTTAACCTCTATGATAATATCAAGTTTAAAGAGAAGCAATTTACCCATATAGATATCAGTAATTATACCTATAAGTACTTTTTTGAGGCAGACCTGGTTTTACTGGAGGGAGATACAGTCAGTGAATACTTTTTTGCACTCATCGGTGGCAGGGTAAAAGCCCTTTTTATTGATGAGTTTCAGGATACCAGTATCCTACAATGGAAGATCTTAAAACCCCTTATTGATCAGTGTGAAAAGGTAATAACTGTTGGTGATGAAAAACAATCTATCTATGGCTGGCGGGGAGGAGAGAAGGACTTATTTGCCAGGCTGGAAAAGATTCTGGCCGGGGATAAAGAATCCTTATTGACCTGTTACCGTAGCGAGAGGGAGATTGTAGGCTTTATTAATCGTTTTTTTGTAGATTTAGCAGAGGATTGGGAATATGCCCCGGTAGAATATCTGGCCGGAAAAGAAGAGGGTTATCTGGAAATTTTAATTGGTGGTGAAAGTATCAGAAGGAATACTGATACGAAAAGTTTCCAGGCTTTAAGCAAAGAAAAGCAGGAAGAAATAATAGAATTTAACCAGAAGGTAACTGTTAATCTGAAGCAGGAGATTGCCAGGAGGATAAAAAGCCTTCCTGCCTATAATAATATTGCAGTCCTGGCCCGGTCTAACCGGGAATTGGCTGATATTGCTATGGAACTGGAGAGGGAGGGAATTCCCTATCTTCTGGAAAGCAAGGATAGCCTGCTGGAACATGAAGCCATAAAACCCTTATATTATTTATTGGCTTTCCTAAATTACCGGGATTTTTTCCACTTGCTTAAATTTCTCCGCAGCGATCTTCTGGGGATTAATAACAAAACATTGCGCTATCTATTAGAAAACAGGGCAGAGATTGAAGCTTATTTCCTGGGCCAGGAGGCAGAAGTGAAATATCCTGGGCTGGAGAAATTGTTCCAGGAGATTAAAAGAATGGCAGAGCTGGACTGCCTGGAATTGAGCAACTATCTTATTGAAACTAGCGGGGTTCTGGAAAGGTATAGGGGTAACAGGGCTGCCCTCAGGAATATCCACTACTTTTTCCAACTGATGAGGGAATTCAATGAACTGGCAGAATTTATGGAATTTTTGCGGGAAAACCAGGATAGTGACCAATTAAAACAGTTACCGGTTCAGGGTGAAAACCTGGTACAGTTGATGACCATTCATAAGGCCAAAGGTCTTTCCTTTGAGACAGAGTTCTTTTACTGGAATTTATCTAGCAGGGGTGGTGGCAGGCCCCATAGGCTGGAATTATATATAGATTTTGATGATGAATATGGGAAGATAGAAAAATATCTTTTAAGTAATTCCCGCTATGAAAAACTCTTTCAATACCTGGGTATTGATTTTGCCGAAAAAAAAGCCAGAAGAGAGCTGATGGAGGAGATTAATAACCTTTATGTGGCACTGACCAGGCCGGAGAAGAATCTCTTTATCTATATTGAAGGGCCCAGGCAATTGGTTTTAGATGAAGATGGCAGATGCTGGCGGGGAAGTTCCTATGAGTTTTATGAAGAGGCCTTACTAAAGGCTGCCCAGGCAGATACCCTCTTTGACCTGGTAGAAAGGAAAGAGATAGGAAATTTATTCTCAGGCAAGGGAGAAGAGGAAGAAGAAATGGAAAAACTGGTGGACTTAAGTGCATATTTTAAAGCAAATTTCCTGGATGAAGAGAAAATAAAGGAGCTGAATTTAAGAAAAGACTATAAGTTGAGTCTGGTAAAAGAGATCAAGCGGCTGGAAGGCTTGGCCCTACATTATTATCTGGAATTTATCAGGTATAATCGGGCTGAAGAAAGGGCATATGCCGAAAAGATGGTTTTGGCCCGGTATGGTAATATTCTTGGTCCTGGCAGATTAGGGGAGTTAATCAGGAGGATTAATCTTTTTCTCCAGGAAAAAGAGGAGTATTTTGCCGGTGAATGGCAGGTTTTCAATGAATATGAACTGGAGTGGGAAGGTGAAATATACAGGATCGACCAATTACGGGTCAACCAGGAGAGGAAGGAGATCCTGATTCTGGACTATAAGAGTGGGATTACAAGGGACCAGGCTCAACTGGATAGGTATAAAGAGATAATAGAGGATTTGACCGGGGGAGAGTTTAAAATAAGGGCGGAATTTGTGGAAATATAGGATATTTATAATATTAAGAGCCATTATTATTGTTTTGATATACCCTTTCCATGGCTTCTATAATAAAGGCAATATCCTGGCTTTGCAGGGCTTCCTTAACTTCTTTTGGTGCCTCCGGGTCTTTGGCCAGTTCAAAGATATATTTTATTCCTTCATAGCCCAGGTCCATTAGTGCTTTAGTTGCAGTAGCACGGACTACTCCACTTTCATCATTAAGTCTATTGGCTATAGGTCTTGCTGCTTCTCTTATTTTCTTCTGGCCCAGGAGATTAGCAGCCTGGCTCCTGACACCCCAATCTTTATCTTCTAGAAATGAAATAACTTTATCTACTACCTCATCATCCAGATCATAATTGGCCAGTTTTTTCAGCAGGTGGATTTTTACCTCTGGATAATCAGTATCCAGGAGATTAACCAGAACCTGGTAAGCTTCATCCTCTATGTATTCCCCTATAATATCGATATAACATTTTTTTGTAACTGGATCTGCCTTGTAGACCAGGGGGATGATTTTTTTAACTGCCAGATCCCCCATACCCTTTAAGGTTTCCATGAGATTATTTAGGATTTCATGGTCTTTAGCATATCTTATATAGTCCAGGAGGGAGTAGATAACCTTTTCTGATGGCATTTTCTCTAAAGCAGCCAGTACCATCTGGATAATTTCCCGGTCCTCATCATAAAGGAAGGTAATGAGATAATCAACAGCCTGGGGAACCTGTAATTGGGCCAGAATAGAGATTCCGGCTTTGATTCCTTGCTGCCGGTTTTTCCCCTGACTGCTTAAAATTTTCCCATAGATTTCTTTCACCTGTTCTGGTTTAGAGAGGAATTCTTTAATTATAATATATTCTTTGGCATCCAGATTATCCTGTTTGGTAAAGAATTCTATAACAGGCAAATCACTTTTTATTAGTATGCCAAGGGCTTTTTCAGGATAACTATATAAGGATGCTTTTATTTTCTTAATACTTCTTTCTCCCCTAAATTGTTCACTCAAGTAATAAATAGTGATGAAAAGCAAAATAAGCCCGGTAGTTATGAAATAAAGTAAAGGATATCTCTTGATAAAAATAGCAAGAGTATATAAAAAATCATTTAGGGATTGCATAAAAAAGCCTCCTTTGAGAAAAACAAATTTTTTATTTTTATATTTCGTCATTTTCAGATAAATTCCTTTTATTTATAGGAAATGAGAAAGAGGATTTTTTAGATTAATATCTAAGTAAAATAGTAATTATTTAGTTTCTCAAAGAACTGAAATAATATAATCTAATGGTTTTTATTGTTTAAATTGAGATAATATAAATTGAGATAATACAGATTCTCAGGCCAAAAGGCAGAAAAGGTGATGATCTAATTGCAATATATCTATGAGAGAGAAGAAAAAAACTACCAGGATTTTGCCAGTGGGCGGGTTTTATATAATCAGAAAGGGGCTACTGCCTTCCCGGTCAGGTTGGCCAGCGAAGTCTTCCTGAGAAGCAAGGCCTATTTAGCAGAAAAGGGACATGATGCCCCAATTACTATCTATGATCCATTTTGTGGTGGAGCCTATTTATTAACAGTGCTGGGCTTCCTCCATGGCAAGTATTTAGCAGGATTAATTGCTTCAGATATAGATGCTAATATCTTAAGCCTGGCCAGAAGAAACCTGGCTTTATTGACGGAAGAAGGATTGGAGAAACGGATAGAGGAGATAAAAAATAATCTTCTTCTTTATGGGAAAGAGTCCCATAAAGAGGCCCTGGAGAGTGCCTTGAGGCTGAAGATATTACAGGCAGATATTAAGCAAGGCCTGCAGATTAGAAGTTTTCAGGCTGATGCAGGCAAAGTCCGGTTGCCCGATAGGGGAAAGGTGGACCTGGTTTTAACTGATCTGCCCTATGGCCAGATTACTGAATGGTCCAGTGACGGCGGAAAGGGTGGCGGTGGAAAGGGCCTGGAAGCCTTTCTGGACAACATAGGGGCTTTATTGCAGCCTAAAGCAATACTGGCGATAATTAGTGTTAAGGAGCAGAAAATAGAACATAAGAGTTATAAGAGGATTAAGCATTTTACCATTGGGAAAAGAAGGGTCAGTTTTCTGGAATTAAAGTAGGGTTATTATGGTGGATGCAAGGAGTATATTTTCAGTTGAGAGGTGTTTTTATGCCAGTCCTTTATTCTGGTCCAACAGGATCAGGTAAAACTACAAAATTGCTGGAAAAATATATAGAGGTCTGCCAAAAAGAGGGCACAGATCAGGCCCTGGTTTTTGTAAAGAGTGCTGCCAGCAGGTTAGAATGGCAGAGGAATGTAGACCTGGAAGTAATGGGTAAATTAAATGTCTTTACCTATTTTGGTTTTGTACAAAAGGAATTGACTGATTACTGGCCCTGGGTTGAGGAAAAGCTGCCTGGTGGTTTTACGACTATAGTCCCTACCTTCATGAATGTAGAGACAAGCCATTATCTGATGAGCAAATATGTAGAGAAGTATAGAAAGTTCAGGGATGTTTTTGAGTATGTTAATGCTAACTCAGCCCGGATAGCTGTCCAACTGATAGATAACCTGAATCAGGCTGCCATGAATAATCTATCCTTCAGGGAATTAAAGAGAAGGCTCCTGGCCTGGGCTGGAGATGATCGGGAGAAGATCACTGTCTTTAAGGAAGCAATTGCCATTATGGAAACCTTCCGCAAGTTTTGCCTTGATAACCGGATAATGGATTATTCCCTGACAGTGGAATTATATAATAAGTATCTATTAAAGAATGAGAAATATTTAGGAGAACTTGAAAAACGCTATACTTATCTTTTTGTAGATAATCTGGAGAAGTTTGTTCCAGCTGCCCAGAATCTTTTTTTATATTTATTAAAAAAACTTCCAGGAGTATATCTCAGCTTTAATCCAGAAGAAGGTATAAACAGGTTTTTTGGTGGGAATCCCCAACTGGCCAGAGAAGTCTTTTTTCCTCTCTGCCAGATAGAGGAACTGGAAAAATCCTATACATCCTCTCCGGCAGCCCGCCAACTGGCTAAAGCCCTCTATCAGGCTATCTTTGAAGATGCTTATTTAGAAGATAATTCTTTTATCAAAAAAGAAATCTATACAGAGTTAAGAGGAGATATGTTAAACAAGACTGGAGAAGAGGTAGTCAAATTACTGGCTGAAGGCTTGAAACCTTCTGAAATAGTCCTGGTTGCTCCCCTGGTAGATAAGGTTATGGAATTTACACTGGAACGCTATATTAGTGGACAGGGTTATTCTTTTGCCAACCTCAGCCGGACTAAACGCCTGGTGGATCTCCCTTTTTCACAGGCCCTGATTGTCCTTACCCTTTTAGCTAATCCCCAATGGAAAATGAATATAAATTATTCTTCTCTCCAACAGACCATGAGCCTTCTTCTGAAGCTGGATCCTGTTCGTAGCAGCCTCCTGGCTGAAGAGATTATTGCCAATAAACTGGCTTTACCGCCACTGGATAATATCAATTTCCGGGCCAGGATAGGTTTTGATAATTCTGCCAGATATGATTATCTCCGGGATTGGTTGCTGGAAAAGGAGGATAAGGTGCCGGAACTGGAGGAGTTTTTCCAGCTGGTTTTTGCTGAATTACTTTCCCCCTTATCCCCTACACAGGCAGATATATTAGCCTGCCGCCAGATGATTGATTCTCTTGCCAAATTCAAGAAGGTAGTAAAGAATTTTAAGGATATTCCGGAAGAAGAGCTCGGCAAGCACTTTATTGACCTCATCTATAATGGTACCCTGGCCGCTGAGGTTCTTTATAATGATACAGAGGAAGAAACCCTTATCCTTACAACCCCCTATAAGTTTCTCTTTTCCCCGGAGATAAAAAGTGTTAAATATCTCTTCCTTCTGGATATTTCCAGTGAAAACTGGTTGAGGGGTTCTACTAAAGAGTTATTTAACCCCTATATACTTTCACCCCAGTGGGGGAAAAAAAGCCACTGGGATGACACAGTGGACCAGGAATTGCGGAAAGAGCAGTTACTGGCTTATTTGCAGAGTATTTTAAGTAAAGTGACTGCCGGTATCTATCTGGCAGATAGTTATCTAAACAGCAGGGGTTGGGAGCAGGAAGGCCAGTTGTCTGGCTGGTTTCTGGCCAGATAGGCTGGCAGAAATTTGCTCTTTGCTATAATCTCTTAGATCCAATTATATAATCTGGTATATTCAATTAAGGGAGATAGACCCCTGTTCAGGAAGAGGCAGATAAGGAGGAGTGTTGGCTGATGATAAAATTACGACCAGGGCAGGAGGAAGTGGCCCAATACCGCAAAGGTTATATGGCAGTTCCTGCTGTACCTGGGGCAGGGAAAACCACTGTCATGGCTTACCTGGCTGCTGATCTGATTGCAGAAGGATATAATGGTAAGGGCAAGATTCTTATAGTTACCTACATGAATTCAGCTGTAGCTAATTTCAGGGCCAGAATAGGCGATTTTCTGGAAGCCAGGGGCTTACCCAGAAATAGGGGTTATGATGTCCGGACCTTACATTCCCTGGCTTACAGCATCTTAAAAGAAAAGCCGGAAGCCCTATTAGTAAATGATGAGTTTAATATAATTGACTCCTCTTTACGGGGCAGGTTAATCCAGCTATTAGTGGATAACTGGCTAAGGGAAAACCACAGGGTTTTTTTAAGATACTTTGATTATTCTCCTGGAGGACAGGGTTATGACCGGGCTCTGAAAAAATGGAGAGAGACTGATTTTCCTGGTTTTATCAAGGCCATGCTTTCCTGGTTTAAACTTTATGATCTGGACCCGGACAAAGTCAGGATATTGAAAAAATACTGTCAGCCTGATTCCTATCTGGATTGGGCCCTTTCAATCTATCAGGAATATGCCAAGGTATTGCGAGAAGAGGGCTTGCTGGATTTTGATGATCTGGTCAGACAGGCCCTGAATTTACTGGAGAAAGACCCTTTATTGCTGGAAAGGCTGCAAAAAAAATATACCTATGTTTTTGAGGATGAGGCCCAGGATTCCAATGAATTGCTGGCCAGGATCCTGTCTTTATTGGCCGGAGAAGGGGGAAATCTCTTACGGGTAGGAGACTCCAACCAGGCTATCATGGGTACCTTTACCAGTGCCAATCCACAAATATTCCGTAATTATTCAGCCAGTAAGGCTGTTGAAAAGTGCTCCATCCTCTATTCCAGCAGGAGCACAGTAGATATAATTAATCTGGCCAATTACCTGGTCAGGTGGTCCCGGGAGGAGCACCCCCAAAGGGAATGCAGGGATGCATTGGAGGAACAATATATTCACCCGGTAGAGGCAGGGAATCCTTTTCCTAATCCGGTAACTGATAATTATACAATTGCCAGCAAGCTTTATTCTACTTCAGAAGAGGAAATCAGAATGGTGGCCCAGCTGGCAGCACGCCATATCAAGGAACATCCGGAAAATACAGTAGCAATTCTGGTTCCTGCCAATTATATTATTGAGGAATTAGTAGTGGAATTGGAGGAACTGGGGATTAAATATGAGAGCCCTGCCTACCGGAGTGCAGAACAGTTAAAGACCATCCAGGATTTTAAACGGCTCTTAAAGTTTCTGGCAGAACCGCTGGAAAAAGATAGTTTCATTAGAGTGGTAAAGGGCTTATTTCCGGTGGAAGAACTGGAAGAGGAGGTCCAGCTAGATTTTATTGACAATATTGCTGAAGAATTCAATCTGGAAGATCTTATTTATCCCCTGGGGGGAGGGATCTTCCTGCAGGAAAAGATCAAGGAAATAATCCCCCAGGACCTGCTGGATGATTTTTCAGGAGTCCTGGAAAGACTCCGCCTCTGGCTGGATGCCAGTATCAAGCTGCCGTCAGATGAATTGATCCTCTTTATTGCCGAACAGATGGAATTGAAAGAGGAGGAATTGGCAGTAGCCCAAAATATGGCTTTACAGATCAAAAGTGAGCTGGATCAGAATCCCCAATGGAAGCTGCCGGAGATTGTGGCAGAATTGCCCCGCCTGGAGGATTCCTGGAAGGATTTTGCCGGCAAGATTTATGACCGGAAGAGTTATGAACCGGAGCCGGGACTTGTTACCCTGACTACCCTCCATAGTTCCAAGGGTCTGGAATGGGATACAGTATATATTCTTTATCTGACAGATGACAATTTTCCTTCAACTGTTTATGATAGATTCCGTTCTGATTACTATTATCTGAAAGATGAATATAGTAATCCAGTGGCAGTGGCCAGGGCCAATTTAAAACAACTCCTTTTCTCCAGTGCAGCCAGGGAGGAAATAGCTGGACTGGAAGGGGAAGGAAATAAGGGGCAAGGAGGCAAGGAAGAAGGAGTAGCTCTTAAATCTTTCGAAAAGACGGCAGGGGATTCCCGGGAAAGGGATCCCCGGAAAATAGACCCCAGAAGAGAAGCCAATCTGGAGTTTATCAAAGAAAGGTTGCGCTTACTTTATGTGGCTATAACAAGGGCCAGGAAGAACCTCCTCCTGACTGCCCATCAGGAAATAATATTTGATAATGGGGGTAGCAGGCAAGTTGAGCCAGCAGCTCCTTTCAAGGCTCTGGCTGAATTTATCAGAAAGGAGAGGGAGGCCTATGCCGGGAAAACTTGATGACCTGTTTTTTAGCCAGCTGGCTTTACTTTATTTTGAAAAATGTCCCCTGAAGTTTCGCCGCCGTTATCTGGATGGCTTATTCTGGCCCCGGGACTGGGGAGGAAATCAGGAAATGAAAGAATTGCTGGAAAAGGGGGAGCTTTTTCACCAGCTGGCCTGGCGTTATTATAGCAGGGGGGAAACCATAGATGATAAATTATTACCTGGTGAATTAAAAAGCTGGTTTGACAATTTAAGGGCTTTCCGTCCCTATAATAGTGAAGATAAATTTTATCCTGAATATGAGCTCAGGGTTAATAAAGCAGGTTTTAAAGTAGTGGCTAAATTTGATTTGCTCTATATAGATGAAAAAAGGGGCAAGGTCCTCATCTATGACTGGAAGACCAACAGGAAGCCCTTTGGGCTGGAAATCGATTACCGCTATAGCCTCCAGACAAGGGTCTATCTCTATGTCCTCCAGGAGACCCTGGATATGTTTCTGGACCAGGACCCTACAGAATTTGCACTTATTTACTGGAATCCCCGTTTTCCCCAGGAACAGAGGCTTATTCCTTATAATAAGGAGAGCTTTCTTGAAGACAAAGTCTTTTTACAGGAAAGGATTAGAGAAATAAAGAAATTGGCCTATAGTGACTTTGAAGCAGTAAATGATGACAGTATCTGCCTCTATTGTGAGTACCGGTCTATCTGTTTTAACAAAAGGCCGGTACTGGTGGAAATGGAAGAAGATGACCTGGAACTGGACCTGGATTGGGAAAGTATTGAGGAAATAGGATTTTAAATAAGTTTAGTATCTTTGAGGGGATATTATGAAGAGGGAGATTTGCTATAAAAAATATCTAATTATACCGGAATGGCTGGAGGAGGAAGTGGGAGGAAACCGCCTTTTAGCCAGAATCCTGCTCCAGAGAGGTCTTGATACAGCAGATAAGGTAAGGGAATTTCTCCAGCCAGGTTACTACCAGGCCACAGAATTCTCTGCTTTTCCGCAGATAGAGGAAGCTCTGGCAATGGTCCTGGCTGCCCTTGAAAAGGGGGCCAGGATCTGTATCTATGGTGATTATGATGTAGATGGGGTAATCTCTACGGTTATATTGGTAGAGCTTATAAGAAAACTTGGTGGAGATGTAATCTACCATATTCCGGACCGGTTTACAGAAGGCTATGGAATGAATAAGGAGGTCATCAGGGGCCTGGCTGGAGAGGTAGATTTAATAATAACCTGTGATTGTGGTATATCCAACTATGAAGAGGTAAAACTGGCTAAAGAGCTGGGATTAAAAGTAATAATTACAGACCATCATAATTTACCTGATAGACTGCCTCCAGCAGATACTATCCTGACAGCGAAATTGCTGGACAGCCAGCACAAGGCTTATAACCTGCCAGGGGCAGGGATAGCCTATTTTCTGGCCCTGGCAATTTTAGATAAACTTGGCCGGGAGGACCTGCAGGAGGGTTTTCTGGAGTTATTGGTACTGGCCATTGTAGCTGATGTGGTTCCTTTACAGGGAGAAAATCGTTACCTCCTGCAGAAGGGCCTACCCTTATTACCTGGTACCCGGCGCTGTGGGTTAAAGGAATTATACAGAATAGCCGGGATAGATAAGCTGGATAATATTACCGAAGAAGAGATTGCCTTTGGCCTGGCCCCTTTAATTAATTCGGCAGGCAGGATAAAGAAGGCAGATCTGGCGGTGGAGTTATTCCTGACAGACGATGAGGCCAGGGCAAAGGAACTTGCCCTGGAGCTGGATGAGGCCAATAAGAGACGGAAGGAACTCCAGGAAGACCTAATTAAAGAGGCCAGAGAAATGCTTTCTCCTTACCAGGCAGGAGAAGCCATTGTCCTCTATCAGCCCCACTGGCATGAAGGAGTAATTGGCATAGCTGCCGGCAGATTGTCTGAAGACTATCAGGTTCCTGTCCTCTTAATGTGCCAGAAGGAGGGTGAGAAGATTATTACCGGTTCAGCCCGTTCTATACCAGGGGTTCATATCTATAAGGCCCTAAGGGAAACTGGTCTCTACCTGAAAAAGTATGGCGGCCATGCTGGAGCAGCAGGTTTTTCTCTGGACCTGGACCAGCTGATTAATTTCAGACGGGAGATTAAAAAGAGCTTAACTGCAGAACTGGTAAAGGTAGAAAGAAGGATTGCTGTTGATGGAGAATTGAGTCTGGATCAAATTAGCCTTGAGGATTACTATGCCTTAAGGAAACTGGCCCCTTTTGGTGAGGGTAACCCTGCCCCTAAATTTGTATCTTACTCTACAGAAGTTCTTTATAGCCGGCCTACAACAGGCAAGAGGCACCTCCGCCTCCTTCTGGCCCAGAATGGTGTTCAGTATCCGGCTATCTGGTGGTGGGCTGGGGAAAAGGAAATCCCCCCTGTAGTTGACCTGGTTTACTCTCCTGGAATTAATGATTTCCAGGGCAAAAGGGAATTACAGCTCCTTGTTGAGGAAATTATCAGCAGTACCCGGGATGCTCACCTGGAAATACCTGAAAAAAGGCCGGAAATTGTTGCAGAAAGCAGGGGCCAGGAATTAGAAATTATTGATTTGCGGGACTGGGAAGGAGAGGGAAGGGATTTTCCTGATTTTCCTGATGCTGTTTATTATTATGAAGGCCTGGAAAAAATCCAGGGGAAAGAAGTTATCAACCGTTACCAGCGTAGCTCTTTCAGGACCCTGGTCCTCCTTAGCTGTCCACCCTCCCTGGCTATCTTTAAAGAATTAATCTATGCCAACAGGCCTGCCCGGCTTGTCCTGGCCTATAATAAAGGAGACCTAAATAATGCCAGTACTTTTATCAAAAAACTCAGGAGCCTTATAAAATATGCAGCAAATAAAAAAGGGGGCCAGCTGGATCTTTATCAGATAGCAGCTAAAACTGGAGAGATGGAAGAAAGCATTGCTGCTGGCTTATCTTATCTTGCTGCTAGAGGATTAATTACTCTCAATAGTTTTAATCCTGCTTACTATATAGTCAGATTAAATCAAAAGCCCCAGGAGGATAATTATAGGGTTCAGGAAAGGAGATTATTAAACCTGCTTAGAGAGACCTTCTCTTTTAAACAGTATTTACTGGAAGTGGACCCTGAGAGTATCAAGACTATTTTTGCCAAAGTTATTTAAAGAAGGGTTTAGGAAAGATAATGAGTCTTTAATATTTATAATGACAGCCTGGCTCTGGCTTAAAATACCTGGAGGTGAAATAATGGATACAGGAAAGAAAGACTTAAGATTGTGGTATAAAGAACCGGCAAAAGATTGGAATGCAGCTCTGCCAATTGGTAATGGCAGATTGGGAGCCATGGTCTTTGGCGGAGTTTTTAAAGAAAAACTGCAGTTAAATGAAGACTCTGTCTGGTATGGTGGTCCCCGTGACCGGAATAATCCCTCAGCAGCTCAACATCTGCCCAGGATCAGGGAATTGATCTTTGCTGGCCGTTTACAGGAAGCAGAGGAGCTGGCTAAATTGGCCCTTTCCGGCATACCGGAAGGACAGAGAACTTACCAGACCCTGGGGGAAATGAATATTTTCTTTAAAGGGGAAGGGGCTGAGTATGAAAACTATTACCGGGAACTGGATTTAAACCAGGCCATGGCCAGGGTTTCCTATCACTGTAATGGAGTAAATTATGAAAGAGAGGTATTTTCTTCTGCTGTAGATGGAATAATTGTGATGAAGATAAAGGCAGACCAGGAGGGGGCCCTTTCCTTCCGCCTCAATCTAAATAGGAGTAAATGGCTGGATCAGCTGTTAGCCCTTGATTCCTCTTCCTTATTGATGAAGGGGCACTGTGGGGGAGAAGGAGGTTCAAGCTTTTCCTGTATGGTTAAAGCAGTAAATAAGGGTGGCCAGGTGGAGACTATAGGGGAAAACCTCCTTGTGAAAAATGCCGATGAGGTGGTTTTATACCTGGCGGCAGAGACTTCCTTCCGCCATAAGGATCCCCAGCTGGTCTGTGAAGATAGAATCAGAAATGCCCTGGAAAAGGGTTATCCAGCCCTAAAAGAAGATCATGTTAGAGATTATAAAGGACTTTTTGACAGGGTGGAACTGGAATTTGGGCTTGCTACAGGGGAAGACCTGTCCCTCTTGCCTACTGATTTAAGATTGGAGAGACTGCGGGAAGGGGAAGAGGATTTGCAATTAATGGCCCTATATTTCCACTTTGGCAGATATCTCTTGATCTCCAGCAGCCGGCCAGGTTCTTTACCGGCAAACCTGCAGGGACTCTGGAATGATAGTTTTGCCCCACCCTGGGATAGTAAGTATACCATCAATATTAATACACAGATGAATTACTGGCCGGCAGAGGTCTGTAATCTATCGGAATGTCATTATCCATTGTTTGATTTGCTGGAGAGGATGCGGATAAACGGGCGGAAAACAGCCCGGGAGATGTATGGCTGCAGGGGTTTTACTGCTCACCATAATACGGATATCTGGGCTGATACTGCCCCCCAGGATATCTATATACCTGCAACTTACTGGCCCCTGGGAGCTGCCTGGCTCTCCCTCCATCTCTGGGAACATTACCAATTTACCGGTGATAAAGAGTTCCTGGAAAAGGCCTATGAAACCATAAAGGAAGCTGCTGTCTTTTTCCTTGATTATCTAATTGAAGATCCGGCAACTGGTTATCTGGTGACCTGTCCTTCTGTTTCACCTGAAAATACCTATATCCTGCCTGATGGAGAAGAGGGATGCCTCTGTAAGGGAGCAGCCATGGATTTTCAGATTATAACTGAACTATTTAATGCCTGTATCAAGGCCAGTGCCATTACAGGTAAAAAAGATTATGAATTTGTTCTGGAAGTAGAGAAAAGCCTGGAAAAAATACCGGAAATAAAAATCGGTAAATATGGTCAGATTCAGGAATGGCTGGAGGATTATGAGGAAGCAGAACCAGGCCACCGCCATATCTCCCATTTGTTTGCCCTCTACCCTGGTAGTCAGATTTCTGTTAGCAAAAGCCCGGAACTGGCCAGGGCAGCCCGGAAAACCCTGGAGAGGAGACTAAAACACGGAGGAGGCCATACTGGCTGGAGCAGGGCCTGGATCATCAATCTCTGGGCCAGATTGGAGGAAGGGGAACTGGCCTATGAAAACCTCCTGGAACTTTTAAAATGCTCTACCCTCCCTAATTTATTTGATACCCATCCCCCCTTCCAGATAGACGGCAATTTTGGAGCTACTGCAGCTATAGCCGAAATGCTGGTACAGAGCCATGATGGGCTAATTACTTTACTGCCAGCCTTGCCATCTGCCTGGGCCAGTGGCAGGGTAAAAGGCCTCCGTCTCAGGGGTGGGTTTGAATTAAGCATGGAATGGAAGGACCATAGACTTGTTAAAGCCTGGCTTAAGGTAGAAGGAGATAATATCTGCCACCTTAGAACCAGGGAAAAGATTAAGGTTTATTTGCAGGACAAAGTAATAGGAGAAAGCCAGGGAGATGGAGGAGTTATTACTATAGACAGCTTGCCAGGTGAGATTTATGAAATCAGGAGCAGTGACCTCTCCGGTTCCTAAAGAGGAATTTTAATTGAAATTATTATCCTTGTACTTTTTGCTATTTTATTTAAAGGAGTTAGGAATATTGTGGAGAATAATAAAAGGTAAATTATTTCTGTGGGGTGATAAATGAAAGGGCAGTTCTGTTAGTATAAGGAAGGTAGTCTTACAACAATAACAGAGAAAGGTGGTTTAAATGGCGGAAGGAGTTAGGAGAATTTTTGTTGAGAAGAAAGCCGGATATGCCGTTGAAGCAGAGTCTTTACTGAAAGAATTCAGGGATTTTTTAGGGGTTAAAGGCCTGGAGGAAGTCCGGGTAATACATCGTTATGATATAGAGGGCATAGGAGCAGATGTTTATGAAAAGGCCAGGAATACAGTTTTTGCTGAAACCCCTGTAGATGATTTTTATGAAGAAGATTTTATTATTCCTGATAAATATCAGCTGCTGGCTATTGAATCTTTGCCAGGCCAATATGACCAAAGGGCTGATATGGCAGCCCATTGCCTGCAATTGATAAATCAAGGCCAAAAGCCAGAGTTGCGTTATGCAAAACTAATTTTGCTGGCTGGAGATATTTCCAGGCCAGAGTATCTGAAGATAAAGGAATATTGTATAAATCCCCTGGAAAGCAGGGAGGCTAATCTGGATAAGCCCCTTTCCCTAAAATTGGAGGAAGGGTATCCGGAAGAGGTAGGCAGTATTGATAATTTTACCGGGATGACTTTTAGTGAGCTGGAGTCTTTACATAATGACCTGGGTCTGGCCATGTCTATAGAAGATTTGCGTTTTGTTCAGACTTATTTCCAGGGAGAAAAGCGCAATCCGACCCTGACCGAAATCAGGGTACTGGATACTTACTGGTCAGATCACTGCCGGCACACTACTTTCCTGACCGAACTGGTGGATATTGAGATCAGGGATGGTTTCTATAGCCCTGTTTTCAAGGAAGTTTATCAGAGATATCTGGAAAGCAGGGAGGCTGTCTATAGTGACAGGAAAAAAGGGAGTAGTGAAAATGGCAGGGTAGGTGACACAGGAAAGGATACCGGTGTATCCTCCCCCCGTATTCCTGGAATTACCTTGATGGACCTGGCCACAATCGGGATGAAAGAACTAAAAAGGAAAGGATTACTGGCAGACCTGGATGAATCAGAGGAAATCAATGCCTGTAGTATCAAGATCAAGGTAGAGATAGATGGAAAGGAAGAAAACTGGCTCCTGATGTTCAAGAATGAGACCCATAACCATCCTACAGAGATGGAGCCCTTCGGTGGAGCAGCCACCTGTCTGGGTGGAGCTATTCGTGATCCCCTGTCTGGCAGGTCCTATGTTTATCAAGCCATGCGGGTAAGTGGTAGTTGGGATCCCCGTACCCCCTTTGAAGAAACTATGGAGGGGAAATTGCCGCAGCGGAAAATCAGCACAGGGGCCGCCCTGGGTTATAGCAGTTATGGGAATCAGATCGGCTTAGCTGCCGGCCAGGTAGCAGAGGTCTATCATGAAAACTTCCTGGCCAAGCGGATGGAGTGTGGGGCAGTTATAGCTGCAGCTCCGGTGGAAAATGTAGTCCGCCAGTCCCCTGTAGCAGGTGACCTGATTATTCTCCTGGGTGGCAGAACCGGCCGGGATGGCTGTGGTGGGGCCACTGGTTCTTCCCGCAAACATGATGAAAAATCCCTGGCCAGCTCTGGTGCAGAGGTACAGAAGGGTAATCCTTTAATTGAAAGGAATATTCAACGCTTATTCCGTAAGCCAGAAGTCAGTAAAATGATAAAAAAATGTAATGACTTCGGTGCTGGCGGAGTTTCTGTAGCAATAGGGGAACTGGCAGACAGCCTGGAGATAGATCTGGATGCTGTTCCTGTAAAATATCCTGGCCTTGATGGTACAGAACTGGCTATTTCTGAATCCCAGGAAAGGATGGCAGTAGTTATCGATCAGGATAACCTGGAGGCCTTCCTGGCTGCAGCCCGGGAAGAAAACCTTGAGGCTACACCTGTAGCTGTAGTTACTGATACTGGCCGGCTCCAGATGAAATGGCGGGGCCAGTTGATTGTAGATCTGGCCCGGGATTTTCTGAATAGCAATGGAGTTACCCAGGAGGCCAGTGTAACCCTTGTGTCTCCGGAGGAGGGGGACAATTATTTACAGAAAGTGCCTTATAATATAGAGGATTTAAAAAGAGCCTGGCTGGAGAACCTGTCTTCCCTGAATGTCTGCAGTCAGAGAGGTCTGGCAGAACTCTTTGACAGTACAGTTGGTGCCAATACTGTTTTCCTACCCTATGGAGGTAAGCAACAGCTGACTCCAGTAGACGGAATGGTGGCCAAGATACCTGTGCTGGAAGGGGAGGCCAATACAGCCAGTATAATGACCTATGCCTATGATCCGGAGCTTTTCATGTGGAGTCCCTTCCATGGCGGGGTTTATTCCCTTGTCCATGCAGTTGCCAAAATTGTGGCTCTTGGTGGAGATTACAAAAAGACTCGCCTTTCTCTGCAGGAATATTTCGGCAGCCCTGGCCTGGATAGGATTAAGTGGGGGAAACCCTTTACTGCTTTATTGGGAGCCTATCTGGTACAGACAGAACTGGCTATTCCCTCTATTGGTGGTAAGGATAGTATGTCTGGAACCTATAAGGATCTGGATGTTCCGCCAACTGTTATTGCCTTTGCTGTTAATACAGTTCCTGCCCATCAGGTTATATCTCCTGAATTTAAGGAAGCCGGCAGCAAGGTTATCTGGCTCAGGGTGAAAGAGGATAAATACTCCTTACCGGATTTTACAGATCTAAAGGAAAAATATGACCAGGTTTACCAGTTGATCAGAGAAGGAAAAGTCCTGGCAGCATCAGCAGTTCAATATGGTGGTCTGGCTGCCACCATCAGTAAAATGTGCTTTGGCAATAATCTGGGTTTTACCTTCAAGGAGAATATCTTCAGTGGAGATATAAAAGAGGAAGAGCTTTTCTTGCCTGAATATGGTTCTATCATACTGGAGTTAAAGGATGGAGTAGAACCAGACTCTATAGCTGGGGCTATAGTCCTGGGAGAGACCAGCAGTGAAGCAGTACTCAAAATAGGAGAAGTAGAAATAAGGCTAGAAGAAGCCCTGGAAAGTTGGATCAGGCCTCTTGATGAAGTATATCCAGCCAGGGCAGAAAAAACCCTTACTGGTTCTTCGGAACAGGTGCTAAATATAGATTATTATTCCCCGGAGGAAAGGAAAAAGGCTAAAGGCAAGCTTGCTAAACCTACAGTCTTTATTCCTGTTTTCCCAGGAACAGGGGGAGAATATGAACTGGCTCATAAATTCCAGGAAGCAGGAGCAAAAGTAGAGGAATTTGTTTTCAAAAATCTGAACAGAAGGATGCTGGAGGAATCCATAGACCTTATGGCCAGGAAAATCAATGAAGCCCAGATATTGGCCCTTCCTGGTGGTGCCAGTGCCGGAGATGAACCAGAAGGGGCAGGGAAATTTATTGCCAGCTTATTTCAATTACCTCCTCTTCAGGAAGCAGTTATGAGCTTATTGGAGGAGAGGGATGGTCTAATTCTCGGTATTGGCAATGGTTTTCAGGCCTTGATTAAGCTTGGCCTTCTACCTTACGGGGAGTTCCGGGAATTAGGGCAGGATTCCCCAACTATAAGCTACAATAAAATCGGCCGCTTTGTTTCAACAATGGTACGGACCAGGGTTGTTTCTACCTTATCTCCCTGGTTGGCCAAGGTGGAAACAGGATCTGAATTTGTCTTACCCTTTGCCAATAAGGAAGGACGTTTTCTGGCCAGTGAAGGAGTATTAAAGGAATTGATTGAAAAGGGGCAGATAGCAACTCAATATGTTGATCCTGAGGGAAATCCTACTTATGATCTTAGATATAATCCTGGTGGTTCTATACTGGCCATCGAAGGAATTAGCAGCCCGGATGGCAGGATCTTTGGTAAAATGGCCCATTCAGAGCGGATAGGAGATAATGTGGCCAGGAATATACCTGGTGAAAAAGACCAGAAAATCTTTGCGGCAGGGGTAGAATATTTTATGTAGGGAAAGAATTTCCTTATAAAGAATAATAGAATCAAAGAGGAATAAGATAGACAAGAAACCGGCATTTTTTCAATGCCGGTTTTTTAATAATCAATAAATAGTTGTTGCTGATTCTTTCTCTTCCAACAGTTTTTCCAGGGAGGCCTTCTTGATACAGGTAGAGACCACTTCCATGGCCTTTTCCAGTTCCTCTAAAGGAGGAAAGCTGGGTGCAATCCTGATATTCCTGTCCCGGGGGTCTTTGCCATAAGGGAAGGTGGCCCCGGCTGGTGTCAGAACAACACCTGCTTCTCTGGCTAATTCTACAACCTTTCTGGCACAGCCATCCAGGACATTAAGGCTGATGAAATAACCGCCCTCTGGTTTAGTCCAGGTAGCAATTCCCAGTCCCCCCAGTTCTCTCTCAAAAATATCCAGAACCAGATCAAATTTTGGCTTTAGGATCCGGGCGTGTTTTTCCATGTGTTCCAAAATCCCGTCTACTGATTTTAAGAACCTATAATGCAGTAATTGGTTGATTTTATTGGAACCAATGGTCTGGATGGATAATAATTTACTCATATAAGCAATATTATTTTTACTGGCTGCAAAGACAGCAACACCTGCACCAGCAAAGGTAATCTTGGAGGTGGAGGTAAAGATATAGGCCCGGTCTGGATTATTATATTCCTTACAGGCTGCCAGTAAATTTTTCAGGATAGGTTTTTTATCAGAAAGGTCATGGACCAGATAGGCATTATCCCAGAAAATACGGAAATCTTCAGCTGCTGTTTTCATGGCAGCAAGACGGTTAACGGTATCTTCTGAATAGACTATTCCAGTTGGGTTGCTGAATTTTGGCACACAGATTATACCCTTGATACTTTCATCAGTACTGACCAGCTCTTCAACCAGATCCATATCTGGCCCATCTTCATTTATTGGGACTGTAATCATCTCGATGCCAAAAAATTCACAAATACTGAAATGCCGGTCATAACCAGGGCTGGGGCAGAGGAATTTTACCTTATCCAGTTTTCCCCATGGAATTGCTCCTTCTGCCACACCATGAGAAAAGGCCCGGGCAAAAGTATCATAAATCATAGCCAGGCTGGAATTTTCCCCTATAATTACTTCTTCTGCTTCTACTTCCAACAAGGCGGCAAATAGTTCCCTTACTTCCTTAAGTCCTGTCAGGACACCATAATTTCTACAATCTATGCCTTCTTCAGAAATTAGAGGCTCTATATTATCAAAAAATCCTCTGGCAAGATCCAGTTGTTCTTTACAGGGTTTTCCCCTGGACATATCTAAAGCCAGTTTTTCCTTTTTATAACCTTCATACTTCTCGTCTACTGTTTTTTTGAGCTGGATAAGCTCTTTTCTGGTAAGTTCTTCGATTCTTCTCATGTTATCCCTACCTTCTTAAGTAATGTCTATTACATTATAATAATAAACTGTAAAAAAAACAAAAAAGATTGAATAAAAATACATGTATACATGTATACATTGCCATCTGGGAGGTGTTTTATAGAAAGAACAAGAGGATTTTTTATGATTATGAGGATTTTTGCTAATACTTACTTGTCTTTTTTTATTTTACCAATTCCTAATTAAATATTCTCAGCTGGAGAAGGATTTTAGGCAAGGATGAAGAAACTTTATTGAATGAAAGGAATGAAAAGGGGTATAAGCAAGTGATTAAATAAAGATGGGGTGATTTTGAGTGAAATACGGATATTTTGATAATGAAAAAAGGGAGTATGTTATTACTAGACCTGATACACCTATGTCCTGGATTAATTATTTGGGAACACCTGAATATGGTGCCTTGGTCTCAAATAATGCCAGTGGATATTCTTTTTACAGGTCTCCAGCCCTGCAACGTTTATTAAGATTTCGTTTTAATAGTATCCCTATGGATAGGCCTGGCCGTTATATTTATATCCGTGATGATCAAGATGGAGATTACTGGTCAGCCAGCTGGCAGCCTGTTGCCAAAGATTTTAATGAATATAAGACAGAATGCAGGCATGGCATGGGTTATACCAGGTTTATTTCCGAATATAGAGGGATTAAAAGCAATTACAGGGTTTTTGTACCCTTAAAAGAACCCATCGAATTCTGGGAACTGGAATTGGAAAACAGGTCCACAGAAACAAGGGAATTATCTGTTTTTTCCTTTGGAGAATTTTGTTTCTGGAATATTGAGCAGGATTTAAAGAACTTCCAGTATATCCTCTATACCTGTAGGATGGATTATACTGATGATATCATTGATTATAGCCTGCTTTTTGCCGGGGGAGAGGAACCAAAAGCTTTTATGGCTTCAACTTTACCGGTTTCGGGTTTTGATACAGACCGGGATCTCTTTATAGGTAATTACCATCATGAGGGGAATCCTGTGGCTGTTGAAAGGGGCCAGTGTTTTAATTCTATAGCCATTGGGGGTAATCCCTGTGCTGTTTTACATAATAAGCTAAGCTTGAATCCTGGAGAGAAGAAATGGCTTTTATTTATTGTCGGTATTGGGGATGCAAAGAAAGAAGGAAAGGCTTATAAGGAGAAATATAGTAAGCAAGAAGCTGTTGAAAAGGAATTCCAGGCTGTACAGGGATACTGGCAGGAGAGGATGAGTTATTACAGTTGTGAGACCCCATCTGCTGAAGTCAATACCATGGTAAATATCTGGAACCAGTACCAGTGCCATATGACCTTTAACTGGTCCCGGTCTGCTTCTTTTAATGAAGCAGGCGGCCGGGATGGTATTGGCTATAGGGATACCAATCAGGATACTTTGGGAGTTGTCCATGCAATACCGGAAGAAGTGAAAGCAAAATTAATCCATCTTTTAAAGGCACAATTAAGTGAGGGTTATGCCATCCATAACTTCCAGCCCCTCGTCCTGCAACAGGGTGAACATAATGTAATTCCCAGGGAAAAAATTTACTCTGATGATCACCTCTGGCTCCTCTTATCTCTCGGTGCCTATTTAAGGGAAACAGGAGATATGGATTTCCTTAAAGAAAGGGTACCCTATGCTGACCAGGGAGAGGGTACTGTATATGAACATCTGAAACAGGCCCTGGAATTTTCCTGGAAGCATAGGGGGCCGGAAGGGTTCCTCTATGGTATGGCTGCTGACTGGAATGACTGTATTAATTTGAAGGGAGAAGGGGAGAGTATCTGGTCTACCTTCCTCTTTTATAGGGCTCTCCAGGAGTTTCTGGAGATAGCAGCAAGAAAAGGGGCAGAAGAAGATAGGAAGCATTATGAAGAATATGCTGAAATTATCAGGGCTAATCTAGATAGTAAAGCCTGGGATGGTGAATGGTTTATCAGGGCTTACCTGGATAGTGGCAGGAAATTGGGTTCTGCAGCAAGTGAGGGATCTAAAATCTTTTTGAATACCCAGAGTTGGGCAGTTGTATCCGGTGCCTTTAAAGATAAAAAAGCTCATAAAGCCATGGATAGTGTTAATAAATATCTGGCTACAGAGCATGGCCTTTTACTAAACTATCCGGCTTTCAGGGAATTTGATGAAGAAATCGGGGCCATAACCTCCTTCCCGGCCGGGCTTAAAGAAAACGGTGCCATCTTCTGCCATGCCAATACCTGGGCTGTCATTGCAGAGGCAATGCTGGGTAATGGGGACAGGGCCTTTGAATACTATCTATCATATTTGCCTGCCAGGCATAATGATAGGGCAGATAAATATACCATGGAACCATATGTTTACTGCCAGTTTATCACAGGTAAGGAGCACCCCTATCATTTTGGACGGGCCAGGAATTCCTGGTTAACAGGGACTGCTGCCTGGAGCTTTGTAGCCATTTCCCAGTATATACTGGGGGTAAGGGCAGATTACGATGGCCTGATCGTTAATCCGGTTATACCCCGGGAATGGGAATCCTATACAGTATACCGTAAATTTAGAGGCAAAGATTTTTATATTGAGGTTAAAAACCCGGATAAGGTAAGTACCGGGGTAAAGGAATTAAGAGTAAATGGAGAGCTCCTGGAAGGAAACCTGATCCCGCTGGATGTCATGCGGGAGGAAAACCAGGTAGAAGTAATAATGGGCTGAGTCAAAAAAGAATAAAGGGATTACAAATAGCTGTCTGCCTGGCAGACAGCTATTTTTATAGGGTAATATACCTGAATTGACATCAAATGCTATTTTGGCTATAATGATTTACATCATTTAGTAAATATGATATAAAACTAATAAAAGAGGGATAAAAGGTGAGAGTTATTATAATTGGGGCCGGTAAGGTTGGTTATAATATAGCCAGTGCTTTATCTAAAGAGATGTATGATGTTATAGTTATCGATAATGATGAAGAGGTTCTCAAAAAGGTTGATGATACCCTGGATGTCCTTACTATACATTCCAATGGGCTTATTGGAAAATCCCTTAGTAAAATTGGTGTTAATAAAGATGACATTGTTATAGCGGTGACTGAAAGTGATGAGACAAATATACTTCTCTGCCTGTCGGCAAAACACCTGGAGGCTGGAAGGACCATTGCCAGAATCCGCAATCCGGAATATGAGAATGACCTGTCTCTACCAAAAGAGAAACTACCTATTGATTTTATTATTAATCCTGAAAAAACGACAGCAGAAGAGATTGTCAGATTATTAACATTTTCCCCTGCAGGTATGATAAATGAATTCGGGGATGGTTCTGTCCAGATGGTACAACTGAATGTACAGGATGATAGTCCCTTAAACAATAAAATGCTCAAAGAGCAGAACAATCAGGGTAAGTATTTGATTGCAGCCATCATAAGGGATGGTGAGACCATCATTCCCAAAGGGGATCACTATATAAAAACCGGTGATAATATCTTTGTTATCGGACAAAAAAAGGAAATAGCAGGATATTTTAGTTCAATCGGTGAAGTTCCCCTTGAGATAAAGAGGGTCATCATTCTTGGGGGGGGAAGGATATCCTATTACCTAGCTGAGTATATGAGTAAACTTGGTATCAGTACCAAGATAATAGAAAAAGATATGGAGAGATGTAAACGCTTATCTGAAGAACTGCCGGACACCTTAATAATCCATGGTGATGGTACCGACCTGGAATTATTAAAATCAGAAGGAATTGCTACAACAGATGCCTTCATTGCTTTATCTGGTTTTGATGAAGAGAATATACTGGCAACATTACTGGCAAGACAGAATGGGGCTAAAAAGGGGATTGCCAAGGTCAACAGGGAGAATTATATTTCTCTTGCTTCAAATATTGGTGTCGATACAACAATTACCCCCAGCCTGATTACGACCAGTAAAATACTGGGTTTCATCAGGAGGGAGACGGTTCTTTCCCTGTCATTATTACCCGGGGGTGAAGCCGAGGTCATTGAATTTTTTATCGGCCCTGAAACAAGGGCAGTAGATATTCCTTTGAAAGAGCTTAATTTGCCGGAAGATACTATTATTACTACAATCATAAGGGATAATAAGGTTATTATTCCCCATGGACAGGATGTAATAAAAAAATATGACAGGATTATTGTAATCACTAAAGCAGAAACAGCAGGACTGGTAAGGGAATTTTTACTGGGGAAGGAAAGGATACGTAAAAATGGATTCTGGACTGGTTTTAAAAACAATAGGTCATCTGTTAATCGTTGAAGCGGTATTCATGATAGCACCTCTGGGGGTATCTATTTATTATGGGGAGTCTGATTTTAAAGCCTTTTTCATAGCAATCCTCATAACTGCTTTTGTAGGAACTATTTTGAGTTTTAGCAGGGCCCGGAAGGAAGCTGTCCGCTATAAGGAAGGATTTATGATAGTAGGTCTTGGCTGGCTATTAATCTCTATATTTGGAGCAATTCCTTTTCTACTGGCAGGTACCTTTGATAATTTTATTGATGCTTTTTTTGAAACTGTATCTGGCTTTACCACAACGGGTGCTTCAGTACTGAAAGATATAGAAAGCCAGCCTCATGGTATCTTATTCTGGCGGAGTCTAACCCACTGGTTAGGGGGTATGGGAGTACTGGCTTTTACACTGTCACTACTTCCCGCTGTGGGAATGAGCAGTTTAAATATTTTAAAGGCTGAGAGTACCGGACCAACACCAGGCAAACTGGTACCCAAAATTGCTGAGACAGCAAGGATTCTTTATATTATTTATATTCTGCTTACAGGGTTAGAGATAATTTTCCTGAAGATAGGGGGAATGCCTCTTTTTGATGCTGTGACCCATACTTTTGCCACAGTGGGTACTGGCGGTTTTTCTACTAAAAATAAAAGTATAGCCGCTTATAACATGCCTTCCATTGAATGGGTTATTATGATTTTTACTTTCCTGGCAGGGGTAAATTTTTCCCTCTATTATGATGTTCTGATGGGTAAATTCAAATCATTGTTTAAGGATAGAGAATTCCAGTTTTATTGTACGGTAATAGGGATAGCAATAATCCTAATAACCATAAATATAACAGACTCCTGGGGAAATATCCTGCTATCTTTCCGGCAGGCTGCTTTTCAGGTTGTTACCATAATTACTTCTACTGGATTTGCTACTCTTGATTACAGTATCTGGCCAGCTTTCAGTAAGATGATCTTATTCATCCTCATGTTTTTTGGTGGCTGTGCTGGTTCTACCAGTGGTGGAATAAAAATTCTCAGGGTCATGATTGTATTTAAATACATAAAAAGGGAGTTTTATAAACTGATTCATCCCAATAGTGTAATTTCCATCCGGATAGGGGGACAGACTATTCCTGAAAATGTGGTGCAAAATGTAATAGCCTTTGTATTGCTCTATTTCCTCATCTTTGCCGGTCTGTCTTTGATTCTTCTGACCCAGGATATGGATCTAATCAGCAGCACTTCTGCTGTTGTTGCGTCACTAAGTAATATAGGTCCCGGATTTGGCTCAGTGGGACCAGCTATGAATTATGCTGGCTTAACTACTTTTACCAAAATCCTGCTCTCTTTTACAATGATCCTGGGTAGGCTGGAGATATATACAGTCCTGATATTGATTACTCCTATTTTCTGGAAAGACTAAAAAACCGCCTGTAAATTAGACAGGCGGTTTTTTTATACTGTTTAATTCATTTATACTGTTTTATTCATTAAGCCCATAGGTCTTATTAACATCAAGGACAAACATGATTCCCATGCCTGGTTCATCAATTTTTAGTTCTTCCCTGATAGCAGAGCTAATGTTATCTACTATTTCATTTTTGGCCAGAATCATGACTACTTCTTTTTCTGGTTCTATAGGCATTGAGAATAAGATCTCGGTTTCGTGGATCCCTGAACCTCTGGCATTGATGATGGTACCACCTTTGGCGCCAGCACTTTTGGCAGCATCCATCACATTTTCTCCCTTACCTCTATCTACAATAGTAAAGATGGCTTTATACATGGTATTTTCATCTCCCCTGTCTTTCTTTATAATAGTTTCAGAAACACTATCCCTTGTCCCATAAACTTCGCTTACAGGGATAATAAAAGCGATACCGTGGTTAGGTTTATCAAAATGAAACTTTTCATTTAGTTTATCCAAGGCTTCATAGGCCACGGAACTTTCAGTAACCATGATGGCAATTTCTTTCCTGACATGATCCAGGGATAGAATTTCCAGGAGGCGATTATCTACAGTACCGGTACCAAGAAAAATAGTTCCTCCGGAAATTCCACTTTCCCTGGCAGTTTTTATTACTTTACTTCCTAAACCAAAGTCTACAACTGTAACGATCAACTCAAAGTCCTTCATATCCTTCATATTTCTCCAGGCTCCTTTCTCTTGATTTCATTTTAAATATAAGACCCAGGACCTGTACTGTAAGCAGTGGAACTAAAGTCACCATTGCCACTATACCAAAGGCATCCACCAGTACATTGGCCCCTTCTACTGCCCCGGCAGCACCCTGGGCAAAAGATAGAATAAAGGTAGTGGCCATCAGGCCTGAAGCAACAGTACCTGCATCAAAGGCAATACCCACAAAAAGTTTTGGTGTAAAACGGGTCAAAATCAGCACAAGCAGGTAACCGGGTATAATATAATGCCAGAATTGAATCTTAGGGATGATAATCCTTAACATAGAAAGACTAATAGAGAGTCCAACACCGATAGTAAGGGCTGCCAGTACCAGGACTCTTCTTACAGAACCACTGGTAATGTCTTCAATTTGATGTGTTAATACGTGGACTGAGGGTTCAGCCAGTATAGTTAGAAAACCTATAATAAAACCAATAATCAATAGAAGCGGAGCATTATCCATCGAAGCCAACTCATATCCTACAATACTACCTACATCCAGGAAACCAGCATTTACCCCTACTAAGAGTAATATTAGTCCGATTAAAGTATAAATGAGGCCTTTTAAGATAGCTCTAAAGGCTTTTTTTTCCAGATGAAAAGATATTTTCTGAAAAACAAGAAAAATAGCCAGGATTGGCAATATAGAAAGAAAAACGTCTTTTAGAACAAGGGGTATCTGTACTATAAAAGGCCCTATAATTGAATCAGTATGGGGTAGTGTATATTCAAGTTCTGCTACATCTATACTGCTTTTCCCCAGGATACTCATTATAAGAACAGCTAGAACAGCACCTGTTGCTGTAACTCCAACTAAGCCAAAACTATCTCTTTCGGCTGCCTGTGTGTCCTTTTTCATGGCAGCTATCCCTGCAGCTATAGCCAGGAAGAAAGGAACAGTCATGGCTCCAGTAGTAGCAGCAGCAGCATCAAAGGAGATAGCCAGAAATTCAGAACTGGCAAAAATAGCAAGTATGAATATAATTCCATAGAGGATAAATAAGAGTTTATCCAGTGCTATATTGTAGACTATCCTCAAGGCAGCTATTGCTAAGAGGATTCCTATACCAAGTGCAGTTGTTAAAAGGATACTCGTTCTGGATATTTGACCGGCTGAAACAAAATCCACCTGTCCGGAAAGGACATGGAGGCCTGGTTCAGCAAGGGAAATGATAAAGCCCATAATAATACCAGCAAGCAAAATAAAGAGGAATTTATTGCTTCTGGCCAGGGTATGGCCTGTCAAATTACCGATCTGGGTAACTCCTATATCAACACCTAATAAAAATATTGGCAGGCCTAAAAGCATTAATATTACACCGAGAATAAAACGAATTAATAAGGCTTTTTCCAGAGGAATTATAGTAAAGTTTAAAACCAGGACAAGTACTGCTATTGGTAGTACTACGGAGAGGCCTTCTTTAAATTTTTCCTTTATTATGTTCAAATCTACATCACTTCCTTCTCTTATAATATTATAAAATTAATTTGTTAAGTAATTAGGGTAAAATTATCCTGGCTTTGAAACAGGCAGGATGACCTCCTTATTTTTTCTTTTATAAGTACATAATACCTATATTATACTATATAAATAAGTGACTATTCAAGTATAGCGGGGATAAGGGGTATTTAGGCTTCTTTTAATTCCTGTTTTTTTAATTTATATTTGAAAACAAGGCCAAGGGTCTGTAAAGCTATTAGTGGGGTAAAGGCAACCATTGCAATAATGCCAAAACCATCTATGAGTACATTGGCCCCTTCTGTGGCCCGGGCTGCTCCCTGGGCAAAGGCCAGGATGAAGATTGCAGTCATGGGACCAGAGGCCACCCCACCTGAATCAAAAGCAATTCCTACAAATAACTTAGGAGTATAATGGCTCATAATTATTGCTACAATATAGCCTGGCAAAAGATAGTGCCATAATTGTATAGCCGGACTTAAGATTCTCAATATAGACAGGGCTACTGCCAGCCCCACTCCAATAGATAGGGCAAAAAAAACTAATTTTCGTTTCACATAACCACTGGTAACCTCTTCAATTTGTTGAGTGAGGACATGGACAGCTGGTTCGGCCAATATTGTCAGCAAACCCACTGTGAAGGCAAAGATGAGTAAGATTGTTTTGTTTTCCATTAAAGCCAGCCTGTATCCAACAACATTACCAACTTCCATAAAGCCAGCATTTACCCCAACTAAAAATAAGACTAAACCAAGAAATGTATAGAAAAGGCCTTTTAGAATTCCCTGAAAGGCTTTCTTGTCCAGATGGAATGAAATTTTTTGAAAGGTAAGAAAGATAAATAAAAAAGGAGATAAGGCCAGGAGGATATCCCTGGTAACAAGACCTAGCTCCTTTATAAAGGGTAATAAAAGGGAACCAGTACTTGCATGATTTATATTTAATTCCCCGGAAATTTCTTTAACCCCACTAAAGCTTCCCATCAGTAAAACACCGATAATAGCCCCTGCTGAAATAATACCAACCAGGCCAAAACTGTCCTCTTCAGAGTATCTTGAATCTTTCTTCAATGCAGAGATACCAGCTGCCAGAGCCAGGACAAAGGGCACTGTTAAAGCTCCTGTAGTAGCACCAGAGGCATCAAAGGCTGTAGCCAGAAATTCTGGAGATACGAATAAAGACAAGAGAAAAATGACTAGATAAATTATGGTTAACATGATTGAAATGGAGATATTATAAAGTATCCTGATAAAACCAGTAAAGAGCAGGATCCCGATACCTATAGAAACTACCAATACAATACTAAACTTGGGGATAATTCCAGAGCTAACCAGGTCAACCTGTCCTGCAAGTATATGAAGATCAGGTTCAGCAATGGAAATAATAAAACCCAGCATAAACCCGGCAATTATAATGACCCATAATTTATTGGTCCTGGCCAGGCTTGAGCCCATGAGTTTACCAACAGGAGTAATGCCAATATCAACACCAAGCAAAAAAATCGTCAGGCCAATAATAATTAATATTGACCCAATAAGAAAAGGTATAAGCAAGGACCTTTCCAGAGGTAAGATGGTAAAGTTTAATAATAATACCAGTATAGTTATAGGTAAAACTGAAGATAATACTTCTTTAAGTTTGTTAGTAAGATTGTCCATTCAACCAAGTCCTTTCTGCGGGATCGCCAGTTTATATTATCTCTTTTAAATAGGAAAAATATGCCAAAATGACTTTTATTATTGTCCAGAAAGAAAAGCAGATCAGAAATGATTTTCTTTTACTATACTCATAATATACAGATAATAATATTGTCAGTAGGATAAGGAGCCAGAAGTCAAAGATATTTATTTTTGCCAGGAATGAATTTAAATAAAGACTGGAGCTTTCAAAAAACAAGGCCAGGTTTAAACCAATATCCAGGGAAAGATATTTAAGTTTTAGATAAGTATCCAATAAAAAACCAATACTCTTGATAATTCCTATATAGATTACAGAAGAAAAGATCTTAAAGTATTTAATAGCTTTTCCACCAAATAAGAGAGGTAAAAGGGTTAAGAAAAAGCTTAAGATAGGGTAATAAATAAGGTTTGAGAAAGCAGTAGAAAGGAATGTGGAAAAATTATGAAAAGGACTTAAGAAATAATCCAGGGCCTTATCCTTTTCTTCCTGGCTCAAATATGTATTGGTTTCCAGTTTATTTAAATGGTCCGGTATTATGAGGGTGGAAACCAGTAAATAAGAAGCTACAAAATAAATCAGGATGAGGAGGAGAAGGGGGAGGAGGCAGTTAATTTTATTATCCTTAGTCTCTCTAAAGACCTGTCCAGGTTTATAAAAAATCTTCAAAATGCTGCTGATATTAGTCATAAAGTTGATACTTCTCCTTTCTATTTGTAAATAAACCTTCTTTAAATAGAATCTAATAAATTATCTCTATAAAAAATTATATCTAATTTTATATTGAATAGCAAAAAAATTTAAACTTAATTTAATTGAAGGAATTATAATGATTTTAGAGAAGTAAATTATTAATTGTGAAAAAGTGTGGAAAAATGAATTTGTTATTCAAGGAGGTAGAGATGGACTTTAATATATTTGATCCTGAAAGTAATATATATAAAATAGCTGAATGGCTTACTAAATTAGTTTTAGCCAATTTTTTTTGGGTAATTTTTACCCTGCTGGGTTTAGGTGTTTTCGGTATAATGCCTGCCACTGCAGCATTATTTGGGATAATGAACAAATGGTTAAGTGGAGAAGAGAATATAAAAATATTCAGGGAATACTGGAATCTCTACAGGAAATTTTTTGTCAGGGCAAATATCATTGGCTTAATCATCATACTGATAGCTGTTATCTTATATATCGATCTGGATTATTTTAAGACCCGGGAGGGTTGGTATAATATCCTGATTAAAAATTTTATATACATACTGATAATTCTCTATTTCCTGAATCTTATTTATCTCTTCCCACTGCTAGTAAAATATGATATAAAAATACGCTACATTATAAAAAATGCCCTAATCTATATTTTTTTAACTCCTCTGGAGGTTTTCCAGATTATTCTCGGCTTAGTTATTTTAGCCGTTGTATTTTATTTTTTACCCAGTCTGCTGCCCTTTCTGGCTGTCAGTTTGCCCGTATACTGGATAGCCCGTATCTCCAGAAAGGGTATCAGTAAGGTAGAAAGCAAGGTCATTGAAAGTATGGAAAAAGAATAAAAGGAGCCGCTGCAGATACGGAGGTGATTATATGATAGGAACTAATGTTGATTATCTTATTAAATTAGAAGAAGTAAGCCGCATATACCGGAATGGAAACCGCTATGTAGAAGCATTAAAGGGTATAAACCTGAATATTCCTTCCGGAAAACTGGTAATTATCAAAGGGCCTTCCGGATCAGGGAAAACCACTATTTTAAATATTATGGGTGGCCTGGATCAGCCTACCAGTGGAAAGGTATATTTTCAGGGAAGAGAGATAGGCAACTACTCAGAAAGAGAATTAACCAGGATTAGAAGAAAAAAGATTGGTTTTATATTTCAAACCTATGGACTTATCCAGAGTTTTACAGCTTTTGAGAATGTAGAATTACCTATGCGTATAAACCATTTTTCCAGGAAAGAAAGGCGAGAAAGGGCTTATGAGTGTCTCAAAATGGTAGGCCTGGAAAAAAGGGCAGATCACCGGATCTTTGAATTAAGTGGTGGAGAGCAACAAAGGGTAGGTATAGCCAGGGCCCTGGCCAACAAACCAGACCTGATCCTGGCTGATGAACCAACCGGTGAGCTGGATCATAATACCTCTATGAAGGTAATGAAATTGTTTAAAAATTTATCTCAAGGGGGAGTAACTATCTGCATGGTTACTCATGACCCGGCAGTTATGGAGTATGGTGATCTTATTTATGAGATAATGGATGGAAGAATTATTAATGAGGAAGTGGTAGTATCATGAGAAGAGCAAAAAAATTTTTCAGTATCTTTTTATTATTATTAATAAGCATTATTTTCTTAAGTGCCTGTTCTTTGTTCCCGGAGGAAAGGGTCAGTGAAGCACCGGTGCTTAAAGATCCTCCGGCCCCGAGAATAAATGTGGTTAAGGTAGAAAGGGGATACATAGCAGAAGAAATTACCGGCCTGGCCCGGGTAGCAGCTAAAAATGAAAAATCTTTATATTTTGCCAAAAGTGGCAGGGTAAAAGAGGTGTTGGTGGATTATGGCGAATGGGTAGAAGAGGGACAGGTTCTGGCCAGACTTGAGATAGGAGATCTGGAAAATGAACTGGCTATGGCCAGGCTGGATATAGAGAAGATGGAACTGGAACTGGAAAGAATGAGATTTCTCCATGGTACCCTTGTCAGTGATTATGACCTGCGCCTAAAAGAAATAGATTACGAAAAGGCAAAACTGAGAATAGACAGGCTGGAAAGCATCCTGGATGCCTCTACCATCTATGCACCCTTTAATGGTAGAATTGCCTCCTTGTCTGTCCGGGAAACGGCAATGGTAGAAGAGTTTGCAGAAGTCATGGTCATTGCTGATCCTGGCAAGCTGGAGTTACAGATGAATGTTAACCAGAGGAATCTAAGTAGAATTGTTCCCGGTTTAAAGGCAAAAATACAGTTTGGAGAAAATAACTGGTTACCAGCAGAGGTGACCAGAGTACCATCAGCTTCGGCACAGATTGCACCAGGCCAGCCTGATTTACGGGTGCGTTTGGAGATTACTGGTCTTGAAGAGATCCTGGCTGAGGCTAAGCTATCACCAGAACAACTCTTAAGGTATAATGCCTTATTGCCAACTTCTATAATTATTCAGGAAAGGGAAAATACCCTATTACTGCCTCCAGCAGCCATCAGGGAGTATGGTAGCAGGACCTTTGTTGTAGTCAAAGACGGAGATTATCGCCGGGAAATAGATGTCAAATTGGGAATTACTACTGATACCAAAGTAGAAATATTGGAAGGCTTGGAGGAAGGACAGGAGATCATTACCAGGTAATATCAGGAGGTGAAGATGTGGCTATTTTTACAGTATTCTGGATGGTCTTTAAACAAATCTTAAAGAATTGGCGCCTGGAAATAGTTTTACTGGCAGGTTTAGTCCTTGCTGTAGCAATCTCCTCCTGTATTCCTATCTATACTGATGGAGTATTACAGACAGTTATGTTGGAAAGATGGCAGAGGAGTAGTAGCAGTAATTATCCCCCAGGTACAATACAGATCAGTGATGAACAATGGTATGACTATCATCCTTTGTTATCTGAAAATCAGTGGCGGGATCGGGAAGAAGCCTATGAGCAATATCTCCAGCTGGATAAAATACTGCAAAAGTCAGTACCAGAGGTTTTTGGTACAGAGGTATTACATTTTTCCAAGACAGGTAGAACAGACAGAAAGCCTGTTCTACCACTGGATCCCCTGGAGGAAACCAGGAATAGGTATATGGATTTTGCCTTCTTAACTGGCCTGGAAGAAAGGGTAGACCTGGTCTCCGGGAGATGGTTTACTAATGATATCCCTCTTGCAGGAGAACCTATTGAAGTAGTTATTGATGAAAATGCCAGTTATGATTTGAATCTTAACCTGGATAAGATTTATCGTTTTCCCCTGGAAACCGGGAAGTATGAGGAAAGAAAATACCTGGATTTTAAGGTAGCGGGGATTTTCAGGGTAAAAAAAGATGATTACAATCAACCGGTCTGGGTGGAAAGGCCCCCCTTTAACAATACTTTTTTTATAGCAGAGGAAGTCTTTGAAAACTTGATTAAGAGGGATGATACCAGTCCTTACAAATATACCTGGTTCTGGAACATGGATTATGAACCTGTTCGTTATCACCAGCTGGACCATATAATTGGTAAGTTCAAAAGACTGGAAACAGAAATCAGGAATATTTCCAATACCATCAGGATTAACCAATCATCCATACTCAGCCTGGAGCCTTTAATCGAACAGGGTGCAGCCCTGAAAAAGCTCCTGCTAATTTTAAGCCTGCCGGTTTTAGGGATGATTTTTTATTACATAATACTGACAGCCAGTTTGACCATTAAGAGGAGGAGTAATGAGATTGCCTTACTTAGAAGTAGAGGGGGCAGTATCTTCCAGATAGTAGTGACTTATTTGTTGGAATGGGGCTTTCTGGGACTCTTTGCTATTTTCGCAGGGCCTCAACTGGGCCTGTTGATAGCCCGTTTAATGGGTGCTTCTGCTGGTTTTCTTGATTTTGTTTCCCGGGAGCCACTGCCGGTGATTATACCGCCAGATGCCCATCACTATATTTTCCTTACTATAGCAGCAGCCCTGGGCAGCTGTCTCTTTCTGGTAGTTCCAGCAGCTGGTGAGAGTATCGTTTCCTATAAGCAGAAAATTGCCCGGGAAAACCGGAAACCCTTTTGGCAAAGGTATTATTTAGATGTGTTTTTTCTTATCTTCAGTATTTATGGTTATAGGGAATTAAGCAAGCAGATAGTTAATTTACAGAATGGAACCAGTGCCGGGAGCCAGCATATCCTGGATCCAATGTTGTTCCTGATCCCTGTCTTATTCCTGGCCACCGCTGGCCTCATATCTTTAAGGGTCATGCCCTGGCTAATACGGTTTTTCTCCTTTTTTGTAGAACAATTGCCGGAAGTATCTTTAACAGTTACCCTGCGGCAATTTTTCAGGAACTCCGGCCAATATTCACCTTTGATCTTTTTTATCATCATGACTGTTTCACTGGGAATTTACAGCTCATCTATTGCCCGAACCCTGGAACAGAATTTCATAGATAGTTTGATGTATGAATATGGGGCTGATGTTGTTTTGACAGAAAAATGGCATTTTGATACACCGACTTATACTGCAGAGGGTCAATTGGTCAGCAGTGATAAGGAAGTAATCTTTGAACCCCCCTTTCATATCCATAAAGAATTAAGTGGGGTTAAAAATGCAGCCCGGGTCTTGACCAGGAGAGGCAATATCAGTATAGGTGGCAGAAATCTGGCTAATGGGACCCTGATGGCTATAGATCCGGTAGATTTTGCCCATGTTAGCTGGTTCAGGGATGATTTGACAGAACAACATCTCTACTATTATCTTAATCTATTAATTGATTATGAGGATGCAGTACTGGTAAACCGGGAGTTCTTTGAGAAAAACCAGTTAAAATTAGGGGAGACAGTTTCTTTCAGGATAGGATTTAATGCTATTGACTTCTTTGTTGCTGGAGTAATAGATTACTGGCCAACCATCTATCCCTCTTCTTTTCCCTTATTGGTGGCTAATTTAGATTTTGTTCAGGCCCAGTATATAATAGAGCCTTATAATGTCTGGCTGTCTCTGGAAGAGGATGCCTCTTTACAGGCCATTGTTGATGAATTAACAGAAGAAGGGATTTATGTTACCAATATTAAGGATGTTAGAAACAGATTGGTTGAAGGCAGAAGAAACCCGGAACGGATGGGTATTTTCGGTATTTTATCCATTAGCTTTGCAGTAGCAGTCCTGATTACTGTTATGGGCTTTTTCCTCTACAATTTCCTGTCCTTGAGAAAAAGAATGCTGGAGTTTGGAGTCATGAGAGCAATTGGCTTATCTATATCCCAGTTAGTAACAATACTTTCTCTGGAACAGTTCCTGACTGTTAGTTTTGGCTTTGGCCTGGGTACTCTTTTTGGGGTGATTGTCAGCCAGATCTTTTTACCCTTCTTACAGGTCAGCCAGAATCTGGAGGGAGTTGTACCTGGCTTTAGAATCGTTATCCAGAGAAGTGATATAGGTAATATACTGATTATCCTGGGTATTTCCCTGATAATAGGTTTATTGATCCTGGCCTTTATCTTAATCAAGTTAAAGCTCCATGAAGCTATCAAACTGGGAGAGGAGGTATAGCCTTGCCTGCTACTAAGACTGGAGAAGGAGTCAGTGGTCTTTTTAAGAGGATATATAATAATATCTTTAGCCAACAGGAATTGGCTACAATAAAAGATGAATACATTATAGAATGTGAAAACCTGGTGAAAATATATAAGATTGCAGATCAAGAGGTCTTTGCCTTACAGGGCCTGGAACTGAAGATTAAGAAGGGGGAAATGGTAGGGATAATTGGTAGTAGTGGAAGTGGTAAATCCACTTTACTGAATATATTGGGTGGTCTTGATACTCCAACAGGGGGTAGGGCTTTCGTTAATGGCTGGAATATCAATAAAATGAGCTATCGGGATAAAATCCTCTATAAGCGGGATACTATTGGTTTTGTCTGGCAAAATCCCAGCAGGAACCTGGTCCCTTATCTTACTGCCCTGGAAAATGTACAATTGCCGATGATATTAAAGGGCCAGGGCCAGGATAAGGCCTGGGCCAGGGAATTGTTGGAAGCAGTAGGGCTTTCAGACTGGATAAGTCATAAACCGGCGGAAATGTCAGGAGGCCAGCAGCAGAGGGTTGCCATAGCAGTAGCCCTGGCCAACCGGCCAGCCATATTGCTGGGTGATGAGCCCACCGGCTCCCTAGATTCTAAAACAGGTGCAGAGATATTTCAGGTCTTCAAACGGGTTTCCCGGGAATATGGCACAACAGTAATTGTAGTAACCCATGACCGTAGTCTGGCTGGTGCTGTAGACAGGGCAGTGGAAATCCGGGATGGTAAAATAAGCACAGAGAGTGTCCGGAATATAGATCTGGATTATAGTAATATAGATTATACAGCTGCTGGGGATGAGACCCATAGCAAATATGTTGTGGTAGACTCTGCCGGCAGGCTGCAGATACCGGAGGAATATTTGAAAGAACTGGGCATAAAAGATAAGGCTATACTGGAAATAGAAGATAATAAAGTACTTATAAAATCACCAGAGAATAAAAATTCTAAGTAACAGTTGAAAAAAAGAACAAAAG
>Ga0208693_1000061_pt1 | contig 88183 bp, 87 predicted proteins | sample AD_UKC071_MetaG_FD_184438 | JGI IMG/M metagenome (GOLD analysis project Ga0208693, IMG submission 184438) | Active sludge microbial communities of municipal wastewater-treating anaerobic digesters from USA - AD_UKC071_MetaG (SPAdes) (version 2) | ecosystem: Engineered > Bioreactor > Anaerobic >... | reverse complement strand
CAATTCGGCGCTGTAGTGCCTGCGCCTTCTGACTATCTGCGTTGCCATCGTGTCCAGCTTCTCCTTACTGGACAGGATCGTTACAGCCTACTGCAGCAGATTCAAGATGGGTTCGCCGCGCGCATACGATCAAGCGGCACTGGCCCGCGTACACCTTCGCCGACAGCTCACGGCTGTATTCACCCGCCATCGCGCGCTTGACGCCCTTGACGATGGTGGACACGGGCGAGCCGTCGTTCTCGAACTGCTCGGCGCAGTAGGCGACCTGAATCCCGGCGCGGCGGCAGATGTACTCGTAATAGGCGCTTTCGTCCGCGTCCTGGAAGCGACCCCAGCGGCTCACGTCGTAGACGAGGATGATCTGGAAATCGGTGGTGCCCGCCTGCACGTCGGCGATCAGTTGCTGGAGTGCTTGCCGCCCGTCGATGCGCAGCCCTTTTTTGCCCTCGTCGGCGTAGGTGCGGACGATTTCGATGTTGCGCCGGGCGGCGTACTCGCGGATCTTGTCGCCCTGGTTCTCCGTCGAATACTGCTGGTGCTCGGTCGACATCCGCACGTACTGCGCGGCCCGAAACACCGGGCCCGACCCCGGCGGGTGTGGAGGAGGTTCGATTTCTTGCATAGGCCCGGTCACTCTGTGATTGGTGCTCTCGGGTCCGCCACTCCTTTCAATGAATGCGACGCCGCGCCACGGCGGCAGCACACACGGTCGGAATCGTTGCCATGCAGAACATTCGAGAGCCTGTTTGGGGTCGAAGTTACGAGCGGATCGCCAGGGTGTCGATCAAGTCCTCTCTTGACACGTCCATCTTGCACGGACACGTCACACAGACCGGCGTGATCTCGACGACCCAAGAATCGCCGTTTTCCCTCGGAAACGCCGGGTGCCGCGTGATTCGGTACAGGCCAGTCGGCAAGTCGCACACGTCCATCTTTGCAAGATCGACATCTGCCCCGTTGGCATCACGCAGTCGCTGCTGTTCACGATTGCGCTGCACGTGCTCGGGCCGGTCTTCGCGATAGTTGTGCCAGTAGTCTTGATTGCGCTGTGACCACGCCTGCTGGGCGGCGCGCTGGTTGATTCAGCAGTCGGGATCGGACTGGAGCTTGGCCCGTTGCCACTGGCGCTTGCGGGCACGCTGGCAGTCGGGCGCTGAACAGTAGGCTTGATCGGGAACTTGCGGGCGGGGTTCGAAAGGTCTGCCGCAGCAGGCGCAGTGTTGGGTCATCGTCGGGTCTCCATGCAAAATCCGCATGGAAGCCGCGACCGACCGTGGCGTTGGGCGCGTGCTCGTTGCGCCTATGGGGCAGCCGTCATCGAGCAGCCCGGTGCAACGCTGGTTCCAAGGCCGCCTGCAGTCGAACCACGATGGCCGCCAGGGGCTCGGGGGCGAGTTCGTTCTTCTTGAGAAATGCCTGCCACAGCGCCTGCCGGGACGTGTCGTTTGCGAACTCGTCGGTCATGCCGATCGGCAGTGCGGCGGGCACGGCCATGCCGCGTCGCTCGAAAGTGGCCTTCACCGCTTGCGCCAGCAGATCGATGTCCAGGGATTCCCTCTCCAGCAGCACCGACAGGTCGAGGTAATCCTTCATCCGACTGTTGGTCATGCCCAGAAGCGCGATTGCGTGGAGCTTTTCCGCGATGACGGTGTAGACGGGATAGGTGCGCAGGCGAGGCGCAGGCAGGTCATCCAGCAACACCGGATAGACCGAGTCCACCGGAGCCGGTGTGACCGCATCGCCGAAGCCGACGTCGATCTGCGTCTTGCATCGCGCCTTGGCCAGCTCGCCACCGATGAGGATGCGCGCCCCGGCGTATCCGGCGTCCTTGCGAGTTTCTTCTGCGACGACCGAGGCCGGATCGAACACGATGCCGTCGTCCACGGCGACGCTGGCGATGTCGCGAAAGGTCTGGGCCACGGATTCCAGATCGCTCGCACCGAAGCCCAGCAGGTCGGCATCGCGCGTGGCCCGGTGCGGCATGTCGTACCAGAGCGTGAACAGCAGCGCACCTTTGAGCAGAAAGCGATCCGCGTGCTCGGATTGGCAGAGGCGGTAGAGGATGCGCTCCAGCGCGAAACGCACCAGCACCTGATTGAAGTCCACGCCCTGAGCCTTGGCGACGTTGAGCAGGCGGGCGCGCACGGAAGCCGCGACGTTGCTCATTCGACGGCCTCCAGGTAGGGGCGCATCACGTTGGCCACGCGGCAGATCTTCGCATAGCGCCACAGGTCGTCCGCCGTCGCCTTGCGCTTGGCGCGTGCGTCCTTCAGCGCCTCCAGCGCCACGTCCAGGCCGATTTTGTTGCGGTGCTTGAAGCAGTCCACGACCGTCTTGGCCGCGCCGTACACTCGCAGCTTCACCCCGTCGCGCAGGTGCTCCTCGACGCCCGCCGTGTAGACGTCACCAGTCATCTGAACCATCTTGACCGGCGGATAGTCGATCCGGGGCACGTGGCTGCCGCGCGGCATGGCGATCCAGATCTGGCGCGGCAGTTGTGTGGTCAGCTCGTGGAATTGCAGCGCCGTGAGCAGGCAGAACACGGCCTGCGGCACCTTGGTGGCGACGGTCGCGAGACTCTCGAATTCCGATCCCTGCGCATCCGGCAGGCGGTACAGCCCGCGTCCGACCCTTTCCAGAACGCCAGCGGCGGTCAGGCGCGTCAGGACGACCCGGGGCGCATCGATGGCGTCCAGATCGCTGGCGCGCAGTAGCCCCTTCTGGTTGGCCAGATCGAGGACGCGCTGGGTGTGGGTGTCGGCGAGCATGGTGAGAGTATGTTCCGTTTATTCGTCCAATGCAAGATTTCGACGAAAAACAGGAACAGCCTCATGCCGCCGTGTTTGGTTCCCATCTTGGAGATCGAACCGCAGACCGTCGCAGCCCGAACCAGCGAGGAAGTGCGCGGGGGCGCTCGTTTTTTCCCCGGACTTCCGCATGATGTACAGTCACACCCATGGTATCCCTGCTTCTACAGCAGGGCGGTTTCCTGTAGTGGGAACTACACCGCCACCAACCAAGCCGCACTGGGCTGAATCAGCGCCCAAACACCTCGTTGGCCCCGCTGTTTCTTTTGCGGCGCCAAGTCTGGTGAAACGCATAGTCCCGCAACGGGCCGCATGAAGCCGGTACCAAATGCGGGTAACAGTGCGGGTAACGCGCAAGCCACCCCACCCCGTGACCCCTACCGGTGGCGCCAGACAGCTTCAATACCGGCACTACGACAAGAAACCTGCAGCCAACCCACGCAGGCGCGGCAGCGCGGCCAGCGCGTTGGCGGTGGTCGCCGCGGCCCATGCGTCCACGGACATGCCGCGCAGCTGCGCCACCTCGGCAGCGATGCGCGGCAATTCGGCCGGCTCGTTGCGGCCCTGCGGCTGGCCGGCGGCGCGCTGCTCGGCGGTGGTGTACAGCCAGTGCGGCGGAATGTCGGGCGCGTCGGTTTCCATGACGATGGCATCGGCCGGCAGTTCAGCAGCCAGCGTGCGAAGTCGCGTGGCGCGCTCATAGGTCACGGCGCCGCCAAAGCCCAGCTTGCACCCCAACCCCGCCAGCGCCTCGGCCTGCTGGCGGCTGCCATTGAAGGCGTGGGCGATGCCGCCGGGCACGCCGACGTCGCGCAAACCCTTCAGCACCTGATCGACCGAGCGGCGCACGTGCAGGATCACCGGCAGGCCGTGCCGGCGCGCCAGCTTGAGCTGCGCGCGGTAAAAGCGTTCTTGCCGCTCGCGCAGCGGGCCTTGGCTGAGTTGCGGCTCGAAGTAATCCAGCCCGATTTCGCCCACCGCCACCAAACGCGGGTCGGCGGCGTGGGCCTGCAGGGCGGCATCCAGCCGGTCCAGCGCATCATCGTCGGCACGCGCGACGTACATGGGGTGGATGCCCAGCGCATACGCATCGCCCCAGCGGTGTGCCAGCGCGCGCGCGCCGTCGAACGCCGCCACCTCCACCGCCGGAATGACGCACAGGCGCACGCCCGCTTCTGCCGCACGGTGGCGCACGGCATCGGCGTCGGGCGCGAATTCCGCCGCGTCCAGGTGGCAGTGGGTGTCAATCCAGCAAGGCATCGGGGCCATCATGCCGCAATGCCGACGGGCGCGTCGGCGCGCATCGCACGCAGCAAGCATGCGCGCGCGGCCGCGCGAACCATGCTACTGTGCGCTTGTTCCCCGCCCGACGTCCCGAGGTGCCCCATGCGCCGAACCGCGCTCTACAGCCGATCCGCACCCCCGGCCGCTGGCCCGGCGCGCGACTTGGCGCCCATCGCCGTGGCCCGGCCAGCAAACACCCCCGACGCGGCGGCGCCCACGCGGCGCCAGCGCGCGCTGGCCTTTTTGCGCCACCCTGCCCTGCCCTGGGCCGCCATCGCGGCGCTGGCCCTGGCCTTGGCCTTGCCCAACACGCCTTGGCGCGCGACGGCACAACGCAAGCTGACGCAGGACGACATCCACGCCGCCGTGATGCACACGCTGACCCACAAGGTGCTGCCCTCGCAGGCGGCGCGCGCGGCCGCCACCGTGGCACCGGCGCTGGTGCGCGTCGAAGGCCTGCTGGCCGGCAAGAAGGACCGGCGGGGCCATGCCGAAATGGGGCGCGGCGTCGGCACCGGCGTGGTCATCATCGACAACGGCACCATCCTGACCAACCTGCACGTGGTGCAAGGGGCCGAAAGCATCTCGGTCACCTTTGCCGACGGGCTGGAATCGCCTGCCGCCATCGTCAACGTGCAGCCCGAGAACGACCTGGCGGTGCTGCGCGCGCAGAAGATCCCGGACGACCTGCAGGCCGCCACCCTGCGCTCCACCGCCGACCTGGCACCGGGCGACGAAGTGGTGGCCATCGGCTACCCGTTCGGCATCGGGCCGTCGGTGTCGGCGGGCGTGGTGTCGGGGCTCAAGCGCGGCTTCAAGTCGCCCGAGGGCGGCCAGGTGATGAGCAACCTGATCCAGTTCGACGCCGCCGCCAACCCCGGCAATTCGGGCGGCCCGCTGGTGACGATGGACGGCCATGTGGTCGGCATCGTCACGGCCATCCTCAACCCCACGCCGGCGCGCACCTTCCTGGGCATTGGCTTCGCGGTGCCGATCGAGAACGCCGCCAGCGCGGCTGGACAGCCACCGTTTTAGGATGCACCCGCCTGAGTCGCTGACGCGCCTTCCCCGCTCTCCTGCGGGAGGGGGACAACGCCAGTCGCCGGCCCAGGTCCGGCGACGGCGTTCACTGGCGTGGCCTGCTCCGCGGCCTTCTGATTCTTGGAGTTCGAGCACATGACCGACCACCGCTTTACGCAAGACACCGCCACCGCCGAACTGATGGAGCGGATCCTCTACGAGGTCAAGCGCGTGGTGGTCGGGCAGGACCGCTTTCTGGAGCGGGTGATGGTCGCCCTGCTGGCCGGCGGCCATCTGCTGGTCGAAGGCGTGCCGGGGCTGGCCAAGACGCTCACCGTCAAAACACTGGCTGGCGTGCTGCAGGGCCAGTTCAAGCGCATCCAGTTCACGCCCGACCTGGTGCCGGCGGACTTGATCGGCACGCGCATCTACAACCAGCGCGATGGCGACTTCAGCACCGCGCTCGGGCCGGTGTTCACCCACCTGCTGCTGGCCGACGAGATCAACCGCGCCCCCGCCAAGGTGCAAAGCGCGCTGCTGGAGGTGATGCAAGAGCGCCAAGTCACGATCGCCGGGCAGACGCATTTCGTGCCCGAGCCCTTTCTGGTGATGGCCACGCAGAACCCCATCGAGACCGAAGGCACCTACCCCCTGCCCGAAGCGCAGGTCGACCGCTTCATGATGAAAGTGGTCGTGGGCTACCCCAGCGACGAGGAAGAGTTCGTCATCGCCCAGCGCGTGACCGGGCCGCGCATCGACGTCAAACCGGTCGCCAGCATGGACCAGCTGGCCGCGCTGCAGCGCCAGTGCCGGCAGGTCTACGTCGACCCGTCGCTGGTGCAGTACGCCGTCAAGCTGGTGTCGGCCACGCGCGCGCCGGCCGCGGCGGACCTGGGCGATCTGGCGCCCATGATCACCTTTGGCGCCAGCCCGCGCGCCACCATCGGCCTGATCGAAGGCGCCAAGGCGCTGGCCATGATGCGCGGGCGCACCTACGCCCTGCCCGAAGACATGAGTGACCTGGTGCCCGACGTGCTGCGCCACCGGCTGGTGCTGTCGTACGAGGCGCTGTCCGAAGGCATGAGCGCCGACCAGATCGTGCTGCGCATCATGGCCCAGGTGCCCCCGCCGCCCAAGCCGCTGGCGCACGACCGAATCGCCGCCTGACGGCCCCGCCACGCACCGACCCATGATCCGCTGGCTGCGCCGAAACCAGGCCCCGCTGCCCCACGCAGTGCCGAATGCGCCGCGCGAGGCGGCGGCCGAACCTGCCGGCGCCGAAGCCCTGCTGCGCCGGCTTGAATGGACGGTGCTGCGCCGGCTGGACGGCCAGTTGATGGGTGACTGGCGCACGCTGATGCGCGGCGGCGGCCTCGACCTGGCCGACCTGCGCGAATACCAGATGCACGACGACGTGCGCCACATCGACTGGAACGTGACCGCGCGCATGCAGTCGCCGCACGTGCGCGTGTACACCGAAGACCGCGAGATGACGGCGTGGTTTCTGCTCGATCTGAGCCCGTCGGTCGATTTCGGGTCGGGCGAGACGCTTAAGCGGCAGGTATCGGCCGAATTCGTGGCGCTGCTGGCGCGCCTGCTCACCCGGCATGGCAACCGCGTGGGTGCGCTGCTGTACGGCGCGGGGGTCGAAGAGATGATCCCGGCGCGCGCCAGCCGCCGGCACGTCCTGCACCTGCTGGCGGCCATGCAGCGCGTCAGGCCGGCTGATGCTACCAATAAAATAGCTACACGCGCAGACCAGACAAGCGCTGGCGGCACAAAACTGTCCGAATTGCTGACCGCCGGCGCCAACGCCATTCGCCGCCGTTCGACGATTTTCGTGGTGTCTGATTTCATCAGCGAGCCCGGCTGGCAAAAGCCGCTGGGCCAGCTGGCGCTGCGCCACGACGTCGTCGCCGTGCGCCTGACCGACCCGCTGGAACGCGAGCTGCCCGACCTGGGCCTGCTGACGCTGCGCGATGCCGAAACGGGCGAACAACTGCTGGTCGACACGCACGACAGCGCCTTCCGCCGGCGCTTTGCCGCCCTGGCGGCGCAGCGCGAGAACGAGGTACGCGACGCGCTGGCGCGCGCCGGGGTCGATGCGCTGGAGCTGTCCACCGGCGACGACCTGGCGCAGGCCGTGCTGCGCTTTGCCGACCTGCGCAAGCAGCGCGCGCGGCTGGCCGCTGGCGGCGCGCTGCCCGCGCACCTTCGCAAGGCGGGTCGATCGCGCGACAATGGGACGCCCACCCACCCATGAACGCGACCTGGCCCGCCTTCCTTCACTGGCCTGCGGCGATCCCGCGACCGGCCTTCCTGTGGCCGCAGTTTCTGTGGCTGCTGCTGCTGTTGCCGCTGCTGGTGCTGCTGTACGTGTGGCTGCAGCGGCGCCGCCGCAAGCTGGCGGTGCGCTACGCCAGCCTGGCCGTGGTGCGACAGGCACTGGGCAAGGGCCCCGGCTGGCGCCGCCACGTGCCGCCGCTGCTGATGCTGCTGGCGCTGGGCGCACTGCTGCTGGCCAGCGCGCGGCCGGTGGCGGTAGTGGCCCTGCCGTCCAACCAGCAAACCATCATCCTGGCGATGGACGTGTCGGGCAGCATGCGCGCCACCGACGTGCAGCCCACCCGGCTGGAAGCCGCGCAGGCCGCGGCCAAGACGTTTTTGAAAGAGCTGCCGCGCGACGTCAAGGTCGGCATCGTGGCCTTCGCCGGATCGGCGCAGGTGGCGCAGTTGCCCACCGTCAACCGCGAGGATCTGGTCACCGCCATCGACCGCTTTCAGCTGCAGCGCGCCACGGCCACGGGCAACGCCATCGTCATCTCGCTGGCGACGCTGTTTCCCAACGCCGGCATCGAGCTGCAGCAGCTCAGCAGCGACCGCATGCGCGGTGGCATGGGCCGTTCGCTGGATCAGGCGCCGCCCAAGCAGAACGAATTTATCCCCGTGCCGCCGGGCTCCTACACCTCGGCCGCCGTCATCATGCTGACCGACGGGCAGCGCACCACCGGCGTCGATCCGCTGGAGGCCGCCAAGATGGCGGCGGACCGCGGCGTCAAGGTGTACACGGTGGGCATCGGCACGGTGGATGGCGAGACCATCGGCTTCGAAGGCTGGTCGATGCGGGTGCGGCTGGACGAGGAAACGCTCAAGGCCATCGCCCACAAGACCGCCGCCGAGTACTACTACGCCGGCACCGCGCAAGACCTGAACAAGGTGTACCAGAACCTCTCCAGCCGGCTGACGCTGGAGAAGAAGGAAACCGAAGTCTCCGCCCTGCTCGCCCTGGCCGGCGCGCTGCTGGCGCTGCTGGCGGCGGGACTGTCGATGTGGTGGTTCAACCGCGTGCTGTAGCGCCGACTTGCGCGGAAAACCGGCTTTGGCGCCCGCCAGTCAAGCGCCGGCAGCTTTCATTTTCATAGCAACTGGCGCAGGTGATCGCGCGCTGCGGCGTCACCCCGCAGCTCGCCTCGCTCCAGCCGCAGCGAGCGCTGGCAGCGCGCGGCCAGCGCGTCGTCGTGCGTCACCAGCACGAACGCGGTGCCGTGGTTGGCGGCCAGCTCCATCATCAGCGCGAACACGCCGTCGGCGGTGGATCGGTCCAGGTTGCCGGTCGGTTCGTCGGCCAGCACGCAGGCCGGTTGCGTGACCAGCGCGCGGGCAATGGCCACGCGCTGACGCTCGCCCCCCGACAGCTCGGCCGGGCGGTGGTGCATGCGATCCTTCAGGCCCACCTGCGCCAGAATGCGAGCCGCCGCCTGGGCTGCCTCGTCGCGCGAGCCGCGCCGCACCCACAACGGCATGGCCACGTTTTCTTGCGCGCTGAATTCGGGCAGCAGGTGGTGAAACTGGTACACAAAGCCCAGGTGCCGATTGCGCAGATCGCCCTGCGCGGCGGCCGACAGGCCCGAAAAATCCTGCCCCATCAACCGCACGCTGCCGCTGGTGGGCGCGTCCAGCCCGCCCAGCAAGTGCAACAGCGTGCTCTTGCCCGACCCCGACTGGCCCACGATGGCCAGCGTATCGCCCGCGTTCACCCGCAGGTCCACGCCCTTGAGCACCGCCACGTCCAGCGGCCCTTCCTGAAAGCGCTTGGTGACGCCTTGCGCCTCCAATACGGCTTGCACGCCCACGGAACTTGCGCCGCCAGCTACTGAGTTCATAGCAAACCCTCGCACGCCCAAAACCCGCCCTTCAGGCCGCGCAGCAGGCCCCCAAGTCGCCGCGGAGCAGGCGATGCCCGAACGCCGTGGCCGGACTTGCGCCTCCAATACCGCTTGCACGCCCACGGAACTTGACCCGCCAGCTGCTAAGTTCATAGCAAACCCTCGCACGCCCAAACCCGCCCTTCAGGCCGCGCAGCAGGCCCCCAAGTCGCCGCGGCGCAGGCGATGCCCGAACGCCGTGGCCGGACTTGCGCCGGCCACCAGCGTTGTCCCCCCTCAGGGGGGAAGGCGCGCAGCGCCTCAGGGGGGAGCCTATTCATACCGCAACGCCTCCGCCGGATTCACCCGGCTGGCGCGCCAGCTCGGGTAGATCGTCGCCACGAAGGCCAGCAGCAGCGATATCACCGCGATCGGCACGATGTCGCCCGCCTGCGGGTCGCTGGGCATCTTGCTGATGAGGTAAATGTCTTTCGGCAAGAAGCTGGCGCGAAACACGTTTTCGAGAAACGGCACGATGACGTCGATGTTGAAGGCGATGAGCAGCCCCAGCGCCAGCCCCGCCAGCGTGCCGATCACGCCCACCAGCGCACCCTGCACCATGAAAATCTTCATGATGCTGGCCGGGCTGGCCCCCAGCGTGCGCAGGATGGCGATGTCGGCGCGCTTGTCCTGCACCGTCATCACCAGCGTGCTGACCAGGTTGAACGCCGCCACGGCGACGATCAGCGTGAGGATGATGAACATCATGCGCTTTTCCAGCTGCACGGCGGCAAACCAGGTGCGGTTCTGGCGCGTCCAGTCCAGCAGCAGCAGGTTGCCGGTCAGCGCGCCGGCCAGCTGCTCGGTCACCTGCCGGGCCTGGTGCAAATCGCGCAGCTTCAGGCGGATGCCGGTGGGACCGTCGAGCCGGAAAATGCGCTGGGCGTCCTCGGTGTGCAGCATGGCCAGCGCCGAGTCGTATTCGTAATGGCCACTGCTGAACGTGCCCACCACCGTCATCTGCTTCAGCCGCGGCACCACGCCGGCCGGGGTAACCTGGCCGCTGGGGGCGATCAGCGTGACCTGGTCGCCTTCGCCCACGCCCAGTTTGCGCGCCAGGTCGCCGCCCAGCAAGATGCCGAAGCGGCCCGGCGTCAGCCGCGGCAGCAGCGTGTCCTGCATCTGCGCGGCGATGTCGGTCACGTGCGGCTCCATCGCCGGGTCAATGCCGCGCACCATGGCGCCCTGCATGGTCTCGCCACGCGCCAGCAGTGCCTGCGCGCCGATGAAGGGCGCGGCGCCAATCACCTCGGGGTTTTGCCGCACCTCGCTCAACGTGCGCGCCGGGTCGGGCAGCGCGCCGCCGTCGGGCGAAAACACCTCGATGTGCGAGATCACGCTCAACATGCGCCCGGCCACGTCTTTCTGAAAGCCGTTCATCACGCTCAGCACGATGATCAGCGCCGCCACGCCCAGCGCGATGCCCAGCATCGACGCTGCCGAAATGAAGCTGATGAAGCCGTTGCGCCGCGTCGCCCGCCCGGCGCGCGTGTAGCGCCAGCCGAGCAGCATTTCATAGGGCCAAGCCTGGGACATGAAGCGAAAGTGCCGGTCGGACCGACGGCCCGCCAAGAAAAAGGGGTGATTTTGACATCTCGCACAATAGCCCTCGATGCCCTCTTCATCGTCCCTCGCCATCCGTCACCTGCTGATTCCCGGCGCCGCGCCGCAGACCGACGCCGGCGCCGCGCTGCCCCCGCTGCCAGCCCTGCCGAACCTGCAGGCGCTGGTGCGCCAACTGCGTGTGGCCGACACCATCACCTGCGATGCCGATGGCGCCGCCCACCCGCACGAACTGGCCGCGGCACGCGCCAACGGCCTGCCGGGCGATGCGGGCCGCATCCCTTGGGCCGCCTTCGAAAGCGGTACCGTCGGCACACCGTGCGCGTGGCTGCGGCCGGTGCACATCCAGATCGGCATGGACAGCGTGCAGCTGATCGGTGCCGACGAGATGGCGCTTGCCGACGCCGATTCGCAAGCCTTGGCGGCGGCCTGCAGCCCGCTGCTGGCGCACGAAGGCATCACCGTCGCACACGCGCTGCCCGCTGCGTGGCTGGCGCGCGGCGAGTTGCTGCGCCACGTGGTGGCGCCCGGCGCCGCGCACGCGGCCGGGCAGCCCCTGACGCGCGCCAGCCTGCCGCACGACCCGAACCCCGAGCGCCAACGCCGGCTGGCGCGCCTTCAGAGCGAGCTGGAAATGCTGCTGGCCACGCACCCCGTCAACGCGGCCCGCGAGGCAGCGCGCCAGTGGCCGGTCAACATGCTGTGGATCGACGGCGCGGGCGCGCTGGACGCGCCGCTGCCACCACGGCCCGACGTGTGGGTGGCACCCCATTTGTGCCGTGGCGATGCCGCGCGCACCGCCCGCGGCCACGCGGCCGCCTGGCAGGCCATCGACGCCGAGCACGCCGCGCCGCTGCTGGCTGCGCTGCGCGCGGGGCAGCCGGTCAAGCTAACCCTGAGCGGCCCGCGCCGCGCCATCACGCTAGCGCCAGCGGCCGGACTTTGGCACCGGGTTTCAAGCCTTTTCGCCGGTGATCGCTTGCAGAGCCTGCGCGACCAGCTATGAAAATCGAAGTACGCGACGTTCCGCCCCGCGCTGCCTGGGCGCTGCAACAGGCCGGCGTGCACCCGCTGCTGGCGCGCCTGTTCGCGGCGCGCGGCGTCACCCGCACCGACGAGCTGGACGACGGCCTGGCGCGCCTGCTGCCGCCCGCCGGGCTGAAGGGCGCGCGCCAAGCTGCCGCGCTGCTGGCCGACGCCATGGCCGCCGGGCGGCGCATCTGCTTCGTGGCCGACTACGACTGCGACGGCGCCACCGCCTGCGCCGTGGGCGTGCGCGGCCTGCGCCTGCTGGGCGCGCGCGACGTCAGCTACCTCGTGCCCGACCGCGTGGTCGACGGCTACGGCCTGACGGCGCCGATTGCCGAACGCGTGGCCGCCCGCGGCGCCGACCTGCTGATCACCGTCGACAACGGCATCGCCAGCGTGGACGGCGTGGCGCGCGCGCGCGCGCTGGGCCTGCAAGTGCTGGTGACCGACCACCACCTGCCCGGGCCCGAATTGCCCGACGCCGACGTCATCGTCAACCCCAACCAGCCCGACTGCGGGTTCGAAAGCAAGTCGATGGCCGGCGTGGGCGTGATGTTCTACGTGCTGCTGGCGCTGCGTGCCGAGCTGCGCGCGCGCGGTGCGTTCGACCAGGCCAGTCAGCCCAAGCTCGACGCACTGCTGCCGCTGGTCGCGCTGGGCACCGTGGCCGACGTCGTCAAGCTGGACGCCAACAACCGTCGCCTGGTCGCGCAGGGCCTGCGCCGCATCCGCGCAGGGCACATGCAGGCAGGCCTGACCGCTCTTTTTTCAATAGCTGGCCGCGCCAGCCAGAAGGCGACCACCTTTGATTTCGGCTTTGCGCTGGGCCCGCGCGTCAACGCCGCCGGGCGGCTGGCCGACATGACGCTGGGCATCGAATTGCTGCTGACCGACGACGCCGCGCGCGCCGACGAGCTGGCGCGCACGCTGGACGGCATCAACCGCGAGCGGCGCGAAATCGAAGGCGGCATGCGCGAGCAGGCGATGCAGATCGCCGAAGGCTTGTTTGACGTGGACGACACGCCGCCGCCCGCGCTGGCGGTGTTCAACGCCGACTTCCACGAAGGCGTGGTCGGCATCGTCGCCGCGCGGCTGAAGGACCGGCTGCACCGCCCGACCTTTGTCTTTGCCGCCAGCAGCGCGCCCGGCCACCAGCACGAATTGAAGGGTTCCGGCCGCTCGATCCCCGGCTTTCACCTGCGCGATGCGCTGGACCTGGTGGCCAAGCGGCACCCCGGCGTGCTGCTGAAGTTTGGCGGCCACGCCATGGCGGCCGGCTGCACCATTGCCGAAGCGCATTTCGACACCTTCGACCGTGCGCTGCAGCAAGTCGCCGCCGAATGGCTGGACGCCGCCACCCTCACGCGCCGGCTCGAAACCGATGGCCCACTGCCACCCGAATACCGCCGCCCCGACATGGTCGACACGCTGCACGCGGCGGTCTGGGGCCAGGGCTTTGCGCCGCCGGTGTTCAGCGAAGAGGTCGAGGTCGTCAGCCAGCGCCTGGTGGGCGAAAAACACCTGGCGCTGAAGCTGCGCCACCAAGGCCAGCCGGTCGATGGCATCTGGTTCGGCCGCACCGACCCGCTGCCCGCGCGCGCGCTGCTGGCCTTTCGGCTGGAGGCCGACGAATGGCAGGGCGTGCGGCGGGTGCGGCTGATGGTGGAGGGAGCGGCCTAGGAGTCTGCGCGGTAGACGGCGTCGAAGCGAAACGCGCGAAAAACGAGGACAGCTTCGGTGTACCGACAAGCCCATAGCCGGGCTATGGGCGCCGGAGGTAGCGCCGCGATGGACCGTTTTCTCGCGCGTTGCAGCCGACGCTTCTTCTGCCGCGCAGACTCCTAGGGCCTGTTCACGCTATTTTTAGCCTTGCGAACCTGCTTGAAAAACCGCCCATCCAGGCGCGCGACGACGTCCAGACCGGGCGTCTGCGCTGAGAGCGCAACGACGAGTGGCGGTTTTTCAAGCATGTTCCCTGCGGGTTGCGCTCAAAAAGGCCATCGCTGGCGTTGCCATCCTTGCCAAGGTACGTACCTTGGCGGCGGCTGGCGCCTTGGCGAGAGCCTTTTCTTCACGCACGACCACGCAAATCCGTGGAGAACCCAAAAAGCGTGCCCGCTCGGCTCGCGGCATCAGGGCTGCCGCCGGCCCATCCGGTGGATCGCCAACCCGCCGGCCAGCAAGACCAGCAGCGCCAGGCTCCATTCGCCCAGCGTAGGCACGGCCGTGGGGACGGGTACGCCTCCACTCAGGCTCACAGTGAAGAACACGCCGTTGCCGAAATCGATGGGCGCCGTGGTGGACAGAACGCCTGGAACGGTCGGGTTGAAATAGTACTCAATGTCACACGATTCACCAGGGCCCAAAGGGTGGTTGCAGCTGGTCACGTAAGCGAAGTTCTTCGTATCGAGCGGTCCTGAAGGCTGCGAGATCTGTTGCGTGATTTGAGATGTGTTCGTAACGATCACATCTACGATGCTCGATCCGCCCACCGGCACCGGCCCGAAGTTAATGCTGGCTGGACTGACCGAGAACGTCTGTGCGTGGAGCGCCGTGGGCAGCACGCCGCCCAAGAGCAGGAGGCCGCAGAGCTGCAGCAATCGCCGGCCATTCCAAAAACGCAACGACGCGCCAACACGCAAGAACATTTCGGTGAGCAACATGGGCTGGATCCTGATGACCTAAAAAAGGAATCTCCATTGTATCCAATAAGTTTTTTGGATCGGTCAATATCAAAATTTGCTTGTTTGGTGCTGTCGTTCACCCAGTGCTCACAAGAAGGTCGGCCTAAACGCCCATCATGCGGTGCGCGCAATGCGACAATGCGGGGTTTCCCCTCATCGCCCGCGCAAGTCATGGCCGCCTTCGACGAAGAAAAAGTCCTCACCGTCCACCACTGGACGGACCGCCTGTTCAGCTTCACCACCACGCGCAGCCAGAGCCTGCGCTTTTCGAACGGCCACTTCACCATGATCGGCCTGCGGGTCGACGGCAAGCCGCTGCTGCGCGCGTATTCCATCGTCAGCCCCAACTACCAGGAAACGCTGGAATTCCTCAGCATCAAGGTGCAGGACGGCCCGCTGACCAGCCGCCTGCAGCACATTCAGCCGGGCGACAGCGTGATCGTCGGCCACAAGCCCACGGGCACGCTGCTGATCGACTACCTGCTGCCGGGCAAGCGGCTGTACATGTTCGGCACCGGCACCGGCCTGGCGCCGTTCATGAGCATCATCCGCGACCCCGACACCTACGAGAAATTCGAGGAAGTGGTGCTGGTGCACGGCTGCCGGCTGGTGAGCGAGCTGGCCTACCGCGACTACATCACGCAGGAACTGCCCCAGCACGAGTTCCTGGGCGAGATGGTGACGCAGCAGTTGAAGTACTACCCCACGGTGACGCGCGAGCCCTTCCCCACGCAAGGCCGCATTCCCGACCTGATCGAATCCGGCCAGATGGCGCGCGACCTGGGCCTGCCCGAGTTGAACCCCACCACCGACCGCGTGATGCTGTGCGGCAGCCCCGAGATGCTGAAATCCATCAAGGCCGTGCTCGAAAAGCGCCACTTCAACGAAGGCAACACCACCACGCCAGGCGACTTCGTGGTGGAGCGGGCGTTTGTCGAGCAGTGAGCCAGATAAAAGTGCGTGATCAGCCCGTTGCCGCAGATAGCGCTCTTTTCACCGCAGAGGCGCAGAGAGCGCAGAGGTTCGCCGAGAAATCTTGTGTCTCCTCTGCGGAGACTCTGCGCTCTCTGCGCCTCTGCGGTGAATGACTTGTGGAAACCTGAAAAGTAAAAATGCCCTCAGCGCTTGTCTGGCAAGCGCAAGCAGCTCCTGATTTGATAGTTTGGCAGCGCACGGGCCGCCGCATCAAGCGTTTCGTCGCGCCAGTGCCTTGGCACTCAATCGTTCCAGCACCAGCGGCGCCACATACGGCGCCACGTCGCCCCCCAGTTGCGATATCTCCCGGATCAGCGTGCTGCTGACCGACTGCAGCGTGGCCGTGGGGGTCATGAAAATGGTTTCGACGTCCGGCGCCAGATTGCGGTTCATGCCGGCCAGCTGAAATTCGTAGTCGAAATCGGTCACGCCGCGCACGCCGCGCACCATCACCTTGCCGCCGCGCGCCACCACGAAGTCGCGCACCAGCCCTTCAAAAGGCGCCACGCTGACGTTGCCGTGGCGGCTGGCGGCGTCGCGCGCCAGTTCCAGCCGTTCGTCGAGGGTGAACAGCGTCTTCTTGTGGTGCGCCGTGGCGACGGCGATCACGACTTCGTCAAACAACCCGGCCGCGCGGCGCACGATGTCCTCGTGGCCGAGCGTGATGGGATCGAAGGTGCCGGGGTAGACGGCGATGACGTGGCGGCTCATGGGCAATGTCTCCTGGCAAGCATTATGCGGACGGCCGCAGCAGGTGCGCGTGCACGGCGCCGGCGTGCAGGTGGCGGTGCGGCGCCAGGCCGTGGTCGGCCAGCGCGGCGGCGTGCCAGGCGGCGGGCGCCTCCAGATAGACAAAGCCCTGCGGTTGCACGGCCCGCGCCGCCGCGGCCAGCGCCGGGGCGAACAACTCGGGTGCTTCAAACGGCGGGTCGAGCAGCACCAGATCGACGCTGCCCGGCGCCAGCGCACGCAACGCCGCCACGCCGTCGCCGCGCTGCACGCGCACGGTGTCGGCTGTCAGGCGCTCTTTCAACGCGCGCAGCGTGGCGATGAGCGCCGCGTCCTGCTCCACCAGCAGCACGTCGGCGGCACCGCGCGACGCGGCCTCGAAGCCCAAGGCGCCGGTGCCGGCAAAGGCGTCCACGCAGCGCCAGCCGCTCAAGTCCTGCCCCAGCCAGTTGAACAGCGTTTCGCGCACACGGTCGGGCGTGGGGCGCAGGCCGGGTTGGTCGGCCACGGGCAGTCGGGTGCGGCGCCATTGGCCGCCGATGATGCGCACTTCGTGCGGTGCGCGGGCGGTGTGGCGGGGGGTGCGGGGGGCAGATCGGCGGGGCATGGCGCGATTGTCGCGGTGCCGGCACGGCCTGACATGCATCAAGAATCGCCCCCATGGAGGGCCCCCGGCGACCCGCAGGGCGCCGGCATGCGGTAACCTTTGCAACCTGTGGACACCTTCCGACCGGAGCCCCCATGAGCCAAGCACCCCACCACCCCGTCGACACCGACGCGCCGCTGAACAACTTTTCGCACTGCCACGCCGGCATCCTGCGGCATCTGGACAGCTTTGGCGAGTTGCCCGATCTGCTGGCACCCGCGCAGCGCGCGCGCGCGGTGACGGAGGACATCGTCAAGTTCTTCCGCGCCGCCGCCTTCGAGCACCACGACGAGGAAGAGCGCGAGCTGTTCACCGCCGTGCTGGCCGCCGCCACGCCGGGCGAGGAGCGCGAGCGGGTGCAGCAGATGATCGACGCGTTGACGCGCGAGCACCGCGACATCGAGGCGCAGTGGAACCGGCTGGAGCCCGATCTGAAAAAATTCGCCAAGGGCCAGCCGGCCGACGTGGATGGCGAAGCGGTGCGCCGCCTGGTGGCGCAGTACAAGGCGCACGCGCGCTTCGAGGAGATGGAGTTTCTGCCCCTGTCCGAGCAGATTCTGGGCCGCAACGGCAACCACATGGCGGCGCTGGGGCTGTCGCTGCACATGCGGCATCAGCCGGCGTTTTTGGCGCATATGTGACTCCCCCTGTGCCGCTGACGCGGCTTCCCCCAAAGGGGGACGGCGCCAGCGGCCGGGCAGAGCCCGCTCCGCGCCACCCACGCATGGCCTGCTCCGCGGCCTTTTGAATGGGGTGAACGCGCCTGCCGGCGCTGCTCTTTGCTCCTACTTTAGGAGCTGCTCGCGCTCGTCCAGCTTGCGCTGGCGTCTTATTTGGCCTGTGACTTTGGCGCGGCGCCGCCGAGCACGACGGTCACCATCTTCTCTGGTTGCAGCACGCGTTGGAAGGCGGCTTTGATCTGCTCGGCGGTGACGGCGTTGACGCGCTCGGTCCAGTGTTCCAGATAGTCCAGCGGCAAGTTGTTCCAGGCAATGTTGGCCACGTTGTCGAGCAGCTTGCGGTTGCCGTCCAGGCGCAGCGGAAAGCCGCCGATGAGGTTGTCCTTGGCGGCTTTCAGTTCGTCGGCCGTCGGCCCGTTTTGGACGAAATCGGCGATCACCTGCTGCGACACCGCCAGTGCCTCGGCTGCCTGGTCGGGCCGCGTCTGCAGGCCGGCGGTGAAGGCGCCGGCGTGCAGGCCGGGGGCGAAGTAGCTGTAGACGCTGTAGCTCAAACCGCGCTTTTCGCGCACCTGCGTGGTCAGGCGCGAGGTGAAGCCGCCGCCACCCAGGATGTGGTTGCCGACCAGCAGCGGAAAGAAATCGGGGTCGCTGCGCTTGTAGCCTGGCTGGCCGATGAGCACGTGGGCCTGCGCCGATTCGAAGGGGATGCGCTCGTCTTTCGGCGCCGGCAAAGGCGCCACTTCGGGCACCGGCGGCAGCGGCGCGCACGCCCCGCTCTGCGGCAGGCGGCTGAGCAATTGCGTCACGATCTGGTCGGCCTGCGCGCGCGTCACCGCGCCGACCAGGCTGACCTTGGCGCGGCAGGGGCGGATGAAGTCGGCGTAGCGCGCGCGCATGTCGGCCGTGACGATGCGCGCCAGCGATTCCGGCGTGGTCTCAAAACCATACGGGTGCTCGCCGTACACGCCCTTCTGAAAGGCCAGCCCGGCGATGGTGCCGGGGCGCGTGCGCGCTTCCTTGATCGACGCCGAGATGCGCTGGCGCTCGCGCTGCCACACGTCGTCGGGCCAGGCCGGATCGCCCAGCTCGCGCGCGGCCAGTTGCACCGACTTTTGCAGCAGATCGGGTTCGGTCAGCGTGCGCAACTGAAAGCTCATGCGGTCGTCGCCCGCGCTGCCGCCAAACGACGCGCCCAGGTCGGCCCAGGCTTCGCCCAGCTGGTTTTCGTCCAGCGCCGGCTGGCCGTCGCGTGCGGCGACGCCCTTGCCGGCCATCAGCGCGGTGACGCTGGCCAGACCCGCCCTATCGGCCGGATCGCGCCGGCTGCCGGCGTCGAAGTCGGCCTGTACATCGAGCATGGGGATGGCCATGCTTTCGACCAGATAGACCTGCGCGCCGCTGGGTTGTGTCCAGTGCTGGATGGGGATGGCGGCCAGCGCCGAATTCAGGCAAAACAGCGCGGGAGTCGTGGCCAACAAAGCGCGAGCAGCTATTTTTTTGATAGTTTTCATCGGTTTTCAGGTATTTCTCCCTCTCCCGCGCGCGGGAGAGGGTTGGGGTGAGGGCGACGCCGCCCCTCACCCCTGCCCTCTCCCCGCAGGGGCGAGGGAGCAAGAGAAATTCAGTGCCGCGCCCCGGCCGGCGCCGCACGCGGCTTGGCATTCGGGTCGCGCGGCTGCGGCAGCAGCGTGGCGACGGTGAGTTGTTCGTCGCCGAAATACTTCTGCGCCACGGCCTGCACCTGGGCCGCCGTCACGCCGCGCAGGCGCGCCATCAGGCGTTCGTCGGTGTCCAGCGGCAGGCCCTGAATCCAGTAGTGACCCAGCTCCTGCGCCTGGCCCATGACCGAATCGCGCTTGTAGACCTCGCTGGCCACCCATTGCGTCTTGACGCGGTTCAGCTCGGCCTCGCTCACGCCCTCTTGCGCGATGCGCGCCACCTGCGCGCGCAACGCGGCCTCGACCTGCGCCGCAGTCTTGCCGGCGGCAGGCACGCCGGTCAGGCTGAACAGCTGCGGGCCGCGCCCGAGCAGGCCGTTGCCGGCGCCCGCCGAATCGGCCACGCGGTCCGGCCCTTGCGTCAGCGCGCGGTCCAGCCGGGCGCCGCTGTAGCCGTCGAGCAAGGCCGACAGCACCGTCAGCGCCAGCGCGTCGTCGTTGTCGGGCGATGGCTCCAGCGACGTCATCTTCGGCACGCGGAAGTTGAGCGACACCAGCGCCTGCTCGGCCGGCGCCTTGACCTCGATGCGGCGGGGGCCGATCTGCGCCGGCTCGGGGCGCGGCTTGCGCTCGGGCAGGGCGTGCGTCTGGATGCCGCCGTAATGCTTCTTGGCCAGCGCCAGCACGGCCTGCGGATCGACGTCGCCCACCACCACCACGGCGGCGTTGGCGGGGGTGTACCAGGTCTGGTAGAAGTCGCGCGCGTCCTGCGCGGTCAGGCTGTCCAGATCGCCCATCCAGCCGATCACCGGGCGGCGGTAGGGCGAGGCGATGAAAGTCACCGCGCGCTGCTGCTCGCCCAGCATGGCGCGCGGGTTGTCGTCGGTGCGCATGCGGCGCTCTTCCTTGACCACCGCCAGCTCCTTGGCAAACTCCTCGTCGCTGTAGCGGTTGTGGGCAAAGCGGTTGGCCTCCAGCGCCATCACGTCGCCCAGGCGATTGGCGGGCACCTGCTGGTAATAGCCGGTGTAGTCCATGCTGGTGAAGGCGTTTTCGCGCCCGCCCACCTGCGCCACGCGGCGCGAGAACTCGCCCGGCGCCAGCTTGTCCGTGCCCTTGAACATCATGTGCTCCAGCACGTGGGCGACGCCGCTCTTGCCATCGACCTCGTCCATCGAACCGACGCGCACCCACAGCATGTGCACCGCCGTGGGCGCGCGGCGATCGGGCTTGACGATGACGGTGAGGCCGTTGTCGAGCTTGAACTGGCTGACCGCGCTGGCCGTGGCCGTGGGGGCCGACGGCGCGAGCTGCTGGGAGACGGCGGCGGGCGCGAACGCGGCACTGGCGGCCAGCAGCAGCGCCGCGCCGAGGGTGGACAGGAATGGTTTGAATGACATGACCGCAGACTGAGTCGGGTGAGCGTGAAAATGTTCCGTCGGGCGTGTGAGTGTGCCTGAGGGCATGGCGAAGCTGGGTTTTGATCGTTTTCAGGCCCTTGTCGTCGTCAAATCAGCGCCTCTAGCTATCATTTTAGAAGCAAATAGCGATGCGCGACAATGCGCCGCATGACCGCTCTCACCCCCGTTTCACCCTCTCCCAGCGCTGCCGAACCGCGCCTCACCTCCCTCAGCCACGGGGGCGGCTGCGGCTGCAAGATCGCGCCCGGCGTGCTGTCGTCCATCCTGCGCGGCACCACGCAGATGCCCGTGCCGCCCGAGCTGCTGGTCGGCATCGAAACCTCGGACGACGCCGCCGTCTACCGGCTGAACGACACGCAGGCGCTGGTGGCCACCACCGATTTCTTCATGCCCATCGTCGACGACCCATTCGACTTTGGCCGCATCGCCGCCACCAACGCGCTCAGCGACGTGTACGCCATGGGCGGCACGCCCATCATGGCGCTGGCCGTGGTGGGCATGCCGATCAACGTGCTCAGCGTGGGCACCATCGGCAAGATCCTCGAAGGCGGCGCCAGCGTGTGCCGCGCGGCGGGCATCCCGATCGCGGGCGGCCACACCATCGATTCGGTCGAGCCAATCTACGGCCTGGTCGCGCTGGGCCTGGTGCACCCCGACCGCGTGGCGCGCAACGCCGCCGCGCAGCCGGGCGACGTGCTGGTGCTGGGCAAGCCGCTGGGCGTGGGCATTTATTCGGCGGCGCTCAAGAAGGAAAAGCTCGGCGCCGACGGCTACGCCCACATGATCGCCGCCACCACGCGCCTGAACACGCCTGGCCCCGCGCTGGCCGCCCTGCCCGGCGTGCACGCCATCACCGACGTCACCGGCTTCGCCCTGGCCGGCCACGCGCTGGAACTGGCGCGCGGCGCGGGCGTCACGGTGCAAATCGACTGGCCCGCCGTGCCGCTGCTGCCGGGGGTGCGCGATCTGGCCGCGCAAGGCATCGTCACCGGCGCCTCGGGGCGCAACTGGGCGGCCTACGGCGCCGAAGTCGCGCTGCCCGAAGGCTTTGCCGACGCCGAGCGCGCCCTGCTCACCGATCCGCAGACCAGCGGCGGCCTGCTGGTGGCCTGCGCGCCAGACAGCCTGCAGGCGGTGCTGGATGTTTTCAAGGCGCAGGGGTTTGGCGATGCGGCGGTGGTGGGGCGCGTGCTGCCGCGCGGCGAACGCGCCTTGGCGGTGGCAATCTGATACTCAAATCGGCCTGTAGCGCTTTCCTGGTGGGCGCTGACCGCTCCGTTATTCATAGTGATTTCGGGCGCCGGCGCTGCCGCACTCAGGGCCGCCTCCTAGAATGGGGCGAATTCAGCCCCTGCCCGCTTCATGTTCAGTCTGTTCCGCCGCAAGAAAGCCTCCGATCCAGCCCCCACCGCGCCGGACGCCACCGAGGCGCCCGTGCCCGCAGCGCCGCCCGCCACAGGCGAGCGGGTGCACACCACCTTCGTGCTCAGCGACCACGCCGATGTGCCGCTGGACGATCTGGAGCGCCAGGCGCTGGCTGCAGGGTCTCAGGACGACGCGGCCGACGAAGTGCCCGAACCGGCAGACGGCGCCACGCCGACCGGGGGCTTCATGTCGCGCTGGTTTGGCGGCGGCGCGGCCCCGGCGCCCGTTGCGCCGCCGGCCAGCGTGCCGGCGCCGCCGCCGGCAACACCCGCGGTCGCGCCAGCCCCCACACCAGCACCCGCTACCGCTACAAACATCGAAGCTGCCCGCGCTGACCTGGCGCCGCTGATCGCCGAAAAAGACCTTGAACTGGCCCCCACCTCCGCCACTGCCGAAGCCGCGCGCGTGGGCTGGATGGACCGGCTGAAAACCGGCCTCAAGCGCACCGGCAGCAGCATCAGCACCGTCTTCACCGGCACGCAGATCGACGACGCGCTGTACGAAGACCTGGAAACCGCGCTGCTGATGGCCGACGCCGGCGCGCCGGCGACCGAGTTTCTGCTGCAGGATTTGAAGCGCCGCGTGAAGGAATCGCGCGCCACCGATGCCGCCCAGGTCAAGGGCCTGCTGCGTGATGCCGTGGCCGACATGCTGGCGCCGCTGGAGCGCCCGCTGGTGGTCGGCGTGTACCACCCCACGGTCATCATGGTGAGCGGCGTCAACGGCGCGGGCAAGACCACCAGCATCGGCAAGCTGACCAAGCACCTGGTCGATGCGGGGGCCAGCGTGCTGCTGGCGGCGGCCGACACCTTTCGCGCCGCCGCGCGCGAGCAGCTGGCAGTGTGGGCCGACCGCAATGCGGTGGAAATCATCACGCAGCAGGGCGCCGACCCCTCGGCCGTGGCCTTCGACGCCGTGGGCGCCGGCCGCGCGCGCCGCAAGGACGTGGTGCTGGTCGACACCGCTGGCCGCTTGCCGACGCAAAAGCACCTGATGGAAGAGCTGACCAAGATCCGCCGCGTGGTGACCAAGGCCGACATCACCGCCCCGCACGAGGTGCTGCTGGTGATCGACGGCAACACAGGGCAGAACGCGCTCGGGCAGGTCAAGGCCTTCGACGCCGCGGCGCCGCTGACGGGCCTGATCGTCACCAAGCTCGACGGCACGGCCAAGGGCGGCGTGCTGTGCGCCATCGCGCGCGAAAAGCCGGTGCCGGTGTACTTCATTGGCGTCGGCGAGCGGCTAGAGGATTTGCAGACCTTCAAGGCGCGCGAGTTTGCCGAGGCGCTGGTGGGGTGAATTGAGGCTGCCGGACAACCGAACAGCCCGAAAACCGGACGCGAAGGACGCAAAGGATTCGCGAAGGACGCAAAATAAAGCCCCTATTTTTTGGATGTCCTTTCGCGTCCTTCGCGCCATCTTCGCGCCCTTCGCGTCCGGCCGTTTTCAAGCCGCCCCAACACCACGCACCGCCTCCTGCAACGGTTTGCAACGCCGCCGGGCCGCGGCGGGCAGTCGATACACTTCCGCGCATGACCGTGAACCCCTCCCGGAAGCATCTGGTGCTGCTTGGCGCCGGGCGCGCCCACCTGCAGGTGCTGAAGTCGCTGGCGCGCCAGGGCAGCGCCAACATGAGCGTCACGCTGGTGGCGCCCCACCCTTACTACATCGAAGCCGGCATGCTGCCCGCCCACGTCGCGGGCGACTGCGCGCTGGAAGACCTGCGCGTTCCGCTGGATCGCCTGGTTGAAGCCAGCGGTGCCGCCTTCGTGCCCGCGCACGTGCTCTCGCTGGATGCCACCGGGCGGCGCGTGCAGTTGTCCAGCGGCGACGCGCTGCCCTACGACGTGCTGTCCATCAACGTCGAGCCGGCGGTGCCGCGCGAGCAGATCGAAGAGCAGATGCCCGGCGCGCGGCGCAATGCGCTGTTCACCCACCCGCTCGAAAACTTTGTGCAACTGTGGCCGCAACTGCAATCGCTGGCGCAAGAGCGCGCCCTGCAGGTGGCCGTGGTAGGCAGCGATGTGCCCGCCATCGAACTGGCCATGGCCGTGGCCCACGCACTGGCCGCGCCGCACGGCAGCCGGGTCACGCTGGTGGCCGGCGACACGCCGCTGCTGGCCGACCTGCCCGCGCTGCAGCGCCGCGTGCTGGCGCGCCTGAAAAGTCTGAACATCACCGTGTTGCAAGACCGCTGCGCCGGCATGGACGGCCGCGCGCTGCAGCTGGCCAGCGGCGCCACCCTGACGTGCGACGCGCCCCTGGTGGCGGGCGGCGCGGCCACGCCCGCCTGGCTGCGGCAAGCCGGCCTGCAGGCGAGCGATGCGGGCGAGCCGGTGGTCAACGAACGGCTGCAAAGCGACAGCCATCGCCAGATTTTCATCGTGCCCGATGGCGCGCCGCTCGAAGTTGGCCCCGTGCTGGACGCCAACTTGCGCACCGCCATTGCCGGCGGCACCTTCAAGAAGGCGCCGCCCGAAAGCTCGCGCCTGCGCGTGGTGGCCTGCGGCGACGGCCACGCCATCGCGGTGTGGGGTCCGCTGGGCCTGGAAGGCCGCGAAGTCGGCCACTGGAAAGACCGGCGCGACCGCCGGCAGTTGGCTGCCCTGTTCAGCGCTTAACTGGCCCGCGCGCGGTACTCTCGATTTGATAGCTGCCTGCGCTTGACTGGCGGGCGCTGGGCCTGTCATCGATCTGATAAACCGCTGCCTCCCGGCGCATCGCGCGCGCGCAAAACGCGTGACGCGCGCCGCGCCCTGCGCATCCGCCGGCCCCCTGAAAGCGCGCGTGGATGCATCCACCACCCCCGCGTAAACCCGAATAGGTCAGCCTACAAACATGCACTATACTGCCTCTAAACATGAAGTTTATTTCATGATTTCGTGGTGCGGCGCTAGGGAAAGCCATCAGTGCGCGCACTGACGCATGCGTGACAATGCCGCAGTTACTTGACACCTAAAGGAATTAAGCCATGAACGCTGTCTCCCGCGGCCTGAGCCGCCGTCTGATGCTCTCGCGCAGTGCCGCCGTGGTGGGCGCCAGCTCGGCCGGTTTGCTGCTGCCCGAAATCGTGCGTGCGCAGGGCAGTAAGCTGCGCGTCGGTTTCATGCTGCCCTACACGGGCACGTTTGCGCAGCTGGGCGTGGCCATCGAAAACGGCGTGCGCATGGCGATTGCCGAAAAAGGCGGCAAGCTGGGCGGACGCGAGATCGAGTGGTTCAAGGTGGACGACGAGTCCGAGCCGTCCAAGGGCGTTGAAAACGCGCAAAAGCTGGTGCAGCGCGACAAGGTGGACGTGCTGATCGGCACCGTGCATTCGGGCGTGCAGATGGGCATTCAGCGCGTGGCGCGCGAATCGGGTGTGCTCAACATCATCCCCAACGCCGGCGTGCTGGCGGCCACGCGCGGGCTGTGCGCGCCCAACGTGTTCCGCACCAGCTTCAGCAACAGCCAGCCGACCATGGGCCTGGGCAAGCCGATGATGGACAAGGGCCTGAAGAAAGCCGTGTGGATCACCTGGAAGTACGCCGCGGGCGACGAGGCCTTCGAGGGTTTCAAGGAAAGCTACACCAAGGCCGGCGGCACCATCATCAAGGAACTGGGCCTGCCCTTCCCGAACGTTGAGTTCCAGGCGCTGCTGACCGAGATCGCCAGCCTGAAGCCCGATGCCGTGGCCTGCTTCTTTGCCGGCGCGGGCGCGGCCAAGTTCATGAAGGACTACGCCGCCGCGGGCCTGCAGGGCAAGATTCCGCTGTATGGCTCGGGCTTCTTGACCGAAGGCGTGCTGCAGGCCGCCGGCCCGGCCGCCGAAGGCGTGTACAGCGCGCTGCACTACGCCGATTCGCTGGACACGCCGCGCAACAAGCAGTTCCGCACCGCCTACGCGGGCCAGTTCAAGCTGCAGCCCGACGTGTACGCCGTGCAGGGCTACGACTCGGGCCAATTGCTGGTGCAGGGCCTGGGCGCCGTCGGCGGCGACATGTCGAACAAGGCCGCGCTGTACAAGGCGCTGGAAACCGCCGTCATCGACAGCCCGCGCGGCAAGTGGACTATGAGCAAGGCGCACAACCCGGTGCAGGACATTTACCTGCGCGTGGTTGAAAAGGGCGACAACAAGGTGGTCGGCGTGGCGGCCAAGGCGTTGGCGGATTCGGGCGCTGGGTGCAAATTGGGTTGAACCCCCTGAGGCGCTGACGCGCCTTCCCCCTTTTGCTGCGCAAGGGGGACAACACCGATGCCCGGCACAGGTCCGGGCATGGTGTTCACCGCATGGCCTGCTCCGCGGCCTTTCGATTTCTTAACCACCGTTGACTGATCCGTGGACTTCGCCAACTTCTTGATCCAGATGCTCAACAGCGTGCAGTACGGGCTGCTGCTGTTCATGCTGGCGGCCGGGCTGACGCTGATCTTCGGGATCATGGGCGTGGTCAACCTGGCGCACGGCAGCTTCTACATGCTGGGGGCCTACCTGGCGTTTTCGCTCTCGTCGCAACTGGGCAGCTTCACGGCGGCGATCATCGTCGGCACGCTGTTGTCGGTGGTGTTCGGGCTGATTCTCGAACGCCTGCTGTTTCGCTACTTCTACCACCGCGATCACCTCGACCAGGTGCTGCTGACCTTCGGGCTGATCTACATCTTTGAAGAAATGCGCTCGCTGCTGTGGGGTGACGACGTGCATGGCGTGGCGATTCCGCCGCTGCTGGGCGGCTCCATCGCGCTGACCGACAACCAGTCCTACCCCGTCTACCGACTGTTCATGATGGGCGTGTGCGTGCTGCTGGCGGTGGGTCTGTACCTGCTCATCAACAAGACGCGCCTCGGCATGAAGATCCGCGCCGGCGCCTTCAACCGCGAGATGACCGAGTCGCTGGGCATCAACATCAAGCTGATCCACGCGGTGGTGTTTGCCATCGGCGTGGCGCTGGCGTCGGTGGCGGGGATGATCGCCGCGCCCATCTCCAGCGTATACCCCAACATGGGCGCGTCGGTGCTGATCATGTGCTTCGTGGTGGTGGTGATCGGCGGCATCGGCTCGGTGCGCGGCGCGCTGATTGCGGCGCTGCTGGTCGGCTTTGTCGACACCTTCGGCAAGGTGCTGCTGCCGCAGGTGGCGGGCATGCTGGTGTACATGTTGATGGCCGCTGTTCTTCTCTGGAAGCCCGAGGGGCTGTTCAAACAATGAAACGTGCCCCCACGCTCCCCACTTCGTGTGGTTCGCTGCCCCCCGAGGGGGCCTTCGCCACCTTCGGGCGGCCGGGCGGTGTCTCATGAGCGCCCCCCAATCCAACCTCGAAACCCTGCCGCGCAGCATCCAGCTCGTGCTGGCACTGGGTCTGGTCGCGCTGATCGCCTTCCCGTTTGTGGGCAGCGAGTTCTACCAGCAGATGGTGGCACGCATGATGATCCTGGCCATCTTTGCGATGAGCCTCGACTTGCTGCAAGGCGTCACCGGCCTGGTGTCGCTGGGCCACGCGGCCTACTTTGGCCTGGGCGGTTACGCGCTGGCGCTGATGTCGTCCGACAGCGGCGCGGTGAGCCTGTGGTGGACGCTGCCCGCTGCCGTGGGGGTCGCCGGCCTGTTCGCGCTGGTCATCGGCTTTTTCGTGGTGCGCACGCGCGGCATCTACTTCATCATGGTGACGATGGCGTTCGCGCAAATGCTGTTCTACCTGGTGTTCGACAACAAGGAGCTGAACCTCCTGGGCCTGTTGCCGCTCAAGCTGGGTGGTTCCGACGGCGTGTACATCAACTTCAAGCCCGACGCCACGCTGTTCGATCTGGAAAACAAGCGCGTCTTCTACTACTTCGTGCTGGCGTGCCTAGTGCTGACCTACGTGTTTCTGCGCCGCGTGCTGTGGAGCCCCTTTGGCCGCGCGCTGGCGGGCATCCGCGTCAACGAGCACCGCATGCGCGCCGTGGGTTTTGGCAGCTTTGGCTACAAGCTAACCGCCTTCACGCTGGCCGGGGCGCTGGCGGGGCTGGCGGGCTATCTGTGGGGCGCGCAGACGGGTTTTGTGAACCCCGAGCTGATGGGTTTCCACATGAGCGCGCACGCCATCATGATGGTCATCTTGGGCGGCATGGGCAACTTTGCCGGAGCCATCGTCGGCGCGTTTGCCTTCGAATTCATGCTGGAGCTGTTCAAGGACTTGCCCGCCATCGGCGGCTTCAACACCGGCAAGCACTGGCAGTTGTGGATGGGCTTGTTCATCGTGGCCGTGATCGTGTTCGCGCCGCGCGGGCTGCTGGGTTTGCTGGCCCGTTTTACCGGGCGCAAAGGGGGCGAGCATGAGTGAAGTGCTGCTCAGTGCCAAGAACCTGACCAAGAAGTTCGGCGGCCTGGCCGCCGTCAACAACGTGTCGGTCGACTTGTGGCGCGAACGCATCCACTGCGTCATCGGCCCCAACGGCGCCGGCAAATCGACGCTGACCAACCTGCTCTCCGGCGATTTGCCGCCCACCAGCGGCACGATCACGCTCGGCGCGCACGACATCACCACCGCCTCGCCCGAGCAGATTTCGCGCCGTGGCCTGGGGCGCAGCTACCAGAAGACCAACATTTTTCTGCCCTTCACCGTGTGGGAAAACGTGCGCCTGGCCGCGCAATCGCGCGCCGCGCAGCAGCCCTGGAACCCCGTGCGTTGGCTGCAAAGCGCGCGCGGCGATGCCGCCGTGAACGAGCGCGCCGAGCAAGCGCTGGAGCTGGCGGGGCTGACTGCCCGCCGCGACTTCATCGCCGGCGCCGCCAGCCACGGCGAGCAGCGGCAACTGGAAATCGCCATGACCCTGGCCACCAGCCCGCAGGTGCTGCTGCTCGACGAGCCGCTGGCCGGCATGGGCGTGGCCGAGGCCGAGCGCATGGTCGAATTGCTGCTGCGCCTGAAGCCCCACCACGCCATGATGCTGGTCGAGCACGACATCGACGCCATCTTCACCCTGGCCGATCACCTGACGGTGATGGTCAACGGCACGGTGATTGCCAGCGGCGAGCCGGCCGCCATCCGGGCCGATCGGGGTGTGCAAGCGGCGTACCTCGGGGAGGAACACTGACATGGCGACCGCCCACAACGCCAACCTGCAAGACGACCCCAACAACCCGCTGGCGCCGCGCTCGCACAACACCGCGCCCGACGCCCGCCACGGACACGACCCCGACCTGCTGATCCACGCCATCGACCTGCACACCTACTACGGCGCCAGCCACATTCTGAAAGGCGTCAACTTTGCGGTGCGACGCGGCGAGACGATTGGCCTGATGGGCCGCAACGGCATGGGCAAGAGCACGCTGCTCAAATCCATCATGGGCCTGGTCAAGCCGCGCCGCGGCGGCGTGCTGATCATGGGCAAGCCCATGACCGGCCGCGCGCCGTATGAGATCGCGCAGCTGGGCGTGGCCTACGTGCCCGAAGGGCGCGGCATCTTCGGCAACCTGTCCGTGGTCGAAAACCTGAAAATGGCGGCCCGCCCCGGCACGCGCGGCCAGCGCGACTGGACGTACGAGCGCGTGCTGAACACCTTCCCGCGCCTGGCCGAACGCCTGAACCACGGCGGCCAGCAACTGAGCGGCGGCGAGCAGCAGATGCTGACCATCGGCCGCGCGCTGATGACCAACCCCGACGTGCTGATCCTCGACGAAGCCACCGAAGGCCTGGCACCGCTGATCGCGCGCGAGATCTGGCGCATCTGCGACGTGATCCGCCAAAGCGGCATCAGCAGCATCATCGTCGACAAAAACTGGCGCCACGTGACGCAGGTGACGGATCGCAACGTCATTCTGGTCAAGGGCGAAGTGGTGTTCGAAGGCACGTCGGATGCGCTGATCGAGCAGCCGGAGTTGCTGACGCAGCATTTGGGTGTTTGACCACCGGATAGAACAAGAACAGCCGGACGCGAAGAACGCGAAGACCACGCGAAGGACGCAAAAGAACAGCCAAAAAAATTGGTTGCCCTGAATGCTTCGCGGCCTTCGCGAATCCTTTGCGCCCTTCGCGTCCGGCTGTCGGAATTCAAGCCTTTTCGGCTTCCAGCCCAAGCAGGTCAAGCGCAAGCAGCTTCTCTATTTATAGCAACTGCCGAATCTCCCCCGCCGCCTCGCGCAGGCGCGGCAGGATGTCGGCGGCCAGTTGTGCGTCGCTCAACCGCCCCGGCGCCAGCACCACGTTGAGCGCCGCCACGGTTTGCCCCGCGCGCGTGCGCAGCGGCACGGCGACGGCGTGCACGCCCAGTTCGTGCTCGTCGATGGCCACGCAGTAATCCTGCTCGGCCACCTGCGCCAGCAGCGTGCGAAAGGCGCGCGGCGCGGTCACGGTGTGCGCGGTGATGCGCCGCAGTTCGCGCCCACGCAGCCAGTCGGTCAACTGTTCGCGCGGCAGCGCCGCCAGCAGCACGCGCCCGGTGGACGTGGCGTGCGCCGGCAGCCGCGCGCCCAGGTGGCGGCCGTAGGCCAGCAGCTGGTTGGCCGGCGCCAGGCCCGCGCTGCGGGCGACGATGACCACCTCGTCACCGTCCAGCACCGCCGCCGAATACACGTCGTGCGTGGCGGCCGCCAGCCGGTTGAGCGCCGGCTGAATCACGCGCGGCAGGCGCGACGAGGCCAGGTAAGCGCCCGCCAGCCGCAGCACGCGCGCGCTGAGCCAGAAGTGGCTGCCGTCGCTTTCCAGATAGCCCAGGTGCGCCAGCGTCAGCAGGTGCCGGCGCGCCGCCGCCCGCGTCAGGCCGGCGCGCTCGGCCGCCTGGGTGGCGTTCAGGCGCTGGCGCTCGGTGTCAAAGCTTTCCAGCACCGCCAGGCCCTTGGCCAGGCCAGCAATGGTGTCAGCGGCAGCGAGCGTCATGGTTGCGCGATGATCGCACAGAATTTTTGATCACCGCGCAAAGTCCGGCGCGCGCCCGTGACAAGAAAGCCATCAGGGCCTTAAGCTTGAGTCGTTTATCCAACCTCGACAACACACCAAGGAGACCCCATGACCACCACCCGCACCCAGGTTGCCATCGTCGGCGCCGGCCCCTCGGGCCTGCTGCTGGGCCAGTTGCTGCACAAGGCCGGCATCGACGCCGTCATCGTCGAGCGCGTCAGCGGCGAATACGTGCTGGGCCGCATCCGCGCCGGCATCCTGGAACAGGTCTGCATCGACCTGATGGACGAAGCCGGCGTGGGCGCGCGCATGCACAAGGAGGGCCTGGTGCATGACGGCATCGAGATGCTGTTTGGCGGCCAGCGCCACCGTGTGGACCTGAAGAAATACTCCGGCGGCAAGCACGTGATGGTCTACGGCCAGACCGAGCTGACGCACGACCTGATGGACGCGCGCGCCGCCGCCGGCCTGACGACGATTTACGAAGCCAAGAACACCGCCGTGCACGATTTCGACACGGCCAAGCCCTACGTCACCTACGAGAAGGATGGCGCCCGGCACCGCATCGACTGCGACTTCATCGCCGGCTGCGACGGCTTTCACGGCGTGTGCCGCGCCAGCGCGCCGCGCAGCGCCATCCAGGAATACGAGAAGGTCTACCCCTTCGGCTGGCTCGGCCTGCTGAGCGACACGCCGCCGGTGAGCGACGAACTCATCTACGTCAACAGCCCGCGCGGCTTTGCCCTGTGCAGCCAGCGCAGCAAAACGCGCAGCCGCTACTACCTGCAAGTGCCGCTGACCGACAAGGTCGAGGAGTGGAGCGACGACGCCTTCTGGCAAGAGCTGAAGCTGCGCCTGGACGAAGAGGCGCGCGAGACGCTGGTCACCGGCCCCAGCATCGAAAAAAGCATTGCCCCGCTGCGCAGTTTCGTCACCGAGCCGATGCGCTTTGGCCGCATGTTCCTGGCCGGCGACGCGGCCCACATCGTGCCGCCCACCGGCGCCAAGGGCCTGAACCTGGCGGCCACCGACGTGAAGTACCTGTTCGACGCGCTGGTTCAGTTCTACAAGGACAAGAGCGAGGCTGGCCTGGACGACTATTCACGCAAGGCCCTGGCCCGCATCTGGCGCGCCGAGCGCTTCTCGTGGTGGTTCACGCAGCTGATGCACCGTTTTCCGCACGACGAGCGCATCACCGAGAAATTCCAGAACGCCGAGCTGGATTACCTGATGCATTCCGAAGCGGGCCTGACCTCCATCGCCGAGAACTACGTCGGCCTGCCGCTGGACTTTGGCGCACGGCGCGGCTGAGTCCAAAGACCGGACGCGAAGGGCGCGAAGATCACGCGAAGGACGCGAAAGAACAGCCAAAAAATAGGGCGTTCTGCATTCTTCGCGTCCTTCGCGAATCCTTGGCGTCCTTCGCGGCCGGGTGTTGGGCGACCCTTGTCTTAGACGCGGCGGCGACCCCATGGCGCCACGGCTGGCTCCACCATCGCATGGCCATGGATATGAGTTAAATTGGCGTTTTGCGCAGACCTGTTGTGCGCGACCAGCTATTTAATTCATAGTCCCCGCCATGGCCACACGCTCCTCCGCCCGACCGCTCACCGGCACCCGCATCGTCAGCCTGGCGCTCAACCTGCCCGGCCCCGCGGCGCTGATGCGCCTGGCTGCGATGGGCGCGCGCTGCCTCAAGGTCGAGCCGCCCGGCCCCGGCGCCACGGCCTCGGGCCGGCCCATCAGCGGTGACCCGATGGGCCAGTACGACATCGGCGCCTACAGCGTGATGCACGAAGACGTGCGCGTGATCCAGCTCGATTTGAAGACCGAGCGCGGCCAGGCCCAACTGGCGCGCGAGCTGCTGCGCGCCGACCTGCTGCTGACCTCGTTCCGCCCCTCGGCGCTGACCAAGCTGGGGCTGGACTGGAAGACGCTGCGGCGCAGCTTCGGCCACTTGTCGATGGTCGAGATCGTCGGCGCACCCGGCGAGCGCGCCGACGAGCCCGGCCACGACCTGACCTACCTGGCCGAGGCCGGCCTGGTCACCGGCACTGAGTTGCCGCCCACCCTGCTGGCCGACATGGCCGGCGCGCTGATGGCCAGCGAAGCCGCGCTGTCGGCGCTGATGCAGGCGCGCGCCTCGGGCCGCGGCCAGCACCGGCAGGTGGCGCTGTCGAGCGCGGCCGAATGGCTGGCGCTGCCGCGCACCTGGGGGCTGACGCTGCCCAGCGGCGCCGTGGGCGGCGCGCACGCCGGCTACCGCGTCTATGCGTGCAAGGACGGGCGCGTCGCCATCGCTGCCCTGGAGCCGCACTTTGCCCGCGCCCTGTTTGCCGCCGCCGGCCTGCCCGAGCCCGACCTGCGCGCGCCCTTTGCCCCGCAAGCGCGCGAAGCCATCGCCGCCTGGGCGCTGACCAAAACGCGCCGGCAGCTCGACGCGCTGGCGGCGCAGCACGACATTCCGCTGCACACGCTCTCAAAATAAGAGCTGCTCGCGCTTGCCCAGAAAGCGCTGGCGACGATTTTTGCATGAAACGCTGGGACGCAGCCGCCTCGACACTCCATGAACCGACAAGGCCAGATCGTCCGCTGGGACGCCCCGCGCGGCTTCGGCTTCATCGCCACGCCCCAAGGCACGCGCAACATCTTCTTCCATGTGCGCGACTTCCGCGGCGGCGAGCCGGCCGAGGGCATGGCGGTGCGCTTCGAGCAGATCGAGGTCGGCGGCAAGGGTCCGCGCGCGATGGCGGTGCAGCCCATGGCACGCAGCGCTGCCGCTCCCACCGCTTCACCTGCAGGTGCCGCCCCTGCCAACGACCGCCGCGCGCCGGACCGACGCCAGTCCACACGCGCGATGCGCGGCGCCACGCCAGAGGCGCCGCGTGGGCTGGATGGCCAACCGGCCCTGTTCGGCGTGGCGCTGCTGATCTGGCTGGGCCTGCTGCTGGCCATCAGCCTGCGCCGGCTCTGGCCGCTCGATCTGCCCGTGGTGTTCATCGGCCTGGTGCTCGTCAACATCGCCACCTTCTTCAGCTATGCGTTCGACAAGTCCGCCGCCGAGCTGGGGCGCTGGCGAACGCCCGAGAGCACCCTGCACGCGCTGGCCGCCGTGGGCGGATGGCCCGCGGCTTGGCTGGCGCAGCGCGTGCTGCGGCACAAGTCCCGCAAGCGCGAGTTTCTGACGGCCTACGTGGTCACCGTAGTGCTCAACCTGGGCGCGCTGAGCCTGCTGCTGTGGCGCAGCATGTAAACACCCGCTGGCTATGATGGACACGCATCACAAGGCACCCACATGAACAATCAGTTGCACCCGCACCAGAAACAAGAACTGGCCGACCTGGCCGTGGCCGCCATGCGCGAGCGCGGGCTGGAGCCGGAGTTTCCGAAGCCCGCCCTTGAGCAGCTCAAGACCATCGACGGCCCGAGCGCCGAAGACGGCGCCGGCATCGTCGACCTGACGGGCCTGCTGTGGTGCTCGATCGACAACGACGATTCGCGCGACCTGGACCAGATCACGGTGAGCGAGGTGATGGACAACGGCCACGTCAAGATCATGGTCGCCATCGCCGACGTCGACACGCTGGTCGCCAAAGACACGCCCATCGACCGCCACGCGCAGATCAACACCACCAGCGTCTACACCTCGGCGCGCATCTTTCCGATGCTGCCGGAGAAGCTGAGCACCGACTTCACCTCGCTCAACCCGCATGAAGAGCGCGTGGCCACCGTCACCGAGATGGTGTTCGCGCCCGATGGCGAGATCGTGCGCAGCCACATTACGCGCGCCCGCGTGCACAACAAGGCCAAGCTGGCTTACGACGCGGTCGCGGCCTGGCTCGAAGGCAACGGTCCGCTGCCCGAGGCCGCCGACCGCGTGCCCGGCATGGACCAGCAGCTGCGCACGCAGGATTCGGTGGCGCAGCAGTTGCGCGCGCGCCGGCGTGAGCTGGGCTCGCTGGAGTTCCAGACCTTTCAACCGCGCGCCGAGTTCGAGGACGACAAGGTGGTGGCCATCCGCCAGCAAGTGCAGAACCGCGCGCGCCAGTTGATCGAGGAATTCATGGTCGCCACCAACGGCGTCACCGCGCGCTATCTGGCGGGCAAGAAGCGCGCCGCCATCCGCCGCGTGGTGAAGTCGCCCGAGCGCTGGGCGCGCATTGCCGAAGTCGCCGCCGAGCGCGGCTGGCAATTGCCGCCCGAGCCGAACTCGGCGGCGCTGGAACAATTCCTCGCCGCCGAGCGCAAGCGCGATCCGCTGCGCTTTCCCGATCTGTCGCTCATCATCGTCAAGCTGATGGGGCGCGGCGAATACGTGGTGGAGCGCCCCGGCGGCCCGGCCATCGGCCACTTTGGCCTGGCGGTGCGCGACTATTCGCACAGCACGGCGCCCAACCGCCGCTACCCCGACCTCATCACCAGCCGCCTCATCAAAGCCGCGCTGGCGGATGTGGCATCGCCCTACTCGCACACCGAACTGGAGTTTCTGGCCAACCACTGCACCAAGCAGGAAGACGCCGCCAACAAGGTCGAGCGGCAGCTGCGCAAGTCCGAAGCGGCGATGCTGCTGGAGTCGCGCATTGGCGACGTGTTCGACGGCGTGGTGACGGGCAGCGCCAACGGCAACCACTGGGTGCGCATCTTCAACCCGCCGGCCGAAGGCAAGCTGCTGGTGGCGCGCGGGCGCAAGGTCAACGTCGGCGACAAGCTGCGCGCCAAGCTGCTGTCCACCCACGTGGAGCGCGGCTTCATCGACTTCGAGATGCTGGGGTGATGTAACCCCCCTGAGTCGCCTTCGGCGCCATCCCCCAAGGGGACAACGCCAGTGGCCGGGGAGACCCCGGCCACGGCGTTCCCGCGTGGCCTGCTCCGCGGCCTTTGGAGTCTTTTGTCTCATTCGAGGCGGGTCGTGCGCCAGCGCTGTGGATCACTGCACTTCGATGCATCGCCAAATTCAATTGGCCGCTGCACAAGGCAACCACCCCACAGGCTGGCATGAGCGTCATCTCGTGCTACATCGATCACGACACCCCGGGCTTTCGAACCACCACCGGACTTCTGCCAACGCCCGATGACGACATCGCCCTGTGCGCTTTAGGCGCGGGCGACATGGTGAGCTTTCCCAACCACCGCAGCCGCGTGTACCGCCTGGTCAGCAGGCACTGCAACGCGGGCGCTGATTTGGGCGAGTCGGAATGGCTGGTGCGGCTGGAACCGGCGCGCTGACTGCTATTATTTGAGTAGCTGCTCGCGCTTGATGGGCAAGCGCTAGAGCCAGTTTTGATTCAAAACCCCGCGCCGGGCTGCGCCAGGTACACCAGCTCCTCAGCCGTGCTGGCGCGCCCCAGAATGGCGTTGCGGTGCGGAAAGCGGCCAAAGCGCGCGATCACGTCCAGGTGGCGCTGCGCGTAATCCAGGTTGCTGGCCAGGGTGGTTAAAACGGCCTCGGGCGCGCTCGCCGCCCGTGCTTCGGCGAGCAGCGCGCTGAACCAGTCCACGCTGCGGTGCTGCGTCGCCAGATCCTCGGCATGCTCGAACGGCAGGTACACGAAGGGCCGCGCCATGAAGGGCAGGCCTGCGTCCCAGCCGCGCGCGATGCCGGCCTCGGCCAAGTCGCGCGCTGCGGCATCGCCGGCAAACGCTTTGGCATCGCCTCGGAACACGTTGCGTGTGAACTGGTCAAGTACCACGATCAAAGCCAGCCAGCCCTGCGCGTCCTGGGCCCACGCATGGCAGCCGCCCGCCAGCGCAGTGTGAATGATGGGCGCAAAGCGCGCCCGAATTTCGGCGTCAAACGCGTCGGACTTGGTGAACCACGCGCGCTGCCGGCCCAGCGCGGCCGCATCATGGGGCGGCGCGGCGCCAAACCAGAAGGTGACGACGTCAGCGGCGGTGGCCAAGGGTTCGTTCATGCGCCATTCTGGCACTGCCCCAGGTCAAAAAAGCCGCACGCGCCCCTTGTGCGGGCGCCGTCGCCGATCTACGCTGGCAGCCATAAGGAGAACCCACGTGCCCGTTACCGCCGCCCCCACCCTTGAAAACATCCGCACCCTGGCCCTGGTCGGCCCCGCCGCCGCCGGCAAGACCACGCTGGCCGAAGCGCTGCTGCACCGCGCTGGCGCCATTGGCGCCGCCGGCAACGTGGAGCGCGGCAATACCGTGAGCGACCACGACCCGCTGGAGATCAAGGCCGGCCATTCGCTGCAATCGGCCGTCATGCATTTCGAGCACGGCGGCTGCCGCGTGCACCTGATCGATACGCCCGGCGCGCCCGATTTCGTGGGCCAGAGCCTGCCGGCGCTGGAAGCGGTGGAAACCGCCGCCATCGTCATCAGCGCTGCCGCCGGCATTGAGCCCTTCGCCCAGCGCATGATGGACTACGCCGCCGAGCAGGGGCTGGACCGCCTGATCATCGTCAACAAGATCGACGCCGAAGGCGCCGACCTGCCCGGCCTGCTGGCGCAAATTCAGCAGACCTTCGGCAAGGAATGCCTGCCGCTGAACCTGCCCGATGCGGGCGCCAGCCAGGTGGTGGATTGCTTTTTCAACAAAGAGGGCCACAGCGACTTTGGCGCCGTGGCCGACGCGCACCGCGCGCTGGTCGAGCAGGTGGTGGAGGTCGATGGCGACTTCGTCGACCGCTACCTAAACGACGGCGACGTGGACGCCAGCGAACTGCACGCGCCACTGGAGCAGGCGCTGCGCGAGGGGCACCTGATCCCCGTCTGCTTCGTCTCGGCGCGCACGGGCGCCGGCGTGGCGGAGTTGCTGAATGTGATCGCCCAGCTGCTGCCGAATCCGACCGAGGGCAACCCGCCCGACTTCTTCAAGGGCGAAGGCGACGGCGCCACGCTGATGCACGCCCGCCCCGACCCCGCCGCCCACGTGCTGGCGCAAGTGTTCAAGATCAGCATCGACCCCTACGTCGGCAAGCTGGGCTTTGCGCGCGTGCACCAGGGCACCATCACGCCCGGCACGCTGCTGTACGTGGGCGACGGGCGCAAGCCGTTCAAGGTCGGCCACCTGTACTTGCAGCAGGGCAAGCAGCATGTGGAAGTGGCCAGCGCCGGGCCGGGCGACATTTGCGCCATCGGCAAGATCGACGAGTTGCACTACGACGCCGTGCTGCACGACGCCGCCGAAGACGACCACATTCACCTGAAGCCCCTGCCCTTCCCCGTGCCGGTGCACGGCGTGGCCATCAGCCCCAAACGGCGCGGCGACGAGCAGCGCATGTGGGAGATCATGGGCAAGCTGGTGGCCGAAGACCCCTGCTTGCGCCTGGAGCATGTGCCGCAAACCAACGAGACCGTGGTCTACGGCCTGGGCGAGCTGCACCTGCGCCTGCTGCTGGAACGCCTGCGCGAGGTGCACAAGTTCGAGGTCGACACCAAGCCGCCGCGCATCGCCTACCGCGAAACCGTCACGCAAAACGCCGCCGCGCAGTACCGGCACAAGAAGCAATCCGGTGGCGCCGGCCAGTTCGGCGAGGTGCACCTGCGCATCGAGCCGCTGCCACGCGGCGCGGGCTTTGAGTTTGTCGACCAGGTGAAAGGCGGCACCATCCCCGGCCAGTTCATGCCGGCGGTGGAAAAAGGCGTGCGCGAGGCGCTGGCCGAAGGCGTGATCGCCGGCTACCCGGTGCAGGACGTGCGCGTGATCGTGCACGACGGCAAGCACCACGCGGTGGACAGCAAGGAGATTGCCTTCGTCACGGCGGGCAAGCGCGCCTTTCAGGCCGCCATCCGAGACGCCAAGCCGGTGGTGCTGGAGCCCATCGCCAAGGTACAGATCACCGCGCCCGAAAGCGCCATGGGCGCCATCACGGGCGATCTGTCGTCGCGGCGCGGCATGGTCAGCGGCACCGACAGCGGCAAAGCCGGCCAGCTCACCGTCAACGGCCAGGCGCCGATGGCCGAGCTGGCCGATTACCAGACGCGCCTGAATGCGATGACGGCCGGTCAGGGCAGCTATTCACTGGCGCTGTCGCATTACGAAGTGGTGCCGCCTGGCGTGCAGCAGCAACTGATGAGCCAGCACAAGGTGCAGGATGAGGATTGATATGATTTTGATAGCTGCTCGCGCTTGATGCGAAAGCGCTGGAGCCTGAAAATGCCAATAATCACCCGCCGCGTGGCCGCCGCGCTGTTGACCGCCAGCGCGCTCGCTCAGCTTGGCCACGCGTGGGCGCAAGGTCTGCCGCCCGAAGGCAGCACCACGCTGGACGAAGCGCGGCGCCTGCACGAGTCGGGCGCGGCGGTGTTGATCGACCTGCGCGAACCGGATGAACACGCCACGGGTGTCGCCGCTGGCGCGCGCCTGCTGCCGCTGTCGCAGCTCAGCCGCCGCGCTGCTGAAATCCCGCGCAACCAGCCCGTGCTGCTGATCTGCAACACGCAAAACCGCTCGCGCCGCGCGCACCAAGCGCTGAAAGACGCCGGCTGGAGCAACCTGCGCTACGTGCACGGCGGCATGAGCGAGTGGGCCAGGCGGGGTTGGCCGATGGTGAAACCGTAGCCAAGCTGGACGCAGGGCGGGTGCTTGCGCCCGCCCGAAGGCGCACCGAGTTTGCTAGCAAATAAATAGCTTCACGCGCTGGATTCACCACGACTCGCGCCCGATTTGATCTGAAAAATGGCGTGCGCGGTCAAAACAGTCCGGTCACCTGCCCCGCGTCGTCCAGGTCGATGGTTTCGGCGCCCGGGCGCGCCGGCAGCCCCGGCATGGTCATGACGTCGCCGCACACCATCACCACGAAACCGGCGCCGGCCGACAGCCGCACTTCGCGCACGTGCAGCGTGTGGCCGCTCGGTGCACCGAGCAGCTTGGGGTCGGTGGAGAAGCTGTACTGCGTCTTGGCCACGCACACCGGCAGCTGGCCCCAGCCCTGTGCCTGCAGCTGCGCGATGCGGGCTTCGGCCTCGGGGCTGGCGGTGACCCGGCCGGCGCCGTACACGGTGGTGGCGAGCTTGGTCAGCTTGTCCCACAGGGTGTCGGTGTCGGCATAGGTGAAGCGCGGCGCTGTCGTAGGCGCCTGTTCGGCCACAGCCACCACTGCGCGCGCCAGATCGGTCGCGCCCGCGCCGCCCTCGGCCCAGTGGCGCGACACGGCGCAGGGCGCGCCGCGCTCGGCCACGTGGCTTTGCAACAGGCCGATTTCGGCGGCGGTGTCGGTCACGAAATGGTTGATGGCCACCACGCACGGCAGGCCCAAGCCTTCTCGCAAGTTGTGCAGGTGGCGGTCGAGGTTGGCCAGTCCCGCCTCCAGCGCGGGCAGGTTCTCGGGCGCCAGCGCGTCCTTGGGCACACCGCCGTGCATCTTGAGCGCGCGCACCGTGGTCACGACCACCGCAGCGCTGGGCGCCAGGCCCGACAGGCGGCACTTGATGTCGATGAATTTCTCAGCGCCCAGGTCGGCGCCAAAACCGGCTTCGGTGATGGCGTAGTCGCCCAGCTTGAGCGCTGCGTGCGTCGCGATCAGCGAATTGCAGCCGTGCGCGATGTTGCCGAACGGGCCGCCGTGCAGCAGCGCCGGGTTGTGCTCCAGCGTCTGCACCAGGTTGGGTGCCAGCGCGTCTTTCAGCAGCACCGCCATGGCGCCGTGCGCTTTCAAATCCGCAGCAGTCACGGGGCGCCGGTCGCGCGTTTCGGCGACCACGATGCGCCCGAGCCGCGCCTTCAAATCGGCCAGCGAGGTGGCCAGGCAAAAGATCGCCATCACCTCCGACGCGGCCACGATGTCGAAACCGCCTTCGCGCGGGTAGCCGTTGCGCGGCCCGCCCAGGCCCATGGCGATGTGGCGCAGCGCGCGGTCGTTCATGTCCATCACGCGGCGCCAGAACACACGCCGCACGTCGATGCCCAGCGCATTGCCGTGGTGCACGTGGTTGTCGATCATGGCCGCCAGCAGGTTGTGCGCCAGCGCGATGGCGTGAAAGTCGCCGGTGAAGTGCAGGTTGATGTCCTCCATCGGCACCACCTGCGCCTGGCCGCCGCCGGTGGCGCCGCCCTTCATGCCGAACACCGGGCCAATGGACGGCTCGCGCAGCGCCAGCACCGCCTGGTGGCCGAGCCGGTTCATGCCATCGGCCAGGCCAATCGAGGTCGTCGTCTTCCCTTCGCCCGCCGGCGTGGGGCTGGTGGCGGTGACCAGGATCAGCTTGCCGTCCGGCCGGTCGGCCAGCGATTGCACATACGGCAGCGCGATCTTGGCCTTGTGGTGGCCGTAGGGCACCAGGTGTTCGTCGGCGATGCCCAAGCGCTCGCGCGCCAGATCGGTGATGCGGCGCGGCGTGACGCGGCGGGCGATGTCGAGGTCATGCAGGGCCATGGGCGGGTTCGGCGTGGAGCGTTGGGCGTGGAGCGTATCAGCGCCGCCCGACGCGACCCCTGCGGGTTTTCACTCTGACGCGGTCAACACTCAGCGCTTGCCGCGGCCGACCGGGCTGCCGGGTTTGGCCGACTGCCTGGGCGACGGCGAACGCGCGGCTGCGGCGCGCGGCGGCAAACCGGTGTGCTGGGTCAAAATCGCCCCGCGCGCTGGCTGGAATTGCGCAGGTCGCTTCTTTTTTTGTAGTGACGGCGTCGCGGCTGGCGCGCTGACCGCACCGGTCGAATTCTTGCGCCGCGCACTTTGATACGTGCCGTCCGTCACCGGCTGCCAGGTCGGAATAAGGTGCTGCTTGCCGTTGCCGATCAGCTCGCCCCGGCCCATTTTTTTCAGCGCCTCGCGCAGCAGCGGCCAGTTGTTGGGGTCGTGGTAGCGCAGGAAGGCTTTGTGCAGGCGGCGGCGACGCTCCCCTTTCACGGTGTCGACCTGCTCGCCGCGCTCGTCACGGTGAATGCCGGCCAGCGGGTTCAGGCCGGTGTGGTACATCGTGGTGGCCGTGGCCATGGGCGACGGATAGAAGGCCTGCACCTGGTCGGCGCGGAAGCCGTTTTTCTTCAGCCACAACGCCAGGTTCAGCATGTCTTCATCCGTCGTGCCGGGGTGCGCGGCGATGAAGTACGGGATCAGGAATTGCTGCTTGCCGGCTTCGGCGCTGAATTTCTCGAACAGCTGCTTGAAGGTGTCGTAGCTGCCGATGCCGGGCTTCATCATTTTCGACAGCGGCCCTTCCTCGGTGTGCTCGGGCGCGATCTTCAGGTAGCCGCCGACGTGGTGCTGAACCAGTTCTTTCACGTAGCTGGGCGATTTGACGGCCAGGTCGTAGCGCAGGCCGGAGCCGATCAGCACTTTCTTCACACCCGGCAGCGCGCGCGCCCTTTGGTAGATGCGCGTGAGCGGCGCGTGGTCGGTGGTGAGGTTCTGGCAGATGCCCGGATAGACGCAGCTGGGCTTGCGACAGGCGGCCTCAATCTCGGGCGTCTTGCAGCCCAGGCGGTACATGTTGGCGGTGGGGCCGCCTAAGTCGCTGACGACGCCGGTGAAGCCCTGCACCTTGTCGCGCATCTCTTCCACCTCGCGCAGGATGGATTTCTCGCTGCGGCTCTGGATGATGCGGCCTTCGTGCTCGGTGATGCTGCAAAAGGTGCAGCCGCCGAAGCAGCCACGCATGATGTTCACGCTGAAACGGATCATCTCCCACGCGGGGATCTTGGTTTCGCCGTCGTGGCGGCCGCGCGCGTCGGCGTAGCGTGGGTGCGGGCTGCGGGCGTAGGGCAGGTCGAAGATGTGGTCCATCTCGGCCGTGGTCAGCGGAATCGGCGGCGGGTTGAGCCACACGTCTCTGGCCGTAGTGCCTTCGCCATGCGCCTGCACCAGCGCGCGGGCGTTGCCGGGGTTGGTCTCCAGGTGCAGCACGCGGTTGGCGTGGGCGTAAAGGACGGCATCGCGCTTGACCTGCTCGTAGCTCGGCAGGCGGATCACCGTCTTGTCGCGCGGCGGCGCCTTGCCGCGCAGCGCGGGGTTGGGCACGAAGTGCAGCGCCTGCTCGCCGGGCTTCAAGCCAAATTGGCCTCCAGCGCTTTCTGGGTGAGCGCCAGAAGCTATCAAATTAGAAGCATCTGCCGCATCACACGATGCGCCCTGCCCCGCCGCCTGCTCGCTGGTCGTCTGGTAGGGATTGATGTGCGCCTCGATGCGCCCGGGCTGATCGACCTCGGTCGAGTCGATCTCGAACCAGCCGTCGGGCGACGCTCGCATCACGAACGCGGTGCCGCGCACGTCGGTGATCTGCTCAACGGGTTCGTGCCGCGCCAGCCGGTGCGCCACTTCCACCAGCGCGCGTTCGGCGTTGCCGTACAGCAGCAAATCGCACTTGCTGTCCACCACGATGGAGCGGCGCACCTTGTCGCTCCAGTAATCGTAGTGGCCGATGCGGCGCAGGCTGCCTTCGATGCCGCCCAGCACGATGGGTACATCCTTGAACGCCTCGCGGCAGCGCTGGCTGTAAACGATCGCGGCACGGTCGGGTCGCTTGCCGCCGACGTCGCCGGGCGTGTAGGCGTCGTCGCTGCGAATCTTGCGATCAGCCGTATAGCGGTTGATCATCGAATCCATGTTGCCCGCCGTCACGCCCCAGAACAGGTTGGGCTTGCCCAGCGCCTTGAAGGCGTCGGCGCTGTGCCAGTCGGGCTGGGCGATGATGCCGACGCGAAAGCCCTGTGCTTCCAGCACGCGGCCGATTACGGCCATGCCGAAGCTGGGATGGTCGACGTAGGCATCGCCCGTGACCAAAATCACGTCGCACGAATCCCAGCCGAGCGCGTCCATCTCGGCCCGGCTCATGGGCAGATAAGGCGCGGTGCCGAAGCGCTTGGCCCAGTACGGCTTGTAGCTGGCGAGCGGCTTGGCAGCGCGCGGGAAGAAGGAGACGTCGAGCGGAGCGTTCATGCGGGCGCGTTGGAAAGCGCGATTTTCGCCCAGCACTTGAAGCGGCGCCGCCGCCCTGGCGAAATGCCCTGACTTTGCGCCGATGAAGCGCCGCATGGCGGCGGCACGGGTGCCCGCGCCGGCACGCGGCTTTCGCGCGCTGGCACAGGTGTTGGCCCCGCGGGCAGGCGTTGCGCAGCCCATCGCCCTGGCCCCCATGCCGGCACGCGCGAAAGGCTTGGCGCGCCCACGGCGCAGTCAATGTTGCTCGATCAACTGCCCGCGCAGCTCACCGCTGGGGTAGCGCGCCGTGATCAGGTTGACGTACCACTGGCCGGCCAGCAGGTCGGCGCGTTGCTTGGGCGTGAGCATGGCGCGGCCCTCGGCCGGGCTGACGAGGGTGCGGCCGAGCATGATCGCGCGCGGTGCCACTTCGCCACTCATGCCCGGGCTGTGAAAGTACCCGCCCGTGACGGGGCCGCTGAGTGCGCTGAAATTCAGCTTCCACTGCAACAGACCGGTGTGGCGGTTAAACACCGCCACCAGTTCGCCACTGGCCGCGCTGTCGCTGGCGGGCACGGCGGCGGCGCCGCTCAACCGGGCGCTGAAGGCGGCCAGTTCGGGCAGTCGCTGCGCCGCGGGGGTCGCCGACCGAGCGGGCGGCGCCGTCTGCACAGGCGCCCTGACGCACGCGGTCAGCCCTGCCAGCACTGCCGCGCCCAGCACGGCATGCAAGACGACACGCGAAAACACGCAAGCAGGCATGGTATGCATGGCGCCCACCTTACACCGCCCACACTGCTTTTTAAGCAGACTTGCGCCTTGATACGGGTTGGCGCAGACGCTTACCCGCGCGTGGCCGTTAGCGCACCACGCGCAACTGCCCGCGCAGCTCGCCGGCCGGATGGAGGGTGGTGTAGACGGTCACGTACCAGCGCCCGTCGATCAGGTCCACCGCCTGGTTGGCCGTCAGCGTGGCGCGGCCTTCGTAGGTGGGGCCGAAGGGGCCGGGCCAAACCATGACGGCCGGAGCGTTCTGCCCGTATTCGGCGGGGCCGTGGAATTGCACGCCGGTGATGGCGCTGGACAGGCCCGACCAGCTGGTCTTCCAGCGCAGCGTGTAGGTGTTGGAGTCGTACAGCGCGTCGAGTTGCGCCGTACCGCCGCTGCGGCTGGGCGGCACCACGCTGCCGCCGTCCAAGCGGGTGGTGAAGGTGACCAGGTGCGCCTTGGAGTCCACCGCCGCCGGCACGGGCGCAGAAACGGGTGGCGGCGGCACCGGCACGCTTTGGCCCACCGGCGGCAAGGGCTGTGGCACCGGCAAGGACGGCGGTATGGCCTGCGGCTGCACCCCACCCGGCACGGGCGCTGGCGCGGACGGCAGCGCTTGCGGCACGCGGATCGGTGGCGGGTCGTAACGCGGCCCCAGGTCGACCGTGGCGCAGGCACTAACCAGCAAAGCGGCCGCCAGCGCGGCGGCGGTGGGACGCGAAACCAGGGGGTGCGGACGCATGCGGACAACTCCTTGAGATGTAATTGCCCGCCATGTTACGCGCTGGAGACCGGTTTTTTGAGCCGGCGCGACCCGGCGGTGCGCGGCTTGCCCGTGTGGCGCTCCGCCCGCGCTTGTCAGAGCAGTTCCGCGGTCTGCACCGTGACCACGGTGACTTGCGACTGGCCTTCTCGCTCGCGGTTGCGCAGCCACCAGACCGATCCCTTCTTCATCGAGCACTCGGCATCGGCCATGCCCAGCAAGCGCGAAATGGTTTGGCCCAGCGTGGGCTGGTGGCCGACGATGAGCACCGGCGCCCGGGCCAGTGGCCAGCCGGCCAGCAGCAGCAATTGGTCGGGGTTGGCGCCGGGCCGCAGCTCGTCGTGCAGCCGGTATTTGCGGCCCAGTGCGCGCGCCGTCTGCTCGGTGCGCACGGCCGGACTGACCAGGATGCGCGTGCCCTCGGGCAACTGGCGGTCCAGCCAGGCGGCCATGCGCGATGCCTGCCGGTCGCCGCGGCGAGTCAGCGCGCGCTCCAGGTCGATCATGTCGCCTTCGGGGTCTTGCGCCTCGGCGTGGCGCCACAGAATCAAGTCCATTGCTGTTGCCTTTTCCAGGTTGAATCAAGCCGCGCGGTAGCGCGCCATCAGCGCGTTCTGCGCGCCGGGGCCGGACTGACCCCCCGGTGGCACCACGCTGTCGTAGCGGCCGCCCTCGCCCATCCGCCACGCATCGCGCCCGTCATGCAGATAGGCCGTCAGGCATTCGTCGATCACGCGCTGGCGCAGGGCCGGGTCGGTCACCTGCCAGGCGGTTTCGACGCGGCGCAGCATGTTGCGGTTCATCCAGTCGGCCGACGACAGCCACAGCTGCTCGTCGGCGCCGGCGCGAAAGTAAAAAACGCGCGAATGCTCCAGAAAGCGGCCGATGATGCTGCGCACCCGGATATTGCGCGTCAGCGGCGCGGGCAGTATGCAGGCGCCGCGCACGATCAGGTCGATTTGCGCGCCGGCGTCACCCGCGCGCAGCAGCGCCGTGATCAGCGCCTCGTCGGTCAGCGCGTTCATCTTGGCCACGATGCGCCCGCCGCGCCCCTTGCGCGCGGCCTGCGCCACGGCGTCGATGCGCGCCAGCATCTGCTTATGCAGGGTAAATGGCGCCAGCAGCATGCGCTGCATGCGCGGCAGGCGGCTGTGGCTGGCCAGGTGCACAAAGAGCTGATCCATGTCGGACGTCAGGCGCGCGTCCGCGGTCAGCATGCTCAGGTCGGTGTACAACGCCGCCGTGCGCGGGTTGTAGTTGCCGGTCGAGAGGTGCCCGTAGCGCCGCAGCTGGCGCCCTTCGCGCCGCGTCACCAGCAGCATCTTGGCGTGCGTTTTCAGGCCCACCACACCGTAGACCACCTGCGCGCCGGCGCGCTCCAGCCGCTCGGCCCAGTTGATGTTGGCCTCTTCGTCGAAGCGCGCCTTCAGCTCGACCACCACGGTCACTTCCTTGCCGCGCCGCTGGGCGTCGATCAGCAAGTCCATCATGCGGCTGTCGTTGCCGGTGCGGTACACCGTCTGCTTGATGGCCAGCACCTGGGGGTCGTGCACCGCCTCGCGCAAGAAGTCGATCACCCCGTCGAAACTCTCGAACGGCTGGTGGATCAGCACGTCGCCCTGCCGCATGCGCTCCATCACCGATTCGCCGCGCGTCAACTGCACCGGGTAGCTGGCGCTGTACGGCTCGAAAAGCAGCTTCGGCGCATCGACCAGCGAAATCAGTTGCTGCAACCGCACCAGATTCACCGGCCCCTGCACCTTGAACAAGGCCTCGGCCGGCAACTTGAACTGGCGCAGCAACAACGCGGCCAGCCCTTCGGAGCAGGCGGACGACACTTCCAGCCGCACCGCCTCGCCATAGTGGCGCTGATGCAGTTCCTGCCGCAGCGCGGTGCGCAGGTTCTTGACTTCCTGCTCATCCACCGACAGGTCGGAATCGCGCGTGACGCGAAAGTGCGAGAAGTCGCCCACCTCGCGCCCCGGAAACAGGTCCGCCAGATGCGCGCGCACCACGCTGGACAGCATGGCAAACAGCGCCTCGCCGCCGCTCACGCGCTCGGGCAGGCGCAGCACGCGCGGCAGCACGCGCGGCACCTTGACGATGGCGATTTCGTTGCTGCGACCAAAGGCGTCCTTGCCCTTGAGCTGCACGATGAAATTGAGTGACTTGTTGGCCACCTGCGGAAACGGGTGCGCCGGGTCCAGCGCCACCGGCACCAGCAGCGGCTTGACCTCGCGCAGGAAGTATTCGCGCACCCATTTGCGCTGCGCCTCGCTGCGGTCGACGTGCGAAACGATGCGCATCCGCTCGGCGGCCATCGCCGGCAGCAGCACGTCGTTGTAGATGCCGTATTGCCGCTCGACCAGCGCGTGCGCCGCCGCCATCAGCTGGCGCATGCCGCCGCTGGCATCGGTGCCGGCGCGCCAGGCGGCCAGGTGCGGCTCGGCGCGCACCTCGAAAAATTCGTCCAGGTTGGACGAGACGATGCACAGGTAGCGCAGGCGCTCCAGCAGCGGCACGTCGGGCCGTTCGGCCCAGTGCAGCACGCGGTGATTGAAATCGAGGATGCTGGCGTCGCGGTCCAGCAGGGGATAGCGCGCCAGCACGTCGGCGTCGTCAGCGGAGGATGGCATGGCGGCACTTCAAAAAGGTGAGCATCGCCACAAGGATACCGCAGGGCTAGTACACCACCTGTGGCACGGCTGCCACCCGCGCCGGCACCAGGTGGGCGCGAAACTGGCGCGCCGCCTCGGCCCAGCCAAAGCGCTGCGCATGGTCACGGGCGTCGGCGCGCGGAATGCGCAGCGCCTGCTGCACCGCGTGGCGCAGATCGGTGTGCATCACGCCGCCTTGCGGCTGTCCCTCTGCCGTGGCCAACACCTCGGTCGGGCCATCGACCGGGTAGGCTGCCACGGGCGTGCCAGTGGCCATGGCTTCCAGCATCACCAGGCCAAAGGTGTCGGCGCGGCTGGGAAAGACAAACACGTCGGCCGCGGCGTACACCCGGGCCAGTTCATCGCGCGGCAGCAGACCGAGCCAGCGCACCTGTGGAAAGCGCGCGCGCAGCTTGTCTTCGACCGGCCCGACGCCGCACACCACCTGCGTGCCGGGCAAGTCCAGCTCCAGAAAGGCCTGGATGTTTTTCTCGTACGACACGCGGCCGACAAACAGGTGCAGTGGCCGCGCCACGCGCCCCAGCGGCGCGTAGTCGGTGGCCTGCGGGCGAAAGGCGAACAGGCGCGTGTCCACGCCATGCGTCCATTCACGCAGATTCTTGAAGCCGCGCTCGGCCAGCCCCGACAGGACGCCGCGCGTGGGCACCATCACGCCCGACGAGGGGCGATGAAAGTGGCGAAAAAAGGCGTAGCCCCAGGCCAGCGGCAACTTGACGGCCGCCTGCAGGATTTCGGGAAACTTGGTGTGGAACGCGGTGGTAAACGCCCAGCCGCGCCGCAGGCAGTGGCGCCGCGCCGCCCAGCCCAGCGGCCCTTCGGTGGCGATGTGCACGGCGTCGGGCTGCGCTTCGTCCAGCAGGCGCGCCAGCGCGCGTGCGGGTCGCACCGCCAGGTCGATGCCGGGGTAGCCGGGGCACGGGCGCGTCTTGAACTGGCCAGGCTCGATGACGATGACCTCGTCGCCACCCGCCCGCAGCGAATTCACCAGCTCGACCAGCGTGGTCACCACGCCATTGACCTGCGGTTGCCAGGCGTCTGTCACCAAAGCGATTTTCATGGTGTTACTTCAAAAATAGGAGCTGCTTGCGCTGGATGGGCACGCGCTGGGGGGTGATTTGATTTGAATACCAACATCCGGACGCGAAGGACGCAAAAGCTACGCGAAGAACGCGAAAAAGACCCTCGGTTGTTGAATTCTTTTGCGTCCTTCGAGAAACCTTCGCGTCCTTCGCGTCCGGATGTTTCACACGGTCTCGGCCACCCGCTGCGGCCGCGCTTCGATGCCGTGGCCAGCCTGCCAGAACACCAGCTCCAGCCGCCCATCGTGGTGCTCGACCAGCGCGCTGCGGCTTTCCACCCAGTCGCCGTCGTTGCAGTACAGCGTGCCGCCCACTTCGCGGATTTCGGCGTGGTGGATGTGCCCGCACACCACGCCGTCGTAGCCGCGCCGGCGCGCCTCGGCGGCCACGGCGCCTTCGAAGTCGCTGACGTAGTTCACCGCCTTCTTCACCTTGTGCTTCAGGTAGGCCGACAGCGACCAGTACGGCAGCCCCAGGCGCGCGCGCAGGCTGTTGAAGTGGCGGTTCAGTTTCAGCACCGTCTCGTAGGCGTGGTCGCCCACATAGGCCAGCCACTTGGCATGCTGGATCACGCCGTCGAAGTGGTCGCCGTGCGTGATCCACAGGCGCCGGCCGCAGGCGGTGACGTGTACGGTGTCTTCCACCACGTCGATGCCGCCAAAGTTGTGGTTCAGAAACTGGCGCGCGAATTCATCGTGGTTGCCTGGCACAAAGACCACGTGGCAACCCTTGCGCGCGCGGCGCAGCATCTTCTGCACCACGTCGTTGTGCGACTGCGGCCAAAACCAGCGCCGGCGCAGTTGCCAGCCGTCGATGATGTCGCCGATCAGGTACAGCGATTCGCTGTCGTGGTGCTTCAAAAAGTCCAGTAGTGGACCCGCCTGGCAGCCGGGCGTGCCCAGGTGCAGGTCGGATATGAAAATGGCGCGGAACCGGGGCCGGTCCTGCGCCATGTCGGGCTCGTGAGCGTCATCACCGCCGCCCCCCCGCAGCAAGACCTGGGGCGGCAAACTCGAAGAACCGCCGTGTGCCACCCCACCGAATGACCCGACTCGGAAGGCCGCGGAGCAGGCCATGCCCGCGGACGCCGTGGCCGGACCTGCGCCGGCCACCAGCGGCGCGCCCGCTCCCGCAGCAGAGGCGGTCAGGCGCCGAAGGCGACTCAGGGGGGTGTTCATCCCAGGAAATGCTTGCGATAGCGCGGGTGCAGATCAGCAAAGCGCATCATCATCGGCAGGTCGGCGCTGTTGAAGTCCGGATCCCACGCGGGCGGCCCCAGCACCTTGGTGCCCAAGCGCAAGTAGCCCTTGATGAGCGCGGGCGGTTCGACGTCAAGCTGGTCGTTCAGGTTGTCCAGCGGCAACGCCAGGCGCGGGCGCACGTGGCATTCGATGGGGGCCAGATGCTTTTCGCGCACCTGGCGCCAAATGCTGGCGGCCACGTCGCCACTCCATACGCCGCCCTGCATCATGGGAATGCTGGCGCAGCCGATCATGGTGTCCAGCCCGTTGCGCACCATGAACTCGCCCAGCGCCGTCCACAACGCCATGATGACGCCGCCGTGCCGATGGTCGGGGTGCACGCAGCTGCGGCCCAACTCCACCATGCGCGGGCGCAGCGCGCGCAGCCGCGTCAGATCAAACTCGGTATCGCTGTAAGTGCCGCCCACACGCCGGGCCTGCACGGGCGTCAGCACGCGGTAGGTGCCGATCACGTCCTGCGTGGCCTCGTCGCGCACCAGCAGGTGTTCGCAGTAATCATCAAACAGGTCAATGTCGTGGCCGGGCATGGGTGTGTTCAAGCGCGCGCCCATTTCGCCGACGAAAATCTGGTGGCGCAGGCGCTGCGCGGCCCTTACCTCGTCCTGGTGCCGCGCCCAGGCCACGCTGATGCCGCCACCGACGCTTTTTGCCACCGGAGCCGCCAGCGCGCCGTTGCCCACCGGATGAAGCGACCCCCGAGGAAGCTGCGCTGGCGAGCCGGGAGAAAACGCGATGGTGGGCGTGGGAAGTTCTTTCACGGTGGAGGCTCCTTTCCTCTTTTTTCGTGCGTCTTATGTTGCTTGGCCTGTGTGACGAATGGATGGCTATCAGATGAAAATTTGATGGCGGTGCCTGACTCAGGCGGGCGGCGCCGGCGCGAAGCGGTGAGTGGCACAGAAATGCAACCGCCTTCTGCGCTGGCCGATGGCCTGAACCGTGGCCTGGGCGGAACGTGCCGTGTACCCGGAAGCAGCCGCTTATCGCTTGGGCGCGGCGGCGTGCGCGCCCGTCGCCAGGCCCGCCTGCAAGGCCGCGCGCAGGTCGTGGGGCAGGCTGGCCACGCCCTTGACCACACCCGGCCCGCCGTGTCGCCAATGCACGGTGACGCTTTGCGGTTCGGCTTGCAAGCGCGTCGGATAGCGCACCGCACGAAAAACGACTTCCGTGCCTCCTTCCACCAACGCAGCCGACGACAACAGCTTGACGGTGGGGCCGAGCTCCTGCACTTCGATGCCGATCAGCCGCGCCCCCCGCAGGTTCGGCACGCTCGATGCCGGCAGCGCGTCCACCCGCCCTATCTGGGCCTGGGCGAAGCAAGCGCCGTCGGAAAAAAAGTCGCTCAGACCCGTCGCCGCCGCGGATTCGCGTGCTGCCACGTCCTTTTGATCGACTCGCCAGCGGGTCGCCCAAAGCACCACGGCGGTGGCAGATGGATCGCACAGCGGCTCGACCGCGGCCGGCTCGACGGTGACGGTGGTGCTGGCGCACGCCGACAGCAGCGCGCCCGTGACCAGGGCCGGCGCCGCACGGGCCAAGCCGTTGGACATGGACATGAAAACACCCACGACCCATGCCCGCATGTGCCGCGGGCAAGCAGCGCTGATCCACGGCGCAGCAAGCCTTCGGCCACCACCCGCTTGATCCGACAGGCAGCCGCCAGCAGCAGGGCGGGCAGCAACAGAATCACCGAGGCACCCGCGCCCTGGCGCCGCGCCGCAGCCTATTGAATTACCGCCTGACATGGCAGGCGTTTTGCCGATCCTGCACCGCCGCGCTTTGCGCCACGCGCTCCAGCGTGGGCAGGATGGACGGGTTCTCGTCGCCCAGCAGGCACAGCTTGTCATTGCCCGGCTTGGCCCACACCAGATGGCTGGTCGTGCCGGTGATGAGGCGCCAGCTGCCCCAGTGCGCGGCCAGCGTGGGGCTGCTTTCGATGCGCGAGAACGTCACGCTGCCCATCGGGCTGAGCAGCGCGCTGCCCGCGCCCTGGCAAGTGGCATTGCCGTAGACCAGCGTGCCGCCGTGGTATTCGACCACCGTGTCGCTCTGCCGCACGAGCTTCAGCAGTTGCCGCGCGGACTGGCCGCCGCCCACGGGCGTGCAGACCTTGGGATTGATCCACTCGCCCTCCAGCGCCGCGGTGCCCGCAGCCAGCGGCGGCGCGGGTGGCGTCGGCGGCGGCGGCGTGCTGCCGGCCACGCAATCAACGGCCACGTCGCCCACGTCGGACGTGGCCGTGCCGCTGCCGTGCGCCACGCGGCAGGTCTGGCCGTTGGGCTGCGTTTTCACCGTCACCGCGTAGGCCGCGCCGCTGGCCAGCAGGTTGCTGAAACTGAAGCGGCCGTTTTCGCTCACGCGCAACTCGTCGGCGCCGCTGTTTTGCAGCACCACGCTCTTGCCCACGGCCAGGCCGGTGACCGTGCCCCCCAGACGCAGCGTGCCGGCCGGCTCGTCGCTGCCGCCGCAGGCGGAAAGCGCGGCGGCGGCCAGCAGGGCGCCGGCCAGCGGCAAAGGCCTCCGGGATGCGCGAATGAAACAGGGAAAGCCAGGCATGGATTGCGATTCCGATCAAGGTTGAAAAAATTCAGGCGCGCGCCGCCGCCGGCTTGCGCGCCACCACAAAGGCGCGCACGTCCTTGCCGCGCGTGCCGTGCCGCTCGGCGGCGATCACTTCGAGCCCGGCGCGCTGGATCGCCGCGTGCAAATGCAGTTCGTCAAAACTCCGCAGCGGCGGTGCCTTGCCCAGCGCGCGCATCAACGGCACGGCCAGGTGCGTGATGAGCGGGCTCATCTCGGCAATGCACGGCGTCTTGCAGATGAACAACCCGCCCGGCCACAGTGCCGCGGCGACCGCAGCCAGCGCCCGGTCCAGATCGCCCAGCAGGTGCAGCAGGTTGAACGCCAGCACCCTGTCGTAGCGCGCCGTGTCGAGCGCGCGGTCGGCATCGGCCACGGCAAACCGCAGGCCCGGCGTGGGTTGCGCGTGCAGGCGCTCAAGTGCGACGGAGATCATTTCGGACGACGCATCGGTCGCCAGCAGGCTGCCCGCGTGCGGCGCCAGCCGCAGCGCGGTGGTGCCGGTGCCGCAGCCGATCTCCAGCACCGCGTGCGCGGGCGACAGCAGGCCGATCACGCGCTGCACCGTCTTTTCGTAACCGGCTTGATCGGCGATGGTCGCGCGCGCGTACTGGCGGGCGATGCGGTCCCAGAAGCGCGCGGGGGCAGATGGTTGCGGCATGGCGATGAATTTCACGATGCGCGGATGCTATCGATATGCGTTATCGCATGGAATAGCATAAAACCGTATTGGTCATATACTTTTTTGCATGAATCGCCTCGACTGGAATCAGCTGCATGCCTTTCTGGAGACGGCCGACACCGGCTCGCTCTCGGCCGCCGCGCGCAAGCTGGGGCTGACCCAGCCGACGCTCAGCCGCCAGGTGGCGGCCATCGAGGCCAGCTTGGGCGTGACCTTGTTCGAGCGCGTCGGCAAAGCCATGACGCTGACCGCCGCCGGACTGGATCTGCTGGAACACGCGCGCGCCATGGGCGCGGCGGCCGAGTCGCTGACGCTCGCGGCCACGGGGCGCGCGCAGGCGGTCGAAGGCGTGGTGACGGTGTCGGCCAGCGACATCGTGGCGACCTGCCTGCTGCCGCCGCTGGTGCGGGCCATGCGCCAGCAGGCACGGGGCATCGCCATCGAGCTGATTGCCTCCGACGCGCTGAGCGATTTGCGCCGGCGCGAGGCCGACATTGCCGTGCGCAACGTCAAGCCCGAGCAACCCGACCTGATCGCGCGCTTCATCCGCGAGGCCACGGCACCCTTCTACGCCGCCGAGAGCTGGGTACGCGCCCACGGCCACCCGCGCAGCGCCGCCGACGCGGCCGGGCCCGCCTTTGTCGGCAGCGACCGCTCGGGCCGTTACCTGGCTTTTCTGCACCACCATGGCCTGCCGGTGACCGAGGCCAGCTTCAGCTGCTACGTGGACCACAGCACCACCCACTGGGCGCTGGTGCAACAGGGCCTGGGCATCGGCGCGATGATGGAGGAGATCGCCGCGGCCACGCCCGGCGTGGTGCGCGTGCTGGACGACGTGCCGCCGCTGCGCTTTCCGATCTGGCTGGTGACGCACCGCGAGCTGCGCACCTCGCGCCGCATCCGCACGGTGTTCGACGGGCTGGCCGAGGGGCTGGCGGCCGCGGCCGCCTGACAGAATGCGGGGCCATGACCGCGCGCCTGCTGTCCACCCACCCTTTGACCTGCCACCCGGCCACGCCGTGCGCGGCGGTGCGTGGGATCGAGGTCGAGCTGCACTGGCAAGCCGCGCCACAGCCGATGCTGCTGCTGGTTTACACGGTGCGGGGTGACCTGGGCGGACTGCGGATACCCGCCCCGACCTCGGTTCCGGCCCGCACCGATGGCCTGTGGCAGCACACCTGTTTCGAAGTCTTCGTGGGGACAGAAGGCGCTGCGGCCTACCGCGAATTCAACTTTGCCCCCTCGGGCGACTGGGCGGCCTATCGCTTCAGCGCCGAGCGGGTGCGGGATGCGGCAGCGGAGACGATCGATGTGTTGACGCCGCCCCGCATCGTCACCAGCCGCTCGCGCCCTGCGGACGTGTTCACGCTGGGCGCGGAGCTACCGGCTGAAGGGCTGCCAGACGCGGCGGACAGGCCTTGGCAACTGGGCTTGACCGCCGTCATCGAATCCAGCGACGGCCGACTGGCCTACTGGGCGCTGCACCACCCCGCGCCGCGCCCCGACTTTCACCACCGCGCGGGCTGGACGGCTCACCTTTGACTTGAAGCGAAAACAGCCTTCAGCGCTTGTCTGACAAGCGCGAGCAGCTACAAAAACAAGAGTATTTCAAATGCAATTCGGCCTTGAACGTTTTCTAGAAGACCCCACGTTGCGCGCCCCCTTGAAAGGTCGACGCGTCGCCCTGCTCGCACACCCGGCCTCCGTCACGCGCGACCTGACGCATTCGCTCGACGCCCTTGCCGCCTTGCCCGACGTGCAGCTCACCGCCGCCTTCGGCCCCCAGCACGGCCTGCGCGGCGACAAGCAGGACAACATGGTCGAGTCGCCCGACTTCACCGACCCGCGTCTGGGCATACCCGTGTTCAGCCTGTACGGCGAGGTGCGCCGGCCGACCGACGCCATGATGGGCAGCTTCGACGTGCTGCTGGTCGATCTGCAAGACCTGGGCTGCCGCATCTACACCTTCATCACCACGCTGCGCTACGTGCTGGAAGCCGCGGCGGCGCATGGCAAGGCGGTGTGGGTGCTGGACCGTCCGAATCCCGCCGGCCGCCCGGTCGAGGGATTGACGCTGCGTGACGGCTGGGAAAGCTTCGTCGGCGCCGGCCCGATGCCGATGCGCCATGGCCTGACGATGGGCGAGTTGGGGCACTGGTTCATCGACCTGCTGAAGCTGGACGTCGAATACCGCGTCATCACCATGGACGGCTGGCAGCCCGACGCCGCGCCCGGTTTCGGCTGGCCCACGGATCGGACGTGGGTCAACCCCAGCCCTAACGCCGCCAACCTGTCGATGGCGCGCGCCTACGCCGGCACCGTGATGCTGGAGGGCACCACGCTGAGCGAAGGCCGCGGCACCACGCGCCCGCTGGAGCTGTTCGGCGCGCCCGACGTGGACACCCGCCGACTGCTGGCCGACATGCGCGCGTTGGCGCCCGATTGGCTGCGCGGCTGCGTGCTGCGCGAATGCTGGTTCGAGCCGACCTTTCACAAGCACGTGGGCCAGCTGTGCGCTGGCGTGCAGATCCACGTCGAAGACCCCACGCATTACGACCACTCCGCCTTCCAGCCGTGGCGGCTGCAGGCGCTGGCATTCCGCGCGCTGCGCCTGCAGCAGCCGGGCTACCCGCTGTGGCGCGACTTTCCGTACGAATACGAACTGGGCAAACTGGCCATCGACGTCATCAACGGCAGCCCGCTGCTGCGCGAATGGGTGGACGACGTGAACGCGCCGCCCGCCGCGCTGGATGCGCTGGCGCGCGCAGATGAAGCCGCGTGGCTGCAAGCGCGCGCGCCGCATCTGCTGTATTGATATGTGATCGGCCGTCAGCGCTTTACTGACAAGCGCGAGCAGCTATCGTTTTCATAGAAAACAGGAGTCATCGATGAGCGACATCACGATCTACCACAACCCGAAGTGCGGCACTTCGCGCAACGTGCTGGCCATGATCCGCGCCAGCGGCGCAGAACCGCAGGTCGTCGAATACCTGAAGACGCCGCCGAGCGCGGACGACCTGAAAGCCCTGGCCCGCGCCACCGGCGAGCCGCTGCGCGCGCTGATCCGCACCAAGCAGGCCGAGTACCTGGCGCAAGGCCTGGACAACCCGCAGCTGACCGACGACCAACTGGCCGCTGCCCTGGTCGCCACGCCGGTCCTCATCAACCGCCCGATCGTCGTCACGCCGCGCGGCACGCGCCTGTGCCGGCCGTCCGAAGCGGTGCTGGACATCCTGCCGCAGCCGCTGGCGCAGGACTTCGTCAAGGAGGATGGTGAGGTGGTGCGCGCTACCAAGGTCTGAGGTTCGAATACCGGACGCGAAGGGCACGAAGGGTGCGCGAAGGCCGCGAAAAACTACCCTTTTTATAGCTGCTGGCGCTCGCCAGACAACGGCTTCAAGACGATACGGCTTGCATCCCTTGCGGAGCTTACGCAAGCTGCCTTAAAAAGCAAGTTTGGTTTTCCTTTCGCGCCCTTCGCGCACCCTTCGCGCCCTTCGCGTCCGGCTGTTCCTTCAGCGCTGCCACCCTAAAAACGCATCAATAATCGCCCGATGCCCGCCGACCCGCCCCTGAACGCCCCGCGCTCGCGCCGCGACCTGTTCTGGTCGTTCACCTGGCTGGCGCTTCAGGGCTTTGGCGGCGTGCTGGCCGTGGTGCAGCGCGAGCTGGTCGAGAAAAAGCGCTGGATGACGCGCGAGCAGTTCGTCGAGGACTGGGCCGTCGCGCAAATCATGCCCGGCCCCAACGTGGTCAACCTGTCGATGATGATCGGCGACCGCTGCTTCGGCCTGTCGGGCGCGCTGGCAGCGCTGGCGGGCATGCTGGCGTTTCCCACCGTCATCGTGCTGACGCTGGCGGCGCTGTTTGCCACGGTGGCCGATCACGAGCTGGCGCAGCGCGCGCTGCGCGGCATGGGCGCGGTGGCTGCGGGGCTGATCATCGCCACCGGCATCAAGCTGATCACGGCGCTGCGCAGCAACGCCATGGGCACCACCGCCTGCGCGCTGCTGGCGGCGGCCACCTTCATCGCCATCGCCGTGCTGCGCTGGCCGCTGGGCTGGGTGCTGCTGGGCATCGGCGGCATCGGCTGCGCGTGGGCGTGGCGCTGCCTGGGGCCACGCACGCCGCCGCCCGGCCCCACGCCCACGCCGTCGCTGCGCGACCCGGCGCTGACCGACGCCGACTCCGGCCAGGTGCCACGGCCATGAGCATCACGCTGTCCGCCGCCGACTGGCTGGCGCTGTTCACGCACTTTCTGTCGCTGTCGCTGCTGGCGGTGGGCGGCGCCATCACCACGGCGCCCGACATGCACCGCTATCTGGTCGATGCGCGCCACTGGCTGAGCGAGGAGCAGTTCACCTCGTCCATCGCCATCGCGCAGGCCGCGCCGGGGCCCAACGTGCTGTTTGTCGGCCTGATGGGCTGGCACGTGGGCCTGAACGCCGGCGGCGGCCCGGCTGGCGGCTGGCACGCCTATGCGCTGGCGCTGCTGGGCGTGGTGGCCACGATGCTGGGCATGCTGATTCCCTCGGGCATCCTCACCTACACCGCCACGCGCTGGGCGCACAAGAACCGCGAGCTGCGCGCCGTGCGCGCCTTCAAGACCGGCATGGCGCCCATTGTGCTGGCGCTGCTGATCGCCACCGGCTGGCTGCTGACGGCCGCGCACAACCAGCCGGCGCGCGACTGGCCGCTGTGGGCGGTCACGGCCGTCACCGCGCTGGTGGTCTGGCGCACCCGGCTGCACCTGCTGTGGCTGATCGGCGCGGGGGCGGTGCTGGGAATGCTGGGGCTGGTGTAGCGCGCCTGTTCAGGTCAAACACGCCGCCAGCGCTTTACGGATAAGCGCAAGCAGCTACACAACCAATAGCAATCAGAAGTCGAGCAGCTGCGGCAGCAGCACGGCCGAGGGGCCGGCCAGCACCTGGTCGGCCACGTCGTCCAGCTCGCTCGGGTGCGGGTTGACGATGACCACCCGCGCACCGGCCGCGCGCGCCACGTGCGCCAGTCCCGCCGCCGGGTACACCGCACCCGACGTGCCGACCACCAGCATCACGTTGCAGCGCGCGGCCGCGCGTTCGGCGGCGCCCAGCGCGTCGTGCGGCAGCATTTCGCCAAACCACACCACCGCCGGCCGCGCCAGGTTGCCGCATTGCACGCAGCGCGGCGGCCGGCCCGGCTCGGCCTGCGCGGGCGTGCAGCCGTCCTGCGGGCGGCGCGCCAGCGCGCAGGGGTCGAGCCACTGGTCTTCAAAGATGTTGCCGTGCAGCGCCAGCACGTCGGCGCTGCCGGCCTTCTGGTGCAGGCCGTCGACGTTCTGGGTGGCCAGCGTCAGGCGGCCAGGGTGACGGCGCTGAAACTCGGCCACGGCCCGGTGGCCGGCGTTGGGCTGCACCTCGCGCATGTTCACGCGCCGCTCGGCGTACCAGTCCCACACGCGCGCGGGGTCGCGCCGAAAGGCCTCCACCGTGGCCAGGTCTTCCGGCCTGAAGTGGGCCCACAGCCCGGTCTGCGCGTCACGAAAGGTGGGCACGCCCGATTCGGCGCTGACGCCGGCGCCCGTCAGCATGGCGATGTGGGCGGCGTCCTGCAGCCATTGGCGCACCTGCTGCAATGCCGGCGATGAATCGATGGTCATGTGCGCAGCTTACCGAATGGCGTGCGCCGCCTCACAGCGCGGCGCGCAGGCATTGTTGGAAACGCTGGTTCACGCGGCCGGCGAACCAGGCGGTGGTCAGCGGGCGCTGGATCTTGTCGCTGTGCAGGTCGATCTGCGGCATGGCTTCGGTGATGGCGTAGCCCACGCGCTGGCGGTGCAGCTCGGCGATCTGGCGGTAAGTCGCCGTGTCGAACAGCGCGGCCTGCTTTTCTTGCCGCAGGTCGCGCAGCACGGCCTGCGAATCGGCCGGCAGGCCGTAGCGTGCCAGCGCCGTCAGCACCGCCTGCAGCGTGGCCGACGGTGACGCGCGGCCGTCGGCGTACGACAGCAGGTCGCCGTCGGGCGCGAGCCTGACGCCCGACAGCGCCGACACCATGCGCTGGAAGCCCGCATTGCGGCTGGCGTAGTGGCCGGCGTTGTAGTCGGCAAACAGGTGCTTGATGTCGGCGTAGTGGTATTCGTACTTCAGCAGGTGCGCCATGCCGTAGAACAGGCCACCGGCGCGGGTGTACAGCCGCTCGCGGATGTCGGTTTCGGGGATGTCGTGCTCGCGCGCGAAGCCGCGCGCAAAGGCCACCGACACCTGCATCGAGCCGAGCGTGGAGATCAGCGTGTCCACGTCCTTCCCCACCAGCCGCAGCAAGGGGCCCGTCATGCTGGCCGCCATGAACGCCTGGTACCAGCGCTCCAGGTCGTGCTCGGTGCGGATTTGCAGCAGCTGGTCGTAGAAGGTGCGGCCGCCCTCCGCCTGCTGGCGCAGCCGCACGTTGATGGCCGCCCAGGCAGCGGGGTTCTGCGAAATCTGCTGCAGTTTTCGGAGCGTGATGTCGGCGAGCCCGGGCACCTCGGGGTCGGCGACGAAACCGCTCTCCTGCGCCACCACGGCGATGGCGGCGCACACGTTCTGGCGCGTGGCGCGCACGTCGAGCCGAGTGAAGGCCGCGCGCATGTCGGTGGCCCAGCCGGCGTCCACAGCCCGATGCGGCGCCGCCTGGCGCATCAGGCGGTGGATCTGCGCCACGCTCAGCTCGGGCGGCGGCGGTGCGGGCGGCTGCCCGCAACCGCCCAGCCACAGCGCCAAACCCACCGCGCCGACGCGCGCCAGGCCGCGCAGGCGATCGGGGCGTTCGCGGATGGATTGAACCAGCGGCATGTGAGCGGGCAAGGTCGGGCCGACAGTGGCCTCGCCCTCAACGCGCCATGCCTGCACGGGGGCGACCGGCGCCGCGCCCGCCTGTGACAGACTGCAACCGGCCCGCAGCGTGGCGCTGGGCGCGCCCGGCCGTCACAAGCCGTTTTCGACCATGCGCAGCAGCCGCTCGCCCAGCGCCCGACGCTGCGCGGCCGAGGCGCCGCGCAGCGGGCCGTCGATCATCAGCAGCGCCATGCCGTGTACCGCCGACCAGGCCAGGTATTCGGCGCCCGGGCGGCGGTCGGCCGGCAGCGCACCGGCGGCGACCAGCGCATCCAGCGCCGCGCCCAGCAGTTCGAACGGGTTCAGGCCCATGGCCGCGGCACGCGCCGGGTCGGGCGGCACCTGCACGTCGTGCTCGCCAAACACGAAGGCGGCGCGAAACAGCCCGGTCTCGGCCTGCGCGAAACCCAGGTAACCCGTGCCGACCGCGCGCACCATGGCACGCGCCCGCGCCGCCGGCTCGCGCACCTTGAGCGCCTTGGCCCATTCGCGCTCGATGGCCTGCGCCAGCGCGCCCAGCGCGTGCGCGCGCACGGCGTCGAACAGCGCCTGGTGGCCGGCGAAATGCCGATACGCCGCGTTGGGCGCGACGCCGGCACGCCGCGTGGCCTCGCGCAGCACCACGGCGCTGGGGCCGCCCTCGCGCGCCAGCGCCACGCCGGCGTCGAGCAGCGCGCGCCGCAAATCGCCGTGGCGGTAGGTGGGGCGCCGGGGCGCGGCGTCGGTGCGGCTGTGGCGGGTGGTCACGAAAAAACGCGGAAGCCCGGGTTGCAATGGAGCCCCTGACGACCGCAGGGTCAAATGTGGACAGTGTTCATTTTAGCCCCCACAATTTGTGAACACTGTCCACAAACAGGATTTGCCATGCCCCGCCTTCATCACCGCATCCAGCCCTGCCTGTGGTTCGACCAGCAGGCGCACCAAGCCGCCACGTTCTACACCGGCGTGTTCCCGGACTCGCGCTTGGGCGCCCTATCGCATTACGCCGAGGCCGGGCGCGAGCAGCACGGCCAGCAGCCCGGCAGCGTGATGTCGGTGTCGTTCGAGTTGCTCGGCCAGCCCTTTCTGGCGCTCAACGCCGGGCCGCACTTCAAGTTCAGCGAAGCCATTTCGCTGATGGTGCTGTGCGACACGCAGGAAGAGATCGACCATTACTGGAACGCCCTGTCACAAGGCGGTGACCCAGCGGCCCAACAATGCGGCTGGCTGAAGGACCGCTGGGGCGTGTCGTGGCAGGTCACGCCCGCCGTGTTCGAACTATGGATCACCTCGCCCGACCGCGCGGCGGTGGAACGCTACATGAGCGCCATGATGACCATGAAGAAGCTCGATCTGGCCCGGCTGCGCGCCGCGTTTGAAGGCAGGTAAATCATTCACACCCCAGGAGCCCACCATGCAATTTGCCCCCTACCTCAACTTCGACGGCCAATGCGCCGAAGCCTTCGCGTTCTACAAGGATCTGTTCAAGGGCCAGATCGTGCACAGCAGCACTTTTGGCGAGATGCCGCCCGACGAGAAGATGCCGCCGCTGCCGCCCGAAGCCAAGAACCGCATCATGCACGTGCACCTGCAGGTTGGCGAGCAAGCGCTGATGGGCTCGGACACCATGCCGGGCGCAGGCGAAGCTTGCGCCGGCGCCTACGTCAAGCCGCAGGGCCTGTGGGTGTCGATTGGCGTGGCCGACGCGGCCGAAGGCCGCCGCGTGTTCGACGCCCTGGCGCAGGGCGGCCAGGTCACCATGCCATTCGAGAAGACTTTTTGGTCGCCCGGCTTCGGCATGGTGACGGACCGCTTCGGCACGCCGTGGATGGTGAACGTTTCCACCCCCTGAGTCGCCTTCGGCGCCTTCCCCCTCAAGGGGGACGACGCCAGCGGTCGGTGCAAGCCCGACCGCGGCGCCCCCGAATGGCCTGCTCCGCGGCCTTTTGTTTGTCGAGAACTGACCCATGAACATCACCATCGAAACCACCGTCAACGCCCCCATCGAGCGCGTGTGGGCGGCGTGGAACGATCCGCGCGCCATCGAGCGGTGGAACGCCGCCTCGCCCGACTGGCACACGCCGCGCGCCAGCGTGGATTTGCGCGAGGGCGGCAGTTTCTGCTCGCGCATGGAGGCGCGCGACGGCAGCGCCGGCTTCGACTTCGAAGGCACCTACACGCGCATCGAGCCGCAGCGCCTGATCGAATACGTGATCGGCGACGGCCGCAAGGTGCGCGTCGAGTTCGTCCCCACGGGCGGCACCGTGACGGTGCGCGAAACCTTTGATGCCGAGAACATGCACAGCGCCGAGCAGCAGCGCCAGGGCTGGCAAGCCATCCTGGACAACTTTGCGCGCCACGTTGAAGGCCGTGCCTGAACGCATCATTCAAGGAGCATCACCATGAAACCCAATCCGGTCGTCTGGTTCGAAATCTACGTACAGGACATGCCGCGCGCCAAAGCCTTTTATGAAGCGGTGTTCCAGTGCCAGCTGGCGCCGCTGCCCGCGCCTTCGGCCGACACGCACGGCATGCAGATGCTGGCCTTTCCCGGCGACATGACCACCATGGGCGCTGGCGGCATGCTGGTCAAGATGGACGGCGTGCCCTCCGGCGGCGGCACGCTGGTCTACTTCGCCTGCGACGACTGTGCCGTGGAGCAGGCCCGCGTCGAAGCGGCCGGCGGGACAGTTTTCAAGCCGAAGTTTTCGATTGGCGAATACGGCCAGGCGGCCCTGGTGACGGACACCGAAGGCAACATGATCGGCCTGCATTCGATGCAGTGACGCCGCGGCCACGGCTGCGATCCGTGCTGCTGGCGCTCAGGCACCGCGCCAGGCAGGCGCCCTGGAGCACCCGCCCGAGCCAGCCAAGCGACGAGTCGCTATGGATGGCACAACAAGGTGGACTCACCACGGCTCGCGCGGCAACACCCAAAAAGCGAGCTGACCGGCCTTTCAACGCCGCTGGCGCCGCGCCTCGTACAAGCACACGCCGCTGGCCACACTGACGTTCAGGCTTTCCACCGCGCCCATCATGGGGATGCGCACCAACTGGTCGCAGGTCTTGCGCGTGAGTTGGCGCATACCCGGCCCTTCGGCGCCCAGCACCAGCGCGGTAGGGCCTTTGAAATCCACCTCGTACAGCGTGCGCTCGGCGTCGTCGCTGGTGCCGGTGACCCAGATGCTGCGCTCCTTCAGCTCGCCCAGCGTACGCGCCAAGTTGGTGACCATGAAGTACGGCACCGTCTCGGCCGCGCCGCTGGCCACTTTGGCGACGGTGGCGTTGATGCCGGCGGCGTGGTCCTTGGGCGCGATGACGGCGTGCGCGCCGGCGCCGTCGGCCACGCGCAGGCAGGCGCCCAGGTTGTGCGGGTCGGTCACGCCGTCCAGCACCAGCAGCAATGGCGCCACGCCCTGCTCCTGCAGGTCGTCCAGCAGCTCGTCCAGCGTGCGACGTCCCTCGATGGCCTGCACCCGCGCCACCACGCCCTGATGCCCGGCGCTGCCACACAGCCGGGCCAGGCGCTGCGCGTCGCCTTCGATGACGCGAACGCCCGCCTCGGCCGCGCGGGCCAGAAATTGCTTCATGCGCGCGTCGCGCCGCGTGGGGTCGGCATAGACCTCGACGATGGACGCGGGCGCCGTCTTCAGGCGCACACCGACGGCATGAAAGCCGAACAGCACTTTGGAAGTAGACATGGCACGATTATCGGCGGCCAATGATTCGAGATGCTTTTACGCGCCAGCGCACGTCCCTATTGCACGGATAGCTATCATTTTTGAATTTTCTGCGGGCCACCACCGCATCGCGCCAGCAGCACGCCCACGCGGCGTCGCGCCGCATAATTGACTCGAACCGGGCCGCCCGCGGCGTGTTCCGGCAACGCTGCCAGCCGGCTTTGTCATAGCCATCGTCATCCCTCCGCCACCGCGCGACACCGCATGATCCGACTGCCCGTCCTCAGCCCGCTGGAACACGCCGCCTTCGTGGCAGCGGGGCTGCTGACCTATGTGGTCGTCACGCGGGTGCGGCGCCAACGCCGCCACCCCTACGCGGCGCTGGCGTGGGTGATGGGCATCGCGGCCTTCCCCTACCTGGGTTTGCCCGTGTTCCTGCTGTTCGGCACGCGCAAGACGGTGCGCCCGGCCACGCGGCGCCAACCCGCGCCGGCCGGGCCGTGGGCCGCGCTGGCGCCGCTGTGGGCCACGCAGTTGCTGGCGGCACTGGGCGTGGCGGGCGCCCGCCCGCAGGCCCTGGTGCGCTTTCAGGCCGACGGCGACGCGGCGCTGCGCGCGCTGCAGGACGTGATCGGCGCGGCGCGGCGCACGCTGGACATCTGCACCTACGTGCTGGGCGACGACGAGGTAGGCGCCGCCATTGCCGCGCAACTGGCCGAGCGCGCGCGCGCCGGCGTGCGCGTGCGGCTGCTGGTCGACAGCATCGGCAGCCTGAAGAGTTCGCGCAGCCACGACGCCGTGCTGCGCGCGGCGGGCGTGCAGATTCGCCGCTTCATGCCGGCCCTGCGCAACCCGCGACGCGGCCGCACCAACCTGCGCAACCACCGCAAGCTGGTGGTGGCCGACGGCGTGCGACTGTGGGGCGGCGGGCGCAACCTGGCCAATGAATACTTCATCGGCCGCCCGGGCGAGCCGCCCTGGCTGGATTTGAGCTTTACCGCCGAAGGCGCGCTGGCCACGCAAGCGCTGGCGCTGTTCGAGGGCGACTGGCGCATCGCGCTGGGTTTGCGGCGCGCGCCGCGCATCGGCTATGCCGAGCGCGCCGCCCTGCACGACGCCGAGCTGCGCGCGCAGCCACGCCCATACGCCGCCAGCGCGCTGACCGCCACGCAGCGCGTTGCGCCGCCCCCCATGCCCATGCGCCCCATGGCCGACGACATCGCGCTGGCGCAATGGGTGCCCAGCGGGCCGGACTTTCATGAAGACATTCTGCACGCGCTGTTGGTGTCGGCGGCCTTTCATGCCGAACAGCGGCTGCTGCTGGCCACACCGTATTTCGTGCCGGACGAAGGCCTGATCGAAGCGCTGCTGCTGGCGGCCAAGCGCGGGGTGCAGGTGACGCTGGCGCTGCCGCGCCAGTCCAACCACCGGCTGGCCGACTGGGCACGCGGCCGCGCGGTGCGCGAGCTGGCCGAAAACGGCGTTGACGTGCGTCTGGTGCCCCACATGCTGCACGCCAAGGCGGTGGTGGTGGACGATGCGCTGGCGCTGTGCGGCTCGGCCAACCTGGACAGCCGCAGCCTGTTCATCAACTACGAGGCCATGGCCGCGTTCTACGGCCGCGCCCAAATCGCCTGGCTGGCCGACTGGATTGGCCGCACCGCCGCCAGTGGCACGCGCGCCAGCGCCACACCACCCAGCTGGGGGCGCGACATTCTGGAAGGCGTGGTGGCCACGGTGGCGTTTCAGTTGTAGGGCGGCGCCCAGCGCAACAAAAAAGCGGCGCCGAAGCGCCGCTTTTTATTGCGGACGCTTGCGCGCCCCGCTTTTCTCTTAACGGCCGTCGCCGTCGAAGTCGCCCGGCAGGGCGCGCTCGATGCGGTGCCAGGCGGCGCGGGTCGACGCCTTGGCTTCTTCCCAGGTCAGGCGCGACTGGCCTTTGATGGCATCCCATTCGCGTGCCAGCGTCGGCTCGACGTCGTCATAAGAACGGCCGTTGTAGCGGCCATAGCCGTCGTAGCCCAGACGATAGGCGGGGCCGTAGTCGTCGTAGGTGTAGCCGGCGCGGTAGCCGGGGGCCCGCGTGTAGCTGTCGCGCCAGTAGGCGTCTTCGGCGGTCGGGTTGACCACGCGTGCCACGCCATGACCGGCAGCGGCACCGGCCAGGCCGCCAATCACGGCACCGGCAGCCATGCCAATCGGGCCACCGACCGCGCCCATGGCGGCACCGGCCGCGGCGCCACCCAAGCCACCCACGGTGGTGCCAACCGGGTGCTCGTCGACCATGCCGGCGGTGGTGTCACGCATGCGCGGCGCACCGGCGGCGTCGTGACCGTCAACGCGGTCCCACGCGTCACGCACGGCGTAACGGGCTTGGTCCCAGCTCAGGCGCGAACGGTCCTTGGCGCGCTCCCAGTCGCTGCGCAGCGACGCTTCGACGTCGTCCCAGCGGCGGCCCACGTAGCGGCCACGGCCTTCGTAGCCCAGACGATAGGCGCCAGCGTAGTCGGCGTCGTAGTCATAGCCGGTGACATAGCCGGGACGCGTGGCGTAGGCCGTGCGCCAGTAGGCGTCTTCAGCCGCCGGATTGACGGCTTCGGCGGCGCCATGGCCCACGGCCGCGCCCGCCAACCCGCCCACGGCAGCGCCCACGGCCATGCCGACGGGACCACCCACCGCGCCCACCAGCGCGCCGGTGGCGGCACCTGCCCCAGCGCCGGTGCCGGTCGCCAGGTTGTGGTCAGCCACGTCGTCGCCCACCTTGGGATTGACGGCTTCGCCCACACCCTTGCCGGCCTGCGCGCCCAGACCGGCGCCCACGGCGGCACCCACGGCGGCGCCGACCGGGCCAGCCACGGCGCCCACCGCGGCGCCCGTCAGCGCGCCCGCGCCTGCACCGGTGCCGCTGGCCAGTTGGTGTTCATGCAGCTGATCGCCCGCCTTGGGGTTGACCATTTCGCCCACGCCTTCGCCCGCCTTGGCACCGGCAATACTGCCGATGGCGGCGCCGACGACCGCGCCCACCGGGCCGCCCGCCAGGCCAATCGTGGCGCCAGCCATCGCGCCCGCGCCCGCGCCGGCGCCAGACGCCAGGTTGTGCTCATGCAGCTGGTCGTCGCTGCGCGGGTTGACGACTTCACCCACACCACGGCCGGCCATGCCGCCTGCCACGGCGCCGATGGCGGCACCGGCCACGGTGCCAATGGGACCGGCGACCGAGCCCATGGCAGCGCCCGTCAGCACGCCGCCGGCGGCGCCCACGCCAGTGGCCACTTTGTGTTCGGACGGCTCGCCGCCGACGGTCGGGTCCAGGCTTTCGGCCACGTCCTTGCCGGCCAGGCCACCGGTGACGGCGCCAATGATGCCGCCGACCACGGTGCCCACAGGCCCGGCGACGGCCGTGCCGAGGGCGGCACCGGCCGCCGCGCCGCCAACGGCGCCCAGACCGGTCCCGACCGGGTGCGCGCCGGGTTCACCGGTGATGGGGTCGAGGTTCTGATCCTGAGCGATTCGATCCTGGGCCATGGTTGCTTGCTCCTTGCTTGCTTGATTGAGTAGAGAGAGGTTGAAAACTCGGTGACGAAGGGTTCGTCCCGACTGGCATCGGCTTGAAGCCGCATCGGTGACGCCAGTGTCGGCAAGGGTTGGCGGCGGGCGTGTCAGCGGGCGCCGACGCGCGATGTGCGCGAAACGACGCAGGGCTTGCCGGCCGCGGCGCGTGGCGGCGTCACGCTGATCCGACAAATACCGGCCGAGCGCTTGAATGCATTGGGTTTATAGCTACTTAAACGATAGCTATAACGACGCGTCGCTCCGATGACGCGCATCATGGTGATGCGCCGCAATTGAGTGCCGCCGTACGCGGCCGCGGCGGCCGGCTGCGCGGCACGTGCGTCCGGTTTACGCGGCCGGCTGGCCCTCGGCCACGCGCTCATCCAGCACGATGCGGCCGGCTTCCACGGTCAATTGGCGTTGGCAACGCGCGGCAATGGCGCGGTCGTGCGTGACCAGGACCAGCGTGGTGCCCTGCTCGCGGTTCAGCTCGAACATCAGCGCCATCACTTTCTCGCCCGTGGCGAAGTCCAGGCTGCCGGTCGGCTCGTCGGCCAGCAGCACGGCCGGGTGCACGACGAAGGCGCGCGCCAGCGCCACGCGCTGCTGCTCGCCGCCCGACAGCACCTTGGGATAATGGTCCAGCCGCTCGGCCAGGCCCACACGCACCAGCATCTCGGTGGCGGCGCTGCGCGCGTCGCGGCGGCCGGCCAGCTCCAGCGGCAGCATCACGTTTTCCAGCGCGGTCAGGTTGCCCATCAGCTGAAAGCTCTGGAACACGAAGCCAATGCGGCTGGCGCGCAGCGCGGCGCGGGCATCCTCGCCCACGGCGAACAGGTCCTCGCCGGCAATGCGCACGGTGCCGCGCGTGGGCGTGTCCAGCCCGGCGATGATGGACAGCAACGTGCTCTTGCCCGATCCGGACGCGCCCACGATGGCCACGGTTTCGCGCGCGGCAAGGTCGAAATGGATATCGCGCAGAATATCGAGCGTGCCGGTGGAATCGGTGACCGACTTGAATACATGCTCCACCGCAACGATGTGGGAGCGAGGGGCGTCAGGCAGTGTGCCGGGCGTTGAATCCGTCATCGAAAGAACCGTTTTCTTGAACCGACGACACTTTATCCGCTCCACCCTGGCCGCCACGCTGCCGGGGCCATGGGCCGGGGCCACGCGCGCCGCGGGTGCGCCCACCTTGCTGGTGGTGGGCGATTCGCTCAGCGCCGAATACGGCATCGCGCGCGGCAGCGGCTGGGTGGCCTTGCTGGAGAAAAAACTGGCGGCCGAGAAGATCGCCGCCAAGGTGGTCAATGCCAGCGTATCGGGCGATACCACGGCCGGCGGCCGCGCGCGGCTGCCGGCCTTGCTGAAAGCGCACCAACCCGCCGTGGTGGTGATCGAGCTGGGCAGCAACGATGCGTTGCGCGGCCTGTCTCTGGACATGACCGAGGCCAACCTGCTCGCCATGACCCAGGCCGCGCAGGCCGCTGGCGCCCGGGTGCTGCTGGTGGGCATGCAAGTGCCGCCCAATTACGGCGCCGACCATGGGCGGCGCTTTGCCGAGCTGTTTGCCAAGGTCGCCCGGTCGCAGCGCGCCGCGCTGGTACCCTTCCTGCTCAAGGGCGTGGCCGACCGGGCCGACCCGCTGGCGCTGTTCCAGCAAGACCGCATTCACCCCGTGGCCGAGGCGCACCCCATCATCCTGGGCAACCTCTGGCCCGAGATTCAGAAACTGTTGAAGACCCCGTGAGCGTTCAAACCGTTGACGCCAGCGACGCGCTGGCGCGCCTGCACCAGTTCAGCGCCGTCATCGACGCGCGCAGCGAAAGCGAATACGCCCACGACCGCCTGCCCGGCGCCGTCAACTGGCCGAGCCTGCGCGACGACGAGCGCGCCCGCGTGGGCACGCTGTACAAGCAGGTCAACCCCTTCGAGGCGCGCAAGCTGGGCGCGGCGCTGGTGGCGCGCAACATCGCCAGCCACATCGAACGCGAAGCCATGGACAAGCCCAAGGGCTGGCAGCCGCTCATCTATTGCTGGCGCGGCGGCCAGCGCAGCGGCGCGCTGGCGCTGGTGCTGGGGCAAATCGGCTTTCGCGTGACGCTGATCGAGGGCGGCTACAAGGCGTTTCGCCAGGCAATGCGCGAGGATTTGCCCAAGCAGGCCGAGCGCCTGCGCTATCGCGTGCTGTGCGGACCCACCGGCTCGGGCAAGACGCGGCTTTTGCACGCGCTGCGCGACGCGGGAGCGCAGGTGCTGGACCTGGAAGATCTGGCCAGCCACCGCGCCTCGGTGCTGGGGCTGATCCCCGGACGGCCGCAGCCGTCGCAAAAGCGCTTCGAAATGCTGGTGTGGGAAACCCTGCGCGGCTTCGACCCCGCGCGGCCGGTGTACGTGGAAGCCGAAAGCAAGAAAGTCGGCAACTGCACCCTGCCCGACGCGCTGATCGGCGCCATGCGCGCCAGCCCCTGCGTGCGGGTCGAACTGCCCGACGACGAGCGCGTGGCGCTGCTGCTGGAAGACTACCCGTTCTTCGTCACCGATCCGGACTTTTTCGGCCAGCGGCTGGACACGCTGGTCGCCCTGCGCGGCCACGCCGTCATCGACGGCTGGAGGGCGCTGATCGCCGCGGGTCAGACCGAGACCGTGGTGCGCGAGCTGCTGGCGCGGCACTACGACCCGGGCTACGCCGCGTCCACGAGGCGCAATTTCGCGCAATTCGACCAAGCGCTGCCGGCACCGCTGGCCGACCGCTCGGCGCGGGCGCTGGCGCGAGCCGCCACCGCCATCCTCCAGTCCGACGGCAGCGCCGTGAGCGCGGACTGAGCAATACCGTGCCGTAAAGCGCTTGCCGCACATGGGTTATCGCCGCCGCTGAATCCGCTGCTGCAGCGCCTTGGCGCGCGCGGCTGCGCTGGCCGGCGGCCAGCAGATCGCGCACATTGACGCGCTGGTCGCGCTGAAACAAGCGCGGCGCCCTACCCGCCGGCCTGAAAATCGGCGAAAATGTTGGGTTTTTCAGCCAACACACACAAGGATCATCCACCATGGGCAACAAGATCGTCACCGAAGCCATGCGCAAAGCCACGCCGCCGCTGCCGGGCGCCGTCGTCAAGAAACAGGGCACCGGCCAGCGCAAGAGCCTGGAGCGCGGCTCGCACACCCGCAGCAAGAAGAACCCCGGCAAGCGTCCGCACCAGGGTTGATGGCGGGCGTCCGCCGGCACAGGCCGGCCCCACCCCGACACGGCGCCGCATGACGGCGCCCTTTTTTTGCCCGCGCCTTTTTTTACCCAGACCGTCAGCCCGCTGCCTGCATCACCTGCGCCAAGGCCGCCAGTGCCACCACGGCTGGCTGCTTGCCCTGAATGCCGGGCACGCCGACCGGGCAGGTGACGCGCCGCAGGTCATGCTCGTCCAGTCCACGCGCCAGCAGCCGCGTGCGAAACGCCGCCCATTTGCTGCGGCTGCCGATCAGGCCGATCTGCCCTAAGTCGCCCGCGGTGCGCTGGCGCTGCAGGCAGGCGGCGATGATCTCCAGATCTTCGGCGTGGCTGTGCGTCATGACCAGCACGTGGGCGCCCGCCGGCAATTCGCGCACCGCCGCTGGCGCCGGGTCTGAATGTTCGCAGCGCACGTGTGCCCCCGCCAGCGGCGGGCGCGGTGCTTCGCGGCTGTCGATCCAGGTCAGGGCCAGTGGCAGGTCGCCGGCCAGCCGCATCAACGCCTGCCCGACGTGACCGGCGCCAAATACGGCCAGTTGCCTCAGCGGCGCCGCCAGGCGTGCCCGCAGCGCGGCTTGCGGCACGCCGTCAAGCCCTTCGAATGCCAGATACACCACACCGCCGCAGCACTGGCCCAGGCGCGGCCCCAGCGGATAGCGCTGCCGCGCCGCCCCGCCCTCGCCAGCCAGCATGCGCCGCGCGTGCTGCATGGCCTGCCATTCCAGTTGCCCACCGCCCACCGTGCCAATGATCTCGTCGGCCAGCACGGCCATCCACGCGCCGGTTTCGCGCGGGGTCGAGCCTTCGGTGCGCGCCACGCTCACCAACACGGCGCGCGCGCCAAGGCGCAGACGGGTCAACAGATCATCCAGATCGCGCACGGGTGGGGTATTGCTCCGATTGACAAGCGGCATGTCGGTGCAGACAGTATGCTCGCGGGTGCATTGCGCCGCCCGTTGCCGGAGTTTGCCGTTGCCCGCACCGAATCGCGCCCATCCTGCATTGCGCCACGTCAGCGGCTGCCTGGCCGTGGCCCTGGTCACGCTGACGTGCGGGCTGGTCGACACCGCGCTGGCGCAGACGGGCGCGCCCACCGCCAGCGCCGTCAAGAAACAGGCCACGCCGGTGCGCCAGGCCAGGCCGATGGCGCCGCGACGGCGCGCGCGGCCAGCCGCCGGGCAATCGTCGGCGCGCCCGGTGCCCGTGCCCGATGCGTCTGATGCCGCCACCGCGCGCGCCTACCGCAAGGACGCCGCGCGCCACATCTACAGCATGAATGCCGACAGCATCTACCAGGGCCGCATGCCGCCGCTGCTGTACGCCATCGGCGTGCTGCAGGTGCACGTGGACGGCCAAGGCCGCGTGGGCACGATCAGCTGGATGCGCGCGCCGTGCCACGCGCCCGAGGTGATGCGCCAGATCGAGCGCATCGTGCGCGCGGCCGACCCGTTTCCGCCGCCCAAGCTGATCGGCGGGCTGATCTATACCGACACCTGGCTGTGGCACAAGAGCGGCAAGTGGCAGCTTGACACGCTGACCGAGGGCCAGGACTGAGCCGCGCCCACCCTCACGAGCCGCGGTAGGTGGAATAACTCCACGGACTGCACAGCAGCGGCACGTGGTAATGCTGGTCGGCATGCGCCACGCCGAAGTCGAGACGCACCACGTCGAGAAAAGGCGGTTCGGCCAACGCCACGCCGCGGCCGCGAAAGTATGCCGCCACCTCGAACGCGAGCCGGTACGTGCCCACCTTCAGACTCGCGTCGTCGTACAGCAGGCCATCGGGGTGGCGTCCGTCCGCGTTCAGCGTGAAGCGGCTGACCAGCGTGGCCATCTCGCCATGCGTTTCGTACAGCGTCACGCGCATGCCCGCGGCGGGCGTGCCATGCACGGTATCGAGAACGTGTGTGCTCAGGCCCATGGCGGGTCGCTCCTTCTGTGCCAACGACAAAAGTGTATACAGTTTGCACGCACGCTCTATCATGCCCCCGACATGGCTGCGTCTTCTTCCAGCACCGACCAGATCGTCGCCACCCTGACCCGGGCCATCGTCGATCATCGCCTGCAGCCGGGCGGCAAGCTGGCCGAGCAGCGGCTGGCCGACCAGTTCGGCGTGTCGCGCACGCTGGTGCGGCAGGCACTGTTTCAGCTGTCGCAAAAGCGCCTGGTCACGCTGGCGCCGGCGCGCGGCGCCTTTGTCGCCTGCCCGTCGGCCGACGAGGCGCGCCAGGTGTTCGCCGTGCGCCGGATGCTCGAAGTCGAACTCACGCGCGCCTTTGTGCGCGCGGCGGGCCCGGCCCAGGTGGATGCCTTGCGCGCCCACGTGGCGCAGGAACAGGCCGCCGTCGCACGCGACGACGTGGCCGACCGCACCGAACTGCTGGGCGACTTTCATGTGCGCATGGCCGAATTGATCGGCAACCACGTGCTGGCCCAGGTGCTGCGCGACCTGCTGGCCCGCTGCGCCGTGGCCACGCTGATGTACCAGAGCCGCAGCGCCGCCCACGACTCCGCCGCCGAGCACGCCGAACTGGTGGCCTGCTTTGCCAGCGGCAACGTGACGCAGGCGGTCAAGCTGATGCGTGAGCACCTCGACCACGTGGAAGCGGGGCTGAACCTGGACCGTCCCGCTGCCGCACCCCAACAAAAAACCCGCCCAGCGCGCCATGCAAGGGTGGTCGCAGCTACCAATTCAATAGCATGAAGCATCTTTCCTACGACAGCACCGCGCCCTACCCGCGCGACCTGGTGGGCTACGGCGCCGACGTGCCGCATGCCCGCTGGCCGAATGGCGCGCGCATTGCGGTGCAGTTTGTCCTGAACTACGAGGAAGGCGGCGAAAACTGCGTGCTGCATGACGACGCGGCCAGCGAGCAGTTCCTGTCCGAAATGTTCAACCCGGCCGCCTACCCCGAACGCCACATGAGCATGGAGGGCATCTACGAATACGGCTCGCGCGCTGGCGTGTGGCGCATCCTGCGCGAATTCGATGCGCGCGGCTGGCCGCTCACCGTCTTTGGCGTGGCCACCGCCATGGCGCGACACCCGGACGTGGTGAAGGCCTTCCAGGCGCGCGGCGACGAAATCGCCTGCCACGGCCTGAAGTGGATCCACTACCAGTCCATCGACGAAGCCACCGAGCGCGCCCACATGGCCGAGGCGCTCGACATCATCGAGCGCCAGACTGGCGAGCGCCCGCTGGGCTGGTACACCGGCCGCGACAGCCCGCGCACGCGCCGCCTGGTGGTGGACGACGGCCGGCTGCTGTACGACAGCGACTACTACGGCGACGACCTGCCCTTCTGGATGAAGGTGCAGCGCACCGACGGCCAGGTGGTGCCGCACCTGGTCGTGCCCTACACGCTCGACTGCAACGACATGCGCTTCTCCCTGCCGCAGGGCTACAGCCATGCCGACCCGTTCTTCCAGTACATGAAGGACAGCTTCGACGCGCTGTATGCCGAAGGCGACCCGCGCGGCCTGGACCGCCCCAAGATGATGAGCATCGGCATGCACTGCCGCCTGCTCGGCAAGCCCGGGCGCATCACGGCGCTGCAGCGCTTCATGGCGCACGTCGCCGCGCACCCGGATGTGTGGGTCTGCCGCCGCATCGACATTGCACAACACTGGATCGCGCAGCACCCCTTTCAGGATTGAACGCATGGCCTACACACTGGATCAACTCAACACCGCCTCGCCCGACGAGGCGCAGCGCATGCTCGACGGCCTGTACGAGCACACGCCCTGGATCGCCGCCGAAGCGCTGAAGCAACGCCCCTTCCGGTCGCTGGCGCATCTCAAGCACGTGATGACACAGGTGCTGGCGCGCGCCGACCAGAACGCGCAACTGGCGCTCATCCGCGCCCACCCCGAGCTGGCTGGCAAGGCGATGGTCGCCAAGACGCTCACCGCCGAATCCACCCACGAGCAAGGCAAGGCCGGCCTCACTGAGTGCACGCCCGACGAATTCGCGCGCATCCAGAAGCTCAATGCCGACTACAACGCCAGGTTCGGCTTTCCCTTCATCCTGGCCGTGCGCGGGCCGCGCGGGGCGGGGCTGAACAAGCAGCAGATCATCGACACCTTTGCGCGCCGGCTGGCCAACCACCCCGACTTCGAGCTGGCCGAGGCGCTGCGCAACATCCACCGCATCGTCGAGATTCGCCTGGCCGACAAGTTTGGCGTGGAGCCGACACTGGGCAACGACGTGTGGGACTGGCACGAAAAACTGGCGCTGCACAGCGACCCCGGCTTTGCCGAGGCGGGCCAGCTGACGGTGACTTACCTGACCGACGCGCACCGCGCCGCCGCCGCCTTCATCGCCCAGACCATGCGCGAGGCGGGCTTCGATCAAGTCGGCCTCGACGCCGTCGGCAACGTGGTGGGCCGCTATTATTCAGATAGCTACTCGCGCAGTACCGGCGAGCGCAGGAGCGCCAAAACGCTCATGACCGGCAGCCACTACGACACCGTGCGCAACGGCGGCAAGTACGACGGACGGCTGGGCATCCTCGTGCCCATCGCCTGCGTGCGCGAACTGCACCGCGCCGGCCGGCGCCTGCCGTTCGACGTCGAGGTGATCGGCTTTGCCGAAGAAGAAGGCCAGCGCTACAAGGCTACCTTCCTCGGCTCGGGCGCGCTCATCGGCCAGTTCAACCCCGACTGGCTGGACCAGCAGGATGCCGACGGCGTGACCATGCGCGACGCGATGCAACACGCGGGCCTCGCCATCGACGACATCCCCAAGCTCCAGCGCAACCCCAAGGACTACCTCGGCTTCATCGAAGTCCACATCGAGCAGGGGCCGGTGCTGAACGAGCTGAACCTGCCGCTGGGCATCGTCACCTCCATCAACGGCAGCATCCGCTTTGTGGGTGAATTCATCGGCCAGGCCAGCCACGCCGGCACCACGCCCATGGACCGGCGGCGCGACGCGGCCTGCGCGGCGGCCGAGCTGGCGCTTTATCTGGAGGCGCGTGCCGCCCAGGATGGCGATTCGGTCGCCACCATGGGTCTGCTCAACGTGCCCAACGGCTCCATCAACGTCGTGCCCGGCCGCTGCGCCTTCAGCCTGGACCTGCGCGCCCCCCACGACGCGCAGCGCGACGCCCTGGCCGCCGACGTGCTCGAAAAACTGCAGCAGATCAGCCTGCGCCGCGGCGTGACCTATACGCTGGAAGAGACCCTGCGCGCCAGCGCCGCGCCCAGCGACCCCGCATGGCAGCAGCGCTGGGAGCGCGCCGTCGAATCGCTCGGCCTGCCCATCTTCCGCATGCCCAGCGGCGCCGGGCACGACGCCATGAAACTGCACGAAGTGATGCCGCAAGCCATGCTGTTCGTGCGCGGCGAAAACGCCGGCATCAGCCACAACCCGCTCGAATCGACCAACGCCGAAGACATGAACCTCGCAGTGCGCGCCATGCAGCGGCTGCTGGAAGACCTGGCGGCCGAATAAACCCCAACAGCCGGACGCGAAGGACGCGAAAGCTGCGCGAAGGACGCGAAAGAATTCAAGAATTTTTTGGTCTTCTTTCGCGTCCTTCGCGAACCCTTTGCGTTCTTCGCGTCCGGTTTTTTGCAAACCCTCCTCCACACACCATGCCCACCTACTCTGCCCTCGACGCCTGGATCGACCAGCACTTTGACGAAGAAGTCGCCTTTGTGCAGGCACTGGTGCGCGTGCCGACAGACACGCCGCCGGGCCACAACGCGCCGCACGCCGACAAGGCAGCCGAATTGCTGCAAGGCATCGGCTACGAGGTCGAAAAGCACCCGGTGACCGACGCCGACGTGCGCGCCTACGGCATGGAAAGCATCACCAACCTGATCGTGCGCCGCCGCTTTGGCGAAGGCGGCCCGACCATCGCGCTCAACGCCCATGGCGATGTGGTGCCGCCGGGCGAAGGCTGGTCGCACGACCCCTACGGTGCCATGATCGACCACGGCAAGATGTACGGCCGCGCCACCGCCGTCAGCAAGAGCGATTTCGGCACCTTCACCTTCGCGCTGCGCGCGCTCGAAGCCGTCGCCAAGCCGAAGCACGGCGCGGTCGAACTGCACTTCACCTACGATGAGGAATTCGGCGGCGAACTGGGCCCCGGCTGGCTGCTGCAAAAAGGCCTGACCCAGCCCGATTTGATGATCGCCGCCGGCTTCAGTTACGAAGTGGTGACCGCGCACAACGGCTGCCTGCAGATGGAAGTGACGGTGCACGGCAAGATGGCGCACGCCGCCGTGCCGCACACCGGCATCGACGCGCTGCAGGGCGCCGTGGCCATCATGAACCAGCTGTACGCCGAAAACCGGCGCTACCAGGGCATCAGCTCGCGCGTGCCGGGCATCAAGCACCCCTACCTGAACATCGGGCGCATCGAAGGCGGCACCAACACCAACGTGATACCGGGCAAGGTGGTGTTCAAGCTGGACCGCCGCATGATCCCCGAGGAAAACCCGGCCGACGTCGAGGCGCTGATCCGCCAGGTGATTGCCGACGCGGTGGATGGCTTCAATGCCGGGCGGCCGGATGAAGGCATCCGCGTCGACATCAAGCGCCTGCTGCTGGCCAGGGCCATGACGCCGCTGCCCGGCAACGCGCCCTTGGTCGACGCCATCCAGAAGCATGGCGAAGCGGTGTTCGGCGAAAAACCCGCTGCCGTGGGCACGCCGCTCTACACCGACGTGCGCCTGTACGTCGAGCGCGGCATTCCCGGCGTGATCTACGGCGCCGGCCCGCGCACCGTGCTGGAAAGCCACGCCAAGCGCGCCGACGAGCGGCTGGACCTGCAGGACCTGCGCCGCGCGACCCAGGTGGTGGCGCGCACGCTGGCCGATTTGCTGCAATAAAAATAGCTGCTTTCGCTTTACCAGGTTGCGCTGGAGCCGGTTTTCTTCATCAAAAAAGCCGACCTTGGGGTCGGCTTCTTGCGGTGCGGGCCGAAGCGCGGCTTACTTGTCGACCTCGCCCACCACGAAGGTGACGTTCATGTTGACGCGGTATTCCTTGATCTTGCCGCCTTCGATGACAACCTTTTGCTCCTTGATCCAGGCGCCCTTGACCTGATCAATGGTGTCGGCAGCGCGGCCGACGCCGGTGAGGATGGCGTCCTCAAAACTCTTGGTGCTGGATGCGCTGATTTCGATGACCTTGGCGACGCTCATGGGCTTGCTCCTGTAAATGGCCCCAATGCAGGGCGGTGGGTGAAAGCCCCGACCTTAGACCGACCCCCGCCGCCTGCCTGTGGGTCGGTGCCTGACATGAGCGTCGGCCAACGCCGCACCGGTCTTATGCTCAAAAAGCATATATCCACAACAAACTATTGGTTTGTTTTGGCATAAGACGCCGGTACATTGCCCGCTGACCTGAACCCAGCCCCGCGATGTACCAATACACCGATTTCGACCGCCAATTCGTCCAATGGCGCGCCCAGCAATTCCGCGACCAACTTGAGCGCTGGCAGCGCGGCGAGCTGACCGACGAGCAGTTTCTGCCCCTGCGCCTGCAAAACGGCTGGTACGTGCAGCGCTACGCGCCCATGCTGCGCGCCGCCGTGCCCTATGGCGAAATCAGCAGCACGCAGCTGCGCATGCTGGCGCGCATCGCCCGCGAATACGACCAGCCCGATCCCGAGCTGCTGGCCCACGCCCAGAAGACGCAGGACGAGTTGCAAGCCTCGCAACCCGGCCTGACGCTGGCCGCGCCGCCGCTGCGGTACGGCTACGGCCACTTCACCACGCGCACCAACGTGCAGTTCAACTGGATTCCACTGGTCAAGGCCGCCGACGTGATGGACCTGCTGGCCAGCGTGCACATGCACGGCATCCAGACCAGCGGCAACGCCATTCGCAACATCACCTGCGAGGCATGGGCCGGCATCGCGGCCGACGAGATCGTCGACACGCGCCCGTTTGCCGAAATCCTGCGCCAGTGGAGCACGCTGCACCCCGAGTTCGCGTTTCTGCCGCGCAAGTTCAAGATCGCGTTCAACGGCGCCGAGGAAGACCGCGCCGCCACCGGCTGGTACGACATCGGCATCCAGGCGCTGAAGAACGACGCGGGCGAAGTCGGCTTCACCGTCAAGGTGGGCGGCGGCATGGGGCGCACGCCCATCATCGGCAGCGTGGTGCGCGATTTTTTGCCGTGGGCCGAGCTGCTCAACTACATCGAAGCCGTGGTGCGCGTCTACAACCGCTACGGCCGGCGCGACAACAAGTGGAAGGCGCGCATCAAGATCCTGGTGAAGGCCGAAGGCCAGAAATTCATCGACGAGGTGGAGGCCGAATACGCCGCCATCGTGGCGCAAGACGGCGCGCCCCACACCATCACCCAGGCCGAACTCGACCGGGTGACGGCCAGCTTTGAAATACCTCGCCTGCGCCCGTCTGGCCTCAAATCCACCGTCAATATCAATAGCAACCCTTACCAGCGCTGGCTGACGCAAAACGTGGGCCAGCACCGCCTGCCCAACCTGAGCGTGGTCACGCTGTCGTTCAAGCGCCCCGGCTGGGCGCCGGGCGATGCCGATGCCGACACGCTGGATGCGCTGGCCGAGTTGGCCGACCAGTTCAGCGCCGGCGAGGCGCGCCTGACGCACGAGCAGAACCTGCTGCTGCCCTGGGTGCACGCCAGCGACCTGCCCGCGCTGTACGAGCGCGCCAAGGCGCTGGGCCTGGTGCAGCCCAACATCGGCCTGCTCACGGACCTGATCGCCTGCCCTGGCGGCGACTTCTGCTCGCTGGCCAACGCGCGCGCCATCCCGATTGCCGCCGCGCTGACCGAGCTGTACCAGGACATCGACGAGGTGACCGACTTGGGGCCGATCGACCTGCACATCAGCGGCTGCATCAACTCCTGCGGGCACCACCACAGCGGCCACATCGGCATTCTGGGCGTGGACAAGGACGGCAAGGAGTGGTACCAGGTTACGCTGGGCGGCAGCGACGGCTCGGCTCTGTCGGGCCCCGCCACGCCGGGCAAGGTGGTCGGCCCGTCGTTTTCCGCCGCTGAAGTGCCGGGCGTGGTCGAGGCGATTCTGGACACCTACCGCGACCTGCGCTTAAGCAGCAACGAGCGCTTCATCGACACGCTGCGCCGCGTCGGCCACGACCCGTTCAAGCAGGCGGCCAACGGCGCGCGCCACGTCGATCACCGCGCCGTGCGCGTGACCGAAGACGCCACGGCCTGAGCCGACAACCGAAGGCCAATACTATGAAACTGATAGCTCATGGCGCTGATGCAGCAAGCGCTGGCGACGCAAAAGTCTTGAAAATCGAGAACGACACCGAGCTCGCGGCGCTGGCGACAGGCGGCGCCTTCGGTGGTGTCGAACGCATCGAACTCGACTTCCCCAAATTCACCGACGGCCGCGCCTTCAGCCAGGCCGTGCTGCTGCGCCGCCGCTTCGGCTTTGCCGGCGACATCCGCGCCACCGGCGACGTGCTGATCGACCAGCTGGTGCAGATGGCGCGCAGCGGCTTCACCAGCGCCGTGCTGGCCGAAGGCGTGGATGCCGCCGCGGCCGAGCGCCAGTTCGCACGCTACAGCGCCTTCTACCAGGGCGATGCATTGCAGCCGCGCCCCCACTTCGCACGCAACGACAGCACGCAGGAGGCCGCATGAGCGCCGTCACCGCCCTGCCCGGCGCGGCCACGGCGTCGGCCATCGATCTCTACGCCCAGCCCAGCGCCAGCTTCGACGACAAGCTGCTTGAAACCGTGGTCACCCTGCTCAAGGCCGCCGCCACCAGCCCGGTGACGCAAGCCAACAGCCTGGGCGCCGAGGACATGGTGATCACGCACCTGATCAATACGCACCAGTTGCCGATCGAGGTCTTCGTGCTCGACACCGGCGCGCTGCACGCCGAGACGCTGGCCCTGCTGGGCCAATTGCAAACGCAGCAGGCCGCGCACCCGCACGCGCCGCTCACCGTCTACCGGCCCGTGCCAGAAGCCGTGGTGCAGTTCGTGGCGCGCGAAGGCGACGGCGCCATGTACAAAAGCATCGACTTGCGCAAGGCCTGCTGCGGCATCCGCAAGATGGCGCCGCTGGGCCGCGCGCTGGCAGGCAAGCGCGCCTGGGTGACCGGCCTGCGCCGCGAACAATCGGGCGCGCGCGCCGACGTACCCTTGGTAGACCGCTCCGAAGAAGAGAGCAAGCAGCTGCTCAAATACAACCCGCTGGCCGACTGGACCTGGGGCGACGTGTGGCACTACATCGCCTCGCGCAACGTGCCGTACAACCCGCTGCACGACCAGTTCTACCCCAGCATCGGCTGCGCGCCCTGCACCCGCGCCATCACGCTGGGCGAAGACTTCCGCGCCGGGCGCTGGTGGTGGGAGGACGAGGCGGCGAAAGAGTGCGGCCTGCATGTGAAGGACACCAACACCCTCCCCCTCTGGGGGAGGGCTGGGGTGGGGGCCGACCGCGCCACCATCGACCCGGCAAGCCCCCATCCCAGCCTTCCCCCAGCGGGGGAAGGGGCCCCTCAGAAAGCCCACGCATGAACGCCCGCACCGAACCCCAACTGCTGCAAGCCGCCAGCGCCCACTCGCTCAGCAATTCCCACCTCGACGCGCTGGAAGAAGAAACCGTCTTCATCCTGCGCGAAGTCGCCGCCGCCTTCGAGCGCCCGGCCCTGCTGTTCTCCGGCGGCAAGGATTCTCTGGTGATGCTGCGCTGCGCGGAAAAAGCGTTTGGCGTCGGCCGCATTCCGTACCCGCTGCTGATGATCGACACCGGCCACAACTTCCCCGAAGTGACCGATTTCCGCGACCAGCGTGCTGCGGAATTGAAAGCAGAGCTGATCGTGCGCAGCGTCGAAGACAGCATGGCGCGCGGCACGGTGCGGCTGGCGCACCCGGGCGAATCGCGCAACGTGCACCAGTCCGTCACGCTGCTGGAAGCCATCGACGAGTTCCGCTTCGACGCCCTGATCGGCGGCGCGCGGCGCGACGAGGAAAAGGCGCGCGCCAAGGAGCGTATCTTCAGCCACCGCGACAGCTTCGGCCAATGGCAGCCCAAGGCGCAGCGGCCCGAGTTGTGGACGCTGTTCAACACGCGCCTGGCGCCCGGCGAGCACTTCCGCGTGTTCCCCATCAGCAACTGGACCGAGCTGGACGTGTGGCAGTACATCGAGCGCGAAAACATCGCCCTGCCCTCCATCTACTACGCCCACAAACGTGAGGTGGTGGAGCGTCGCGGCCTGCTGGTGCCGGTCACGCCCCTGACACCGCCGAAGGATGGCGAAGCGACCGAAACCCGCACCGTGCGCTTTCGCACCGTGGGCGACATCACCTGCACCTGCCCCGTCGAGAGCGACGCCGCCACGCCGGGCCAGATCGTCATCGAAACCCTGGCCGCCGACGTGAGCGAGCGCGGGGCGACGCGCATGGACGACAAGACCAGCGAAGCGTCGATGGAAAAGCGCAAGAAAGACGGCTATTTCTAAGAAAGACCCAACATCCGGACGCGAAGGACGCAAAGGGTCCGCGAAGAACGCGAAAGAAAAACCTTTTTGAATTTGTCTTTTTTGCGTCCTTCGCGTGATCTTCGCGTCCGGTTTTAGAAAATTCTCGCATGACCACTACAGAATCCATAGCTGCCCGCGCCCGCACCACAAGCGCTGAAGCCGCAAACGACACCCAAACAGCCCTTCGCTTCATCACCTGCGGCAGCGTGGATGACGGCAAGAGCACCCTCATCGGCCGCCTGCTAGTGGACAGCAAGGCCGTGCTGCAGGACCACCTGGCGGGCGTCACGCGCGGCGGCGAGGCCGATCTGGCGCTGCTCACGGACGGGCTGCAGGCCGAGCGCGAGCAGGGCATCACGATCGACGTCGCGTACCGCTACTTCAACACCGAGGCGCGCAAGTTCATCATCGGCGACGCGCCGGGGCACGAGCAGTACACGCGCAACATGGTCACCGCGGCGTCGCAGGCCGATGCGGCGGTGGTGCTGGTCGATGCCACCAAGCTCGACTGGCAGGATCCCGCCCTCACCCTGCTGCCCCAGACCCGGCGCCATTCGCTGCTGTTGAATCTGTTGCGCGTGCCGTCGGTGGTGTTTGCCATCAACAAGCTCGACGCGGTGGCCGACCCGGCGCTGGCGTTTGCCCACATCCGCGACGCGCTGCAGGCGTTTGCGCGCGATGCCGGCATCACCCCCGCCGCCATCGTGCCGGTGTCGGCGCTGAAGGGCTGGAACGTGGTCGACTTCGGTCACGAAAACCCGGGCTGGTGCGGCTACGCCGGGCCCACGCTGCTCGAAATTCTGGAGCGCCTGCCCGTGATGCCGCGCGAGACGGCGCTGCCGCTGGCGTTTCCGGTGCAGTGGGTCGAGAAGTTTTCTTCGTCTTCCGACACACATCAGGGCCGGCGCGTCTTCTGGGGCCGCGTGGCTACCGGCAGCGTGGCGCCGGGCACGCGCGTGCAGGTGCTGCCGGGCGGCCAGGGTGCCGTGGTGGCGCAGGTGCTAGACCACGCGCGCACGCCGCGCGCCGTGGGCGCCGGGCACAGCGCCGGCATCGTGCTGGACCGCGAAGTGGACGTCTCGCGCGGTGACTGGATCGTGGCCGCGCCCGCCCCGGCCGCCGTGGTGGCCGCCGACGACTTCGACGAACCGCCCCCGCAACCCGCGTGGCCCAGCCGGCGCGAACTGCCCGCCACCGTGGCCTGGATGGACGACGAGCCGCTGGTGGCTGGCCGCGTCTACTGGGCGCTGCACGGGCACCGCTGGGTCAAGGCCAAGGTGGCGCGCATCGTGGAGCGGCTGAACATCCACACCCTGGCGCGCGAAGAAGCCACGCAGCTCGAACCCAACGCCATCGGCCACGTCGACCTGGTACTGCAGGAGCCGATACCCGCCGCGACCTTCGAGCGCAGCCGCGTGCTGGGCTCTCTGATCCTGGTCGACACGGCCAGCCACAGGACCGCCGGCGCGCTGCTGGTGCGCTGAGCGCGCGCAAAGCCCCCACTCGCAGGCGACCCTTTTCGTCATGCGGCTTACCGCGAGGGGGCCGCGCGAAACGCCTAAAATCGACATTCTGGCGCCGACACCCTGCTTGCGAACGCCGCCAGCCGTTTACCCGAAGTTCTCCATCACCCCATGACCCACGTCGTCACCGAAGCCTGCATCCGCTGCAAATACACCGATTGCGTGGACGTCTGCCCCGTCGATTGCTTCAAGGAAGGCCCCAATTTCCTCACCATCGATCCCGATGAGTGCATTGATTGCGCCGTGTGCATCCCGGAATGCCCCGTCAACGCCATCTACGCCGAGGAAGACCTGCCCAAGGACCAGTTGCACATGACCGAGATCAACGCCGAGTTGTCGCGGCTGCCCCACTGGAAGACCATCACCAAGCGCAAGGACCCGCTGCCCGACCACGAGGACTGGGCCAACAAGACGGACAAGCTGAAAGAACTGATCCGCTGACCCGCCGCCTTTCAGAAATTACCCACCAAAAGCGGCTTGGCGCAGGCCCCACCTGCGCAGGCCGCTTTTGTTTTTGTAGCACGCCATGCCCGACCACCCAGCGCCCATCGAAACCGACGCCCTGATCATCGGCGCCGGCCCGGTGGGTCTGTTCGCCATCTTCGAACTGGGGCTGCTGGAAGTTTCCGCCCACGTGGTCGACGCGCTGCCGCAGGTCGGCGGCCAGCCGGGCGAGCTGTACCCCGACAAGCCGATCTACGATATTCCCGGCATTCCGGTGTGCAGCGGGCAACAGCTGGTGGACGGGCTGATGAAGCAGGTCGCACCGTTTGCGCCGCACTTTCACCTGGGGCACCAGGTCAGCACGTTGCAACGGCAGGCCGACGGCCGGTTTCAGGTCGGCACGCACCGGGGCACGCAGTTTTTGGCGCGCACCGTGTTCATTGCGGCCGGGGTTGGCGCCTTCGTGCCGCGCAAGCTCAAGGTCGAGGGGCTGGACGCCTTGGAGGACCGGCAACTGTTCTACAGCGTGGCCGACGCGGCCCGCTTTGCCGGGCAGCGGCTGGTGATCGTCGGCGGCGGCGATTCGGCGCTGGACTGGGCGATTCACTTTGCCACGGCGGCCGATCACGCGCCGGCCAGCGTCACCTTGCTGCACCGCCGTGACGGCTTTCAGGCCGCGCCGGCCTCCGTGGCACGCATGCGTGAACTCGTCGCCGCCGGCGCCCTGCGCTTCGCGGTCGGCCAGGTCGATGGCATCGAGCAGCAGGACGGCCGCCTCGCCGCCATCCAGGTACTGGGGCCCGACGGCCAGACCGCGCCCCTGCCGCTGGACGCGCTGCTCGTCTTTCACGGCATGAGCCCGCGGCTGGGCCCCATCGCGGACTGGCAACTGGCGCTGGAGCGCAAGCAGCTGGTGGTCGACACCGAGAAGTTCCAGACCAGCGAGCCGGGTATCTTCGCCATCGGCGACATCAATACCTACCCGGGCAAGCGCAAGCTGATCCTGTGCGGCTTTCACGAAGCCACGCTGGCGGCGTACGCGGCGCAGGCCCTGGTCGCACCCGGCCACGACCTGCCCTTTCAGTACACCACCAGCAGCACACGCCTGCACCGCTTGCTGGGGGTCGATTCGCCCGCCGCGATGGACTAGGAGCTGGCTCGGACGGCGCGCCACAGCGTCACGGGTCGCCGTCCTACGCGGCCGGGCGGGCGCGCAGGATAAAGTGCGATCACCTTTTTTCGAACCACCCCTCAGAGGAGCTTTCATGAAAAACATCAATCGCCGCACCGTTGCACTGGCCGTGGCACTGGGCCTGGGCGGCGCCACCATGGTGGGCTGCACCACGACCACGCAGGGTTCGCAGGCCACGCCGGCCAGCAGCCGCGCTGCCATGGAAACCGCGGTCAACGAAACCCTGTCGCGCCTGTACAGCACCGTGCCGGGCTCGCGCGAAATGGTCAACAAGGCTGCTGGCGTGCTGGTGTTCCCCAACGTTGTGGGCGGCTCCTTCGTGGTCGGTGCCGATCACGGCAAGGGCGCGCTGCGCGTGGGCGGCCGCACGGTCAACTACTACAGCACCACCAGCGCATCCATCGGCTTCCAGGCCGGCGGCCAGTCGCGCGCCGTGGTCTACGTGTTCAACACGCAGGATGCGCTGCAGAAGTTCCGCAACAGCAACGGCTGGACCGCCGACGCCGACGCCACCGTGGCGGTGGGCACGGTGGGCGCCAACGGGCACGTAGACACCAAGACGGTGCAGCAGCCCATCGCCAGCTTCGTGCTGACCAACGTCGGCCTGGAAGCCGGCGTGGCCGTGGGCGGCAGCAAGATCAGCCCGATCAACCTGCCCTGATCGCTGGATCTCGATCACTCGGCGGCTCGCGCGTTTCGCATTCAACCTTCGGGTTGATGCGCGGGGCGCGAGACTAAACGTGAAGGGTGTCGCATGATGGCGACACCCTTTTTGTTTTTCTGGAGCCACCCACCCATGCCCGCCAGCGCCAGCCGCCACCTTTTCATCCTCACGGGCGCATCGCGCGGCATGGGTCAGGCCATGGCGCAGCAGTTGCTGGCGCCCGGCCACACGCTGCTGACGCTGTCGCGCCAGCCCGACCCGGCGCTGCAGGCCGCGGCCAGCGCTTCCAGCGCCGACCTGCATTCGTGGCAGGCCGACCTGGCCGACGCCGGCCCCGTGGCCACGCGCCTGGCCGACTGGCTGCGCGGGCAAGACGCCGCCACGTTCGCCAGCGCCACCCTCATCAACAACGCGGGCGTGATTCCCGCCATCCAGCCGCTGCGCGATGCCGACGGCGACGACCTGGCCCATGCGCTGCGCGTGGGGCTCGAAGCGCCCATGCGCCTGACCGCCGCCTTTCTGGACGCCACGCGCGACTGGCCGGGCGTGCGCCGGGTGCTCAACATCTCGTCCGGCCTGGGCCGGCGCCCCATGGCGTCGCAGGCCAGCTACTGCGCCGCCAAGGCCGGCATGGACCACTTCACCCGATGCCTGGCGCTGGACGAGGCGCAGGCGCCCAACGGCGCGCGCGTCTGCTCGCTGGCGCCCGGCGTCATCGACACCGACATGCAGGCCCAGCTGCGCGGCGCCGACGCGGCCGACTTCCCTGACCGCGGCAATTTCGAACGCCTGAAATCCGGCGGCCAGCTCACCTCGCCCGACGAGGCCGCACTGCGCGTGCTGGCGTATCTGGCGCGGCCGGATTTTGGCCGCGAGCCCGTGGCGGACGTGCGGGACGCCTGACACCCGCTCGCCATCAGGCCCCCTTTCGCCGGCATAAAGCAGCGTCCGGTAGAGCCGACGTGCAGATGTAAAAAACGGCCCCGAAGGGCCGTTCTTAGTCGCCTGGCGTGCGCCGCAACCCGTCAACCGCTTTTCTTGCGGCGCGCGCGCATCCCCAGCCCACCCAACAACGCGATCAGCGACCACAGCGCGCCTTCGGCCAGCGTCGGCACTGGCGTGGGCGCCGCCGGCGGCTGCGGCGCCGTGACCACGATGGTGATGGACAGCGGAGGACTGCTGCCGTCCTTGTTGGTGGCCACGATCTGGATCGGGTACGAACCCGCCTGCGTGGGCGTACCCGTGATGGCGCCGGTCTTCGGGTCAAACACCAGCCCAGGCGGCAAGGTGCCCCCCGTGATGGCATAGGTCACCGGCAGCGTGACGTCGGCGGGGCCGGTGACGGGCGTGAAGCCTGTGTACGGCGTGGCCACCACACCCGCTGGTGCCACGCCCGTCAACACGGGCGGAACCGGCGCCGTGATCACGATGGTGATCGACAGCGGCTGGCTGATGCCCCCGGCGTTGGTGGCAACAAGCTGCAGCGGATAGGTGCCCGCCTTCGTGGGTGTGCCGGTGATGGCGCCGGTCTTGGGATCAAACACCAGACCGGGCGGCAGCACGCCACCCGTGATAGCGTAGGTGACCGGCAGCGTGACATTGGTCGGCCCGGTGGTGGGAGTGAAGCCAACGTAGGTCGTCCCCACCACGCCGGCGGGCGCAGCGCCCGACAGCACGGGCGGTATGGCCAGAGCGTCAAAGTTCTGCAGCGCGGGACCGCTGCGCACCAAACGAGCGTACAACGGAGAGCTGCCGCGGGTATAGCTGTCTATATACGACTCAAAATTGAGGCTCGCCGCTTGCTCTCTGGCCGTCGACCAATTGATGGCGGGAGAGTAGGTGCTGGAAAAAAACGCGCTATAGCCGTAACTGAACCGCCCCGGGAATTGCGGAGGCTGGTTGGTTTAAGTGCTCAGGCTGGCACAGTCGATTGCTCGGCGAGTTGGCGGTAGTAGTTTGCCTCAGCCTCGGCCGGCGGAATGTAGCCCAGTGGTCCC